>Ga0209156_10000811_pt1 | contig 26393 bp, 25 predicted proteins | sample GraSoiAngelo_124_FD_185881 | JGI IMG/M metagenome (GOLD analysis project Ga0209156, IMG submission 185881) | Grasslands soil microbial communities from the Angelo Coastal Reserve, California, USA - 14_0927_05_20cm (SPAdes) (version 2) | ecosystem: Environmental > Terrestrial > Soil > Grasslands... | reverse complement strand
CGGTGCAGGTTTGCGAAGCGGACGGGGTCGATATCAGCGATTTGCGCAGCCAACCGCTCACGGCCGATTTGGTCGACCGCGCAACGCACATTTTCGCCATGACCGGCGCGCATCTCGAAACGATTCATATGCTCTTTCCACATGGCGCGGAAAAAACTTTTCTGATCCGCGAATTTGAAGAACCCGGCGCGACCCTGTGGCGCGATGTGCCGGACCCGATCGGGATGGGACGCGATGTTTACGAAGATTGCGCGCGCACGATCAAAAACGCGTTGCCGAGCGTGCTCAGTTTCGTCGAGCAAAGCGAGCTCGTTCCGCCTGGTGCGACCAGAAATCGCGGAATATCTTCGTACTCAATGAGCGACGTTCCTCGCCCGACTCAAACCAGCGCCGGATCGACAATCTACGGCGGCAGCTCCCTTGAGGCGCTGCGCAAAGTCGATCCGGAAATTTACGATGCGATTCGCGCGGAAGAAAAACGGCAGCGGGAAAATATCGAGCTGATCGCGTCTGAAAATTTCACCAGCCGGGCGGTGATGGAAGCGCAGGGTTCCTGTTTGACTAACAAGTACGCGGAAGGTTATCCAAAGAAACGTTGGTATGGCGGCTGCGAAAATGTGGACACGGCCGAGCAACTCGCGATCGATCGTGCGCTGAGATTGTTCGGCGCTGAGCACGCCAATGTTCAACCGCACAGCGGCGCGCAAGCGAACATGGCGGTCTATTTCTCGGTCCTGAAGCCGGGTGACAAGATTTTGGCGATGAATCTCGCGCATGGCGGCCATCTCACTCATGGTCATCCGGCAAATTTCTCCGGCAAGTTTTACACGGTCGCGCAATATGGCGTGAGCGAGAAGACGGAGCAGATCGATTATGACGCGTTGCAAAAGCAAGCAGAAGAAGTTCGGCCGGTGATGATCACGGCCGGCGCGTCGGCTTATCCGCGGATCATCGATTTCCCGCGGATGCGCCAAATCGCCGACTCAGTCGGTGCACTCCTCTTCATCGACATGGCGCACATCTCCGGTCTCATTGCCGGTGGACAACACCCGAGTCCAATTCCGCATGCGCAATTTATCACCACGACGACGCACAAAAGTTTACGCGGCCCGCGCGGCGGGATTGTCCTGTGCCAGCAGGAATTTGCGAAACAGATCGACGCGACTGTTTTTCCCGGAGTCCAGGGCGGACCGCTCATGCATGTTATCGCGGCGAAAGCGGTTTGTTTTCATGAAGCGTTGCAACCGTCGTTCCGCGATTATCAACGCCAGGTTGTGATCAATGCTAAGGCACTCGCAGCCGGTTTGGCGAAGCACGGTTATCGGATCGTTTCCGGCGGCACCGACAATCATCTCATGCTGGTCGATCTTCGCCCGAAAGAAATTAACGGCAAAGAAGCGCAGGAAGTTCTCGACCGCGCTGGCATCACCGTGAACAAAAACGGAATTCCGTTCGACACCTATCCGATCTTCAAACCGGGCGGAATTCGCGTCGGAACTCCGGCGGTGACCACACGCGGAATGAAAGAAGAAGAGATGCTCGAGATCGCCGATCTGGTCGCGGAAGCGTTGGCCAACCGCACCGATGAAGCCGCGCTCGGCCGCGTGCGTGATAAAGTGCGCGAGATGACGCGGCGCTTTCCTTTGCCCGCGTAGCGTAATTCATTTTCGTGTTATCCAATCGGCGAAAATCTGCGTAATCTGCAGAGGCTGATGAATCGAGCGGCCGACCAATCGCAGGTGAATCCATTACGCGAAGGCTTATCTACGCGCGCGGTGCCGCAGCCGTGCAGCGTCGCCATCTTTGGCGCCACCGGCGATCTGACCCATCGCAAACTCTTGCCGGCGCTTTACAATCTTGCCGCTGACGGCGAGCTGCCACCCGCTGTCACTGTGATCGGTTTTGCCAGACGCGAAAAGACCGACGAGGACTTTCGGCGTGAAATGGAAGAGGCAGTGCGGAAATTTTCGCGCCAAACTGTGCGCGACGAAATCTGGAAGACGTTCGGCCAGTCAATTTTTTATCACCAAAGCGATTTTAGCGATGAAGCCGGCTTCAAAAGTTTGGCGGAACGCTTGGACAAGATCGACAAGGAACGCGGCACACGCGGCAACCGGCTATTTTATTTCGCGGTCGCGCCCGACCAATTCGAGCCGATCCTCAAACATCTCAAAGCCGTCGGTTTGAACAAGGCGTGCGAAGGAAGCTGGGCGCGCGTGATCATCGAAAAGCCGTTCGGGAGTGATCTGGCTTCGGCGCGTGAGCTCAATCGCGTGGTCAGCGACGCGTTCAGCGAGGAACAAACGTATCGGATCGACCATTTTCTTGGAAAAGAAACCGCCCAGAACATTTTGGTGCTGCGCTTCGCTAACGCGATTTTCGAACCGCTTTGGAACACGCGCTACATCGACCATGTCCAAATTACCGCGGCCGAAACGCTTGGGGTCGAAGGACGCGCCGGTTATTATGAAGGCGCGGGCGCGTTACGCGACATGGTGCAAAATCATTTGCTCCAATTGCTTTGTCTCATCGCGATGGAAGCGCCGAGCGACTTGAGAGCTGACAGCATTCGGGACGAAAAAGTAAAGGTCGTGCGCTGCCTGCGGCGAATGATTACCGACGAAGTGAGCAGCAACGTCGTGCGCGGCCAGTACGCCGAAGGCGCGATCAATGGAAAGTCAGTGCCGGGTTATCGCAGCGAAAACAATGTCGATCCGAAATCGATGACCGACACCTTTGTCGCGCTTCGTCTGAATGTCGACAATTGGCGCTGGTGGGACGTGCCGATTTACATGCGCGTCGGAAAACGACTACCGAAGTCGGGGACAGAGATTTCCGTCCATTTCAAAAAGGCGCCGTTCGTTTTGTTCAACAAAGAGACGAATGAGGCGAACGTGCTCGTGATTCGGATTCAGCCGGACGAAGGCATTTCCTTGCGGATGCAGGCGAAAATGCCGGGAACAAGTTTTCGGATTGAGCCGGTGAAGATGGATTTTCATTACGGCACGTCATTCGGCAAAGCGAGTCCGGAAGCATATGAACGCCTGTTGCTCGACGCCATGAGCGGTGACGCTACTTTGTTTGCCCGCCGCGATGAAGTCGAGGAAGCGTGGGCGTTCATCGACACCATCGAAAATGCCTGGTCAGCAAAAACGAGCGCGCCCGAGCTGTCCTTTTATCCAGCCGGCTCGTGGGGACCAGAGGAAGCAGACGAGCTCCTGGCGCGCGATGGCCGAGCTTGGCGGAGATTCTGAATTATGCCGCCGATTGCAGAAAATTACTCATTAGGCCAGTCGGTCGAGATCAGCAAGATCAACAAGGAGTTGAAAAAACTCTGGCAGGAACGCGAAAACGCGATGACTCGCGCGTCGCTCATTAATCTCGCCCTTTACAGCGAAAAGCCCGGTTCGCTTGAGAAGAATACGCAGCTGGTCGCCAGGATCACCGAGAATCATGCCTGCCGCGCGCTCGTGATCGGAGCGAATCGAAAATCTAAAGAGAACCGGGTCGAAGCCTGGTTGAACGCGCACTGTCACGTAACCCGCGCCGGGGGCAAACAAATTTGTTCCGAGCAGCTTTCGTTTTCGCTGCAAGGCCCGTGCGTAAAACTTTTGCCGAGTATTGTCTTCTCCCACCTCGATTCCGACCTGCCACTTTACCTTTGGTGGCAGGACGACTTTCCCGAACCGATGGATCCGCAGCTTTGGGCTTGGATCGATCGGCTGATTTTCGACAGCCAGACCTGGAATGACTTTGGCGCTCAGATGCATCTCGTCGAAACCGCGCAGGAGGAAGCAAAACAAAGGATCGTGCTTTGCGATCTCAATTGGACACGGCTCGACAAGGTGCGCCATGCCATTGCGCAATTCTTTGATCACCCGGCGTCGCATCATCATTTTTCCAAAATCGAAAATCTCAATATCGATTACGGGCCCGGATTTAAATCGACCGCTCTCCTTTTGCTCGGCTGGCTGGGTGCGCAGCTGAATTGGAAGGTCAACGAGCCGGCGCGCAATGGGAGCTGCAGATTCGTGGATGCGAATAATCATAAGATCGACATCGAGCTGCGCCAGTGGGAAGGCGGCCCAATCGGCGACGTCACGATAAATTCCAGCAGTGTTCAGTTCCGAGTCATACCAGCGCAATGCGGGGACCTGCTCGAGATTTCGCGGAGCGGCGAAAACGAAACCGCGCTGCCGCAGATGATGCCGGCCCAAAGCAACGACCCGGTTGATCTAATGACGCAGGAGCTGTTGCGTGGTGGTCCGCACCACGTTTATCTCCGCGCGGTAAATTGCGTGCGCGAGTTGCTGTAGGTAGGGGCGATTGACCTCAATCGGTCCGAGCCGGACTGGCGTTTGCGGGCGGTTCGGTGAACCGCTCGGGCCTCGCACGCCTTGTGCTTCACAAGTTGCGTGTACAAGAAAACCCTGCCTCTGCTTCTCATCTTCGCCGTCTCATTTAGTTTCGGCGGCTGCGCCTACATGAGCGCCAATGGGCGTCGGGAAATGGCCTATCATCATTATGTCGCAAAACAAACGAAGGAGCGCAGACACGCGATGGCTCGCGCCCAAAAAGCGGCCAATCGCCAGCTGAAGCAGAAAATGAAATCGGCAATGCCGAGCGAGCCGCAAATTACAACGAGTGTTGAAAGTTCTCAGGGGTCCTGGTCCGAGGCAATGGCTCCTCCAGTGACTGTTTCCGCGTCGGGTGCAATCGCAAACCAGACCGACAGCGAACCGGCGCAGCCGTAGCCCTAATCACGTTTCACCGGCGTCGGTTTCCCGTCCGGGCCGAGCGCGACATAAGTGAAGACGCCGTTTGTTACTTTGACGCGTTCGCCCGTTCGATAACGCGTCACCCAAACATCGACGCAAATTTTCATCGACGTGCGTCCGATTTTCTCAAGCCAGGCGTAGCACGCGACGGTGTCCCCTACACCCACGGGATTAAGGAACGACATCCCCTCGATGGCCACCGTCACCACGCGCGACTTTGCCACTTTGCCAGCCAGGATCGCGCTGCCCAAATCCATTTGCGAAACCAACCAGCCGCCAAAAATGTCGCCATCGCGATTAGTGTCCTTGGGCATCGCGATCGTCTGGATCACCAGCTCGCCCTTTGGTTCATCAGGAAGGTTCATCTTTGTTTTTAACCACGAATGGACACGAATTTACACTAAGAAAAATTCCTCATTCCACTCTTCCGGTAATTCGTGCGCATTCGTGTTTGGTCTTACAAGATCAACATGCAGTCGCCGTAACTGTAAAAGCGGTATCGCTGACGGATCGCTTCTTCGTACGATCGCAATAAAAACTCGCGACCGGCGAAAGCGCTCACCAGCATGAGCAAGGTTGAACGCGGCAAGTGAAAATTGGTTAGCAGAACATCGACCACACGAAATTCGAATGGCGGGTAAATGAAAATGTCCGTCTTGGTCGATTGCGCGCTAATTTTGCACTCGTTAGACTTGACTGCTTTAAGCAGTCGAGTTTTGCGGGCGGCTGATTCTAATGTGCGGACTGTAGTTGTTCCCACAGCGATGACGCGCCCGGCCTGGTTGATCTTCGCGGCCGCTTCCTCGGAAATTGAAAACGATTCGGCGTGCATCCGATGCTCGGCGACATTTTCTGAGTAAACCGGCCGAAAAGTGCCCGGGCCGACATGAAGCGTTACAAATGCGTGCGGAATCTCGGACAAAATTTCCGGCGTGAAATGCAGCCCCGCCGTTGGTGCGGCCAGCGCGCCCGGGTTTTGAGCGAAGACAGTTTGATAACGCTCGTTGTCCGCGAGGTCGCTTTCGCGGCCGATGTACGGAGGCAGCGGCATCGATCCGTGCGCATAAAGATCGATATCTTCGGCCAGCGCGACGATCCGTTCGCCGTCCGGCAAAATCTCTTCGACGCGCAACAGCACGTTGTCGATCTTAGTCGTGACACCGGCTCGCATCTTGCGGCCGGGCTTGACCAAACATTTCCAGCGCGCGGAGCCGAGTTTCTCCAAAAACAAAAACTCGACCGCGTGATCGTCCGAAAATCTGCGCGCAGGCAGAACCCGGGTGTTGTTCAGGACCAGCAAGTCGCGCGGCTTCAAGAAGGCTTTTAGATCACGAAACTGTCGATGTTCGATCGTTTGCGAATCGCGATGCAGCACCATCATGCGCGACTCGTCCCGCCGCGGCAGCGGACGCTTGGCAATCTGCGCTTCGGGCAGCGGATAATCGTAGTCGCTTAGCTTCGAACTCATCGGTGCATCATCAACTCCGAAAGCTTTCGCGAGTCAAAATCATTTGCCGATTCGCGCAAAACTTCGCAATATGCGACTGATGCAATTTCCGCAGGCGCTCGAAGCGGTTCTCGAAACTCTCGAGCGCATGCGCGATGAAAGGGCGCATCGTCCGTGCGCATCGCGAAGCGCCCTCGATGCGCTGAACCAAGTCGCGCCGGCTCGCAGCTCCGGCAACCTTCGCGAGACAAAGATCGACCCGCCTTCGCCGAGCCTGCGGCGGGCCGGCAGCGACAAGATTGAACAGTTGGCCTCGGTTCAATCACGCGTCTGCGCTTGCACGAAATGTCCGAACCTCGCGCGCACGCGGACGCAGACCGTCTTCGGCGTCGGCAATCCGGACGCCGAGATCATGTTCATTGGCGAAGCGCCGGGCGCGGATGAAGATGCGCAGGGCGAACCGTTCGTCGGCCGTGCCGGCCAATTGCTCACTAAGATCATCAAGGCAATGGGCTTCGCGCGCGAAGAGGTTTACATCGCCAATATTCTAAAGTGTCGCCCGGACGTGCCGGCCGGTTCGTTTGGAAATCGCCCGCCAACACCGCGCGAAATGCAAACCTGCCGCCCGTATTTGATGGAACAAATCGACATCATTAAACCGAAAGTGATCGTCGCGCTTGGCGCTGTCGCGGTGGAAGGACTTCTTGGGACGCGTTCGCCGATGCGCGAACTGCGGGGGCGTTGGAACTCATTCAATGGGACGCCATTGATGATCACTTATCATCCCGCGTATCTGCTCCGAAACCAATCGCCTTCGGAAAAACGCAAGGTTTGGGAAGATATGATGCAAATTCTGGAGCGGCTCGAGAAACCGATCAGCGAAAAGCAGCGCAATTATTTTTTGTAAGGCGACCAATTATCGCGAAAGATCGCGGTAGAGCGACTCGATGCGCGATCGCGCACCGAATCCAAGAACGAGCGACATAACAATCGCGCGCACTTCGCGTCGTGGGACTTTAATGTGTCGCCGGAGCGCGGTTGCGCCGGCATCGCGCAAGACCGCAAGAGTGCGAGCCCCGATCAGCGCCGGAAGAACTGTCGCGATCCGAACGCGGCAGTTTCGAATCGCGCGGGCGTATTGTAATCCCGCCTCGATCCCCCGCTCTGCTTTCTCGCGCCACTTGCCATAGATTGGCTGAAATCGCTCCGGTTCGCGCAAAATTTGGGACGGCTCCATTGCGGCCACCGCGAGTTCATCGTCCGGAAAATAACACCGGCCCGCGCGAAGATCCGTGCCGGCATCGCGCAAGATGTTGATCAATTGCAGGCCCATGCCGTAACGTTTCGCCGTCGCGAGCATCTCGTCTTCACTTCGCGTGGCAAACTTTCGCAGGTGGCGAAAGCAAAGCCGGGTCCAAAATTCTCCCGCGCTGCCGGCGACGAGATAGGTGTATTCGTCGAGCTCAGCCGACGTTTTCAAGGCAACAATTCGCTTTGGATCTCGGAAACGCTCGAGGTCGAGGATTTGGCCACGGTTAATTAGTTCCAGCACTGTCCGGACTTCTTCGCGATCGAGGACGTCGCTTTGCTCGAGCCAATCCAGACATGGCTGCACCGATTTAATCAGCGCGCGCTCGGCTTTGTTTTTCTGCAACGGCGCGAGCGCCGCGCTCAGATCGACGATCGCATCGCCCAATGCCTCGCCTTGGATTCCACGCGCGAGCAGGCGCAATTTTTCGCTCCGCAATTCAATCGACAGCTCGGTCGTATCGGCGATCGTGTCTGATGCGCGCGCGAGCAAATAGCCCTGCGAAACCGGATCGCGCAGTTTTTTGGGCAGGAGCCGGATCGAAAGATAAAACGAGCGTGAGACCGACGCCAAAATCGATCCCCGCAAATCGGGAAGAGAAACGGCGGACTCTGGTTCCTGGCCGAATGAATCGTCAGCGGCCGACATTTTTTACCTCGATCCGGCTCACGTCTGAATCGCCAAGGCCAACCGTGGTGGCCGTTTGCACGTAACTCGCCAATCGACCGATGGGCTGGAAATTCTCTTTCGATCGCCATCCATCGAGTCGCTTCAGCGCCACAGTATCCAGCGCCACCGGATCTTTACTCGCGTAAAGCGTCGCGTGATGAAGGGCAAAGTTGGGTTGCGATTGCGGACCGCCGGCATATTGCGCCATCAGGCCGTCCATCACATTGAGAACAACTTTCTGCGAAATGACCGGATTACTGTAAATGATGGCCACGCTTTCCGCGCCAAAACCGGTGCCGAGCGCGAAGCGTCGCCAATTGTCGATGTTGGGAATGGTCATGTTGTAGAGACAACCGGCGATGCCGTTAGTGGTGCTGTTGCTCATCACCGGAATGTTGATGACTTTTGTCACCTGGCTCGAAAGGATACGCGAAAAATGGCTGACGCTGCTTGTGTTTTCCGTGTCCGACAAAGGCACGCTCTTCCCCCCGTCGCTGATGTAGTCGACGTCGCCCCAAACCAATTTTCCGAGGAGTGGCGCCGTCAAAGTTGCTTTTGGATCATAGCCATCGCGCGGCGGGATCGATTTTAATTCAAAACCGTCGCTCTTTTTGTAACCTGCGCCCTTTGTTCCTTCGAGCGAACGGTCCCAAACAATAATGCTGCTGCGCGGATGGCCCGCGGCCACTAAACCTTCTACCACCGCGGTCACGACGTCGTGATGAGTGGTAAACAGTTCCCCGCCGGCGGCGGAAATTTTGATTCCAATTTTGTCGTTAGGCGCAACCAGCGATCCCCACGCCTTGCCGACGTCCGGTTGACCCGTCACCGCTAGGACCAGCCGATCCACCATCGCTCGGACTGCGCGTGAATTGGTTTCGTAACCAACAATCGCGTCAGCGTCGTGGACCGCATAGACTAGCGACTTCTCCGGCGAAGGCGACGGAACTTGCGCAAACGCACTGCCAATGGCGCAGAAGTAAACCAGAGCTACGTTTCGGATCGACAAGGACCATTGATTTTATGGCCGCAGCCGCGAATCACAACTCCGGAGCGACGGTTTCGCAGCGCGAACAAAACGAGACCGCGCTGTCGGACACGATCCGCCATATCTACGTCCATGTTCCCTTTTGTGCGCGGATTTGCCCGTACTGCGCGTTTTACAAAGAGTTGCTCGATCGTTCGCAAACGCCGCGATTTTGTGAGGCGCTTCTCGGGGAACTCCGGCAAGAGGCGCTCGCCACGGCGAGTCCGTCCGCTGGCGGACAAGATCGACCCGAAGAGAAGGCCGCGGATGAAGGAGCTGCCCGCCCTAGGCGGGTTCGGCGGCATCTTCTTCCATCGACAATTTATTTCGGTGGCGGCACACCGACCGCGCTGACCACGGCGCAATTGGAATTTCTTCTCGGCGGTTTCCGGGACGCGCTCGACATATCGAAACTGATCGAGTGGACGATGGAAGCAAACCCCGGAAGTGTGTCCGAGAGTAAAGCGGCGCTGTTGCGACGGCTCGGCATCACCCGAATCAGTCTCGGCATTCAATCCTGGGACGATGATTTGCTGATATTGCTCGGCCGCGAACACAATGCAAAACAGGGCGAAGAGTCGTTCCAAATTTTGCGCGACGCCGGATTTTCCAACATCAACGTCGACCTGATGTTCGGGCTGCCCGGACAAACGATTCATCAATGGCGAAGCACGTTGGAGCGATCCGTGTCGCTGAAGCCCGAACACATTTCGACTTATTGTCTGACTTACGAGGAAGACACGGAATTTTTTCTTCGGCTGGCGCGAGGCGAGTTTCGCCAGGACCCCGATACTGATTCCGAATTTTTTGAACTGACGATGTCGATCCTGGAAACGGCCGGCTACGAGCATTACGAAATCTCGAATTACGCGCGACCGGGTTTTCGATCGGCGCATAATCGCGCGTATTGGTCGGGCTCGGATTATTTGGGGATTGGGCCGAGCGCCTTTTCCACGATTGGTATGACGCGATGGCAAAACATTTCAGACTTTCGCCGTTATGCGGACGCTGTTCTTTCCGAAAAATCAACGGTTTGCTCGGTCGAGCATCTCACATCGGAAATGAAACGCGCCGAGAGAATCGCGCTTGGATTGCGAACCGCCGATGGTGCCCCGGCGCAATTGCTGGAGTCGTTTCCAGACGAAACGCGCGAGTTTATCAGACTGGGTTTGCTTCGGAGATCACGTGGCAATTTCCTTTTGACGCGCGCGGGAAAAGCTCTCGCCGATTCGGTGGCCGAGGCGTTCGTTTAATTTACTCAACCGCGCCGTATCGCCGCTGGCGTCGCCCGTATTCTTCCACCGCGGCAAACAAATCCTTTTTCGTAAAATCGGGCCACATCTTCTGAGTCACGTACATTTCGGTGTAGGAAAGTTGCCAGAGCAAAAAATTCGACAAACGCATCTCGCCGGAAGTGCGAATGAGGAGATCAGGATCCGGATAATATCGGGTGTAAAGATGTTTGCTGAACATCTCGACATCGATCATTCCCTTGTCGATGTGACCGAGCTCAATCGCGCGAAGCAAACTCTTGATCCCGTCGATAATCTCGAGTCGTCCGCCGTAACTCAGGGCCAGGATTAAAGTGACACCGGTATTTTTGGCGGTCGCTTCGATCGACTTGTGCAGCTGTTGCTGGCAGACCTCGGGCAAATCGGTCAGTCGTCCGATCGCTTGTAATCGAACATTTTTCTCGATCAGTTCCGGCGTTTTTTCCTTGAGGAACTTTTCCAAGAGCTTCATTAGCGCGAAAACTTCACTTTTCGGGCGCTGCCAGTTTTCGGCCGAAAAAGCGTAGAGAGTCAGGTATTCAACCTTCAATTCGGCGCAGCCCTCGACGCATTCGCGGGCGGCCCGCGCTCCTTTCTCGTGACCCCTGATCCGGGGCAGGCCTTGGGCTTTGGCCCAGCGACCGTTCCCATCCATAATGATCGCGATGTGCCGCGGGACGGATTTGGCACTTGGAGGCATCGTTAAAGAAAGATCGTCTGGGCGCGGGTGGGGCCGACGCTGACGATGGAAATGTTCGCGCCGGTGAGTTGGCCGAGCCGCTTGACGTAATTTCTTGCGGACAGAGGAAGTTGCGAAAGCTTTTTCGCGGAAGTCGTAGATTGCTTCCAACCCGGCATCTCTTCATAGATCGGCTCGCAATTATCGAGTTGGACCGCGTCACAAGGTGGAACGTCGAGGCGTTTCCCGTTCAGCCGGTATCCGACGCAAATCCTGATCGGATCGACATCGTCCAGCCCGTCTAAATTCGTGATCGCCAGCTCATCGAGGCCGTTGATCATCGTGGCATAGCGGGTCGCCACGGAGTCGAACCATCCGCACCGACGAGCCCGGCCGGTGGTGGCGCCGAACTCCCGGCCGAGGGAATGAAGTCTCTGCGCCAGACGTCGATCTTCGGTCGGTAACGGCCCCTCGCCTACCCGCGTCGTGTAAGCCTTCATTACCCCGACCACCTGATCCATTCGATGCGGCGGCACACCGGTCCCCGTGCATGCGCCACCGGCAGTGGTATTGGAAGAAGTCACGTACGGATAAGTGCCGTGGTCGATGTCGAGAAACGTGCCTTGCGCGCCCTCGAACAAAATCTCCTTCCCTTGCTCAAGCGCGCGATGCAGATAGACGACCGTGTTTGTGACAAACGGCCACAATTTTTCGCCGGCGGCGAGATAAGCCTCGTGGACTTCGCGATAGTTGATCGGCTTTGCGCCGAGCGCCTGCAGAATGCTGTTGTTCTCGCGGATCTTCGCTTGCAGTTTCTTTGCGAACAAGATCGGCTGCATCAAATCGGAAACCCGGAGACCGGTGCGCGCCGCTTTGTCGCCATAAGCCGGGCCGATCCCGCGTTTGGTCGTTCCAATTTTCGCGCGGCCTTTTCGTAATTCACGCTGTTCGTCGAGCAACCGGTGATAAGGCATAACCAAGTGGGCGCAATTGCTCACCAAAAGGTTCTTGCCGATTTTTACTCCGAGCCCGCGCAACTGTCCGATCTCGGCCACCAGCGCGATCGGGTCAACAACCACGCCGTTTCCGATGACGCAAACTTTTCCGCGGCGCAAAATCCCGGAAGGAATGAGATGGAGAATATAAGTCGCGCCGCCGTGCACGATGGTGTGTCCTGCATTGTTACCTCCCTGGCTGCGGACGATCACATCGGCCTTGCTCGTAAGCACGTCGATGATTTTACCTTTTCCTTCGTCGCCCCACTGCGCGCCAACTAAAATCGTGTTTGCCATTTCAATTCAAAACTCGGGCAAAAAATTTTCCCGACGCATCTGGCAAGACGCAGTCGGGACTTGCCCACGAATGATAAGAACCGCGCGTCTCCGCGCAAGCGGTTTTGAAGCCCGGGCGATTTCGCAAAAAAAACGACCAACCGCGGCAGCGCCTGCGTAGGAAGGTTGATGCGCACTATTTTACTCCTCATCCTGATTCTGTTGTTGATCGGAGCTTTGCCCACGTGGCCATACAGCACCGGCTGGGGCTACTATCCAAGCGGCGGGCTCGGATTGATCCTTTTGATCCTGATCATTCTCGCCCTAATGGGGCGACTTTGATCTGGATCAAATCGTCTAGTGAGCGGTCGCGCTCTGCGACGCGACCGCTTTCTTCAGCGCATAGGCCGATTCGCTCGATCCGCCGCCGGTGCGCGCGTGCGAGTAATTGCGGAGCTGGTCCCAGTGAATCCTGGAATCGTAAGTAAACGTGTTCATCGCAATCCGGTAACTCGCGCCGCTGGTTTGCAAATGGCGATGTGAGGCAATGAACTCCGAGGGATCGTAATAATTGCTGAAATCTTGCGCAAATTTGTCGCGACTCATTCCGATCGCGATGTTCTTGCGCACTTCGAGATGCAAATGCGCATCGTAGAGACCATTCGCGTTCCCGATCGCGGCAATTTGCTGCCCCCTTCTCACCGCCTGGCCGCGATGCACAAGAATTTTCTGCAAATGTCCGTAAAGCGAATCGACATTGCGCACGCCCAAGCCATCGCGATAGGCATGCCGGACGATGATCACGTTTCCCCATCCCTGATGACAATCACGGGCAAAAACAACGACGCCGTCGCCAATGGCACACACCGGATCGCCCAGATCAGTGTCACCGCCACGCACTCCGTCCCAGTCCTCGCCGAGATGTCCGTGAGCCCGCATTCCGCGAGCTTTGTAATATCCGCGGCCGTCCGGTTTGCCGACCGGCAAATCGAAGCCGTCGGCCAATTTCGTGAACGCCATCTGTCCCGAAAAACTGGTTGATTGCGCGGCGGGAGACTCGGATTCGCGTGATGGTCGATCAATCGGGCGCACCACATCCACACTAATTTGCTTCTTCGGTTGCGGAGCCGGCGAATCCAGCGGGCCCGCATCGGTTTCAATATCGTGATTTTCTTCCCTGACTTTTTGCGCGGCTAACGCTCCAGCCTGCCGCATCTGCTCGATGCTCAGTTTGGGTGGGGAAGAATGGGACGTCTCAACAATGGCAACAGTTTGCGGCCGGACTTCAGTCACTGGTTGAGCGGTCGGACGCTTTGCTGAATCCACGACCGTCCCGGCTTTCTCGCGCGGCACTTCGACCTGTTGGGCAGAGTTCGTCCCGACTAAGATCAAGACACCCACCAACGCTCCAATGACGACCTTCCCAACCATGAACGCCGTTTGTGATAAACAAAGCACGCTGGGGTGGCAAGCAGTTATTCACAGGCCGCGGTGAAAAACTCGGGCCACGCTATTTCCGCTGAATTCGCACCACCGGCAGCGGAAAACGCAATCGCAATTCGTCCTGCAAATAAATCTCTACGTGGTGCAGACCGAATTGCTGAAACTGGACCCCACCAAAGTAATGAACATTGGTGGCGTGGCCTTCCATTTCCTTGAGCTCAAATTCCACTTCCGCCTCCGCCAGCACATTTTGCTCGTCCACCCCGACGATGCGCGATCGTTGCTTGAACCTGCCCGTCCCACTACACCAGCGTGTCCAAATGCATAACCGCAAATAATTGATCGGCAACGACGGCGCGGCGATCACATTGAGCACGCCGACCAACGTATTCATGCCGTTGAATTCGCAACGAACGTCTTCGCACAGCACGCAGCTTTGCAGGTCGGGCAGGATTGCTTCGGCCGATTCCATTGGCTTCAAATCGAACCGCGCATTAGCAAAATCAACAGAACGATCGCAAGGGCGATTCGGTAAACCGCAAATGGCGCAAATCCCTTTGTTCGCACCCACCGCATGAACCACGCGACCACGACGAGCGCGACGACAAACGAAACGACGAATCCAATCGCGAGCACGACCCATTGGTGCGGGTCGACTGCAAGGGGCGCGATGTTGCCTTCATCGACCGTGTCCCGAGTGTGTTTCAGCGTTTTGAACAAATCGTAGCCGGTGGCGACAACCATCGTCGGCATCGAAAGAAAAAACGAAAACTCGAGCGCGGCTGGACGGGAAAGACCGGCGATTTGTCCGGCCGCAATCGTACTCATAGAGCGCGACGTTCCGGGAAAAACCGCCGACAAAATCTGGCACGCCCCGATCCAAATCGCCTGGAACAAATTCATTTCTTCCATGTGCGTCACCCGTACTCGGGTAAAAGTTGCGTCGACAATCCACATCACGACGCCGCCGACAAGTAACGCGATGCTGATCACCCACAGGCTCTCCAGATTTTTACCGATCACTTTGGTCAAGGCCCAGGATGGCAGCGCGGTCACGATGAACGCGACAATGGTCAGACCCAACGGATGGGTCAGGAAATTGCGATCGCCCCGTTCGCCTTTTGGAAATGTGCTCAGAAATTCCAGGATTCGTTTCCAAAAATAAACCGGCAACGCCAGGATCGCGCCGAGCTGGATCACAATCGTGTACATCTTCCAGAAGCTGTCGTGCAGATTCAGCTTGAAGAGCGCTTCGACGATGCGGAGATGTCCAGTCGAGCTCACTGGCAAGAACTCGGTCAGACCTTCGACAATCCCAAGCAAGATCGACAATACAAAATCGTTCATAACATTTCCGCCTTCAGCTGTTTCCGTTTTCCTTTTCCCGTCTCCGCTTTTATTTCAGCTTCTCAGCGTCTTAGCTTTTCAAGAAACCGCTTCGCCTCCGCGCTCGTCCGTCCGGATCCGGATCGCTTCTTCCACTTCCGTCACGAAAACTTTTCCGTCGCCAATCTTTCCGGTCCTGGCTGATTGCAGGATCGCCTCGACCACGCGCTGGGCGCGATCGTCATCCACCACGATTTCAAATTTCACTTTCGGCAGAAAATCGACCGTGTATTCGCTGCCGCGATAAATCTCGCTGTGGCCTTTTTGCCGGCCGAACCCGCGCACTTCGCTCAGCGTCATTCCTTCGATGCCAACCGCGGCGAGCGCGTCCTTCACCGCTTCGGTCTTAAACGGCTTAATGATCGCCTCGATTTTCTTCACCGCGCCAAGCTAGAGACGGCATCACAAAGCGCAAGATGAGAAGTCACTCTCAACCGTTCAACTTTCCGTTTTCAGCGTTTCAGTTTTCAGCTTTTCAGCTTTTCGATTGTCTCAACTTCCGCTTCCACCATTTCTCTAACGAGCTGTTCAAAACTGCCGTTCGGTTTCCATGCAAGCGTTTCTCGAATTTTATCGGCGCAACCGACTAAACGAGTCGGCTCGATCGGCCGATCGAATGCCGGATCTCGCTTCACATATTTTTTCCACGGCAAATCGACCACTTTAAATGCGGCTTCGACGAAATCGCGCACCGAATGCGCTTCGCCGGTGGCAACGACGTAATCGTCAGGCTTCCCATGTTGCAGCATCAGCCAGATAGCAACGACGTAGTCCTGCGCCCGGCCCCAATCGCGTTTGCTCTCCAAATTTCCCAGGACAAGATCGACATCGAGCCCGCGAGAAATGCGCGCCGCCGCGCGTGCGACCTTCCGCGTCACAAAATTTTCGCCGCGCCGCGGGGACTCGTGATTATAAAGAATACCGTTGCAAACAAACATTCCGTAAGATTGCCGGTAGACTTGCGCCAGTTGCGTCGCGAACGCTTTCGCGCAGCCGTAGGGACTCGTCGGGCGCATCGCCGTTTCTTCTGTTTGCGGCGATTCAGACGCGTTCCCGAAAATTTCCGAAGTCGACGCATGATAAAATTTCACACTCGGCGATTGATCCCGGACGATCTCGAGTAAGCGCAGCGTCGCCATTCCGGCTTCGTCACAAGTCGATTCCGGAATCTCGAAGCTCAATCCGACGTGGCTTTGTCCGGCCAAATGATAAAGCTCACTCGGGCCAACCTCGCGAAAAATGCGGCGCAACGTCGTCGTGTCCGACAAATCCCCGTAATGGAGAAACAAAGTCTTCCCATAAATCTTTGCGTCCCGCCGCAAATGCTCGATTCGCGAACGGAGCAGATTGCTCGTCCGGCGCACGATCCCGTGAACGGCGTACCCCTTTTGCAAGAGCAGCTCGGTCAGGTACGAGCCGTCCTGTCCGGTAATGCCGGTGATGAGCGCGATCTTCTCAGCCATGGATTAAATGAAAGCGGAAACGCGGAAAACTGAAACACTGAAAATTCTTCTACCGGAAGCGGACGAGCGCGCGTTACGCCAATCCACCGAAAAGATGCCCGCGCAGCTAAACGCTTTGCGTCGCAGTCGGCGAGCGCGCTAAGTTTAGAGTTACGCGCTCGATACCATAACGTCTTAACTGCTTAACATCTCATCCTCTCAACTTTTTGATGAACCTTCTTCGCAAAGCTGTTCGATCGATCCAGCGGCGCGCCGTTAAAGTCGTCCTTCCAAATCCGCGGCCTGGTCATGGCGAATACTCCATGATTTATGACACGCTTAATACTTACGGCCAGCCAAGCGATTATCTGATCGATCTTGCTCTACGCGCCGCACAGGAAGCGTGGCGGACCGAGTTACCGGACCTCAGTCGGCGCGTCGATGCCGACAGCAATGACTTTACTCGGATTTGGCCGGGGGAACACTACCGGTTGCTCGCCGCTTTGGTAAAACTGTTGCAACCGAAACGCGTCGTTGAAATCGGGACACTTCGCGGGCTGTCGGCGCTTGCGCTCAAAAAATTTCTGCCGAACGCCGGCAAGATCGATACCTTCGACGTTGTTCCGTGGGACTCACTGTCAGATACTAGTCTCCGGCCGGAAGATTTCGAGGATGATCGCCTGCGACAGCAAATTGGTGACCTGTCGGACACGGCCGTGTTCGAGTTACACCGTAGCCTGTTTCAACAAACGGAACTTCTGTTCGTGGACGGTCCCAAGGACGGCATCTTCGAACGCAAATTGCTCCAGCAGTTGGAAACCGTTGATTTTCATAAACCGCTTCTCCTCGTCATGGACGACATTCGCTTTTGGAACATGCTTGCCATTTGGCAAGACATCGCACGACCGAAACTCGACCTGACCTCGTTCGGCCATTGGTCGGGGACCGGTCTGGTAGAATGGCATTCGGGAACAAACTCGGAAAAACGGAAACACTGAAATAGTGAAATCGTTTCAGCCTAACAATTGTTTCTGTTTTCGGCATTTCAGCTTTCCGCGTTTTAGCTTTCAAGCGACGCGTTCCCGTTCCCGTGAATTACGAAACGTTCTGCAGCGTTTTCGCGCTGATCATTTGATCGTGGATCCAGCGATAAGTGCGCTCCAAACCGTCACGCAGACGCGTTGATGGTTCCCAGTTGTAAATTTTACGGATTAATGTGTTGTCACTGTTCCGGCCATTCACGCCCTTCGGCGCGGACAGATTGTAACGTCGCTTCAGTTTCAATCCCGCGATGTCTTCCGCGAGATCGACCAGCTGATTGATCGTGACTAGCTCACTGCTGCCGAGATTCAACGGCTCGGCGTAATCGCCGTTCATGATCATTTGCGTGCCTTTCACGCAATCGTCGATCCATTGGAAGCTGCGCGTTTGTTTTCCGTCGCCCCAGATCTCGATCTCATGTTTCCCGGAAAGTTTTGCCTCGATCACTTTGCGGCAAATCGCGGCCGGCGCTTTTTCCCGGCCGCCATCGTAGGTTCCGTGTGGTCCGTAAACGTTGTGATAACGCGCAACCCGAGTCGTTATGCCAAAATCTTCACGGAAATGACGGCACATGCGCTCGGAAAAGAGTTTTTCCCAGCCATAACCGTCTTCCGGCATCGCCGGATAGGCGTCCTCTTCTTTGAGCGCGGTAACATCCGGATCGGTTTGTTTGTCGGTGGCGTAAACGCACGCGGACGACGCGTAAAAATAGCGGTTCGCGCCAGCGCCTTTCGTCGCCATCAGCATGCGCGTGTTAATCAGCACGCTCAACATGCACAACGCTTTGTTGTTTTCGATGAAACCCATCCCGCCCATGTCGGCAGCAAGATCGTAAACAAGATCGACATCGGCCACCGCGCGTTCGCAACTTTCCTTTTCGCGAAGATCGAGCTGCAAATTTTCCGATTCCGGAAACATTTGGAACCATTCCTCGAACGGTTTCACATCGACCGAGCGGACTTGGTTGCCCTGACGAAGCAAATCGGCCACCAGATGGCCGCCAATGAAGCCCCCGCCACCGCAAACGACGATTTTGCTAGGTTTCATTCTATAACTGAGAGCGGGTAACGTGCCGAGCTTGGTTCACACCGGCAACTACTTTCGAAGACCCAGCAGCTGGCCGGCCGCATGGATAATAAAGAGCAGATTATAGATGAGATAACGTCGCCGCAGTCGCGTCACCTTCTGGAAGAGACAGAAGAGCCATTCCAAACCAATGGGGCATCATCCAACGAGGTGCCTGCCGGACTCGACCGGTGAAATTGGAACCCTAGACTTTGCGGCCGAATTTCTTTTCCAGCTCGGCGTTTGAGATTTGGATCATGGTCGGACGGCCGTGCGGGCAGCAGTAAGGCAGGTCGCACTCGAGCAAATCCTGGATCAGTTTCTCCACTTCGAGATAACGCAGCGGGTCGTTCGCTTTGACCGCGTGACGACAAACACTTTTTGCAATCATGTCTTCGCCCAAACGGAGCGGCGAACTGCGTTCACTCGCGCTCTTGAGATCATCGATCACTTTACGCATGAATTGCGCGCCATCGGTCACGTTTAGAAATCCTGGCAGACTGTCGATCTTAAACGTGTTCGGCCCGAAACTCTCGATCCCGATTCCCATTTTCTGCAAGATCGACAGGTTCTGCTCGATCCAATCGGCATCGCGCGGCGGCAGCTCGAACGTTTGCGTGATCAGTAATTTTTGCGCCGGGACCCCCTGCTCTTCCATTCGCCGCCGCAGTTCCTCGAACAAAATGCGCTCGTGGGCGGCGTGTTGATCGACCAAGACGAGCCCGTCCGCGTTCTCCATTAAAACATAAAGCTTATTGAGCACACCGATGATCTGGAATTGCTGCTGTTTGTATGGCTTTGCTTCTTCATCGCCCTGCGCTTCTTGGTAGGGGCGATCGACCTCAATCGGTCCGAGCCGGACTGGCGTTTGCGGGCGGTTCAGTGAACCGCCCCTACCTACGTCCGGCGTCATCGGAAACTGCGGCAACTCACGATGCGATTCTTCCGGAACAATGACTTGTGGTCGGAGCGTTAGATCGACAGTCGGCTGAGTTGGAGCTGCTGGCGGCGCGCGAAATTTTTCCTGCCAATCGACGCGACCACGAGCGAGCGTTTCCTGAATACAACGCGCAATGGCTTCGCGAACTCCATTCGGATCGCGAAAGCGCACTTCGCGCTTGGCCGGATGCACGTTCACGTCCACCCCGCCCGGATCGAGTTCGAGAAAAAGGAACGTCACCGGATATTGTCCTTTCATCAGCGCAGTGTGATAACCTTCGCGCACCGCCGCCGTGATGAGCGGGCTTTCAATCGCGCGGCCGTTCACGAAAACCAGTTGCTGGGCGCGCGTTTGCCGGCTCAATCCGGCTTGCCCGATTAATCCGCTGATTCGGATTTGCGGTGAATGCGAACCATTGAGCGCAACCAATTGTTGTAGCAATTCGTTTCCGTAAAGGTCACGAATTCGATCGGTCAGCGTCGCGGTCGCGGGGAGTTGAAACGCGACGCGATCGTCGCGCGCGAACGTGAAAGCGATTTGAGCGTGGCCGATCGCCTGCAAATGGAGCTGGTGCTCGATATTCCGGCTCTCGGTATTTTCCGCGCGCAGAAATTTGCGGCGGGCCGGCACGTTGTAAAAAAGCGAGCGCACCTCCACTTGCGTCCCGGGCGCTTCGCCGCCGTCGCGCACGATGTCGATCTTGCCGCCATTTACGACGATCTCAGTCCCGGCAACGGCATCCGGTTCGCGAGTGGTCAGGCGAAATCGCGACACGCTGGCGATGCTCGGCAGCGCTTCACCGCGAAAACCGAGAGTGCTAATTGCTTCCAAGTCCGACACCGATCGGATTTTGCTGGTGGCATGCCGCTCGAGTGAAAGTAAAGCATCGTCGCGATCCATCCCACAACCGTCGTCGATCACTCGCATCAGAGAAATTCCGCCGCGCCGGATGAGGACGTCGATCTTGCCCGCGCCGGCGTCGATGCTGTTCTCGACCAGCTCTTTGACGACGGAGGCAGGCCGTTCGACTACTTCGCCGGCGGCAACCTGACTAGCCACGATTTCGGGAAGGAGGCGGATCCTGCTCATCGGACATTTGATGTTCGATCTTTGAGGTTCGATTTCCAGAGCAAAGATCGACAATTACGGCGGGCGCGCCCGCGATCTGCTGCGGTTGACTTGGCTAGGTCGAATCGTAGTTTGGAAATCACCATGATTGACGTCACCCAGAACGCGGCGCGGCAGCTCCGACATCTGCTCGATGCGCAGAAACAAACCGCCGGAAAAGGTCTGCGGGTGCAGATTATGAAAGGCGGTTGCTCCGGTCTGCATTACGAGATGACGCTGGATGAAAAGAAGACTGGAGACGCGGTGGTCGAGCGCGACGGGGTCGAGTTTTTCATCGACAATGAGAGCGCCTCTTACCTGCGGGGCGCTACTCTCGATTTTCGCGATGGCCTTACCGGGACCGGCTTTCAAATCGTGAATCCGAACGCGAGCCGAACGTGTGGCTGTGGGACGTCATTCGAAGCGACGCCATCAGCTTGAACACGCAAATCGGAATCCCCTCGCCCGTTTAGATGGACTACGGACTCTATCGCTACGACGAACCGTACGCCCGCCCCGTTCGGCGCCGAATCAATTACTTCGCCTGGACGGTCGCGATCCTGCTGCTTACGGGGTTCGCGTTCGCGGCCTGGCTCGGCAGTTTTTATATCTTCAGCCAACCCGAGCGGCCGGACAGTTATCGCATTCTGCAAAAACTGCACAAGATCGAGCCGCCGAAGCGATTTGAATTAACAGCGGCGCCGGCTGGCGAATTTTTGAGCGCGAAACAACTTTACGATCGTTACAACGCGATGGGCTCGGCCGAGCTGACTAAAACCAACGCGGAGTTGACGCGAAATTACATTCGCAATTTTCAACAGGTGCGCGGACTCGTCCCCTACGTGGTCGGCCGGTATGTGATCATGGAAGCGCGCGAGCTCAGCTCAAGCGATTTGTTCACTTCCGGAATGGTCGCGTTGACTGATTCGATCGAGAACGGGGAGCTGTTGATGGAACATCTTTATCCGGCCGAGCCCCCAACAGTCCCGTTGATTAAACAAACGCTCACTACCGGTCTGGAACTCAAACTCGATCGCGCCCACGATCTCTCCGCTGTCATTCACGTCGAACGCTTTCCCGACGGGCGGATCATGCTCACTTCGGTCCCGCTGCTTTATGGAACTTACACGGTGATGCGCGGCACCGGCACGTTCAGTCTCGAACCGCCGTTGTCTCTGAATCTCGAAGGGGGCTGGCCGTTGTTTAAGGGACAAGCACGCCTGCGCGGCGAGATGCATTACGCGCAATTCCGACAGGGAGCGCCGCGCCCTCAAGCACAGGCTCAAGTCGCAATCCCGGGTTTCGCTCCGACCGGAACGCCGCCACCTGCGGAAAATCAACTTGTGCGGGTCGAGGCTGCCAAAGCGGTCACGCCACCGCCAATTGTACAAGTCCAACCCAAAAAAGGAAAAGCCGGCACAAAAGCAACGCCAACGCCAAAAGGCAAGTTGGCTAAAGGCAAACCGACCCCGCAACCTTCAGCTTCAGCGACACCAATAGTGGTCGCGGAAAAATCGACCCCTGCATCGGCGCCGCCAGCGCCAGCGCCGATCGCTCAAACATCGCCGCCTCCTGCACCGGCGAAAAAGCCAACTCCAGCTCTCCCGGCCGCGACCCAGTCAGCACCGGAGGTCGCGCTCGCTCAACCGGTTGAAACCCCAGTGCGCGCCCAACCGGTGCAGCCGGGCGCTCCTGACATGGGCACATTGGCGTCGACCACCGGTGGCGGGAGTTGGAAAACTTTTCCGCCGGGGAAAATGCCACTCGGCCGTCTCATTGCGACGGGCGATCTCAAAGAAATCGCCGATCGCGGTGCAGCCGGCGAACGCATTTACTTGAAAGGCCAATTCGTCGTGAACTTTTCCGACGCGAATCGCGCCGTGCTGCGACCGCGTGGAAAACTCACCGATTCGGTTCTTCATTTTGGCGCAGCGCCGACGCGCATCATCGTCGAGTTCCCAACCGGTTACGCTCCGCCGCCACCGGGATCGACGGTCAGCCGCGACGAATCGCGACCACTCGAGATCACCGAAGTCCGGAAACAGGAAGACGGACAACTCAACGTCTTCGCCCGCGAGATCATGCAGTAATTTCGCGCGACGCTAGGGCGCCTGCTCGCTGCCGGTTGTTTCCAAAATTATTTTTCCGTCGGAAATCTCGAAGGTCTTGAGGTTGGTCCGGCCGGTCCAGTCGGACAGGTAACGTTTGAACGACCACGAGCCGTACTCCCAGCTCAGGATTTCTTCTCCGACCGGGCGACCGTTGACGACGATGCTGGTGATGCGCGCATCTTCCGGCTTCCCAGTCGGCGCGGATTGGACCGAGCACTGCGCATTGAGGTAACGCCCGTTCAACCATCGCGCTTTGCCGATCGGCATGCTCAGCTGCAAGTGCGCGGTGCTGTCTTCGATCGTCACGTAAGCGTTCCCGTGCAGCTTTGGCTCGGATGCAATCAGTGCATTCAGATCGTCGGCAGTGAGCTCGATTCGGGCGGCTTCGTGAGCATGAGCGGCTTTTTCGAACGCGTCCCATCGCGCTCGGACGGCCTGTTCCTCTTCCACCGTTGCCTGACTGATTGGCACGCGCTCGTGATGGATTGAGAAATATTCGGTCCGCAAATATTTCGCCGCGTAATAAGTGCCGGCTACGAAAGCCAGCGCGAGAAGGATGAAAAAGACCACCAGAATCAAGCAACCTTTCGCGAAACAACCGAGGCCGCGCTGCGCTGGCGGCGGTTCGATCCACGACGAGGTGCTGTTCATCGCGCGCGCTCCTTTTCCATTTTTGCCTGCGCCTCAATCAGCTTGTCGTACAAAGCGCTCAGTCCTTCCGAAATTGTTTTCGTCCCGCCGAGCACCGGCATGAAATTCGTATCGCCCTTCCAACGCGGCACGATGTGAATATGCAAATGATCCGTCACGCCCGCGCCGGCGCATTCACCGAGATTCAAGCCGACATTGAAACCCTGCGCCCGCGTCGCCATCCGCAAAAGCGCTTGCGCATGCGTCACCAAATTCCAGAGCTCGACGATTTCATTTTCGCCTAACGACGAAAGCTCGGCTGTTTTTCGATAAGGCACCGCCATTAAGTGCCCGACTGAGTAGGGATAACGGTTCATCATTAGGAACGCAGTCTTACGCCGCGCGATCACCAAATGCGCGGCGTCATCACTCGCCTGCGCCGCGGCCGTGAGAAATTCCATGTCCCGCGGTTCCTTCTCGAAATATTCCACCCGCCACGGCGCCCACAGCGTTTCGATTTCTTTCTTCGGGAATTGCTCCATCGAGATCTAGCGATTGTCGCGCGAGACTAAAATGCTGCCCGGGAAAGTCGAGCATTTTGCGCCGCTAACGCGTCAGCAACACGTAGTTCGGGCGGCGAAGATTTTTTCGTGGAACTGATTCGAATCGGCGAGTGGAGTGGTGTAACTCGCGCATAAAATCGAGCGTTTGGTTTGCAGGGATCGCGAGGGCATTGATCTCGCCGCTGTTCCATTTCGCGATTGCTACTTCGGGTTTCAAAAAATGCGGCCGCGTCAGATAAAGTGGCAATCCTTCATCGGTCGATCCTACGGCTTCGTAACGCCAGTTATTCTTCGCCGCTTCCTCCCGCACTCTGCGGCCGAAGATCGACAATGCATCGCGATGATCGCGATAGCCACTGACGACTCGGCTCGCCGCATAACCGGCGCTGAAGAGAACCGCGAGCGCCAGTATCGCGGTCGCCCATCGAAAACTTCGTGCGCGATCTCTTTCATCATTCAAGAATCGCGCGGTTTGATCAGCAACCAACAGGCAGAACGGCGGGATGACTGGGAAGATTCGGTCGACTCTTTTGGAAGGGATCAGAGACATCAGGATGAGCCCGCCGATGCTCCAACAGATTAGCCAAAACGTCCCGGACGACATCTCCCGGAATGCCGCGCGAATGTTCCAGCGGCGTGCGCGAAGATCGGCAATCGCCAATCCGAGCATGACCACGGTCCACGGAAAAAATTTGTGAAGCAAATGCGGCAGATAAAAGAAGAAGGATTGGGCGCGGTGAACATGGGTCCCGACTTCACCGAAGCGCGCGAGAAATTCACGGATGATGACCAGTTCATAAAAGCGCGGGACCCAAAGCCATCCGGCGATCACCCAGATTAAAAATATCGCGAACGACCCGAGCCACGGCCACCAACCGCACCCCGCACCTGCGCTGTCCGTTTTTGGCTTGCGTAACTGATAAACGATCAGGCCGGGAAGCAAGAATGCGTAAACGATCGGGCCTTTGATCAACACGCCCGCGGTCAGCAAACCAAATATGATCCATCGATCCCGTCTCCGCCACGGTTCGTCGGTTCTGATTTTTTCCCAGATCAAAAGACCGATCAAACAAATGACGAGCGCGAGCGGCATGTCGGAACGAACTAGCGTAGCCAACCGTGGACTCAATAAATTGAAACCGAACGCAGCGAAGGCGATCAGACCGGCAACATTTCCATAGGCGCGCGCTGCGTAGCGAAACAAAGCGAAAGCAATCAGCGCGGCGCACAGCAGCGAAGGCAATCGCCAAGCCACCTCCCACGATCGCGTGATCGTAAAAATCGCCGCAGAAATCCAGCCGGTCAGCGGCGGCTTCGTGGCCAAGCCCTGATCGTCAGACGTGCGCTGATAAAACCAGTGTCGTTCCGTCACCATTTCGTACGACGTCCACGCTTGTTTGGCCTGGTCGTAATCGTCGAGTTGCCATGGAAGGTTCGTGATCGAAAACAAAACGAACATGAGCGCAGCGAGCGCCCAGAAGGTTCGTTTATTGTCCAGCACGCCTTTTTTCATTCCGAGGGGAGCCGAGGAATCCATCTTTGTCATGTCGAGCGAAGTCGAGACATCTCTAGATATTTCCGCAGAGCTTATCGAGCGAATCAGGGCCGTGTGGTTTCATGTCAGGAAAATCAGAAACAGTAAGAGATTCCTCGACTCCGCTCGGAATGACAAGGATCGGTCAAGCGATTTCAGCGAGGATCGCTGTCGCTGCACGCTCGCTCGCGCCCGATTCGCCCAATTGCGCGGCAATTTTGTCGAATTCGGAAATCATTTGCTCGCGTTTCATCGGATCATCGAGCAAACGCAGAATTGTTTTCGCGAGATCCGGCGACTTGGCGCGATGTTGAATGAATTCTGGAACAACTTGTTTATCGGCGAGCACGTTCGGCATGCCGAGATACTTTACTTTCACCAGAAGCCGTCCGGCGAAATACGTCGGCCAGGCAACTTTGTAGATAAGCGCGAAAGGCATCCGAAAATACGCCGCTTCCAGTGTCGCGCTTCCCGAAGCAACAATTCCAGCAACCGCGCCCTGCATGATTTCAGCAGTCTGGCCGATCTTGATCCCGAACAAATGTCGATCTTGGGAACCTAACATTTCTTCCATTTCTTGAGCGAGATCATCGGACGCGGCCGCGACTTCGAAATGCAAATCTGGTTTCGATCGACGGAGCTCTCGCGCAGTCTGAACTAGAATCGGAAAGATTTTCCTC
>Ga0209156_10000809_pt1 | contig 26457 bp, 25 predicted proteins | sample GraSoiAngelo_124_FD_185881 | JGI IMG/M metagenome (GOLD analysis project Ga0209156, IMG submission 185881) | Grasslands soil microbial communities from the Angelo Coastal Reserve, California, USA - 14_0927_05_20cm (SPAdes) (version 2) | ecosystem: Environmental > Terrestrial > Soil > Grasslands... | reverse complement strand
GACAGCAAGTGGTGTGTCTCCTTCATTAGCACGGCGCTCGTCGCCGGCCTCGGCTGGGCTTGTGTCCGCGGTTTGTCCTTAGGTAAATGGCTCCACAATCTCGGTGCCTTTGCGATGCTCGTCGTTTATGCGGCGCTGATTTTGTTGCCGCTGCTTGGCCTCGCGCGCGGCGAATTGAAAGCCTATCAGCCGCTTCAACTCGCGCTGCCCGCGATGTCGATCTTCTACTGCTTCAATATCTTCAGCAAGCTCGCGGTCGGCGCGCTCAGCGGATTTGAATACGTAGCAATTCTCGCCGGCGAAACGCGCGCCCCCGCGCGTGACATCGGACGCTCGGTTCTCATCGCTTCGCCGGTGATCGCGCTGATGTTCATTCTCGGTACGAGCTCGGTGCTCGCGTTCATCGGCAACAATCCGATCAATCTCATTGGTCCGGTGCCGCAAACCCTGCGACTCGGGCTACGTTCCTTTCCAATCGCAGGCGCCATCGCGTCGATTGGAATTTTGTTAATGACCGCGCGATCGATCTCTTCGACCAGCGTTCACGTAACCGGCAGCTCACGGTTGCCGATGGTTGCGGGATGGGATCGACTGCTGCCGAATTGGTTTTCGCGTTTGCATCCGCGATACAAAACGCCAGTCAATTCCATCATCTTCGTCGGCGCGACCACACTTCTCATCGCGATCGCCAGCCAGATCGGTGCCGGAATCCAGGAAGCGTTTCAACTCGTCGATAACGCCGCGAATGTTTTCTACGGCATCGTTTACTTCACGATGTTCGCAATACCGATCTTTGGCGCGGGTGCGATTCGTTCGGGCGCTCCGATCTGGTTGCGCATTGCGGCGATCTGCGGCGCTGCTGTCTCGCTGTCCGCGATTTTTTTCACCATCTATCCGATTATCGACGTGCCAAGCCCGTTAAGCTTCGCCGTGAAGATCATCGCCGTAACCGGAATCGCTAACGCCACTGGCGTCGCAATTTATCTCGTTGGCAAGAAAGGTCGGCGCGGCTAGCCACAGTTCTCGACAACCCAGAGCAAATATTCGGGCAAGCCGCTGGAGACCGGAACAAAAATCATTTCTGGAACTTCGTAGGGATGAAGCGAACGCAGTTTTTCTTGAAACGCTGATTGTCGATCTTCGCTGAGCTTGAAAAAGACCAGTATTTCGCTTCCGGTTTCGATTTTGTCTTTCCAGCGATAAATCGATTCGACCGCCGGCAAAATATTTGCGCACGCCGCGAATTTTTCGGTGACGAGCTGATTCGAAATCCGGTGCGCGGTCTCGCGATCCGGAAACGTGCTTAGAATGAGAACAATTTTCTCCGCCATTGTCAGGCAGGAACCAAGGCCTCCCGTCTGCAAATCCAACCGCCGCCGATCACAACGTCGCCATCGTAAATCACCGCGGCTTGTCCGGGCGTTACCGCGCGCTGCGGCTCACGCAATCGAATCCGTGCCCGATTATTTTCCAGCGGCGTCACAGTCGCAGGTGTGCCCGGATGGCTGTAGCGAATCTTCACGGTAAGATCGACATCTTCGCTCGGCAGATCGCGCTCGATCCAATTTGTCCGGTCAATTTCGAATTCATCGCAAACCAAATCGGGCGCGTCGCCGACAGTCACGCGATTTGTTTCGGGATCGACATCGACAACGTAACGCGGCCGCAGCGATCCGCCCGGAAGTCCTTTGCGCTGGCCGATTGTGAAAAGCTCAATGCCGTTGTGTTCGGCAACGAAGTTCCCATCGGCATCGTAAATCTCGCCGCGATGAAACTCATTTTCTCCGAGGTGCGATCGCAAAAATGCTTTGTAATCATTGCCCGGCACAAAGCAGATTTCCTGACTGTCGATCTTGTCGGCGACTTTCAGACCTAGCGAGCGCGCAATTTCGCGAATTTGCGGCTTGGACATTTTGCCGAGCGGCGTGAGCGCGCGCCGCAATTGTGTCTGGCGCAAGCTGAACAGAAAATAGGACTGATCTTTGCGCGGATCGACGCCCTTTCGCAGCACGGCGCGATTGGAGTGATGCTCGATGATCGCGTAATGGCCGGTAGCGATATAATCGCAGCCCAAGGCCGCCGCTTTGCTCCAGAGATTACCGAACTTGATCTTTTCATTGCATATCACGCATGGATTCGGCGTCCGACCGGCCTGGTACTCGCTGGAGAAATAATCAATCACGAGGCGCTCGAACTGGTCGGCTTCGTCCACCACGTAATGTGGAATACCAAGGGAATGCGCAACGCCGCGTGCATCGGCCACCGCTTGCGGACCGCAACATTTGTCTTCCGCGCGCGAGATGCAGTCCTGCGGCCAAACCTTCATGGTCACGCCGATGACCTCGTAGCCCTGCTCGCGCAGCAAATATCCCGCCACGCTGGAGTCCACCCCACCGCTCATACCAAGCAAGACACGTTGTTTCTTTCGATTCATTTCGAGACGACCAACTTCGATGAAGAGATGCGTGAGTCAACGTTTCCGGCCAGCCTCTGCTGCCCGGAAAGGAGCTCTTTGGATAACAGAGCGGCTACCGTCTCACCGGGGCGCTAACGAAGGGGCTTCCGCGAAGAGTGAAACGCCATGGCAAATCCGCGGAACGCGTGATACCGATGCGTTTATCTGCCACAACATCGAGCCGCCTCAGGCGTGCTTCTGCATTGGAGGCAAAACAGTGTCGCGGGTCGGCACACAAATTCATTTCGTGCTGGCGATCGGTAATGCCGAGCGCCTGCGTGAGCTTGCCCGGTCCTGAGCAGAGTCGTTTCACGCCATCGAGTTTTCGACGTTCTTTCATCCGCTCGATTCCGGCTCTCGGTTCCAAGGCACGAATCAAAACGAAACCATCCGCGTCTCCTTTCACCAGCACATTCAGCATCCAGTGCATCCCGTAATTGAAATAGACATAAGCGGCGCCTGCCTTATTTCGCTCGATAAAGGCGCGCGTGCTGGGACGCATGAAGGTGTGGCAGGCCTCGTCATTTATTGCATTGTAGGCTTCTGTCTCAACGATCACACCTGAGCAATCGCCCCAAATCAATTCCGCACCAATCAACTCACGCGCGCACGTGATGGGGTCACGTTTAAAAAAAGACACGTGGATAATCTTGTTCACCCTCTCACCCTAGCCGGCCCATTCGTTTTTGAGAGCAACCTGATCCTATGGCTTGTAGTAAACTGAAATCGTGACTTTGCTCTCAACAGGTTTGCCGTCCCGGAATGCCGGAATAAATTTGGCGCCGCTGAAATCGGATATGGCTGCTTGCCCGAAGCCAAGATACGGCGGCTCCTCGGAGAGAACCTGCATGCTCTTCAGATTCCCACCAGTATCGACATTGAGCGCCAACTCAGCAACTCCAGTCAGTTGCACCGTAGTCCCTGTGTCAGGATAACGTATGCCGGTAAATTTTGAGTCGTGCCCAACATATGGTTGTGGATCGATGAAATCGTTTTCCTTTTTCAGTTCATCCAGTTGCTGATTGGAGAAAATGCGCAGTCGCGGTTTGCCATTCACAACTGCGAACGTCACCGTGCCGTAGAAAATAGCGATGACCGGTTGGTGATTGTGAATAGCAGGGACGAACTTCGCGTTGGCGAGGCGTTTTAGTAGCTCTTGCTCCAGCAGTTCCGATCCCCGCGTGCCGCGATAAGCGCCGCTCCGGACAATGTCACCGGTCGGTGCCACGAGGCAGGAAAACATGACCGCGGCGTCCTTTTGACCCTTTTTGATCAAGTCGGCAGTGTCGATTCTGTTTATCAGTGAATCGGGAGCCGTCCCAAGCAGAGCGGGCCGGAACTCCGGCAACGCCGGCGTCGCCGTAGGCGACGCAATTTTTCCCGTTTGCGATGACGCGAAGGCGGCAGTGATCAGCAAGCCAATCGCGCAAAAGATGCCAAGTCGCATGGCAAAATAGGCAAGCAAAATGTGCCGCTTTTGCAAGGGAGAACTGGTGAAACCTTATGCCGCGATTGCCGTCGGAATTGTTCCCGCGACTCGATAGACAATTTTGTGGCGCTGAAAGTAATCGATGAGTGCGTCGCGTGTTTGTATGGGGTGCAGAGTGCTGTTGGCGGACGGCGTTTCAAGCAACGCGCGCAATTTCATGAAATGATGGCCGCCGCTGCGTGAATCAAAGCTGTTAAATGCGATGACGTACTTCTCGCTGCGATCAAGTGGCCGTCCATCAGCCAAAGTCATCGATACAATTCGACAATCGTAACCGCGGCCTTCTGTCTTCACTTCGAAACCAAGCAGGTTGCGCTTCTCGTGGCTGGTGAACACTTCCTCCATGACAGTTTTTGTTTCCTCAGGCGTGAGCTCTGCCGTTACAATGTAGTTTTCGTAGGGAAGCAAATTCCAAATGTCGTTTACCGATTTGGGCCCGGCGACCAAATCGGCCTTATCATCGAACGTACCGTGCATGACGCCAGCAACCGGGACGCTTCGTTCCCGTAACGCTTCCATGATCGCCGCTCCGATGAGTCTCTCAACAGCGCTTGGCATGCCTGGGCGGCTTCGACCCCGCAGAGTCTCGGCCAGTTTGCCGATCGGCTGTGCCAGGGCAGCGTCCGATTCGGCGAGCAGCGATTTCGCTCGCGAAACGATCACGTGATCGAAACGAAAACGGTTATCCATCACCTCGCAGATCGCTTCCCGATGGAGCAGTTTCTTTGACCTGCGATCGAAGAGAAGATCGACGCGCCCCACATGAATGCCGAAATGGTCCGCCTGAGTAAAAAGCACACTGTTGGTCAGGCGGCTCGGAACTGCCTGATGCGTATGACCGGCGATAAACACCGCTCCCTCCGGAAATTCTGACGTCAATGCCATCACCGTATTCGCGAAATCATCGCCACCGCTGCGCGTCTTCAGTCCCATGTGACCCGACAGAACAATGGCATTTGCGCCTTCGCTCTTTGCCCTCGCGATCGCGCGGCGAACGGGCTCGATCGGATATTGAAATTCGATCCCGCGGGTAAATTCCGGACGCAGCCAAAACGTCATCCCCGGCGTGGTGACGCCGATGATCGCAAGCTTGATTCCAGCGATATCCTTCAAGATGAAGGGCTGGACCTTCGCGAATGGATGCTTCGCATCAGAAAATTCGCCGGCTGGTCTTCCTTCCAGGACTGTGTTGGCGGCGAGCACAGGCATTGTCGATCTTTGCAGCGTTTGCACAAACGTTTCGGTCCCCCAGTCGAACTCATGATTGCCGATGATCCAGGCGTCATAATTGACATGATTAAATAGGTCGATCATCAGCTCGCCCTTGCTTCGCAAGCTGACATCGGTGCCTTGATACACGTCCCCGACGTCGATCAAGAGCGAGTTAGGATTTTCCTGTTGCCAACGCCGAATTTGCGTAACGCAACGCGCCATTCCGCCGCGATCAGGATTTCCGTCGTAATCGGAGGTGGGCAAGATATGACCATGGAGATCCGTCGTGTGCAGGATCGAAATGCAAACCGTATCGGACTCCAGCGCGGCAGCCGCGCTAGCCAGCGTTGGGACTGCGCTGACCAGTCCCGCCCGGCCAACGAGCTTCAAGAAATCGCGCCGCGTCCAGTATCTGTCCGGATGAAACATCGCCTTAACTTCCGCCTCATCGGCATACTACCTGTCGGCAGACCGTCATCTCAATCAAAATGCTCGGACTCGCTGTCTTGACCGCACGATCTTTGCAGTGATGATGCGTTGTTCGCCGAAGCTTCAGCGAAAGCGGAACCTCAACCAAAGCTGATCCCATTCACCATGCTCAACGAGAATTCTATCGCAGAACTAAAAACCAGCCTGAGAGGCAGAGTAATCGAGCCGGGCGACAACGATTACGACGAAGCCCGCAAGGTTTACAATGGAATGATCCATAAAAAACCGCGCCTGATCGGGCGCTGCGCAGATGTGGCGGACGTAATTCGTTCGGTGAATTTTGCAAGAGACAATGAGCTGCTTCTGGCGATCCGCAGCGGCGGACACAACGCGGGAGGCTTGGGAATTTGTGATGATGGCTTTGTCATCGACCTCGCGCCCATGAAATATACGCGGGTTGATCCCGGGGCGCGCACCGTCACTGCCGGTGGCGGCTGCACGTGGGGCGACGTGGACCATGCCACGCACGTATTTGGACTTGCTACACCGAGCGGGGTTATTTCTACCACTGGAGTTGGCGGATTGACGCTCGGCGGCGGGGTCGGACATCTCACCCGCAAATGCGGCCTAACCATCGACAATCTGCTCTCGGCCGACGTCGTATTGGCGGACGGGAAGTTTGTCAAAGCAAATGCTAACGAGAACCCCGACTTGTTCTGGGCCATTCGCGGCGGTGGTGGAAATTTCGGCGTCATAACGTCTTTTACGTTCAAGCTGCATTCGATCGATGTGATCTACGGCGGTCCAATGCTCTATGAGTTGAGCGAAACCGCAGACGTGATGAAGTGGTATCGCGGACTAATTCCCGCGGCGCCCGACGATTTGAATGGCTTCTTCGCTTTTCTCACCGTGCCACCCGCACCGCCTTTCCCTGAACATCTGCACATGAAAAAGATGTGCGGCGTGGTTTGGGCATATACTGGACCACAGACGAAAGCCGAAGAAACATTTAAACCCCTCCGCGCTTTTAAGAAACCTGCTCTCGACTTTGTCGGTCCGCTTCCGCAACCGGCCCTGCAAACCATGTTCGACGCGCTTTACCCCCCTGGATTGCAGTGGTACTGGCGTGCCGATTTCGTGAATGAGTTGAGCGATGAAGCGATTGGCGAGCACATTCGTTTTGGTCAGGCGCTTCCAACAATGCATTCCACCATGCATATGTATCCGATTAACGGAGCCGCATCACGCGTCGGCAAAAATGATACTGCCTGGAATTATCGCGATGCCATCTGGGCCCAAGTAATGGTCGGCGTTGATCCTGATCCGGCAAACAATGAAAAGACCATTTCGTGGACGAAGAGCTATTACGATGCGCTACATCCCTACTCGGCTGGCGGAGCATACGTAAACTTCCTGATGGGAGACGAAGGAGAAGATCGCGTGAAAGCGACCTATGGTGATAACTACGAGCGACTGGTTGCTATCAAAAATAAATACGACCCCGATAATTTCTTTCGCGTGAATCAAAACATTAAGCCGAGCAAGAAATAGCCCGAAACAATCTACTGCGCTTGATTCACTTTCCGAGGAACGACTATCCAACTGCGCATAACATATCGACGTTGAGAGAATGAAAGCGATGCGAAGACGCATCGCACTCCAAAAAGCACTTCCGTGCGAAATCTAGGCAGACGCGCGTTCTGTTTCGCGCAAGCTTTCGGAGTGCGCACGCGTCCCCGCGTCGCTTTTGACGCGCTATCACGGTATTATGCGAATATCAATAATCACGCGAACTGCGATCGATGAATGCTGACCAATTGAGGTCACTGCAGGCGCCACTCAAAGCGCAGTATCGAGAGCGTCCTGAAACGGCGTTGGTCACTCTACGCGCCGAGGGACGAATCGGCGAAAATATCACCTGCAAAATAGAAACCGGAAAAGCGCACGTCGAGGCCGGGCTTCACCCGGTCACCGGCGGCGATGGGCAGAGCGCCTGTTCGGCCGACATGTTGCTCGAAGCGCTGGTAGGCTGCGCAGGCGTGACATTGAGCGCAGTCGCCACCGCTCTGGGCATTCCATTACGCAACGCTACGATACGAGCGGAGGGCGATCTTGATTTTCGTGGTACCCTCGGCGTTTCCAAAGATGTGCCTGTCGGTTTCAAGCAGATTCGACTGAACTTCGATCTGGATACTGACGCCAGCGAAGAACAGCTCGCCACATTGATTCGTCTTACCGAACGATATTGCGTCGTTTACCAAACGTTGAGTCAGCCTGCCACCATCAGCGTTTTGCATCGCGTAATATCTCGCTAAAATCAGCGCCCATGCCGTTATACATTGACATTCACAATCTTCCGGAGGGAACAACCGCTGAAGATGTCGCCAAGGCTCACGCGAAAGATATGGAAACGCAGCGGAAATACGGCGTCGAGTACACCAAATACTGGGTCAACGAGAGCGGAAGGAAAGTCTTTTGCCTCGCCCACGCGCCGAGTGCCGAGGCGGCAGAGCAAGTCCACCGTGAAGCCCACGGGCTAATGCCTGATAAAATTATCGAGATACAGCCTGAGCTCGCAGAGGGCTTTTTAGGCGGTGTCGAGACGAATCCATCGGGAGCGGCCATTTTTCCCGGCGGCGGAGCGGATGCGCGCGATCCTGGTATTCGAACGGTCTTGTTCACCGACGTCGTCAATTCAACTACATTGACTCAATCGCTCGGTGACGAAGCGGCCTTGGCGTTGCTCGGCGTACACGACACGATTGTGCGAGATGCGTTGTCCGCGTCGGGCGGTCGCGAAGTCAAACACACCGGGGACGGAATCATGGCATCGTTTGTATCGCCAGCGGGCGCGGTTCGATGCGCAATTCAGATTCAACGCGAGTTGGAAAAACAGGCGAAAGCGAACCCCGGGCGACCGCTCAAGGTCCGAGTCGGCGCCGCAGCCGGTGAACCCGTCGAGCAAAATAACGATCTCTTTGGATCGACAGTTCAACTGGCAGCCCGTCTCTGCGCTCACGCGCAACCGGAACAAATTCTCGTCTCGAACGCAATCGCGGAGCTATGCATCGGCAAAGGACTCTCGTTTGAAGAGGTGGGTGAAGTTGCCCTCAAAGGCTTCAGCTCCCCAGTTCGCGCCCATGCCGCAGCTTGGAGGCAAGCGAATTAGACAGATTTTATCTGCAATTGATTGCAGATTTTTCAGGCCGAATTCTCGTTACCCAGACAAGCTTCGGGCGGAATCATGAACAACCACTTCGCTGAGCTCGGCGATGTGTGGAAGCACTTGCCACTCGCGGAGATTCTCCGCATCACTCCGCCACGTGACTATTGGGAGACGCATGCTGGCTCGGCTTCGTACGCGCTGACCGAGAGCCCGTCGAGGCTTCATGGAGCCCTTCGATTCCTTTCGTGTGCCCCTCGCGATCCGGACCTCCGTGGCTGTGCGTACCTGCAAGCGCTTCGGTCATCGCCGGGCGTCTATCCCGGGTCTCCCGCGCTCGCTATGCAGACTCTCGGCAATACCGCAAGCTACCTCTTTTGTGACCTCGACCCCGAAAGCGCTGCGACTCTGAGAGCTGCCACCGCTGGATTCGAGGCACGAGTTATTGAGACAGACGGAGTGTCGGCTATCTACCGCGCGGCGCAGCTTGCGCGGGTCGACCCAAAGGATGTGCTCGTCCATATCGACCCTTTCGATCCCTACGAGCGCGTCACGGACCAAAATAAGACGCCCGTCGAGCTTGCAGCATGGCTCGCGCGGGCTGGGTATCGGCTCTTCTAGTGGTACGGATATGACTGTGTCGAGCGGCGTGGTTGGGCGCACGACGAGATCTCGCGGCTCGCCCCGGGCATCAACGTATGGTGTGGAGACACGCTCATGCCGGCTTGCCTCGTTTACCCTGGGACGACCGGAGCTTGGGGTTGTGGGGTGGTGTTGGCAAATGTCACACGTTCGGAGGCGTACGCCTGTGAACGACTTGGGCGCGCACTCGAGCGAATCAGCGAGACGGATGCAGTGGAAAACAACGATCCGTCTCAACTGACGTTTCGGGTTATCACTTGAACAAAGGCTGCGGCTGACTTTGGTCTCTCAAATTGTCTAACCCGAGGAAGTTCATATGGCACTGGAAGGAAAACATGCGCTGATCACTGGCAGTTCGCGCGGAATCGGGAGAGGAATTGCTCTGGCACTGGCAGAGAGTGGCGTTAAAATCGCAGTCCACTACTTCCAAAACGAGCGTGCCGCGAATGAAACGCTCGAGCAGGTCCGAAAACGCGGGTCGGACGGTTTCGTTGTGCAGGCAGACGTGACGCGCCCGGACCAGATCACTGAGATGTTTCGAAAGGTGAAGACTGAGTTTGGGAAGCTCGACATCTTGGTCAGCAACGCTAGACCGGAGGCGTCGCGGTTTTTTCAGCCGCCTCTGGATATTACCCTGGAGCAGTGGGACACAGCGTTTGATTCGCAGGCAAAAGCATTCCTAGTCGGTGTTCGGGAAGCGCTCCCGCTAATGAGCGATGGAGGAAGAATCTTCGCCATCACCTACGCGGAAGGAAGTCGTACCGGCGGGCTCCAGCCGTGGGTCGGCATGGGATCAGCGAAAGCGGCGCTGGAATCACTGGTCAGGTACTTCGCCGTAGCCGTTGCCAACCGCGGCATCACGGTGAACGCGATCAGCCCGGGATGGACGGAGGACAGCGTCTTGAACACTTTGCCCGAGCAGGTTCAGCAACTCATCCGCGACTGGCACACCCGCGGTTGGACACCAGCGAGACGCTTGGGAACGCCGGCAGATGTCGGCGACGTGGTTGTACTTTTCTGTTCGGAGAAGGCCCGCTGGATTACCGGACAGGTGATTTATGCCGACGGCGGAGCATCCTTGATGAATCCAGAGGTTCCGCCAGAAATACAAATCGGGTAGATGTGATGGAACTCGAAGGTATTGATCACGTAGCTGTCGGCGTCCGCGACATTGACCGATCAACAAAATGGTACATCGAAGTTCTCGGGTTCGAGCGACTTCACGAGGATATGTGGAATGGCGTGCCGACCTTCGTCGGCAAAGGAAATACCGGGATTGCGTTGTTCCCCGCGAGCCCGAATGCACAATCGACTCCGCCAACTCACCGCGACATCCAAATGCTTCATCTTGCTTTTCGCGCGGATCGCGAAAATTTTCTCGCCGCGCAGCGCGAATTAGAGAAGCGCGATATCAAATTCGAATTCCAGGACCACGAAATTTCGCACTCGATTTATTTCCATGATCCCGATGGCCACGAGCTCGAGATCACAACCTACGATTTGACGTAAGAACCGTTTTCTCAAGACGCGAACCGCGCTAAGAGGTGTAGAGGCGGCTGTCCCCAGCCGCTATCTCGACCCTGCGCGTGACGACGCGCGTTGTTACACGACGCTACGCGACTCTGCCGCAGCAGTTTTTGTATTTCTTTCCACTGCCGCACGGGCACGGTTCGTTGCGGCCGACTTTTGGCATCGAACGCCGAATCGGGAGATCGATTGTCACTTCGCCGGCGCCATCACCGTCTCCACCAACGGCGGCCATCGCTCCCACTGGCTGAAGCTGGCGACCACGCGCAGGAGCATTCGCCGTTGGCGCGCTCGGCGCGTGTTCGCGCAGTAAGAATTGCGGCAGCGTCGCCAGAAAGTTCTCGAACGCCTGCAAGTTCGAGGTACTGCGAAACAGATTGTTTAGCACTTCGTTCTTAATGTTCGCCATTAGTTCGACGAACATGTCGTACGCTTCGGTCTTATACTCGATGAGCGGATCCTTCTGCGCATAGCCGCGGAGATAAACGCCCTCGCGCAGCGCATCCATCGCGTAGAGATGCTCCTGCCAGAGCCGATCGATCGCGTTGAGAATAATATAGCGCTCAAGACTTTTGACCGCGGTCGGTTCCTCATGACTCGATTTGCGCTCGTAGGCATTCTTGATTTTCTCGATCAGAAACTGCGCGTTTTCATCGACTGTGCGCGTTTCGAATTGCGCTTTCTCTTTCGTTAGACCGAGCGGGAATGTCGTGTTCACCCAATGGATGAGTGCATTGTAGTGCGGCTCATCGACATCGAGATACTCCTTCACCTTCGCCGGCACGGCCTCGTCGATCACTTCGTAGATAAGTTTGCGCGGCTCTTCGGAATCGATCGTATCGTTGCGATAAGTGTAAACAACCTCGCGCTGCATGTTCATCACATCGTCGAAATCGAGTGTTCGCTTGCGGATCAGGTAGTTCCGCTGCTCCACGCGTTTCTGAGCCGTCTCGACGGACTTGTTTAGCCACCGGTGCTCGAGCTCCTGCCCTTCCTCGAGTCCGAACCGTTCCATGATTTTTGTCATTCGATCCGCCGCGCCGAAGTTGCGCATCAGATCGTCTTCGAAACTGACGTAGAATCGCGATGCGCCTGGGTCGCCCTGGCGTGCGCAGCGCCCACGCAATTGTCGATCGATCCGGCGCGCTTCGTGGCGCTCGGTCCCGATCACCATCAACCCGCCCCGGTCCGGAACGCCCGCGCCGAGTTTAATATCGGTGCCGCGGCCAGCCATGTTCGTCGAAATCGTGACCGTGCCTGGTTGGCCGGCCCGCGCCACGATCTCAGCTTCTTGCATGTGAAATTTCGCGTTCAAAACGTTGTGTGGAATTTTCTCTCGCTTCAACATTCGGCTGAGCAACTCAGAGGCTTCCACGCTCACCGTACCGACCAGCACCGGCTGCTGCTTGTTGTGGGCCTCTCTAATTTCGTTGATAACCGCGTTGTATTTTTCGCGCCGGGTTTTGTAGATCCGATCGTTGTAGTCCGTGCGCGCGACTGGCCGATTCGTCGGAATCATATTGACGTCGAGTTTGTAAATGTCGTGGAACTCGGCCGCTTCGGTTTCGGCTGTACCGGTCATGCCGGCCAATTTTTGATAGAGGCGGAAATAATTCTGGATGGTAATGGTCGCCAGTGTTTGCGTTTCGCGATCGATCTGGACGCCTTCCTTCGCCTCGACCGCCTGATGTAATCCATCGCTCCAGCGCCGTCCCGGCATTTTGCGCCCCGTGAATTCATCGACGATCACGACCTTGTTGTCTTCGATCACGTACTGCACGTCTTTCTCGAACAAGCAGTAGGCACGCAGCAACTGCGAGATGTTGTGAATCCGCTCGGCCTGCGTGTCGCAATGTTGCTGGCGCTCCGCTTTTTTCTTGTCCTTCTCTTCCTGCGACAGACTCGGATCGAGATCGATCTCGGTGAATTCGTTAATCAAATCCGGCAGCACAAATGCGTTCGGATCATCCGGATTCAGAAAGATGCGGCCTTGCTCGGAGAGATCGGCTTCGTTCGATTTTTCGTCGATGGTGAAGAAAAGTTCCTCCTTCATCGCGAACAATTCCTCCTTACGCGTGTCCTGGTAAAAGGAAAGCTCAGCTTTATCAATGGCACGCCGCTTGTCCGGATCCTCCATCATGCGCAAGAGCTGTTTATTGCGCGGCTGACCGAGCTTCACTTTGAACATGAGACGCCCGCCGATCTCGACATCGCCCTGTTCGAATTTTTCCATCGCTTCGCTCGCCAGGCGGTTGCAAAGCATATTCTGCTTGCGCACCAACTGCTCGATGAGTGGTTTCCATTTGTCGTACTGATGGGTGGAAATGGTGGCCGGCCCGCTGATGATCAGCGGAGTACGCGCTTCATCGATCAAAATGGAATCGACTTCATCTACAATCGAGTAATGATAGCCGCGCTGGACTTGCTGCTCGCGCGTCGTGGCCATGCCGTTGTCACGCAGATAATCGAAACCGAACTCGCTGTTTGTTCCGTAGGTGACGTCCATCGCGTATTGTTCGCGACGCACATCCGGCTCCTGATCGTGTTGAATGCAGCCAACGGTAAGCCCGAGAAAATCGTAGAGTTGACCCATCCATTCTGCGTCGCGTCGCGCCAGGTAATCATTAACCGTCACCAGATGCGCGCCCCGGCCGCTGAGCGCGTTCAAGTAAAGCGGCAAAGTCGCAACTAGAGTTTTACCTTCGCCGGTGGCCATTTCTGCGATCCGCCCGCGATGCAAGACGACACCGCCGAGTAACTGCACATCGAAGTGCACCATGTCCCACGTCATCGGCTGATCGCACACCGTGAAGCTATGTTGTCGATCTTTCAGCCGGCGCGCCGCGTTTTTCACGATCGCGAAAGCTTCCGGCAAAATCTCATCCAGCTTTTTCCACTGATCTTCGAGCTCCGGAATCTTCGCGAGTTCCTCTTTCCAAGCGACCGTTTTTGCGCGCAAATCCTCATCCGACAAGCTTTTGAACTGCTCATCGGCCTCGTTGATCCGCCGCACAATCGGCATCAGGCGCTTGAGTTCGCGCTGATTTTTCGAGCCTAAAATTTTCTTTAAAATCCAACCAACCATTTCATGGCTAATATCGGCGAGATTCCACCAGTATCAATTACTGGCACGGATGGGCCGCTGAGCCGTCCGATCTGTTTTCGATCCAACGGCGCGCCCGGCTGTCGCGCCCTACCCCTGTTCGTTGTGCGAGAGACGTTTGCGGCTACAATCGCAGCCATGAAGAAGATTATTTCTACCAGCGAGGCGCCAGCGGCGATTGGCCCCTATTCGCAAGCCGTGCGCAGCGGACGGTTTCTGTTTTGCAGCGGTCAAATTCCGCTCGATCCAAAATCGGGCCAGATTGTTACTGGAGACATCACGGCCCAGACCCGGCGCGTACTCGACAACATCGCAGCCGTTTTGACTGCCGAGGGTTTGACTTTCGACAATGTTGTTAAAACAACCATCTTCCTTACCAACCTCGCAGATTTTCAAGCGGTCAATGAAATCTACGGCTCGCATTTCAAGCAAGATCCCCCAGCCCGTTCCACCGTCCAAGTCTCCGCGCTGCCTAAGGGAGCCAACGTGGAAATCGAAGTTGTTGCCGTCGCGGAGGAGGCCGGGCAAACGGCATATGACACCTCCGGCTAATCGAGTAGCACGGGCATCCTGCCTGTGGGGCTGGCGGGCGTCCCGCCTGCCAGTTCTCGTCCAATGAAAGACGATCTTCTTGCACTTTTTCGCAAAACCGGCGCATTACTCGATGGCCATTTCATTTTGCGCTCCGGTCTGCACAGCCGGCAATATTTCCAATGCGCACTGCTCCTTCAGCACACCGAAATTGCCGCAAAAGTTTGTGGATGGCTCGCCGACAAACTGCGCAAATTTGACTGTGATACGGTCATCTCCCCTGCCCTCGGCGGGATCATTGTCGGTCAGGAAGTGGGCCGTTCGTTAGGTAAACGCCACATTTTCGTCGAGAAAGAGGAGGGCAAACTTGTCCTTCGGCGGGGATTTCAAATTTCGCCGAATGAAAGATTCATCGTCGTCGAAGATGTGGTGACCCGAGGCGGACGCGTCCAGGAAACGATCGACATCGTTCGAGCGCACGACGCGACCATTTCTGCGGTAGGCGTGATTGTTGACCGCAGCGGCCAATCGAAACCGGATTTTGGCTGTCTGTTTGTCAGCCTGGTTGAAATGAATGTTGAGACCTTTCCCGCGGACAATCTCCCGCCCGATCTCGCGAAAATCCCGGCCGTCAAACCGGGCAGCAAATAGGGAACAGCGCTCCCCATGGCGAACGTGTCTAGAACTTAAGCAACTCGGCAAGTTGCTTGGAATCAGTCACGGGCGCTTTGCAGGTGAAATTTTCGCACACGTAAGCCGCTGGTTTGCCATCGACCATCGACATCGCGCGGATCGCCTCGATTTTTTCGCCAAGGTATTTTTGACCTTCCGCGCCATCTGCCAGAAGCAGAATTGTATTCGGCAGGAAATGGCGACGTACCTCCGTTAACAGTGCTTTCGTGTCGGGTGCGTCCTTCTTCCCGGCGATCACGATCTGTCGCGGCTTGCTCACGCTAAAATCGAGCGCAACCAACATTTGCGGCATGGCGCTCGCAAAATGGGAAAGGGTCGGCGCAAATGCATCGATTGTTTTCTTCGCTCGATCTTCCAATTGTTTGTCATCGCGGAACTGCGCCAGCCGCAAAAGATTCAGCGCCGCGATCGAGCTGGACGCCGGCTCCGCGCTGTCGTTGTCGTCCTTCATCCGAATGAACACGCTTTTGTCCTTCCCGCTGGTGCTGAAGTAGCCGCCGTTTTTTCCGTCAATGAACAAGCCATCCTGCGTCTCCTGCAACTGTGTCGCGAACTTCAGCCATTCGACATCGAATGAGGCTTCGTAAAGATCAAGAAGGCCCTGGATCACGAATGCATAATCGTCAGCAAACCCCTCGATATCGCCGCGCCCCTCGCGATAACTGCGAAACAGTATTCTACGTGAATCATCCCAAAGTTGTTTTCGGATAAAATTCGCGGCCCGCGTAGCGATTTCCGGATAATGCGATTCGTTGAGGACCTGTGCAGCATGCGCATACGCTGAAATCATCAGGCCGTTCCAGGCAGCGATAATCTTGTCATCGAGATGTGGTCGCGGCCGTTTGGCCCGGCTCGAAAATAACTTGTCACAGGAGCGCCTGAGCGATTGACGAACTTCGTCTTCACTTTTCTTAAAATGTTGCGCGGTCTCAGCAATCGCGTTGCGTTCAATCAAAATATTTTTGCCGCGGAACTCGTCCTGTGGGTCGCTGCCTTCAGGTGCATTCCCGTGTGATTGCACGCCGTAATGGAAATCGAAAATGTCAGCGGCATCACCGAGGACGGCGTCGATCTCTTTTTTCCTCCAAATATAAAAGGCGCCTTCTCCGTGCTCGGGTTTGCCGTGCTCGAAAAGGCTATCGGCATCTTCGGCGGAAAAAAATCCGCCGTCCTTCGACGTCATATCGCGGGCGACGTATTCGAGAATGTCGCGCGCGACTGATTCATATTGTCGATCTTGCGTGATTTGAAACGCGTCGAGATAGGCGACGGCGAGTTGGGCCTGATCGTAAAGCATTTTTTCGAAATGCGGCACGTGCCAGTAACGATCGACCGAGTAGCGATGAAAACCGCCGCCGGGATGATCGTGCATGCCGCCGGCCGCCATCTTGCGCAACGTGAATAGATCCATCTCCAGCGCACGCTTACCAGACTCGGACGAAGGACAGCGCTCGTAAAATCTGGTTAGGAAATTGAGCGTGACCGGTCGCGGAAATTTCGGGGCATTGCCGAACCCGCCCTCCTTCGGATCGTAACTGCTGGCAATCTGCTCATACGCTGCGTCTAAAATCTTTGCATCGATTTTGCTTTCACCTGCTGCTCCCGCTTGGGATTCACGCAGCGCCGCGACGATCCTTCCGCCTTGCTCGGCGATCTTGTCGTGCCCTTGCTTCCAGGCAGCCGCAATCCGTTCGAGCACTTTCTTGAAGCCAGGCTGACCATATCGGTCCTCCGGTGGAAAGTACGTTCCGCCAACGAACGGTTTTAAGTCCGGCGTCAACCAAACGCTCATTGGCCAACCGCCACCGCCGGTCGTCGCCTGCACAAAGGTCATGTAAACGCGGTCGACATCGGGACGCTCTTCACGGTCGACTTTGATGTTCACAAATTCGCGATTCATAATGGCGGCCACTTCTTCGCTTTCAAAGGATTCGTGGGCCATGACGTGGCACCAGTGGCACGTGGAATAACCGACCGAGAGAAAAATCGGTTTGTTTTCGCGGCGCGCCTTGGCAAAAGCTTCCTCGCCCCACGGATACCAATCGACTGGGTTGTGCGCGTGCTGAAGAAGATAAGGCGACTTCTCGTGCGCTAGCCGGTTCGTGTGCTCGGGAGGCGCTGGCGTCGGGCCAGCGAGATTATGAGTTGACGTCACTAACCACGTTAGCGCGAGAAATCCAAAGCGGAAGCGGCTTGTCATTATGACCGCGCCCGAAGCTGTGCCTGCCAATTCGTGGGGCAGGTTTCCCATTTGTGAAGAATCATCAAGCATTGCCAGTTGTCCGCCGCTACTGAAGCCTCGCTCCGCACCCTTCATCCAAGTGCGAGGCATCACCCTTCTTGTCATGTCGAGCGAAGTCGAGGAATCTCTTGCTGTTCTTAGCGGGGATTTACCGACGGCATTCTCATACGAGTGAGAGATGTCTCGACTCCGCTCGACATGACAAAAGATGGACTACGTGCCTCTCGTTTTGCTTTTCCTCGCCGTCGGGTTGATCGCGTTCCTCTATTCATCAGTGGGCCATGCCGGTGCATCGGGTTACATCGCGACTATGACGCTGTTCGGGCTCGCGCCGACGATTATTCGTCCGACTGCGCTGGTGCTCAACATTCTGGTTGCGTCCATTGGCGCGTTCCAATTTTGGCGCGCAGGACATTTCGCATGGAAATTATTCTGGCCGTTCGCGCTGCTATCGATTCCGGCCGCGTATTTTGGCGGCCACCTGCAACCGTCGACTTCCGTCTTGAGGATTCTGATCGGGCTGGTGCTGCTTTTCTCTGCGGCGCGCTTGATCTTCCGGCGCAAGGATCCCGAAAAACTTCTCGTCCCATCGCGACCGGCTGCGATCGGCGTTGGAACAGGTCTTGGATTTCTTTCCGGCCTGACTGGAACTGGTGGCGGCATATTTCTCACGCCTCTTCTGCTATTCTGTCGCTGGGCGCATATTCGACAAGCGGCAGCTGTTTCGGCGCTGTTCATTCTGGTGAACTCGATCTCGGGGCTTGCCGGCTATTTTACCGCAGTTCATTCCATTCCGTCGCTCGGCGTCGTTCTGGGCGGCGCTGCGATAATCGGTGGCATTTTTGGTTCCCATCTCGGCAGCCGCCATTTTCCGGTTCGCACGATCTCTCTTCTGCTGGCGGTTGTCCTAACGATTGCCGGAATAAAATTGATTTTTACGAGGTAGGGACGCCGCGCTGCGGTGTCCGGTCGGCGCAGCGCGCCGACCCTACCCTAATTCAAGTTTTGGCGCGGTCTCTGGCGACCAAGGATTCGCTTTATACTCAGCGGCCACGATTCTATCGGCGTATGCGCGCAAGAGCTGACAGAACGCGGCGACATCCAATCCATGATGTCGAGGGGCGAAGATCGACAAGTTCTTTTCCGCAAGCTGAAACAAACGCACGGCCGGCGATAAGCGTCTCCCGTGTTTCGCGTGCGATGGGTATTCGAATCGCTTTTGAAGATGAACGAAAGCGCCGGCCGCCTGGATTAACCCTTTGAAGAAATCCGCGTCGCGCGACTCGGTGTCTTTCAGCCAAAGCTGCTCAAGAACATCGTGCGCTTCGTAATAACGTTGCTCGTTCCAGCACAAAAAAAATGCCCGATAAAATGAATGCTTTGCGACATCGGTCTGGGTTAGATCGACATCCCCGTTGGCCAACTCTGCGACGAATCGCGAAATCCTCTCGCCTTTGTTCATGAAGAGTCTAATTTGCTTGTGGCTCAGATGATGAGCAAACGAGCACGTACTTGCTTCTTCAGGGAAACATGCCGCCTGGCTCAGGCCGGTGAATTAACACGGCCAGCATGGCTGTGCTACCATAGATGATGACAGGCGCGGCTTTGGGCATTCTCCTGGTCGTTATCTCAATTTTGATCTTCTGTTCCGCGCTTTTTTCGGGGCTGGAGACGGCGCTTTTCTCGCTCAAGGCGCATCAACTTCGCCGCCTGGAAGAGCATCGGGCCGGGCTCACCAGATTCATACAGCTCTTCCGGGAAAATCCGCGTCATGTTCTGAACGTCCTGCTTTTGGGAGATGGGCTGGTGAAAGTGCCACTGGTAATTTTGTGTCTGGTCTTCTTATGGGAAGGTCCATTTGCCTCGCCACGCATTCCGCAATGGGTCGCAGGAATTGTCATCTTCGCAATTGTCGTCCTGCTCTGCGATTTGGTTCCGAAGCTCCTGGCGCTTTCCGCACCGTATCGGCTTTCTTCAGTTGGAGCACTGACGTTGCAGATCTCGATAACGCTGCTTGAGCGGGTCGGTCACCGACTCGAGCGCATCAGCACTTTTATTATCGAGCTTCTGACCCCTGAGCATCTGCGCACGCGGCCACGCCTGAGCGATGAAGAACTGCGGACCCTGCTTGAAATGGGCGAGGAGGAAGGCGCATTGCATGAAGAAGAAGCCGAGATCATCGAGGAAATCATCAAACTCGGCGACAAAACGGCCAAGGATTGCATGACGCCGCGCGTTGATAGCTTCACCCTGCCAGATGATCTGACGAATGAAGAAGCGATCGCGCGTTTAAAAGAGAAACGCCATCGGCGCGTTCCGGTTTATGCCGACACGCCCGACCAAATTCTCGGGATCGTCGATGTGAAACTGTTCTTGCTCGATCCATCGGAACATTACACGGAAAAATTAATCGCTCCCTCCTTTGTCTCCGAGACAATGCGTGCATTGGACCTGCTCAAGTTGTTTCTGACTCACCCCCAGGGAATGGCTGTGGTAGTTGACGAATTTGGCGGAACTGAAGGGATCATCACCATGGAGGACATCGTGGAAGAGATTCTCAGCGACGCGCTCCCCCGCGGTGATGTCGATCTTTACATCGAGCCGCTCGAGAACGGGAAATTTCTGGTGAGCGGAAACGCGCGCCTCGACGATTTAAGTGAATACCTCGGTTTTCGAATCGATGCTGAAGGGATAGACACGATCGGAGGATTCGTATTCACGCGGTTAGGTTATTTGCCACCTTCTGGCACGAAGCTCGAGATTCCGCGACTCGCAATTACGGTGCGCCGCGCGGGACGGAAAAGAATCGAGGAAGTTCTCTTGGAGAAAACAACCGGTGGGATTCAGGAAACACCGGATCATACCAGTGCTGCGGCATGATGATCGCCTTCATCATTTTCTGTTGCTGGATTGTTTCGTTCTTCTTCAACGGAATCGAAAGCGGTCTGCTTTCGATCGATCCAGTGCGCTTGCGGCAAAATGTAAAACGCCGAGTGCCAGCAGCGGTTCGGCTCAATCGGTTATTAAAACACCCCGAACGCCTGATGGTAACCGTTTTGCTTATCACAAATGCCGCCGACATACTCGGCCTTCTCTTGCTGACGCGGCAGTTGGTCCATTCGTTTGGGTATGCAGGGTTCTTTATCGCACTGGTAATTGCGGTTCCCATATATCTCCTTCTCCTTGCGATCCTCCCGAAGTCGCTTTTCCGGCGATTTCCGTTCCGCGCTCTCGGACGTCTTGCCGGCGTGCTGGAATTCGTCTCGATCCTCTCGTTACCGGTGCTCGAAATTGGCGCACGTGTAGGTAAACTGCTGCTGCCGCGGCGCGCGGCGAAGCGGTCCGGGCTTTTTGCCGCGCGCGAAGAGCTGAAGCAAATCACAGCACAAAGCGAACGCGAGGGCTCTCTCACCGCCACCGAGCGTGCGATGATTCACAACGTCGTTGACTTTCGCGGCGTCAAAGTGCGCGATGTGATGCTGCCTTTGCCAAGAGTCGTTGCGTTGCGACCGGGCGCGTCAATTCAAGAGGCGCTGGAGCTTAGCAGTTCGTCTGGCCTTGATCGCCTGCCTGTCGTTTCGCCGGAGGGGCAGCCGGCTGGATTGGTCAACGTCCTCGATATTCTGCTCGAGCAAAACGGAGACAAGCCGTTGAGCAGCTATATCCGGCGCATGGTAACGACCAGTGAGGAGGAGCCGGCTTATCGGATTGTGCAACAATTACGTGCCGCTCGACTCGGGCTGTCTGCAGTTCTGGATAGAAACAAAAAATTTCATGGAATTGTCACGATTGAGGATTTAATCCGTCGGCTGGTTTCTTCCAGCCAGGTGCGAGTTTAATCTTCTGAACGGAGCAGCACGTCTTCGTCGCGCAGGATTCGCGCGGCACGAATGAGCGCAACGTGCGAAAACGCCTGCGGAAAATTTCCAAGCTGCCGTTTCTCGCGCGTATCGTATTCCTCGGAGAGAAGGCCCAAGTCGTTTCGCAGGTCGAGCAAGCGCTCAAACAATTCACGCGCCTCTTTCTTTCGGCCAAGGAGATGCCAGCAATTGGCCAGCCAGAAAGAGCAAGGAATAAAAACCCCTTCCCGACCCGGTAATCCGTCCACGCCGCATTGCTCCGGCCGGTAACGCAGGACGAGACCATCCTGCATCAACTCGCGTTCGATGGCCTCGATCGTGTTGCGGACACGTTCGTCAGTCGCGGGCAAAAAGCCGACGAGCGGTATGGTAAGAAGGCTCGCGTCCAAGGCATCGGAGCCGTAAACCTGGGTGAAAGCTTTCCTCCGCGCGTTGTATCCACGCTCGCAGACTTCCGCGTGAATCTGGTTTCGAATTTTTTGCCAACGACCATAATGTTCGCCGGCTGCGCATCCGCAGTCTTCAACAAGTTTTACCGCGCGATCGAATGCCAGCCACGCCATCACTTTCGAGTGCGTGAAATTTTTTCGTCCACCACGCACTTCCCAGATTCCTTCGTCTGGTTTCTGCCAGTTTGATTCCAGGAATTTCATTAGCTGGACCATCAGGGCCCAGTCGGGTTCTTCCAATTTGATTCCCAAGCGATCCGCCTGCCACATGGCTGCCAGCACCTCGCCATAAACATCCAGCTGAAATTGATTGGAAGCGGCATTGCCAATGCGCACGGGCGCGGACCCTTCGTACCCGGAGAGCCATGGAATTTCGAGTTCGTCGAGCCGGCGTTCGCCACGAACACCGTACATGATCTGCATCTGCGCCGGGCTTCCAGCGACGGCCCGCAAAAGCCATTCCCGCCAGGATTTGGCTTCCTCGCGATAACCGGAGCGCAACAGCGAGAGCAAAGCGAAAGTGGCGTCGCGCAACCAGCAGTAGCGATAGTCCCAGTTGCGCGGGCCTCCGATTTGTTCAGGCAACGACGTCGTAGCCGCGGCGACCAGGCCACCAGTAGGCGCATAGGTTAAGCCTTTGAGCACGATCAGCGAGCGCATCACCGCGTCGCGCCATTCGCCTTGTCCTCGAAATTGCTCCGACCACGCTCTCCAATATTTTTCGGTGTCGCGCAGCGCGTGATCGGGATGAATCGCCCTTGGTGGGTTCTTATGTGAAGCGAACCACGTCAGCACGAACGGCACTTTCTCGCCTTCGCTAACGGTAAACTCTGCAACCGTGGTCAAATCTCTGCCACGGGTTTCAATCGGTGTTCGCAGGATCAAACCATCGGGGCCTGCGATCGCTTCGAGCCCGCCATGGCCTTTCCGTACCCACGGAACGATCTGTCCGTAATCGAAGCGGATGATCAACTCCATGTGCATCGGAACTTTGCCGCGCAACCCTTCGATAATCCGGATGATGTCCGGGTTCTCGCCGCGCGGCGGCATGAAATCGATCAAACGCACGGCACCGTTCGTTGTTTCAATTTCCGTTTCGAGGATAAGCGAGTCTCCACGGTACCGGCGACGCGTCTCTTCAATCTTTTCCTCGGGGAAGAACCGCCAGTGTCCGTTTTTCGTATCACCCAGCAGCGAGGCAAAGCACGCTGGCGAATCGAACCGCGGAAAGCAAAGCCAATCGATGCATCCGTCCCGGCTCACCAGCGCGCCGGTTTGGGTATCGCTGAGAAACGCATAGTCCTCGATCTTTGTTTTTTCCTGCGCCACCTGATTCTTCCTCTACTCTTGCTCTTGCTCCTGCTCTTGCTCCGTCTCCGCGAGTCTGGTGATCCGATCGCGCGTCAATCGGAACACGGTCCATTCTTCCATCGGCTTTGCCCCGAGCGCGCGATAAAACTTGATCGCCGGTTCATTCCAATCGAGCACAGCCCATTCCATCCGGCCGCAGTCCCGCTCCCGCGCGATCTTCGCAAGCTCGATTAGCAATGCGCGCCCGTAGCCTTTGCCGCGATTCTCCGGCTTCACGAACAAATCTTCGAGATAAAGCCCCGGACGCCCGAGCCATGTCGAAAAATTGAGAAAGAAAACGGCGAAGCCAACCGGCGACTTTCCTTCAAAGGCGAGCAATACTTCTGCAACGGGTTTTTCGCCGAATAAAACTTCGACAAGTTGTTCTTCCGTCGCGGTGACCTCGTTTGGAGCGCGTTCGTAAGTTGCCAACTCGCGAATCAATTCCAGAATGACCGGCACATCTTCCACAACCGCCGCACGAATCTCGAAATCACCCTGCATCTTCATTCCGTGCTGTTGTCGATTTTGGACCGCAGTCGGGATCAGAGATATTTCCAGTTGCGGACTTGCATTCGATTACAGGTCCTCAATCGTTGCTAAGACTTTCTCGACGTTTGGCTTCGTCATCGCGAGCGCAATCCATAATTCTAGATGCGCACTGCAAATTTGCCGCACGAATTCTATTGACCCGAGTCGAGTTATCATCATTGTCGCTAGCTACTTTGGTCCAATTATGGGCGATCAAAAGCAGCAAACAATAGAAACATAAACACAAATCAATATGAACAAATCCCTTATTCTCATTGCCAGCATCGCGCTATCCGTTGCCTTCAGCGGCCTCTGCCGGGCACAAAGTGACGCGCCCTACACCGAAGGGCCCGTTTGGACAATAACGATGGTCAAAGCCAAGGCCGGCATGGGCGATGAATACCTCAAAGGCCTCGCCAAGACCTTCAAAGGCGCAATGGACGAAGCGAAAAAGCAGGACCTGATCATGGATTACAAAATCCTGCTCGGTCCCCCCGCCACGCCGCAAGATTTCGACATCCTGCTCATGGTGGAATCGAAAAACATGGCCGCGCTCGATAACGCGCGCGAAAAGTTCGATCCGATCGCCAGAAAAATCGAGGGGACACCGGATCAACAGCGCGCCACGCAGACGAAACGTCTGGAAATTCGCGAAATCATGGGTAGCAAACTCATGCGCGAAATCACGCTGAAATAACTCCGCTTCGCTCCTCTGTTCGATTCCCGCCGGTGAGACGATCCTCGCCGGCGGGGACCTCCGTTCTAGCGGGAGCGATTGTTGATCAGGCGCAGACGTAAGCAACTATCGCAGGCTTACCGCTTGTCGCTGGTCGCGTCTGCAAGCGCACGGCCGATGCGACTTAGGCCTTGGGCGAACATTTCCGTATTCAGAGCAGGTTTCCAAACCTGCTGTGTCGCCGATTTCTAAATCGGCAAGCCGCGCGAAGTGGCACGCCATGCAGGTTTGGAAACCCGCGCCACGGCAGACTCGGAAGTCTGCGCCACTTGGGTTGCGGCTTCGCAGGTCAGCGTCGTCCGTAGTTTCTCAAAAGAGAAACCAAAAAGTCTCGACATTCCTTGCGCCACCCAACTAAGATCCGTGCTCGGCTCGCAAGTCGGAGTTATGAGAGACAGAGCATGGGCCTCCATCGTGAAAGCTGCCGGAAAATGTTGACGTTCTTAAGTACTTCTGGTAAAAACGGCGGGACAGGAACTCTATGATGACAAATCCAAAAAGCGCATTCACGCGGTCGCGATTGCGGAATGCTCTTTGCTCACTCTTCTTTGTTGCAGCCGGCATAGCCGTATTAGGAGAGAGCGGCTCCTCGAGCGCAATTGCCCAACGCGCAGGTGAGTCGACTTCTCCTGAAGACGATAGCTGGGGCCAAATGGATATTTCTGCCGCGGCGGTCCCTACACCCCCGCCGTGCAACGGTACCTTGATCACGATCTTGGATGAGAGGTTCGATGACGTGACCCCACCGGATCTGCCCCCTTTTTGGACGGCGATCAATCGGATCGATCCCGATGGCGTTTTATGGCAAACTTCGGATTCTGGATTGCCGCGTCCGCCCTATGATACGGCACCTAATGCAGCGTGGGTCAATGATCCGCCTGTTATCAGCGACAAGTACCTCGATGCGCCAGGCGTTTCCGCCACGGAATCCTGGTACGTGCGGTTGACATTCCGGCACAACGTCAACCTTGAAGCATCAGAGGTGGATCCCAACCTCGGCTTCGACGGGGGCGTTCTGGAGCTCAGCATGGACGGCGGAAATACATTCCAAGATATCACTGTGTGGGGCAGCTTTGAGGGTGGTGGTTACAACCGTACGATTGCGACCGACCGAGGCAGTCCGATCGCCGGTCGTCCAGCGTGGAGCGGGAACTCGGAAGGCTTTATTACGACGGTAGTGAACCTGCCGCCAGAGCTTTCGAATGCGGTGCTGCGTTGGCGGATGGCGAGCGATAACACTGGCTCGAGCGAAGGCTGGCGCGTTGACACAACCAACATTGTTTGGTGCCACTTCTCAGGAACGCCCACACCGACGCCTCCACCGACACCCACACCTGAACCGATCACGCTCAGCGCGGCGGGGCGCAAGGTGGGGGGAATAAATACGGTGCGTCTCACCTGGAGCGGGGCAACCTCGGGCAACATCGACGTCTACCGCAATGGCATGCTGATCGTGACAACGGCGAACGATGGAGACTATATCGATTCCACCGGCGACACCGGCCGGGCTCGCTACACGTATCGGGTGTGTGAAGCTGGCACCTCGACCTGCTCCAATGATGCGAGAGTGAGGTTCCCCGCCGTTGGGGAATAACCAGGCCACTTCTCTATCAACGCCGACCCTCGCTGCAACGACAACTCCTACGGCGACACCGACGGCGACTCCGACCCAACGCCCACGCCCACGCCCACATCTCGGTGCTACACCAACAGCCAATCCTACGCCTACAGCCAGGCCCACGCCCCACTGCCAGGCTGAAGCCAATACCGAGGCCGCGGCCCACCCGGCCGCCGCGCCCATAGCCTTACGTTGAGTTGAACTATCAGCTGTAATCGAAGGACGTCAGGACTCCGACTCGGCAGGACTTTAGGTGTTGAATGTCCGGAGTTCGATCCTTTCCAAGTACCGGCATCATGACTTAAGCTGTTTCTCTTCCGAGTGCGCGACCAATACGGTTCAAACCTTCGGCGAACATTTCCGTATTCACACCCATGCCGATGCGAAAGTGATCGGGCATCTCGAAGAAACGGCCTGGGACTGCCGA
>Ga0209156_10000808_pt1 | contig 26458 bp, 23 predicted proteins | sample GraSoiAngelo_124_FD_185881 | JGI IMG/M metagenome (GOLD analysis project Ga0209156, IMG submission 185881) | Grasslands soil microbial communities from the Angelo Coastal Reserve, California, USA - 14_0927_05_20cm (SPAdes) (version 2) | ecosystem: Environmental > Terrestrial > Soil > Grasslands... | reverse complement strand
CACCCGGCCTGATGTCGTCGTCTCGCACCACACTGATTGCGCCATCGGGCTCGAGCACCGCGAACAGCACGTCATCGGCCCGCGCCACGCCGTGCTCCCGGAGCGCCTGCAGCAGCTCGTCGCGCGTGACGCCGGCGCGATGGCAGTGTTCGTCGAGGATCTTGCCGTGGTAGATGAGCATGATCCCCTCGCCCGCGATCAGCTTGGCGAGCCGGCGGCTCCGGAGCCGGGCCGTGTTGATCAGCCAGTGCCAGGTCATGAGCACCGCGGCGGCCACGAGTCCGCCCACGAGGCTGGTATCGGGGCCGACCATGGCGTTTTGGACCGCGTTCGAAATGATGAGGAGCAGCACGAAATCGAACACGCTCATCTGCCCGAGGGTCCGCGTGCCGCCGAATCGCAGCCCGATGAGCACGAAGAAGTAGACGACGGACGTCCGCAGCGCGACGTCGAGCAGCGTGTGCCAAGAGGCGGTCACGGTCCCGTAAGCTACGAGCCCTCGTCATGGGTGCCTAGTGACCCGCGGCGTGGGTCGGCCGTCGGCCACGCCGGGGGTGCGGTGCGTCACGCCGCGCCGCGCGCCACGGGCTCATCGTGGGGCGGAACCGAGAGACAGCACGCTTCGAGCAAGCCCCGTGGCGCCCGCGAGGTGGCCCACGGGGCTTGGTGTTTCTCGGGATCGGAGCAGGCATAACCCACGCGAAGGAGGACCATGCGTTTCACATTCCACGTCGCTGCCACGGTGCTGGCCGCGATGACCGCGACGGTCGCGGCTGCCGCGCAGAAGACCTCGACGGGCAATGGCGCGCCCAGCGGATCGCATTTCAACCTCAACATCATCGGGGTCCCCCATGACAAGAATCCCAACATGGCTAAGGGGGGCGGCGACGTCATCTTCGTGGGTCTCGGAACCGGAAGCGACGCCGTGACGACGAAGATTCTGCTCAGTCAGGCGGCCGACAGCGAATTCACAGTGCTCGACAAGAACGGGACGGACGGCGAAGCCTCCTTCGCCCTCCCCGTCCCGGGCAGCTACACCGTCTGGGCACGAGCGCTCGGCACCCCGGGCGGGCAGTCCAAAGTCGCCACCTGCGCGACGTTCATCGATCCCACCACCTTCACGTCCACGATCCTGTGCTCGACCGACAACGAGGTCTTCGTGCGCGGGAAAGGCAAGAGCAGCTTCCGCGACGTGACCAGCGCGCTCACGACCATCAGCCTCGTACCGGGGAGCGCGGCCGAGCTGGCGTGCGGCACGCCGACCGTAAGCCTGTTCGCTCCCTGCCTGCAGGACTTCCTCTGGCAGTACGACAACAACGGGCTGAGGCTGCTGCAGGTGCGGTTCTACCCGAACTAAAACACGAGAAGCGGTCGGCGCCCCGCGGTGCTGGGGCGCCGACCGACCGCGTCATCGCACGTCGTACCGCGTGATCGGCTTCCCCTGCAGGTACTTGTCGAACCAGTTCAGAATGTGCTGCAGTCGCTCCACGCGGTGCAGCGGCTTGCCGGAGCGCGACAGCTCGTGCGACTCGCCCGGAAAGCGGACCATCACAGTCGTCTTGCGCAGGTACTTGAGGGCGCGAAACATCGCCTCGCCCCCCTGGTTGGGCGGCGCGCGCAGATCCTCCTCGCCCAGGATGAACATGATCGGCGTCGTGACGCTGTCCGCGTAGCGCACGGGCGAGCGGGCGAGGAACTCCTGGGGATCGCGGAACGGCGTGGAGCGGAACCACGACGGCCGGAAGAGCGTGAAGTCGGCCGTGTACCAGAACCCCAGCCAGTCGGCCACGTCGCGCTGCGACACGGCGGCGGCGAACCGGTGAGTATGCCCCACCGCCCAGTCGGTGAGCAATCCGCCGCCCGATCCGCCCGTGACCCCCAGCTTGGTCGAATCCACGTACCCGCGACGGATCAGAGAATCCACCGCGATCATCAAGTCGCGATAGTCGTCGCCGGGGTACTTGTACTGGATGATGTTGCCGAACTCCTGCCCGTACGTGGTGCTGCCCCGGGGGTTGGGATAGAGCACCACATACCCCTTGGCGGCCATCCACTGCATCTCGTGAAAAAAGATGTATCCGTACGCCGTGTGCGGCCCGCCGTGGATGTCGAGGATCAGCGGGTACTTCTTGCCGGGTGTGAAGCCCACCGGCTTCAGGATCCACGTCTCGATCTTCCGGCCGTCGAAGCTCGGGTACCAGAAATCCTCGGGCGTCACGACCTGGAGCTTCGCGAACAGAGAATCGTTCACGTGCGTCAGTTGCCGCAACCGCTTGGTCGACGCGTCCAGGACGTAGACGTCCGGGAGGTGCACCGGGTCGCCGATCGTGAGGGCGAAGGTGCGCGCGTCGGGCGTGGCGGTGTAGGCCAGAACCGCGTGATCCCCGGTGGTCAACGGCTCCCGCGCGCCGGTCTGCGCGTCGAACCGCACCAGGTTCGAGCGCCCGTGCTCGGTCGTGGCCACGATCACGGCGCGGCCGTCCGCCGTCCAGACGTTCGGGCTCGACCCCTCGCCGCCGCGCGGCGGCGCCTGGTCGCCCAGCACGGCGCCACCCATGTCGAAGTCGTAATCGGCGGTGAGGTTTTTTACCTGACGGTCGCGCCACACGAACAGGTCGGATTGATTGTACGAACGCGTCGCCCGCGGATTGAGCCAGCCACGGAACGCCACCGCCTTGCCGTCGGGCGCGAGGGCCGGGCCGAACACGGGACCGTCGATGTCCACCACCGTGTCGAGCGTCCCGCCGCCCGCCGGCACCGCATAGACGTTGTTGTCGGGCGGGTAGTAGTACGACTCGGGCACGCGGTCCGAGGCGAAATAGATGCGCGCGCCGTCGCGGCTCCACTGCGGGGCGTTCTCGTCGAACGCGCCGGACGTCACCTGGCGCGCCTTCGCCGGCTGGTCGCCGGGCATGACGGCCGGCACCGTCCAGATGTGCCCGCGCTCGCCGGGGTCCACGTATCCCTCGTCGTCGGCGCGGAACTCGGCCTCGGTGATGACCCGGACGTCGCTCTTGGGCTCGTCCTTCTTGTCCGACTTGGCGAGGTCTTCCGGCGCGGTCGTGCTGGTGAACGCGATGGTCTTGCCGTCGGGCGACCAGGCCGCCGGCCCCGCACCCTTGGGCAGGTCGGTGAGCTGCTGCGCTTCGCCGCCCGTCAGGGACAGGAGGTAGAGCTGTGTGTGACCGTCCGTGGGACGCAGGAAGGCGAGCGTCGAGCCGTCGGGCGACCAGCGCGGGGCGCCGTCGTGCGGGCCGCTCGTGATCCGGCGGGGCGGCGAGACGCCGTCGGTCGCGACGAGCCACAGGCTCGTGTCGTACCCGTCGTGCTTGGCGTTCACCGTGACCAGCACGTAGGCGGCCTGGCGCCCGTCGGGCGCGATCTGCGGGCCCGCTACCCAGTGGAACGCGAACAGGTCGCTGTCGGTGATGGCGCGCTGCTGCGCTGCGAGCCGGGGCACGCACAGCAGCACGGCGACCGAGGCCGCGAGCGAGGGGCCCATGATCAGTTGCCGCCCGGCTCGGGTACCGTCGGGAGGGGATACGCGCTCCGGAGCGCCGCGAGGTATTCATCGTACAGGGCCTTGAGGCCTTCGAACTCCCGCTGCACTGTGGTCCGATACGGGGTGTCGGTGGCGAAGTGGTACAGCACCGCGGCCATCGCCTGGGCGTCGAGCACGAAGCCGTGATGCCCCACGGGACCCAGGGCGTCGGCTTCCATCTCGAACGTGTGGTATCCGCCGTTCGAGCTGTGGGCGGTCACGCCGACGCCCGGAATCTGCGTCGCGACCGTGCCGGTTTCCTCGTAGGGGAGGGGGCGTCCCGGCTCGTCCTCGACCTTGGTCGCGCCGAGCTTCTTCAGGTAGGTGAAGGCGACGTCGTTCAGGGCCGCGACCGAGATGCCGTCGCGCGATTCGGAGTCGGCCTCGATGCGGACCTTGGTCCCCGTGGCGAGGGCGGCGGCGCGGGCCGCGTCGTTCACGCGCTCGAGCACCTGCGCGAGATATACCTGGTCCGGGTAGCGCAGCCAGAACTCGGCGACCGCGCGATCGGGCACCACGTTCGGCGCCTTGCCGCCTTCGGTGATGATGCCCTGAATCCGCGTCTCCGGTCGCAGGGTCCTCCGGATGGCGTCGATGTGATTGAACAGCTCGATCACGCCGGTGAGCGCATCGCGCCCGTCCCACGCCTGCAGCTGATGCGCCGGCGCGCCCGAAAAGATGTAGCGCACCACGTCGATGTTCATGCAGCAGCTCCCGAACCCCGGACCCGGCGCCTGCGTCGCGGTGGACGAATGCGAGCGGACCAGCACGTCCGCGCCCTTGAACACGCCGGCCTGGTACATCGTGGTCTTCGCTTCGGGCGAGCCGATCTCCTCGGCGGGGGTGCCGTAAAGGGTGACCGTGCCCGGCGTCTTCGACGCCGTCAGGAACTCCGCGACCGCGAGCGCCGCGGCCATGCCGACGGGACCCTGGGCGCTGTGCTGGTCGCCGTGGAAGTCGCGCGTCGTGCCGCGCAGCGCGTCGTACTCGAGAATGACGCCGAGATTCGGGCCCGGCGTCCCTTTCTTGTAGCGCGCGACGAAGGCGGTCTTCAGGCCCGCCACTCCGGTCGTCACGTCGAAGTCGTGCGCCTGGAGATAGTCGGTGAGGATCTTCACCGAGCGCTCTTCCTTGTAGCCCGTCTCGGGATGGTGGGTGATGTCGTCGGCCATGGCGAGGAGCTCCTTGTCCATCAGCTCCTTGGCCCGGGCCACCACGCCATCCCGACGCGGATCGCGGGCGCCGGTGAGCCGAGCCACGAGTGGCGGCAGCGCGAGCGAGCGCTCCAGGGTGTTCATGCGGCGGACGACGTCCGCCGCGGCGCTGCGCTCGGTGGGGGTTTCTTGAGCGGCAAGCGGCGCGGCCAAGGCGACGAGGGCGACGACGACCGGGGGCGATGGAGCAAAGCGCATCTGACCTCTGCTGAGCCGGAGTGGTGTTGCGGGGCCGGCAGGAAGTTTACGGACGTCCGCGTCGGTGGCAATGGGCTCAACCGACGGGCGCGCAACTGGTTACCGGGCGGGCCGCCGAGCGCCTGTATTGCTATCTGGGTCGTCGTTCCCATCTTGTAGGCCGGCCTTACCTGGGATGTCGTGATCATGCTGCCAACCCGCCTCAGCGTGCGGCTCGCGTGGACGGTGGTGGGCGCGATGGCCGCGTTGGCTTGCGGGTTCGCGGACGTGTTTCGCCCTGCCGGCCCCGAGTCGGTGACGATCATCTATGTGGGGGACTCGGTCCTCCACCGTGACAGCACCGTGCCGTTCAGCGTCGCGGTCGAGGCCGGCGGCACGCCGCTTGAGCGGCCTCGCCTGACGATGTGGTCGTCGGACCCAAGCGTCTTCGATCTCACCGCCGGACGAGACTCGCTCGCCGCCAAGTCCATCGGCGCCGCTACGCTCATGATTCGGCTCGAGAGCTCCATTGTCACCGATAGCGCGCCCACCCTGGCCCAGTCGATCAAGGTTCGTCCGTGAAGTGCTTCCAGTGCGGGGCGGACGTCCCGCCGCCGGCCCGGTTCTGCGGGCACTGTGGCACGCTCGTGGGCGATCCGGATGACGCGACGGTCACGCTGCCGGCCCCGGGCGGCGACGACCTGCTGCACCGCCTCCAGATGGTGCTCGCCGGGGAATACGAGGTCGAGCACGAGCTGGCGCGCGGCGGGATGGCGGTCGTGTTCAAGGCGATCGAGGTGGGGCTGCGGCGTGTGGTGGCCCTCAAGGTGCTGCCGCCCGAGCTCGGGCTCACGGCCCGCGCCGTGGAGCGCTTCAAGCGCGAGGCGCGCATGGTGGCCGAGATCGATCATCCGAACATCATCCCCGTGTACCGGGTGGGCCAGTTCGGCGGGATCCTGTTCATCGTCATGAAGTTCGTCGAGGGGAAATCGCTCGACGCCATCCTCCAGGAACAGGGCGCGCTGCCCGTGCCCGTGACGTTGTACGTGCTGCGCGCAGCGGCCCGCGCGCTCGCGTACGCCCACGCGTGCGGCATCGTGCACCGCGACGTCAAGGGCGCGAACATCCTCGTGGACTCGGATGGACGCGTGATGGCGTCCGACTTCGGCGTCGCGCTGCGCTCGTCGGACGTCACCCTGACCGCCGACGGCACGGTGATCGGGACGCCGGCGTTCATGAGCCCCGAGCAATGCGCCGGGCGGCGCGCCGGGCCGCAGAGCGACCAGTACTCCCTCGGGATCGTGGCCTTCCAGATGCTCACCGGCTCGGTGCCGTTCCACGCGGACACCCTCGCCGGCGTGATGCACCATCATTTCTTCACGCCGGTTCCCGACATCGCGGTGGTCCGTGACGACGTGCCCGGGCCGCTGAACGACGTGGTGCGTCGCGCCTTGAACAAAGACCCCGAGCGACGGTTCAAGACGACGCGCGAGATGCTCACGGCGATCGAGGCGGCGGCGTTCAGCGAGCATGACCGCCAGGAGAGCGAGCGGATCTTGCAAGACCTCGTCGGGGGTCGCGCCGTCCGCAAGATCGCGATCCGCGCGCTGCCGCCGCTCGCCGACATGCCAACGCTCGCGATGGAGGCCCGCCCTGCGGCCCCCACCCGGTCCCGCCGCCTCCCTGCGCCGGTGCGCTGGGCCGGAATCGCGGCGGTGGGCCTCGTGACCCTCGGCGCCGTGTGGCTGCTGGGCCGACCGTCGCGCTTGCCCGCACCCGCCGTCAGCGCGTCACTCGACTCGGTGTCACGCCGTCCAGCCCCTGGGCTGCCGTCTCGCCCAGCGGTCCGCCGCACGGGGCCCCCGACCGGCAGACTCCGGCTGCTCACGACGCCGCCCAATGCCGAGATCTTGATCGACGGCCGTCGGGTCGGCGTCGGCAGCGTGTTCGATGATGTGCCGATCGCCCCCGGCCCCCGCCGCCTCGAGGTTCGTGCTCGGGGCTACGAGACGTTCGATACGACGGTGGTGATCGAGGCCGGCGGCACGCTGTCGCTCGGGCGCGTCACGCTGCGCGGCCGCGGCGCGGGATGAGGCGGCTCGTGTGGGCGGCAGCCCTCGTGGTCGGCGTGGCTCCCGCGCTCGCCGCGCAGGGCAGCACGGGGGAGCTGCTGGCGCAGGCACACCAGTTCTACGAGCGCCTCGACGTCGAGCGGGCGCTGCCGCTCTTGCGCCAGATCGTCTCTCCCAACTGGCCGTTCGAGGTGACGCCGGACCAGCGGGTGGACGCGTACAAGTATCTGGGCGCGTGTCTGGCGCTCGCAGGGAAACGCGATTCCGCCGTGCTGTACTTCCGGGCGGCGATCGAGCGCGATCCCTTCACCGAGCTCGACCCGAGCCTGTTCACTCCCGCCCAGCTGGCGACGTTTGACGAAGCCCGGCACCGCACGCTCGCCGTCGCCGTTCGCTCCGTCAAGCCCGCCCGGGTGGACCCGCGCACGGCCCGAGTCACCTTCACGGTCGTGGCCACCCATGCCGCGCTCGTGGACGTGAAATTAGTCGCCGTCGGCGCCGCCTCGCCCCTCGTGCTCTTCCAGGGCACGATGGACGGCGTGCGCGAGATCGCCTGGGACGGCCTGCTCGCCAATCGGCGACTCGCTCCGCCGGGACGTTACACGCTGGCGGTGGTGGGGCGCAGCCGGGTGTCCGGCGCAGCGGACTCCGCCCGAGTGTACTTCGACGTGCGGCACGAGGTCGCCGCGCTCGAGGACACCGTTCCCGATCTCGATCAACATCAGCTGCTCCCCGAGTGGATTTCGCCCGAGGCGGCGCGACGCGACGTCGCCAAGGGCGTGGGCGTGGCCGCGGCGGCGCTGCTCATCGCCGGAGCGGCCAACGGGAGCCTCCATGGGAGTGAGCGGGGAGGCGCGGACGTCGTCGCGGCGACCGCGGCGGTCACGGGCGTCGTGGCATTTCTGGTACACCGGCGGCACGGCGCGATCCCGGAGAACGTCGCGGCGAACGCGCGCCACCGCGCCCAGCGGGACTCGGCGAATGCGGGCGTCCGGGCGCGCAACGCCGACCGGATCGCGGCGACCGTGTTGCTCGTCTCCCCGGCGGCGGGGGAGGGCACGGGGCCGTGAGGGCACCCATGATGATCGCGATGATCGCGGGCGCGATCTGGGGGGGCGTCGCGCCCGCAACCGCGCAAAGTGCGCTGACCGTCGCGCCGCTCGTGTCCCTCGCCGAGCACCGGGTGGACGCCGGCTTCGGCGTCGAGCGCTCGCTCGGTCCAGTCGTGGGCGGCGTGGGCACCCTGCGGTTCGGACCCAGGCTCGCAGTCGCCGTGCGCGCGCTCGGCGGGTCGCTGTTCGGCTCGAAGGGGGTGCTCGATCGCGACGTGGGGGAGCTCGGGGTCGAGGGCAGCATGGTTGCGGGGCCGTGGCTGTCGCTCCAGGCCGGGGTGGCGCGCCGAGCGTACGCGACCCGAGTCGCACGGCAGACGTGGACCACGGTGGCCGCCGGCGCCGCGGCTCGGGTCGCGTTCGCCGGCGGCGCGATCCACGGAGTGGGGCGCGCCGCGCTGTTACCCGTGGTCTCGGTCCCCGGACTACCCGATCCCGGCGTGGCCTTCCGCGCCGCGGCCGGCCTCGAGTATCGCATTCGTGGGACCACGCTGGGCGTGGAGTATTCCCTGGAGCGCTACGACTTCCCGATCGAGGGAGGCGTGCGCCGCCTCGAGCAACTCACGGCACTGACGCTGCTACTCAGGTTGCGGCCCCAGTAGGGACCGCGCCGGCTGGGCCCCGAGCCTAGCGGCCGTTGCTTGGTGGGCTGGTGCTGGCGGACGACCGCTCCCGGGTGCGCGCTTGCTGCTCCAGGCGGGCGATCCAGCGGACGAGGTGCAGCACCTGATGCGGCCAGGTTCCGACGAAGTGCTCTTCGACCTCCTCGCCGTGACCCCACGAGTAGAGGGCGTAGTGCTGGTGCAGGTAGCGGTCGAATTGGAAGTACGCCGGGAAGCGGCCGTTGGCGTACTCGAGCCGGGTGACCTGGGCACCGCTCGTCGTCTCGCTGTCCGCGACGCCCCAGCGGAACGCACCCGGGTTCAACATGGTGTCGTGGAGCAGGGCACCAACTTCGATCCGTTGCGAGGCGAGGAGCAGCTTCTTCTTCGAGATGCGGGTAACCCTGGCGTCGTCCTTGCGCTGTGCAATTTGTGCAGTTTGCCGCGAGTGTCAAGCCCGCGTCACAGGCGTTACCGGGGCGCCGCCGCCGGCATCCTCGTCTACCATCCATTGATCGGCGGACTCGCGATGACGACCATGCGGGCGGACAAACTCGAGGAACAGGTCGAAGCGGCCCTCATGGAGCGACAGCATCTGCTCCCCAAGGGCCTGGCCGCGCGCGAAGTGGCCAGCCGGATTGCACGGTGCTATCACGATCGCGCCGACGGGGCGTCCGGGTTCTGGATCGCCCGTGCGCGCTGGGCGGCCGCGGACGGTCGTCCGACGGGTCGGGCGGTGTACGAAGTGGTGCGTGCGGACGGACGCGTCGGGGTGTGGGACGCGCTGACGCTGGACGAGGGCGAGCTGATTGCCGACACCCTCACCCAACTCTCCCTGTAAGCGCGGCCGGTCGACCTACTCCTCGCCCTTCGTCTCGCCTTTCGTCTCGCCTTTCGTCAGGTAGCGCTCCTCCCACGCGACGGCGAAGACCCCCTGACACTTGGGGCAGGCCATCTTGCCGGGCCGACCCTCGAGGGAGGTGCGTGTCCGGCACACGGGACAGACGGCGTACGGGGCGCCCAGGTCGGGCGGCAGCTTGGTCGCGTCGCGCGGGCGGGGCACCACGGACCAGCGCAGCGGCCGGCCCAGCACGACCTCGAGGAGGCGTCGCGGCACCGCGATCGGGAAACGCTGCACGTCGAGAAAGACTTCCGACGGCGTGAAGCGTGTGACGCGATACCACGCGCCCCGGCGCAGGCCCACGTCGGCCTCCACTCGCAAGCGCGCCCATGCGAGCTGCAGCTCCTGAACAGGAACAGACTGGTCCATCGAAATCCGCAGCTCCGCCGCTTGGCCGCCCTACGTTGGACCCCGCCCTCGTCCGGCGTCAACCCCATTCGGACGGAGTTGGAGGGGCCTGGCGTGACGGCAATCACCGTTCCACGCGAGCGGCCGGCGGTCGTCGGGCGCTGTCGCTCGGCGGACGCAACGTCCGTCCCCGTGGCACAAGGGATGCCACACGCTGCGATGCTGCAACACTTGTCGACGGCCCGGCTACCGAACTACGGTTCATGTGGTGAAGTAGCCGCCCCAACACCGACATGACGAGCCCGATGAAGAAGTGGTCCGTGCTGATGGTGGACGACAACCCCGCGATGCGCGAAGCGATCGCGCGCTCGCTGGTGCGCCGCGGCTGCGCCGTCACCACGGCGCCCGACGCCGCGGAAGCGCTCGCGTTGCTGCGGCGACAGTCGTTCGACGTCGTCGTCACCGACTTGAACATGCCCGAGCGCGGTGGTCTGTGGCTGTGGCGCCAGGCGGTGGTGTTGCGACCGGAGCTGCGAGGTCGGTTCGTATTGATCGCGTCGGAACCGCTGCCGGAACCGCGTAGCATGGACCTCTTCCTGCAATCCGAGCGCTTTCTTCTCAAGCCGCTGTCGCTCGACGCGCTGTGGCGCCTGGTGGAAGAGGCGACGCAGGGCACACCGCAGGTGGCGACGGGCAGTCGCGCCGAGCCGCGGGCGAGGCGTACGGACGGAGTCGGCGGCGCCCCTTGAGCCCGGTCCGGCCGCGCACCTAAGTTGAGCGCCATGGTGCGCGGCCCGACCCCGATCAACATCCTGCTCGTCGAAGACGATCCCGCCGATGTGGAGTTGACCCGGCGCGGGCTGGGGCGTGCCAAAGTACAGAACCGTCTCTGGGTGGTGGCGGACGGCGTCGAAGCCCTCGCGTTTCTCCGGCGCGAAGGGCCGCATCAAGGCGTGCCGCGGCCCGACCTCGTGTTGCTCGATCTCAAGCTCCCCCACCTGGACGGCGGCGACGTACTGCTGCGCATCCGGGAAGAGCCGCGCTGGCACGAGCTGCCGGTAGTGGTGCTCACCGGGTCCGACGCCGAGCATGAGCAGCTCGCGACGCTCGCCGCCGACGGGTTCCTGACCAAGCCGGTGGATTTCGGGCGCTTGAGCGACGTCATCCTTGGGATCGCCGGCCTGGGCTGGGCCATCGTGCGAGTGCCCGCCGCGGGGAGGGAAGCGGGCGCCCGGCGTGGCGGCGCGCGACGTTGAAGCACCGGTGTGCATCTTGTGCAGTTTGGTACCGCCCGCCATCATTACTGTGTGGCGCATGGCCGGCCGTCGGGCCATCGCCGCCTTGCGTCCGCCGTCCAGGACCGCACGCCTGGCGGCGGCGCATTGTTTTCGGGAGGCGATGCGACCGGAGGGACTCGAGCTAGCTCGTTACCTCTTCAAGATGTCGCCGCTCGTCACGGTGCCGGAGACCGTGAAGCCCTCCGAGGGAATCACGACGTTGAAGAAGTTCCCGCTCCCCGCGGCGACGCCGTCATCGCAGAGGTAGGCGGTGTAGCTCACCAGAGCTCCGGTGTCCTCGCGGCCGATGGCGTCGAACTCCACGCCGGCCGTCGGGTCGCTGCAGGCGCTCGAGCTCATGCGATAGGCCGTGAACCTGGTCGCCGGGTCCGTCGCTGGGTCCGTTGTGAGCGTAGCCGGGGTGCTGCCGTGCACATCGGCATAGTCGGTGCCGGTGAACCGGCCGGTGAGGTCGGCCCGCACGTCGAAGTCAAAGGTCACGACGTTGTTCCCGGGGGTGGGTGAGCCCGTCCCGATTTGACCTCGTCCGCTGACCTCGCCGCACTGCATCGTGAAGGTGGCGGTCGCCGTGCCCATGGCGGGGACCGTGACCGTCTGCGGATTGGCACTCGAACTCGCCACGCCGCAGGTCGCCGGCATGGCTGAAAGAGTCACCGTGTAGCTGCCCGCGGGAATCCCCTGGACGGTCACGCTCCCGTTGATCTCGACCTGCTGGGTCGCCGACACCAGCCCGCTCACCGTGAGCGTGGCGACGCTCGATGGGCTTGCCCCTACTGTGGTGGTCGTCACCGTCAGTGCGCCAGCCGACGCACTGCAACTCACCGTGAACGCGGCGGTCACCGTGGCTCCGCCCGTGACCGTGACGGTCTGCGGGTTGACACTCGTTACCGCGCAGTTCGACGGCACGCCCGAGAGCGTCACCATGTAGCTGCCGACGGCCAGGGCGCCGAAGGTCGCGCTTCCGCTGGTCGCGACGGGCCCGCTCCCGCCAGAGCCCCCCGGCCCGCCCGGCCCCCCCGGTCCGTCAAACGAGACGGCATAGCCGCCCGGCAGGCTCGAGCCCGTCGTGCTGGTCGTCACCGTGAGATTGCCCCTGGTCGTGGCCGTGAAGGTCACAGGGTTGCCGGCGATGCCGTTACCGGCCGCCGTGGCGGTCAGAGTGTTCGTCTCCGCCGTTGGTCCGAGCGTCCAGGAGGTCACCGCGGCGATCCCGCTGGCGTTCGTCGTTACCGCCGTCGCCGGGTTCACCGTGCCCCCGCCCGAGGTGACGGCAAACGTCACCGCGACCCCAGCCATCGGATTGCCCGCGCCGTCTCGGACGATCACGGCAGGCGGCGAAGCGACGGCCGTCCCCGCCGGGGCCGATTGGCTGATGGGGCCACTGGCTGCGATCGCCGCCGGTGTCGGCTGCGAAACGCTCACACTCACCAGTGCCGAGAGGCCGGCGCTCGCCGCGGTCACCGTTGCCGTGCCGGGGGTGGTGCCCGCCTTGAACGTGGTTGCGGTCGTCCCGGCCGTGCTCGTCTGTCCGCTCGTCGGATTTAAGGGCTGTGTCGCGTCCGCCACGCCTGTGGCCGGTGTGGTCGCAACAGTCCACGCCACCGTGGCTCCCGCGAGCACCGCGCCGTGTAGGTCTACGACAGTGCTCGTGATCAGGTCCGCATTCCCCACCGCCACACTCGAGGTGGGAGCGCTCAGGGTGAGACTCCCCGGGATTCCCGTCTCGATCCGGAAATGGATCGGCAGCGTCGAGCCATCGTTCAGCATGATGAGATCGCCGGTCTCCATGTTGCGCGCCTGCCCGGGCGTGGTCGTGAGCAACACGTCGGCGAAGCCGAGCTCGCGGCGTGCCCCGCTCGCACCGGCCGCCACATGCACTCGATAGGTGTGGCCGGCGACGAAAGCGGCGCCCTTAGTGACCCAGTTCACGTGGTAATGCTGTGTAGTGGCATCGAGGGTGATCGCCGGTGCGCTGGTCGTCGTGAACTTGATGACAGCGGGCGTCCCGTCCGCACGGCCACAATTGGTGTCTGGGCCGTTCGTGACGTCGCAGAGCGCGATCTGCGGATTGAGTGTGCTGATGGTTGAGTCGAAGGTCCCTCCGAACGTGGGGTGGTCTACCATCGGGGGAAGGAAATAGAACCCCGGCGTGCCGCCTTCGTGCAAGGCATCGGAGATGCTGAACTCCGGATGACTTTGGGGTGCGGTGGCCCGATCACTCGATGAGCACGCGGCCACGGTCAGGAGGACAGTCAAGCGGGAACACAGCGTGGCGAGTGGGCGCATGCTGGTCACGGAATCGTTTCCCTCGTGGCGCGCCGTCAACATCTCACAGCCTCCTCTCGCAGAGCGATGTCACCGCTCTGCGCCCGTTGTGGATCGCGGCCAACACAAGCCGCTGCACTGGCTCCTCTCTGCGCACGCGGCGCGGCAAAAACTGGACCGCTTACAGTGCAGGACGGCGCCGTGCGCGCGGCATCGTGCAGCACACGCACGCGGTAGCGAGACGTCGGCACGTGCGGACGGAGGTGTGGCGTCGCGCCCGCGGACGGCGCGCAAGGTGGGCTTGCCCGGCTGAGGCTATCTGGAAGGTGATGGTGAGTGCTGAGGCCCCGGGACAACCGGGGCCTCTTCATTCGGACTAGGTGCTCGTCTTACAGGCGGCTGCGACGCGGCCGGTATCGCTCGGGATGTAGATGGCGATCGCGTTGCCTTTGCGATTCGCGCCCGTTCCGAGGAAGGCATTGGCGATCTTGGCCCCGGTACTGGCATCTTTCATCGACCCGAGAATTACGCCGTTGGCACCCAGGGCGGCCGCCTTCTTTCGCTGGGAATTGATCATCCCGCCTTCCGACGTACCTTCGCTCGAGCCCTTGGAGTTCAACACCGCGACCTCGGTATAAGGCTTACGCACCTTTGTTGAGTCGGTGAAGACCTCGACACCGTCTGGACAGACCGGCGCCAGTTTGAGACTGGGGTTGAGAAGGGCGGCGTTCGTGGAGACACACGCCACCAAGACCGGCGCGAGCCAGAGCATCCATCGACGCATGCGGCGCTCCCGGATCGGAGGTTGCGCAAATCTAAGCCTCCCAGGAGCCCAGCCAATAGGGTGTTTTTGCGGCACCGAGGGGCGGAAATGGGGCAGACCAGTGGCCCGAAGTATAGGGGGCGGTCTGCGATGCGACCGGAGGGACTCGAACCCCCACGGGTTGCCCCACAGGATCCTAAGTCCTGCGCGTCTACCAGTTCCGCCACGGTCGCCGGCCTGCCGAGGCTGAACTTAGCTGCCGAACGGCCGCAACGGAAATGGCCACCCCCGGCCGGCGGCACCCACCTTGCCACCCTCCTCGACATCGGGCATCATTTTGATCGGCATGAAACACACCGGCTTCACACTCATCGAGTTGCTGATCGTAGTGGCGATTATCGGCCTCGTCGCTACGATCGCCGTGCCCAAGCTCATCAACACCAAAGAGCGGGCCTTGGTCGCGGCCATGAAGTCGGACCTGCGCAACCTCGTGACCGCCGAAGAGAACTATCTCGCCGACCACTCCAAGTACACGACCGACCTGGGCCCGGACTACCACTTCTCGACCGGCAATCGACCGCCCGCGATCACCCTGACGGGCGACGGGTGGACGGCGTCGATGACGAATCCGAACACGACGGAGCGATGCACCGTGTTCGTCGGCTCGACGCCGCTGCCGCCGGCCACACGCGAGGCCGCGCCCGCCTGTGCGAAGGGCGGGTCGACTACCACGCCGCAGCCCTAGCTCACCAGTCTGACGTAGTTTCCCGCTCGGCCCCGTAGGGTGGCACGACCGATCACCGCTGGAGATGCCCGTGCCCGCCGCCCCACTGCTGCTCGCGCTGCTCGCGCTCCAAGCTCCCCAAACCCCGGGGGATTGGCCCGTCTACGGGCGCGATCCGCAGGGCACGCGCTATTCCCCCGCCGCGGGCGTAACCCGAGCCAACGTCGGTCGGCTGCAAGTGGCCTGGACGTTTCGCACCGGCGAGACCGATCCGCGCTTCAAGACCGACAAGCCCACCGCCTTCGAGGCGACTCCCCTCGTTGTGGACGGGACGATGTACGTCGGCACTCCCCTCGGACGGGTGATTGCCCTCGACCCCGCCACCGGACGCGAGCGCTGGGTGTTCGACCCCAATATCAAGCGCGACGTGTCGTACGGGGACTTCGCGAGCCGCGGCGTCTCGACCTGGCTGGACGAGTCCGCGGCCGCCGGCGCGGCGTGCCGCCGGCGGATCTTCGTCGCCACCGCGCAGTCGCAGCTGATCGCGCTCGACGCGCGCGACGGGCGGCCTTGCGCCGGATTCGGCCGGGACGGGATGGTGGACCTGACGGCCGGACTCCGGATCGCCCCGTTCGAGCCGGGTGCGTATTCCATCACGTCGCCGCCCGCCGTCGTGAGCGGTCTTGTGATCACCGGCTCTTCGGTCGCGGACAACAGCCGCCCCAACCCCGCGAGCGGCGAGGTAAGAGCCTACGATGCCCGCACCGGGGCCCTCACGTGGACCTGGGACGCGATTCCCCAGGACCCTACGGACCCCGCGTACGGCGAATGGCGTGGTGCCATGGCGCATCGAAGCGGAGCCGCAAACGCCTGGTCGGTGCTCGTGGCCGACCCGGACCGCGACCTGGTATTCGTGCCCACCGGCAGCGCCGCTCCCGACTACTACGGTGTGCTTCGGCTGGGCGACAATCGCTACGCCAACTCGATCGTCGCCCTGCGAGCCTCGACCGGCAAGCTGGTCTGGGCCTTTCAGACGGTGCACCACGACCTCTGGGACTACGACAACGCGTCGCCGCCGGTGCTCGTGACGGTCACGCACGACGGCGCGAGCGTCCCAGCCGTGTTACAGGCCACGAAGACGGGCATGCTGTTCGTGCTGGATCGGCAGAGCGGCCGGCCGATCTTCCCGGTAGAGGAGCGCTCGGTTCCCTCGAGCGATATCCCCGGGGAGCAGGCGGCCGCCACGCAGCCGTTCACCGCAGTGATGGCGCCGCTCAGCCCGCACCGATTCACGAAGGACAGCGTCTGGGGCATGAGCGAGGCGGACCGGGCCGCATGCCACGCGGCGATCGACAGTCTCCGCAACGATGGCGTCTTCACGCCGCCCAGCGTGCGCGGGACCTTCTTGATGCCGTCGAACATCGGCGGGGCGCACTGGGGCGGCGTGGCCGTGGATCCGGTGCGCCAGATCGCCGTCGTGCCGGTGAACCGCGTCGCGGCGGTGGTGCAGCTGATCCCGCGCGAGGGCTTCCACCACGAGCAGGCTATGGCGGAAGACAAACGCCTGGGACGCGACTACGAGTACAACGGGATGCGGGGGACGCCCTACATCATGCGACGCCGGATTCTGCTGAGCCCGTCCGGGATGCCCTGCACCCCGCCTCCGTTCGGCACCCTCGTCGCCGTCGATCTCAAGACCGGAAAGCGCCTGTGGGAGGTGCCGCTCGGGGCCTTCACGCGCCTGTTGCCGGCCGAGCAGGCCGCAAAGGTCCGGCCGGAGTGGGGATCTCCCAACCTCGGCGGGCCGATCGTGACCGCCGGGGGCGTGGTGTTCATCGGCGCGGCCCTGGACCGCTGGCTCCACGCCTACGACATCGAGACCGGACGCGAGCTGTGGCGGGGCCCGCTCCCTGAGAGCGGCAAGGCCACGCCCATGAGCTACCAGGTCCCCTCTGGCGAGCAATTCGTTGCGATCGCGGTGGGAGGCGGCGGGGCGTGGGGAGCGGGCGACTACGTCGTGGCGTTCCGACTCAAGTCCGAGTAATCAACGCGCCGGGCGGCGCGAGCGCCGCATCCGGTGAGTCCGCCCGCGGTAGGTGCTGCGGTGGCCGCGACGATCTTCCTGTCGGAAGCGGCGCGCCTTGGCCCGCGAGCCGAACAGTTGCGTCCATTTGCCGTTCTTGAACACGCTCATGTAGCCGCCCGCCAGGATCTGGAACGGGCGTCGGACCTTTTTCGCGTAGTCGAACTGCGCCGAGCCGGGCTTGCGGAACGCCTCGAACCACGCCGGATACACGAAATCGCTCATCGCGATCCCGTCGATGGTGAACTCGACCTCCTCCACGGCGTCCGCCGTCTCGTAGGCGTAGAACGCATTGCCGGGGCCCGTGGCCGCCAGATTGATCGCCGGATCGACGAGCATCTCCGCCAGCTCGTGGCACGCGGTGACGCTCACCTTCTGTTTCCCTTCGCGGGTGGTCTGGACGAACACCTTCGAGAGCGGCAGGCCGTCCGGGGTCAGGTCGTGATAGCCGAGCGCGTTCGCCACGTCCGCACGGTCCAGGAACGCGAGGGCCCAGGCCCCTTTGCGGAATCCGGTCGTCTTGACGAGCTTCGCCGGCGTGCCCCACACCGGGACGAAGTACTGGTCCACGAACTTCTGGAGCGCGGCGACGAGCCGGTCGAAGTCCACGCCCAGCGCCGTGGTGGCCTTGTTGAAGCAGGCGATCGTGGGCACCTGGCCGTGATCGAACGCGGCGGCGATGAAGCGCGAGCGTGCGGTGGTCATGCGGTCTCCCGAATGGCGCGCGCCAGGCGGCCCGCGGCTTGAGCATCCCAGCCCAGGAACAGGTGCGGCTCGATCAGCTCGAGCTCCATGAGCACGAGCCGGCCCTCGCGCTCCACCCCGTCCACGCGCGCATACAGCGGGTCGCCCGGCACGGCCGCGATCACACGCTCGGCGTCGGCGATCAAACGACGCGCCGCAACCGCGGACACGGCCGACCCGCCGAACTCCCACTGCACGCGGTAGTCCCCCGATGCCGGCCGCTTCAGGACCGCGTGGCTGAACCCGCGGTCGAGAAACACCAAAGACCACTCGCCGGCGTCGCCCACTTCGGAGAGCAACGGCTGCACCATCACGTCCCCCGCGGCGAGCAGCCGGTCGAGCCGTGCTCGATCCGTGGTCGCGGTGTCGATCGAGGTGCGCCACGTCCCGGAGGCGCTCGCGGAGACCGCGGGCTTGACCACGGCATCCCGCCATCGCGCGTCGGCGAGCAGGGCGGGGAGGTCCACCTGCTCCCCACGCGCGAGCCAGCGCGTCGGCACGGTGGCCACGCCCCGCGCCGCCAGGTCCCGCAGGTAGCCCTTATGGCAGTTCCAGCGCAACAGGTCCGCCGGATTCCATACTGCGATGCCGGCTCGCTCGAGCCGGGCGATCCACTCGAGGAACTCGGGGAGGCGGAGGTGGTAATCCCAGCAGGAGCGGATCAGCACGCCGTGGAACTCGTCCCAGCACACTTCGCCGGAGTCCCACACGGCCGGGACGGCCGTCACGCCGAGCGCGGCCAGGGCGGCCACGAGTCGCCGGTCGTCGTCGTTCAGCGTCGGGAGGTTGGCGTAGGTCGCGAGCGCGATGCGGGTCACGGCAGAAAGCAAACCGCGCCGGGGCCGCCGCGCTATGTTTCACGCCCGTCCATTCAGCGCAAGGAGAGCTCGATATGTCCAGGCCACGCAGCCTGATCGCCACACTCACGATCGGATTCCTCACGGCGCCCGTGGTCCGCGCCCAGACCGCGACCGACCTGGCGGACGTCTGTAAGACCGTCGGCGACGCGAAGCCCGGCCAGTGGGCTTCGTTCGACGCGACGAACGGCGGCTCCGAAGCGGGCAAGCTGCGACTGGCGGTGGTCGGCTCGGAGCGAGTGGGGGACACGACGCTCTACTGGTTCGAGGTGAGCTTTATGGGGAAGGACCCCGGGCACTCGGGGGTCGTGCAGATCTTGAACCCCAGCCTCGCGGCGGGCGTGGCGGCGCCGCGCGGGTTGATCGTCAAGATGGGCGCGCAACCCGCCATGAAAATCCCCGGCCCCATGGCCACCCTGATGGGGAAACAGGCGGGGCAGAACACGTCGGCCTTCGACTGGGCGGCCCGCTGCAGCGGCGCGCATGTGGTCGGGTGGGAGTCGGTCACGGTGCCCGCGGGCACGTTCCGGACGTTGCACGTCGCGACCGACGACGGCGCCGAGGTGTGGGGGTCGCGGGACGTCCCGTTCGGGCTCGTCAAGACGCACGGCAGGCAGGGCGACATGGCGCTCACCGCGCGCGGCTCGGACGCCAAGTCGTCCATCACCGAGAAGCCGCTCGACATGCCGGGGATGATGATGCCCAAGCCCTGAAGCACCCTTGCGGGGTTCGGCCCTTACGTGCTTACGTGGTGGTTCTGCTCGCCACCCTCAGGAGGCCGAACCCCGTGTCCGTTCGCTCGCTGTCCTTCGCCGCCGTCGTCCTGCTGCTCGTCCCGGCCCGCTCCGCTCCGGCCCAAGCCTACGACTCGACCGTGTTCGCCGGGCTCACCTGGCGCGAGATCGGCATTTTCCGTGGCGGCCGCAGCGTCGCGGTCGCGGGCTCGGCGGCCCGCCCCAACGAGTACTGGTTCGGCACCACGGGCGGCGGCGTCTTCAAGAGCACCGACGGCGGCAACACCTGGCTGCCCGTGACCGACAAGTACTTCGGCGGCACCATCGGGGCGATCGGCGTCTCCGAGTCGAATCCCGACGTCGTGTACGTCGGCACCGGCGAGTTCCCGATCCGCGGCAACGTGTCCCACGGCGACGGCGTCTGGAAGACGACCGACGGCGGCAAGACGTGGACCTCGCTCGGGCTCGCCGAGACGCAGCAGATCGCGCGCGTGCGGGTCCATCCCACCAACCCCGACATCGTCTACGTGGCGGCGCAGGGGCATGCCTTCGGACCCAACCCCGAGCGGGGCGTCTACAAGACCAGCGACGGCGGCAAGACCTGGAACAAAGTGCTGTTCCGGAACGACTCAACCGGTGCGGCGGACCTGATCCTCGATCCCACCAACCCGAATGTGCTATACGCCGGCCTGTGGCAGGCGCAGCGCCGCCCCTGGACGCTCGTGTCGGGCGGCGCGGGGAGCGGACTGTTCAAGTCCACGGACGCGGGCGAGCACTGGACCGAGCTCACCAAGAATCCGGGCCTCCCCACCGGTCTGTGGGGGAACATCGGGATCGCGGTCTCTCCGGCCAAGCCGGCGCGCGTGTGGGCGCTGATCGAGGCGGATTCCGGCGGCGTGTACCGCTCGGACGACAGCGGCTCGACGTGGAGGTACGTGAACTCCGAGCACAAGCTGCGGGAGCGGGCCTGGTACTACTCGAAGATCTTTGCCGATCCCAAGGACACGAACACCGTGTGGGCGCCGGAGGTCAATCTGTTCAAGTCCACGGACGGCGGGGTCACGTTCCGTCACGTGATCGATCCGCACGGCGACAATCACGACTTGTGGATCGCGTCGAACGACGCCAACCGTCTGATCGAGGGAAACGACGGCGGCCCCAACGTCTCGTTCAACGGCGGCAAGACGTGGACCGACCAGGACGTGGCGACGGCGCAGTTCTATCACGTCGAGACCACGAACCATTTTCCGTATCGCGTCTGCGGCGCGCAGCAAGACAACTCGGGCGTGTGCGGGCCGAGCCGCTGGCCCGGGGGAATCGACCGGGCGCAGTGGTACGACGTGTCCGGCGAGTCGGGCTATATCCAGGCGCGGCCCGACAACCCCGACATCACCTTCGGCGGCGACAACTCGGGCTTCCTCGGCCGGGTGGACCACAAGAACAACACGTTCCGGTTGATCAGTCCGTGGCCCGACAGCCCCGACGGCCACGCCGCGGCGGAAGGGAAGTACCGCTTCCAGTGGACCGCGCCCCTGCTGATCTCGCCGCACGACCCGCACGTGCTCTACATCGGCGGCAATGTGCTCTTCAAGACGACCAACGAGGGTCAGAGCTGGACGGTGGTGTCGCCCGATCTCACCCGTCACGATCCGACGACGCTCGGCCCCTCGGGCGGTCCGATCACGCTGGACCAGACCACAGCCGAGTACTACGGGACGATCTTCGCGATCGCCGAATCACCCCGGGTGAAAGGACTGATCTGGGCCGGCTCGGACGACGGGCTGATCCACCTGACGCGCGACGGCGGCAAGACCTGGACCGACGTGACGCCGAAGGCGATCGGCGACTTCACGCGCGTATCGATCATCGAAGCGTCGCACTACGCGCCGGGAACCGCGTACGTGGCGGCGAACCGCTACCAGCTCGAGGACATGGCGCCTTACATCTGGAGGACGACGGACTACGGGCGCAGCTGGACCAAGATCGTGAAGGGCCTGCCCGCCACCGAGTTCGTGCGCGTGGTGCGCGAGGATCCCGTGCGGCGCGGGCTGTTGTTCGCGGGCACGGAGCGCGGCGTGTGGGTTTCCTTTGATGACGGTGCGAGCTGGGGATCCCTACGTCGCAACCTGCCCATCGTGCCCGTGCACGACCTGGCGGTCAAACAGGGTGACTTGGTAGCGGCAACACACGGTAGATCGTTCTGGATCCTCGACGACATCGCGCCGCTGCGCCAGCTCGTGAAGGCGACGCCGCGCGAAGCCATGCATCTCTTCAAGCCAAGCGACGCCTATCGCGTCGACTGGGGCGGCGGCTTCCAGCTGCCGGGGAACGACGCCCACCCGGTCGGCAAGAATCCGCCCAGCGGCGCCATGATCTACTATTGGCTCAAAGACAAAGACCGACGCGTCACGCTCGACATCCTCGACGGTCGCGGCCGCCTGATCCGCAGCTTCTCGAGCCGGCAGGACTCGATCACCGCGGCGGACAGTCTCAAGGTGGACGCCGTGAAGAAGTCCCGGACCGACAGCCTGAAGCAGGCGGGCGTCACCGATTCGGCCAAGGTCGACAGCATCCTGGGCACCCTGTTCGCGGACACCTTGAAGGACGAGGACAAGCCCTGGCCCCGCCGGCCGCCGGCCGAGCCGCGAGCGCCCAACAAGCAAGGCCTCAACATGTTCGCCTGGAACATGAAGTACGCCCCGGCGCGGAGCTTCTGGGGGATCAACGGCGTCGCGACCGACGGGCCGATGGCGCTTCCCGGCCGCTACCAGGTGCGGCTCACGGTGGGCGGGAGATCCGCCACGCAGAGCTTCGCGCTCAAGCTCGATCCCCGGTCCAAGGTCACGCCGGCCGATCTGCAGGCGCAGTTCGCGTTTCTCAAGCAGCTGCGCGATACCGTGAACGCCGTGACGAACGCGATCATCACGATCCGCAACGTGCGCGCGCAGCTCACCGATGCCGCCGGAGGAGCACCGGGTGCGGCGGACGCGGCCCGGACGTTCATTCAGAAGCTCGACGCCATCGAAGACGGACTGTATCAGGTGCACAGCCAGGCGGACGAAGACGCGCTGGTGTATCCGCCGGGCCCGACCGAGCGCCTCAGCTCGCTGATCTTCGCGGCGAGCACTACGGACGCGCGGCCGACGGCGCAAATGTCCGACGTGTTCCGGCTGTTCGCGCCGCAGATCCAGAAGCAGCTCGTGGCGCTCGCGGACGCCTTGAAGAGCGACCTGCCGGCCGTGAACACGGCGCTCAAGTCGGCGGGGGCGCAGACGGTGCGGGCGCGCGCGGTGGAGCTGCGGCTCCCCTCACCGGCAACCGGCAGGTGAACCGTCCTCACCGCGCCAGCAGCGTCGCCAGCCTCACGAGCTCCGGATCGGGCGGCGGCTTGGGCGTGAGCACCCGCTCGAGCGGCAGCGCGGCCACGACCCCGTTCACGAGCGCGGTGAAGATCCCCGCCTCGCCCGCGACCAGCCGCTCGACGGCGGCCGCGGCGGTGCGGCTCGCCAGCAGCCGGTCGAACGCGCCGGGCCCGCCGCCGCGCTGCACGTGGCCGAGGATCGTGGCGCGCAGCTCGAAGCCGATGCGCTCGCGGTGGTGGGCGAAGTAGTCGGCCAGCGCCGCCGCATTCCACTTCGCGCCCTCCGCCACCACCACCATGGCGTGCCGCTTGCCGCGCGTGTAGGCGCCCCGCAGCGCCGCCGCCACCGCATCGGGGTCGCTCTCCACCTCGGGGATGACCACCACGTCGGCCCCGCCGGCGATCCCGGCCATGAGGGCGAGATAGCCGTGGGCGCGCCCCATCACCTCCACCACGAAGGCGCGCTGGTGCGACGACGCGGTGGTCTTGAGGCGGTCGATCGCCTCGAGCGCGGTGTTCAAGGCGGTGTCCACGCCGATCGTGATGTCGGCGCCGTTCACGTCGTTGTCGATGGTCGAGGCCACGCCTACCACGCGAAAGCCGGCTTGCGAGAGTGCGTGTGCGCCCGAGAGCGAGCCGTTGCCGCCGATCACGACGAGGCCGTCCACCCGGTTCTGTCCCAGCACACGGAGCGCACAATCGCGTCCTTCGGGCGTGCGGAACTCGTTGGAGCGGGCGCTGCCGAGCATGGTGCCGCCGAGATGGATGATGCCGGCGACGTCGCGCGGGCCCAGGGGCTGCAGCTGACCTCCGATCAGGCCCGTATAGCCCTGGCGGACGCCGATCACCTCGAGTCCCTGCGTCGCCCCCACGCCCACCACGGCGCGCAGCGCGGCGTTCATGCCCGGCGCGTCGCCGCCGCTCGTCAACACGGCAACCCGCTTCATCACTTCGACCTCTCCGTCATGAGATATTCCCACCCTGAAAGGGTGGGCCCACTGGTGCACTGCCCTTAAGGGCAGTGTCATGTTGGGCCCAGGCTTTAGCCTGGGGACATCGAGCCCCGCCCCTCGACACTCTCATGGACACTTGCCCGCGAGCCATCCCCCGGTGAACCCCGCCCGGCACAGCCCCCGCACGATGTACGGATTCGTCTTCATGACGCGCCACACCAGCCCCGTGCGATAGTTCTCGATCATCGCGACGATGGGCCCCTCGTCGATGCCGAGGTAATCGACGTCGAACCACCCGGCCGCGCGGCTCTGGGTGAATGTGGGATTGAAGGCGTCGCGAAAGCCGTAGGTGGAGAACAGGCTGGCGCCGTACGTTTGGCGCATGGCCCACAGAGCGGGGATGGCGATCTCGGGCGCGAACGGGATCGAGCCGCCCGCGGCGGTGGGCGCGATGGTGCCGTCGTCCGGCGTCTCGGTGAACGACGCGCCGCGCGCCCAGTAGCCGTGGAACTGGCGTGGACGCCCGCCGAGCGTGAGCGCGAAGTCGCCGGGGCCGTCCGAGGCGGTGAGGCCCCAGATGCGATCGCTGTAGCCGGTCCAGCCGCCCGGGTTCGCTGCCGCGTACGCCCGCTGGCCATACGTGGCGCGGCGCGAGTTCTCGAAGTAGTCGATGCCGTGCGCCCGCATGTAGGAATCCTGAATGCCATGAAAATCGATCCACACATGCGAGTACTGGTGTCCGAACAGCGGCGCGAAGCCGAGGTGCGTCTGGCCGTAGAACGTGCCCCACTGATAGGCGGAGGTCCACCCGGACCAGGCGGCGGTGTCGACGGCATGAGTCGGGGAGCCGAGGGCCAGGATGTAGAGGATCATCGCCTCGTTGTAGCCGCGCCAGTCGTACCGAATGAAGCCGCTGTCGGGGTGCCAGCCGAGCGCGACAAGCGGCGCGTGTGGCGCCGCCCATTGCCAGTCGGTGCGGCGGTAGATCGAGTCCGCGAGCCGGTGGATGGTGGCCTCGGTCGAATCGGTGGTATTGTCGAAGTACGACTGACAGAACAGCACGCCGGCGAGCAGCAGCGCGGTGTCGATCGTCGACAGCTCGACTGTCTGGTAGCGCTTGCCCGTGGTCATGTCGAGAAAGTGGTAGAAGAACCCGTGATAGCCGGTGGCGTTCGACGCGGAGGAGTCCTGCGTGGCGGTCCAGAAGAAGCGCAGCGTAGTGACGGCGCGCTGGGCCGCCTGCGCCCGAGTGATATAGTTACGCTCTGCCCCAATTGGGTACGCCGTCAGGGCGAAGCCCACTGCCGCGATACTCGAGAACGACTGGGTAGGGGAGCGGTCGGGGGTGAGCCCGTTGGTGGTGTTGGTCAGGTCCCAGAAGTAATGGAAGGTCCGGTCCTCGAGCGTGTCGAGGAAGCCGGCGGCCTGGACGGAGTCCGGGGGCGGTGGGCCCTCGGCGTGATTGGTGCCGCACGCCGCGAGGATCGCCGCGGCGAGCGCGGCGGCGACCTGTGTGCTACGCGTCATGCGGGGAGAATATCGCTGCGGTCCCCTGGTGCGGGCTACCGGCGCGGTGCACCGGTAGCCCGCGGTGGGTGACACCTTAGAAGTTGTACTCGACTCCCAGTTGTGCGCGACGCGGGTCACTTAGGAGCCCGTTCGGATCCGGATGACCGTTGTTGAAGTTGGGGTAACTAAAGTTGCTGGAGTTGAAGACGTTAAATACGTCGAGGGTTACGCCCAAGGTTGTCCCCGAGATGTTTGGAAAGTCCTTGCGAACCCGGACATCGACCGTTCGGTATGCGAACGCTCCCGGGAGCGGCGGAAAAAATCCGTCTCTCGGTGGCGTAAAACCTCCGCGGATGGGGACGTCTGTGGGCCCGCAGAATCGCGGCGGGCAACCCACGTCCAGCCGGGCACCGCTCCCGAGCGTGATCAAGCCGCTGAACTGGATGCCGAAGAGATACGGCACGTCCACAATCCAGTTGGCCACCATGCGAAGCTGCTCGTCGTTGGCCGGGTGCTTCGGGATGCCGATGGTGTTCGGGAAGTCGAACAGGTCACCGAGACCGTCCGCGCCCTGCACTGACCGAACGGCATAGGTGTAGGCCAATCCCCCACCCCAGCCGAAGTTCTCGGTGGAGCGGCGGTACGGACGGTCGACAGTGATCTGCAACGCATCGTACCACGTTTTCACGTCATTCGTCGAGTAGATGATGTTGCTGAAACCGTGCGCGCCGATGTTGAAGCTCTTGCAGCAGTGCCCGGTCGAGTCGAGAGCGAATTGGGCCCAATTGAGAGCCAACTGGTCGACACCCCGCACGCCTGCGTACGCGGCGGAGATCAGGAAGCTCCCGAACAGTCGGCGGAATCCGAGGTTCCATTGATAGGACTTCGGCACCTTCACATCCTTGTCGATCAGCCAAGCTTCGGGCACTCCCACGGTGTGCACGAGGGCGTCCAACGTCGCCTTGTTGGCTGTCAGGTACGCGGGATCCCAGGCGACTTCCCCTGGGCCGGGAGCCCGGCCGGAGTCGGCAAACTGGATCGTGTACGTCGGGTGGCTCAGCTTAAGAGTCTCGTCGACTGATACGTCGAAGAGGGTACGGTCGTAATAAATGCCAAACCCGCCGAAGAGCGTGGTTTCGTTGGAGCGGTCGAGCGCGTACGAGAAGCCGAGGCGGGGCTGAAATGCTCCGTAGAACGGCT
>Ga0209156_10000807_pt1 | contig 26460 bp, 20 predicted proteins | sample GraSoiAngelo_124_FD_185881 | JGI IMG/M metagenome (GOLD analysis project Ga0209156, IMG submission 185881) | Grasslands soil microbial communities from the Angelo Coastal Reserve, California, USA - 14_0927_05_20cm (SPAdes) (version 2) | ecosystem: Environmental > Terrestrial > Soil > Grasslands... | reverse complement strand
TGGGCACGCCGTGTTATCAAAGCTGATCGGCATTGGGAAATCGCGGCAAAACCGGATCGTGACGCGTTGGACCGAGATATTTGATGATGCGACGGAATATTGGATTCAGCAGAGCGCTGGTGTGCCGCACATACAGGTCGAGCGGTACCAGCTCGCAATCGAGATGCAGCTTCGGCTCATAGTTTAGCGGATTGCTGTAGTAATACTTTAGGCCTTGTTGCAGCGCCCATGAAATGATGTCGCGTAGTGTGTAAAAATAGAGATGCAGATCTAGAGCGACGCTGTAATCGAGCCCGATGCACTCATCGTAAATCGCGTCGCCACAGACGAGACAAAAACTGAATGCGACGATCTTGCCGCTTTGTCGCCAGATGAAGAAGCGCGCGCGGCCCGGCATCCGCTCCGCGATGGCGCGAAGGTAATCCTCTGTCAGCGTTTCAAATTTTAATGGCGACCGCTCGTGGACGGCCAGATACAGCGGGTAGATTTCGTCGACGAAAGGCCCAATCTCGCTCACGACCTCCATCTCGATTTTCGCCGCGCGATCGGCCTTTCGAAATTTTCGGCGCAAATCTTTCCGGGTCGCCTTGCTAAGCGTGCGAAAATATTCATCCCAGTTCTCATAACCGAGCGCCAGCCGCGTCATTGGCATGCTGGGAATCCGGGCATAACCATTTAAGGCAAACGTTTCGAGCGCCGAGCGATAGTTCGCCGGAAAATCCTTTAAGACGATTAGCGAAGCCTTATTTTGTCTGGCATAGGTCAGAAGACTCGCCTGCAGTGCGTTCGCTACCCATGCGTCGTCCTTCTCGTTGCACGCGCCGAGGTCCCCCGTGCCAGCGGCGCAGCCAACCATCAAAACACGCATGGTGAGGAAGCGCGGGAATTTTTTTCGAGCGAAATCGACAACTGAACGAGTTTTGCCGCGCATGCCTTCGACAAGGTTCTGGCGAACAAAAAACACAGGCTGGACTGCGCGTACATTGCCGAAATCATCTTCGAGCAACAGATAGTGATGCTCAAAGTTGCCCTCCAACGTTTCATCGACGATTTCGTAGTAACGATGGTCTTTGCACTTATTCCGAAACGCGCGTTGCCATGCGTCACAATTCTGCAATTCGGCGAGCGTAACGACCTTCGCCGCGCCCTGCGGGAACGGAATGGTGTTTCCATGTGGCATGGCAAAAAATAAATGGTGGCCGAATAAACCCGCCGACAAGGCAGAATGCGAATTTATAGGCGCTGAACTTTTCTCAAGCCTTGCGCGGACGAAGGTCACGCCGGCCTTTGTCTGACATGTCGATGTTACGGCGCGGTAACGGTGTCGGTCACGCCGGAAATAAACCAAACCATGAACGAAATTCCGAACCGTCTTGTCAAAGTTCGCAGCAGTGAGTTCCAGGTGAATCCCAGGGGAGAGTTTTGTGCGCGATCGAAGGTGGCCGCGACTGCCGCAGCTGTGACGCTGGCAATTGCTCTCGGCCTTGTGGATTATCTTACGGGTCGTGAGTGGGCAATATCGGCTCTTTACTTGCTGCCGACGTGCTTCGCGGGGTGGGTGGCCGGGCGTTTGCCCGGATTCGCAGTGGGAGCGCTGTGTACGGGCGTGTGGTTCCTCAGCGACATACTCAGTGGGCCGATGTATCAGCATCCGCTGATTCCCGTCTGGAACGCCATCATGCTTTTTGTGTTCTTTTTCGTCGTCGTCTGGTTGTTGACGGCGTTTCGCAGTTCTCACTACCATCTGGAGCAAACGGTGGAGCGCCGAACCGCCGCGCTGCGGGCGGAGATGGAAGAACGCAAGCGGCTGGAGCACGCCAAGCTCCAAGCGGAGCGTCTCGCAGTGGTCGGCTCGATGGCCGCCCAGGTTGCCCATGAAATTCGTAACCCGCTCGGCGCAATCTTCCTTAACCTTGACCTGATCGGGGAGGAACTTAACGTTTTCGTAAATTCCAACCGCCGTTCAGCCGCCGAATGCCAGGCGCTCCTGCGCGAGATGCGTTCGCAGGTGCTGCGAATCCGCCAAGTGCTACAGGATTATCTCCGATTCGCGCGAATGCCGAAGTCCGAGCGCTCTGTTGTTTCGCTGAAGGGCTTTCTTGAGGAAAAACTTAATTTCGTGCAGCCGTTGCTCGATCAAAAGCACGTGGACTTGAGGAGCACGCTTGATCCGAACTTGCCACCGGTTTACGTGGATGCCGAGCAACTCTGGGAAGCTTTTTTAAATCTGATCCGCAATGCATTGGATGCGATGCCCGATGGAGGAAACCTGACGGTCAGCGCGCAAAGGAATGGTGCTGAAGCCTTGGTATCTATCAGCGATAACGGTCATGGCATGACCGAGGAAGAAGCTCGAAATCTTTTCGTCCCGTTCTTCACCACGAAGAGCGATGGCACCGGCCTCGGTCTCGCATATGCCCAGCGGGTCGTCAATGAACATGGCGGGAGGATTGATTGCGCTACGGCGTGGGGAAAAGGCAGCACCTTCAGCATTCAACTTCCGCTGGCTGTTGGCGCATGAGATGATGATTTTCTTGTTTCAAATGTCGAACGTCCGCGACCGGTTTGCAATCGCTGCGGGAGAGTTGAATTCGTTCGTGCCGGAGATCATTGCACCTGGGCGATTTGCCGCATGGCGCGGCGCTATTCTTTGAAAAGAATTATGGACGAGTTGCAGGACAAATCTGTTTTGATCGTAGATGACGACCCGGGAATGCTCCGGGCGATGACTAAAGTGCTTGCGAGTGAAGGCATGCAAGTCACTGGTGTGTCTGATCCAGTTGTGGTTGTGAAGAAACTTGCGGATTCTAAAAAGCGATTCGACTTGGTCATCACAGACCTGCGGATGCCAATGTTCAGTGGGCGCGGCGTTTTGGCGCTTGCCAGTGCCCTGCCGGAATTGCCGGTTATCATCATCACGGCATTTGGGGGGCCTGATGTCGAAGCCCAGGCGCTGCGGCTGGGTGCCTTCGCCTTTCTCGAGAAGCCCATTGCTGCCGCTCAACTGATTGAGGCGGTGAAGCGTGCCTTGGCAAGTTCGCCAATCCGAGAAGCGTAGCCTAAAGGATGACGTCAGATATACGGTTAGGTCCCGGCTTGGCCTCATCGAGAAGCTTCATAGTCCACGACAGACCTTGTTAAGCGGCCTAGCAACGCCTAAGAAGAGTTACAGGGTATTTAGAAGCGCAGCGATTCAATCTAGCCCGCGCTCCCCAGGTCGGGAGAAACGTCCGTTGATTCCGGCGGTTTCGTTGTTTCTGGTTCTGTGACATTTTCCACCTTGAGCGTGCCGCTGCGGATATGCAGGTCGCGTTGTGGGAACGGCAGCTCGATTCCGGCTTCGCGAAATTTTTGTTCGATGGCAAAATTGAGATCGCTGCGATAGCGACTCGGCCGAGCGCTCATCTCACTGCTCCAGACCACCAGCTCAAAATCGATCGAGTTGTCGCCGAATTTCTTGAGAAAAACGCTCGGTTCCGGATCCTTTAAGGTGTTCGGATTTTCACGTCCGGCGGTCAGCAGGGCCTCGCGTACCTTGGCGATATCGCTGCCGTAAGCGACGCCGACCGGAACTCGAAACCGCACCCGCGGGTCCCCATAAGTCCAGTTGGTCACCGGCGAATCGATGAACTTCGTGTTTGGCACAATCATGCTGATGTTGTCGTTGGTCCGAATCACTGTGCTACGGGCGCGAATTCGTTCCACTTGACCGGTGATTCCAGCTACTTCCACCCGATCTCCGATTGTGATTGGTCTTTCGGCCAAAATCACCAGGCCGCTGATGAAATTGCTGGCGATGTTTTGCAGACCGAAGCCGACCCCCACACCGACGGCTCCTGCGAAAACAGCCAGCGCGCCGAGGTGAATGCCGGTATTTTCGAGAACAATCAAAACGCCAACTACCAGCACGACATTGCTGATGATTTGAGCAATGGCGTACTGGAGGGCACGATCTAATCCGCTATTGACGAGAAACCGATTGAAAAGAAAGCGCTTCGTTCTCGAAGAGATCCAAAAGACCGCCACGAGAAGAGCCACAAGCAGAAAAATCTGGAGAAGACTTAGTGAAACGGCGGGCAGAGGCGCAGTCCAACCCAGTGGAATACCGGCGGCATTAATTGCGCTGACCGTGAAAAAGACGAGGGCGGCAAGACTTAGAATCGTCGTGACGATCGCGATGAAGTTGGTGTCGATCTTGAAGCGGCTGAAAAAGCGGCGAACGAATTGGCTTTGCAACGCCCGGGCGATGATGAGCCCGGCCGCAAAAAGTCCGACAAACGCGATCAGTCCCAAAAACGTAACGTAGTGGCCTCCCACTTGAAACAGGGGCCGCTCAAAAAGCGAGAAGCTCATCGGAGATTAGTCTGAGCCTCTTGCCCGTCTTCGCAACCTATAAGCAAAAAGCACGGCAAAGCCGTGTCTTTTTTTGTACTGCGAAATCTGCCGCCGCGGATTGCCCCGCTGACTACTGTTTGGAAGACTTGTCTTCGATGTATTTGATGACGTCGCCGACCGTTTGCAGCTTTTCGGCGTCTTCATCCGGTACTTCGACGGAAAATTCTTCTTCAAACGCCATCACCAGCTCGACGATATCAAGGGAGTCGGCTCCCAAATCCTCGATGAAAGACGCCGTTGGCGTGACTTGCTCCGGATTGACGCCGAGTTGCTCGACGATGATGTCCTTAACCTTTTCTTCGATCGATTTTTCCGCCATAAAATTTGTTCGGTTTCTGTTCGTTGCGCGTGGAAAAGCTTAAAGCAATTCGGGCACAGGATGGCAAGTAAATGAATTAGAGAGCTTGTCAATCAATTTCAGGACTGTAGCGGCGCCTGTGGCCAGCCGCAGTTTTTGTCATTCTGAGCGAAGTCGAGGAATCTTTTGCTGTTCTCTATGTTGGCCGCGTCAACTAAGAGTACGAGATGTCTCGACTACGCTCGACATGACAACATGTTATGGCCGCGTTCGGGAGGTGCCGTCGACATGACAATCGGTTCAGCCGCCACTGCAGCTTCGGGTTTACTTCGTTTATTGTTCGAGTAGATGGAACCGATGTCCTCCTCCACCGTCGAGCCTGCTGATTTGCTCGATTTAAAGTTGCTGCCGGCGTGGGTCAAAGAACCCGTTAAGGCGAAAAACTACGCACATTACACGGGGGAAGAGAAGAGACGGCGACCGCGCAACCAACGGAACCACGAGTTCAAACGTTCAATGCTGAATATCAATAACGCGGACCCGCACGAGCGCAAGAAGGTAGGGCGTGACGCTCTGCCACGGGACAGATTCGGTGCGGCGAAACGAGCGCGCCAGCAAAAGGATGGCGGGAAAAATCGACATGAACGGGGTCGACATCATGAAAATCGCCCTAAAGTTTTTCAATCAATCACACCTCTGGACATTACGATTCATTTTCTGCCGTACTCTCCGGCATTCGAAAGCGTGGTCGCGCAGATCAAATCGGGATTAGTTGCTTATTCGCTTTTTGCGCTGGCGCGACTGTTCCTGGAAAAGCCGGTACGCTACGAGGTTCGTTTGACCGCGAAGGCAGAATCGCCGCTCTACCAACTGGGTGAGAATGGAGCGGTATCTCTGGATCGAGAATTCCTCGAGCGGAACGCATTTCGATTTGCGCACGAAGATTTCTATAAGATCGACATCACGCAGTCCGACCCGGTCAAAGGAAATTTCTCAAATGTGGCGCGATGTCGATTGAGCGGGACGCTGCTTGGTCCAACAAATCACCACAATTACCAACCGCGACTTCGCAGCCTTTACGAACAGCGTTTCAACCACCGAATGAGCTTTGCGGATTATCAGCGACAAATCGAAATCGTGAACCACCCGGCGTTGATCGAGCGATGGAAGGAAGAAGCGCGGAGGGTGATGACGTATACAACATTGCGCGAAGAAACTCCATTAACCTTCGCGTCGGCGACGGAAGTGGAACGACATTTTCGTTCGAACTATTTGCCGGGCTTGCTTCGCAGCGTCGAGGTGGTGGCCGTCGACGGAGTTTTAAGCCGACGTTTGCCCGATCGCGCGCTTAATCGAGCGGTTGAAGACGCCTGGACGCGCGAGACTCATTCGCCATCGAACATGATGCAGGAATTAGCCGGCCGATTTCGACAAGCTGGCCTCAATGTCTTCCGGCATCGTCGTGGCATGTTGTTCGTCTCGCCGATCCGGGTGCGACCCTTTGTTCACGACCAAGCTGGCGTATGTCCGTTAGTGAATGCGATTCTTGAAGCACTGGCAGCGACGCCAGGGATCAGTCGTAAGGAGCTTTTTGAAAAAGTAATTACTGATCCTGCCAATGAAGAAGCGGAATCGCGCAAGCTGGCATTGGCTTCCGACGTGCGCTGGTTGATCAACGAAGGTTACGTGATCGAATTCAACGACGGCTCGCTCGATTTGCCGCGAGGCAAAGCAAAGCCGCAGGAAATTGCAGCAGCGGTGGTGTCAACCGCCGAAACAGGAGAACAGGCGCTCACAGGGGCGAGCGCCTCTACAGCTCCCGCTGGCGGAAAAGCGTCGGAAGAATTAGTCGACTCGGAGTCGCCCCCTTCATAGCGAACGATTTCATTTTTCTCGTTCAAGACGACAATGTGGGGCTCATGAACGGCCGCTTCTTCTAGCGTGCAACGCGCGAAACTCATGATCGTGATGCGCTCGCCAATTTTTCCCCGATGCGCGGTTGCGCCGTTGAGTTCGACAAGTCCGCGCCGCGGTTCTCCGTAAATTGCATAGGTCTCGAATCGTTGGCCATTGCTCAAGTTGCCAACGAGAATTTTTTCGTGGGGAACCAAGCCAACGAGTTCAGCCAGATCGGCGGAAATCGCAAGGCTGCCTTCGTAATCCAAGCTCGCGCCGGTGACGGTGGCGCGATGAATCTTCGATTTGAGAAGGGTGAGTTGCATGGCCAATCGATATCCGGCAAAGGCTTCGTGAATTTACTTCGCGATAACCCCGGCCTTTTTCAGGGCCGCGTAAGCGCCATTTTTGTTGATCGTCTTGAGACCGCGCGCAGTCACGCGGATACGCACAAATTTCTTTAGCTCCGGCACCCAAATGCGCTGGTGGCGCAGATTTGGTCCGAACACGCGCGGCACATTTTTCGTCACGTGCCGACCGACTCCGCCCTTTTTCTTGGCCATACCGCGCCGGTGAATGACGCTGCCACGCGTCGCTCTCGATCCTGTAATGCTGCAAATCTTTGACATGATGTGACCCCAAAAGAGACGCGTAAGCTGCCGCGCACATACGCGCCGGTCAAGTGAATCTTCACTCGCGATTCACTCGCGGCTCGCGACGGTCTAACCACGAACGCACACTAATGAACCACCGATGGTTATGGGAAAGGCGATTCCTGCGTTATCCGTGTGGATTCGTGTCCATTCGTGGTTGATTTGAACGGCGAGGTCGCGCTGCGGTCAAATTTATCTCGCGTAAGAGCCAGCCTGTTTCGCAAGATCGTTATCGCATTCGAGGTATGACGCACAAAAATAATCATAAACTGCGAATCGGGATCGTTGGAGCGGGCAGCATCGTTCGCGCCCGCCATTTGCCGGCGCTCAAAAAAAATTCGGAAGTCGAGATTGTTGCGGTCTCGAATTCGACCTACGAGAGCTCCGAGAAATTTTGCCGCGAAAATCTACCGCACGCCACACCACTGCGAAATTGGCCGGAAATAGTAGCACTCCCCGACTTGGACATCATTTGGATCGGCACACCGCCGTACATGCATTCAGCCGTGACGATTTCTGCGCTTGAAGCGGGCAAGCACGTTTTTTGTCAGGCACGGATGTCGATGGATCTGGCTGAAGCTGAGGAAATGCTCGCGGCTTCAAAGCGTTATCCCGAACTGGTGACAATGCTTTGTCCGCCCCCGTTTGGGATGCGCGCTGATTTGCTGGTTAAAAAAATCCTGGCTGAAAATTACATCGGCCGTCCGCATCACGTGCGGCTGCAAAGCCTTACGGGTAACTATCTGGATCCCGACGCGCCGCCGCACTGGCGGCAAAGAATCGAGATTAGCGGGTTGAATGTGCTCACACTGGGAATTTACATCGAAGTATTGCAGCGCTGGCTTGGCGATATCACTGGCGTCTTTGCGCGGGAAAAAATCATCTATCCAACTCGCGGGGGGTACGAAGTCATCATTCCCGATTTGCTCACCGTTTTGTGCAGTTTTGAAAATGGCGCGGAAGGCGTGCTCGAATTCAGCGGCGTCGATGCGATGGCTCCAGGCGATCGGCTGGAAATTTACGGCAGCACCGGAGCTCTAACTTATGATTTCGGTTCGGATGTGGTGCAGGTCGGCAAGCTCGGTGATCGCGCGTTGCACGTTGTCGATCTTCCTCCGGAGTTGGAAGGCGAATGGCGCGTAGAAGAAGATTTTCTGGCCGCAGTGAAATCAAAGGGCCGCATTCGACCGCGTCCGAATTTTGAAGAAGGCGTTCGCTACATGCGCGTTGTCCAAGCCGTGGCCGATTCACGCGCGCACAACGAATGGGTCGCGATTAAGAAGTAGTCGAATGGCGACTCTCCTGCATAAATGATAGCCCCAATAGGTGCCCTGCGATGCTGGAGGGCCTGAAACATTTCGCCGTAGTCGGCCTCGGCTTCGCTTTAATCGGCGGCTAGGACACTGACGCTGATCGCAAACACGCTGTTCGGGGCACTGCTCGAGATGCTTCTTCGGGCGCCGCCGACGAATTACTATCTCGGCAGCGCACTCTCCTCACCGTTGTGTCCATTTCGCTCATCGCTGTGCGTGGTTCGTGCAATCGTTTCGTCAGCGATTCCACTCGGCACGCTTCGTGTGCTCGTCGCTTTTCATTTCCGCAATGCTGTTCTTGGTGGTCCTAATTGTATTCGTTTTGCCGGAGTTCTCGCACGTGCTGACGCGGTACGCGAGCAACACATATTATTCTATCATCATACTTCAGAGCTATTGCTGATGTTCTCGTTACCGGGTTGCGCGGCTCGTGTTACTTCCCACACTGTATTTTTTCATCGGCCGGGCAGCGTTTCATGGCACCGAAAGCACCTAATCAAGCGCTGCGGTCAACGCCTTCACCGTGCGCCATGAATTTCGATGTCAATCTCAGCCAGTGGCGATAAGCATCAAAGCGCGGTGACCGCGCGTGCGAGCGCGTAACCGATCAGGCCGCTGGCGGGCAGAGTAAAAACCCACGCCCAGATGATTCGCTCGACCACGGTCCATTTCACGCCGCTGAAACGCTTCACTGCACCCACGGCCATGATGGAAGTCGATATGACGTGCGTGGTTGAGAGCGGAATCCCGTAATAACTTGCTGCCTGGATGATCAACGCGGCGGTCGTCTCCGCGGCGAAGCCGTGCACCGGCTGCAATTTCACCATCCGATGACCGAGCGTACGGATAATGCGCCAACCGCCGGCTGCCGTTCCAACGGCCATGGTCACAGCGCAGAGACCGATCACCCACGTGGGCAAGACGAATGCTGGCGTTTTCAGAAAATTCAACGAGCCAGGCAAATGATCGAAGCTCCCGGCTTTTGTCCCGGTAAAGAGCGCGAGTGTGATGATACCCATTGTTTTCTGGGCGTCATTTGTGCCATGACTATGCGCCATCCACGCCGCGCTGAAGATTTGCAGCTTGCCAAAAAGCGATTGGACAAAGTGGGGTGTAAAACGATGGAGCGTCACGAAAAGCAAAAACATCAGTAGGCCGCCGAAAATGAAACCTGCGAGCGGCGACATGATCATTGGCACAACGACTTTTGGCCATACGCCCGCATTCCACTTTATGACAGACCAATTGCCGCGCGCGGCAGCTAGCGCTGCTCCACACAGTCCGCCAATGAGTGAATGACTCGAACTCGATGGCAATCCAAACCACCACGTGGCGATGTTCCACGTAAACGCGGCGATAACCGCGCAGAGCACCGTCGACATTGTGACCACGTTAGTGTCCACCAGCCCTTTGCCTATTGTCGAAGCAACTGCGCCGCCGAGGAGCGCGCCGGTCAGATTGAAAAATGCCGCCATCGCAATCGCTCTGCGCGGCGTGAGAACTCGCGTCGAAACCACGGTCGCGATCGCGTTGGCGGCGTCGTGAAAACCGTTGCTGTATTCAAAAATGATCGCGGCGACGACGACAGAAAAAAAGGTCAGCATAGCCGCAGCCGGCTACGAATACTTCAGCGCCACTTCAAGGATGATGTTTCCCGCATCCCGGCAGCGGTCGACTACCTTTTCCATTAATTCGAACAGATCGCGCAGAAAAATGATCTGCTTCGTTTTGTAATCGCCCTGGTAAAGATCGCGCAACAGATCGAGCTCCAGTTTGTCGGCGTCGCCCTCGATTGACTGGAGCTTGGCGTTCATCTCGCGCGCCGTCGCCGCGTCGGTGCCCTTGCGCAGTTGTTTCACCATCGCCAGAACGGTCTCGGCCGCTTGATCGAGAAGTTCCACCTGTTTCCGGAAACTTCGGCCCTGCAGGTCCTGTGGGCAGATCAGGACGCGCTCACCAATTTTTTCCACTGTCTTCGGTATTTTATAAAGTGCGGCTGCCAGCGCCTGAATATCTTCGCGTTCCAAAGGCGTAATGAAGGTTTTGCAAAGCTGCTCGGTCAGTTCCTGCGTGATCTGTTTGTCTTTGCGCCGGCTTTGCACGAATTCCTCCAGGCTTTGCGGTGAAGCCTTTTGCTCAAGTTTTTCCAGCAGGCCGATCAAATGATGCACGCTTGCGTCCGCCTGCTGTGCACTCGCCTCCAGCAAATCGTAAAACTTCTGGTCGCGTCCGAAAATTTTTTGGATCGACAGCATGGTTCGCTATTGTTGTAGCCGGGGTCGCTGGCCCCGGCTAGCCCATTTCTTGCCAGAGCCAACACCGCGATCATTCGATCCCGGCTACAGCATGGCGCCGCGCATAATTACCAAGGCGATGCTGAAGTAAATGATTAGACCTGTAACATCAACAAGGGTGGCGACAAAAGGGGCAGAAGATGCTGCCGGGTCGGCTCCGACTCTCCGCAGGATAAAGGGAAGCATGGACCCGGAAAGTGTTCCCCAAAGCACGACGCCGACGAGTGCGATGCCGACAGTGAGCGCGACGAGGGGCCAATGCGCGCCGTACGGCTGTCGATGGAAATATTGTTCGCCGACGATCGCCCATGCGCCCACGCGCACAATGCCGATCGTTCCCAGGATCGCGCCCAACGCAAGCCCAGCCCGCACTTCGCGACTCATCACCCGCCACCAATCGCGCAGGGTCACTTCGCCTAGCGCCATTGCGCGAATCATTAAAGTCGAAGCCTGCGAACCAGAGTTGCCGCCGCTCGAAATGATAAGCGGCAGGAACAGCGCGAGCACAAGCGCCTTCGCCAGTTCTTCCTGATAATTTGCCATTGCCGTTGCGGTCAACATTTCGCCCAGGAACAGAATCACGAGCCAGCCGGCGCGTTTGCGCACCATTCGCCACAGCGGGATCCGCATATACGGCTCGTCCAGTGCCTCCATGCCACCGAACTTTTGGATGTCTTCCGTTGCTTCTTCTTCAGCGACATCGAGCATGTCATCAATTGTCACAATGCCGACGAGCACGCCCGTGGAATCCACTACCGGAAGCGCTGTCCGGTCGTATTTCCGGAATACGTTGAGCGCATCCTGCTGGGAATCGTGCACGTTTAAGGTCACGAAGGTTTTTTCCATCAAATCGCGAACCGTGTGTGCAAGGGGCTTGAGCAGAAATTCCCGGATGCGGATGTCGTCGATCAATTTGCCGCGCTCATCGACCACATAAATGACATTAAGTGTCTCGCTGTCCTGGCCGTGTTCGCGCACGTAATCGAGAACTTGTTGGACGGTCCAATCTTCGTTTACGGCGATGAAATCCGGCGTCATTAAACGACCGACGCTGCCTTCTGGATAACCGAGCAGCGATTGCGCAACATGGCGTTCCTCTGGCGTTAGCAGCCTGATCAACTGCCGCGCAGCGGCGCTTGGCAGTTCTTCCAATAGCGCTGTGCGATCGTCTGGGGACATTTCATTCAGAATGCCGACCACCTGCTCGTGCGCCATGGCGCGCAACAATTTTTGCTGCGCATCCAGATCAAGATACTCGAACACATCAGCCGCCAGCGCATGAGGCAGCACGCGAAAGATGATGACCTGTTCATCTTCCGGCACATCGAGAATCACTTCCGCGACGTCGGCTGGCGGCCACTCGCGAAATACCTCGCGAAGCGCACCGAAATTACGGGCGTCGATCAGGCTTCTGATTTCTGGTTCTAAAATTTTCCCGACCATAAACGAATGTTCGCGCGAGAACGCCGCCGAGTTTTAGCACCGTCGTTCGCAAGAAGCAACGGATGACTCCGCTGTTCTCTGCTTGGAATTTGCGCGAAAAAGAACGAAGATAATTCCCATGCCGGCAGTTGCGACAGGCTCAATGGTTCGGCGTGAGATCGGCGGCGATCACATTTGCTTGCTGGCGTTCGATCGCCCGGATTCGAGCGCGAATATTTTCGATGCCGCCACTCTCGATGAGTTGAGTGAACATCTCGACTTTGTAGAGAACGACAATTCGCTGCGTGGCTTAATCATCACGTCGGCGAAGAAATCGATCTTCATGGCTGGCGCCGATTTGAAGACGCTGTTGAAACAAGCGCAGACCGGGGATATGCGCGCCTTCATTGCTCAAGGGCAACGGACTCTCAACCGGCTTGCCGAATTGCGAATTCCGACTGTTGCGGCGATCCATGGCGCTTGTGCCGGCGGTGGCTATGAAATTACGCTTGCGTGCGATTATCGAGTCGCTTCGAATGATCCAAGTACACGTATCGGTCTGCCGGAAACGACGCTCGGGTTAATTCCCGCGTGGGGCGGCTGCACGCGATTGCCGCGGCTGATCGGCGCGGACAAAGCAGCCGAAGTGATTTCGAAAGGGAAACTTTATTCTGCGCAGGAAGCCTTGAAGCTCAGCTTGGTCGATGAAGTCGCACCGCGCGATCAACTTGTGGATCATGCGCGAAAAAGATTGCGTGGCGGAAAACGTAAACCTTCGCTGGCGCCGAAGTTTGATCAGGAAATTCTCGCACTGCGTGATCATAATCCGGCGCCGGCTCGCGCGCTCGAAGTGATCAAGAAAGGTCTTTCCGTTTCAACTCAGCAATCGCTCGTCTTTGAGCTGGACGCGATTGTCGATCTTGGCAAAACCGAATCGACTCAAAATTTGATCCGCAATTTTTTCTTGGCCGAGAAATACAAGAAAGGCAGCTCCAAAGCGGCAGTGCCCAAGGTCGTGCACGCCGCTGTGATAGGCGCTGGCGTGATGGGTTCGGGTATCGCGCAATGGCTCAGCTCTCATGGCGTTACTGTGATTCTGCGCGACATAGCGCGGGAGCAGATCGACCGCGGTCTGGCTAACATTGAGAAGACTTATGCCGACGCAGTAAAGCGGAATTTGATGAGCGCGGAAAAAGCAAAAGAGGGACGCGCCCGGATTGTGGCATCGACTGCACCGATGGAATTGCGCGATGTGCAATTTGTGATCGAAGCCGCCTCGGAGAAGATCGAGATCAAAAAAGAAATCTTTCGCGAGTTGGCGATGCAGGCCGGTCCGAAAACGATCGTCGCCACAAATACGTCGGCCCTTCCGGTCGGCGAGCTCGCTGATGCGACCGTTTCACCCGAGCACGTCATCGGCCTTCATTTTTTTAATCCGGTTAGCCGGATGAAGCTGGTGGAAGTTGTCGTTGCGAAGGAAGCGTCACAGGAGACGCGGGAGCGGAGTCTCGCCTTTGTGCGACAAATCGGAAAACTCCCGGTGGTCGTGCGCGACAGCCCGGGTTTTCTGGTTAATCGCGTGTTGTTTCCTTATTTGCTGGATGCAGTCGAGCTTTTCGAGAGTGGCCTGGACGCGGACAAGATCGATAATGCACTTGTGCAATGGGGCATGCCGATGGGACCGCTGCGATTGATCGATGAAATTGGCGTCGATATCGCTATTGATATTGGCAATACCCTTGAGAAAGCCTACGGACGGCGCGATCACATTTCTGCTGTCCTGCTCTGGTTGCGCGAAGGTCAGATGCTTGGCCGAAAAACGGGGGGTGGTTTTTACAAATACGAGGCCAAAACACAGACGCCTAACGACTCGCTCATACAGTGGCGGCGCGCGTTGCACGGCGAGCCCGAAGGAGCTGAGGGACCGAACATTCCGGCAGATTGGCATCGCGATCCCCGTCTACGGCTGAACGAAGAGGATCTGGCGCACCGGCTTATCTTCCTGATGGTTAACGAAGCCGCGCGTTGCGTGGAGGAGAAAGTCGTCGATTCGCCGGAAGACGCCGATTACGGAATGATTTTGGGAACCGGTTTCGCGCCATTCCGAGGTGGGCCATTGCGTTTCGCCGAACATTTTGGATTGAAAAAGGTCGTCGATGAACTGGAACGGCTGGCGCAAAGCGACGAGAAATTTTCTCCGTGCGAGATTTTGAAAAAACACGCCCGCGACGGAACAAAATTTTATGAGAACTGAAATCGCCGCGGCAGACAGCCATCGTGCTCGACTACCTCGGGATGACAGGATTGTGCTGCGTGCGCCGCTGACATGAAATCGCCGCTCCAAGCGCCCGAAAAACAAATCCCCGAGGAAGCGGGCGCGAAGCCGGGAAAGCCCACGTCTGCCGTCATCGACACGTCGAAGATGGCGAAGGGCAAGCGCGAAGCGCTGGAGCTGGCCGAAGCCTCGCGCGATCCGCTGGATGACCGCGGAAGTTTCGCGAGCAATCTTTTCATCGGGCGCTACGATTTCGGTCGAATTTACCCGTACCCGGCGCAAAGCGCGGAAGATCGCGCAGCCGGCGAAGATTTTTTGCGCAAACTGGAGAGTTATTTGCGCGAGCATGTCGATCCGGATGAGATCGACCGTACCGGTGAAATTCCGCCGGAAAATTTCAGGGGACTCGCGGAGATCGGCGCGTTTGGAATCAAAGTGCCGAAGAAATACGGTGGTCTCGGTTTGTCGCAATATAATTATGGGCGCGCGGCAGTTTTGCTCGGCAGTTGGGATGGAAACGTCGCCGCGCTCGTTTCCGCGCATCAATCCATCGGGGTTGCGCAACCGGTGATGCTTTTCGGCACGGAAGAGCAGAAACAGAAATATCTGCCACGCGTTGCAAGTGGCGAGATTTCCGCGTTCGCATTGACCGAATCGCACGCCGGCTCCGACCCGGCGACGATGAGCCTGTGCGCGGAGCCGACGTCTGACGGCTCGGAGTTCATCCTAAATGGCGAGAAACTTTGGTGCACAAATGGTGTGAAAGCAGGCGTGCTTGTCGTGATGGCGCGCACGCCGCCAAAAATGTTGGGCGGAAAAGAACGCAAACAGATCACGGCCTTCATTGTCGATGTGGAAACGCCCGGGCTGAAGATCGCTTACCGCTGTCGCTTCATGGGATTGCGCGCGCTCTATAACGCAGTCGTCAATTTTAAAGATGTGCGTGTGCCGCGTGAAAATATTATCGGCGGCGAAGGCAAGGGACTCAAAGTCGCGCTCACGACTTTGAACACCGGGCGGCTCACGTTACCTGCCGCGTGTGTGGGTGTTTCCAAAAGGTTGCTCGAAATCTCGCGAAGATGGGCGAGCGAACGCGTTCAGTGGGGCGTGCCGATCGGTCAACATGCCGCCATCGCGGGGAAAATTGCGGAGATGGCGGGCAACGTTTTCGCGATGGAAGCGATGACGTTCCTCAGCTCGTCGCTGCTCGATCGTAAAGCGTTCGATCTGCGCATTGAAACAGCCATGTGCAAAATGTGGGCGACGGAAATGACCTGGAAGATTGCCGACGACGCGATGCAGGTACGTGGCGGTCGCGGCTATGAGACGGCGCAATCGCTGACCGGACGGGGTGAGGCGCCAATCGCCGTGGAAAGATTTCTGCGAGATTGCCGTGTTAATACGATCTTTGAAGGTTCGAGCGAAATTATGCGGCTCTTCATCGCCCGCGAAGCGCTCGATCCGCATTTGAAAGTCGGCGGTGCGATATTCAACACGCAGTTGCCGAAATCGGAACGTCTCAAAGCCGTCTTCAGTTCCGGAAAATTTTATGCGGGTTGGTATCCGCGACAGTGGTGGCCCGGCAGCGCCGGCAAAACGGACGGCGCGCTGCATGAAACACTGCGCCAGCATGTCGATTACGCCGCGACCGCGAGCAAGCGGCTCGCGCGTGGTCTATTTCACGCCATGGCGCGGTTCGGCCCGAAACTGGATCGTGAACAATTATTGCTTTCGCGTTTTGTCGGAATTGCGACTGAGCTGTTCGCTATCAGCGCGACTTGCTCTTATGCGCAATGGCTGCTTGGCCAAGGCAAACCGGCTGATGAAATTCTTTCGGTCGCAGATTATTTCTGCCGCTCGGCGTGCATGAGGATCGACAATCACTTCGCCGGCACGCATCAGAATGTTGACAGGCGCGGTTATCAGCTCGTGCAAGATTTGCTTGCCGGAAAGCACGAACTCCTGCGCAGCGGAATTGTTTAGGTAGGTGCGATTGAGTCAATCGCCCTACCTCGGTTGACCAACCGTTTAGCGACAGCTAATCTCAACGGATGAGTATGCCGCCCGTGCTCACGGAGGCGGCTTCACTTCGAAGCCGCACCAGAAAGAGCGAAAAACAAAAAGGAATAGCACCGTCGAGCGTTCTTGAAACGATTGAGCAGCATGTCTTGCTCGACGGATTCAAGATCGTGATCGACCTCGAGAAGAGCCGCGGCTCATATTTATATGACGCGGCAAGCGGACGCCGCCTGATCGATCTGTACGGATTTTTCGGTTCGATGCCGGTCGCTTTTAATCATCCGTACTTCGAGCGGGATGATGTGAAGCGCGATCTCTTGCGGGCCGCGAAAGTCAAAGTCGCGAACTCGGATGTTTACTCGGAGGGATATGCGGAATTTGTGCAAACGTTCGAGCGCGTGGTCGGCTTACCGCTCTTCGAACGCTATCTCTTCATCGAGGGTGGCGCACTTGCGGTCGAGAATTGCTTGAAAGCAGCGATGGATTGGAAGGTGCACAAGAACATGGAGGCTGGTCACGGCGAACGCGGGACGCAGATTTTGCATTTCCGGCACGCCTTTCACGGTCGCAGCGGTTATACGATGAGTCTCACCAACACTGATCCGCGCAAGACGGATTTGTTCGCCAAGTTCGATTGGCCGCGCGTTTCGAATCCGTCCATCGATTTTTCACTCGGAGAATCCGAGCGCGACGCGGATGTGATCGAGCGGGAGAAGAAGTCCGAAGCCGAGATTCGCGAGCACATCGACAAGCGCAAGATCGACATCTGCGCCATCATCATCGAGCCGATCCAGGGCGAGGGTGGGGATAACCATTTTCGCGGTGAATGGCTGCAAACGCTTCGGCAAATTTGCGACGAAAATGAGATGCTTCTCATTTTCGACGAAGTGCAATGCGGCATGGGGGCAACGGGACGCAACTGGTGCTGCCAGCATTTCAATGTCCTGCCCGACCTGCTCGCATTTGGGAAAAAAGCACAGGTCTGCGGCGTGATGGCCGGTCCGCGTATCGATGAAGTAAAGGACAACGCGTTTCGCTTATCCAGCCGGCTGAACTCAACCTGGGGCGGCAACTTCACCGACATGGTGCGTTCCACCCATTACCTGCGTATCATTGAGCAAGAACATCTGGTCGAGAACGCCGCGAACGTGGGCGCATACTTCCTGGATCAGCTTCGCGATTTACAACGCGAAGAGCCAATGATTTCCGCCGCGCGCGGCAGGGATCTTCCCGATCCGAAGACGCGCGAAGAATTTTGGAAAGGCTTTTTCGATCTTGGTGTTCTAACGCTTCGCTCCGGCGAGGGCTCCATCCGTTTCCGGCCCGCGCTCGATACGACGGCCGAAGTAGTCGATGAAGCGGTGGATCTGATGCGGCAATATTGTCGCAAACGAAAATGATCCACGCATGCAATCGGCCCTAGAGAAGCTCGGCATCGCTGACGAAAACCGCGGCATCTTCTGCGGTGAGTGGCGTGGCGGAGGCGGCAGGATCGACAAAATCTCGCCGATTGATGGGCACCGTTTGGCGAGTGTGCAGACCGCTTCGGACGAAGATTACGGAATTGCTATCACACGTGCGCAGGAAGCATTTTTAAAATGGCGCGTGACGCCGGGGCCGGTACGGGGCGAGACAGTGAGGAGACTTGGCAACGCGCTGCGCGAATCAAAACAGGAGCTCGGGCAACTCGTCACCCTTGAGACCGGAAAAATCATCGCCGAGGGCGAAGGCGAAGTGCAAGAGATGATCGACATCTGCGATCTCGCGGTCGGCCAATCACGCATGCTTTACGGCCTGACGATCCAGTCGGAGCGACCCAGCCATCGTTTGATGGAGCAATGGCATCCGCTCGGCGTCATTGCAGTGATCACCGCGTTCAATTTCCCAGTCGCAGTTTGGTCGTGGAATGCCGCACTCGCGGCCGTTTGTGGCGATGCTACAGTTTGGAAGCCTTCGGAAAAAACGCCGCTCACCGCAATTGCAGTCACAAAAATTGCCGAGCGCGTATGTCGCGAGACCGGCGCTGATCCGGCAATCTTCACCTTGTTAATCGGCGATCGCAAGACTGTTGGGCAAAAGTTGGCCGACGATCGCCGCGTCCCGCTCGTATCCGCGACTGGTTCGGTGGGAATGGGTCTGAACGTCGCGAAAGCGGTTCACGGGCGACTCGGCAGAACAATCATGGAACTTGGCGGCAATAACGCGCTCATCGTCGCGCCCAGCGCTGATATCGAAATGGCGACGCAATCGATCTTTTTCGGCGCAGTGGGCACGGCCGGGCAGCGTTGCACTTCCACGCGGCGCGTGATCGTGCACGAATCGGTCGCATCCAAAGTTCGTCACAAACTTTTGGCCGCTTACAAGAGTTTGCCGATCGGGAATCCCCTCGATAAAAAAACGGTGATGGGACCATTGATCGATAAGAACGCTGTCGATCTTGTCCAGCATTCCATTCAGCGGCTGAAAGACGAGGGCGGCGAAATCCTTTACGGCGGCGAACGGCTCAGTGTCCCCGGCGAGTGCTACATGAAGCCATGCCTGGCAACCGCGAAGCCCGATTTTGAAATTGTACAACACGAAACGTTCGGGCCGCTGCTTTATCTGATGACCTATCGCGATTTTGATGAAGCGATCGCGATCCACAACAACGTGCCGCAGGGGCTGACCTCGTCGATTTTCACGAACGACGTGCGCGAGGCCGAGAAATTTCTGAGCGCAGTCGGGAGTGATTGCGGAATTGCCAATGTGAATACCGGAACGAGTGGCGCCGAGATTGGCGGGGCATTTGGCGGCGAGAAAAATACCGGCGGCGGACGCGAGAGTGGAAGCGATTGCTGGAAGAGCTACATGCGCCGCCAGACCAACACGATCAATTTCTCCAGCGAGCTTCCGCTCGCACAGGGAATTCAGTTCGGCGCAGGCGAGGGGAGTTCGACAGCGTAAATTCTCCGTTCAAAGCGACGCGAGGACGCGTCGCACTCCGAAAGCTCGCGAAACAGAATTAGGCTGCCTCTGGATTTCGCACGAAGTGCTTTGGGAGTGCGGTGAGTCCGCGCACCGCTTTTGTCGACCGACTGCCACTCATCGTGCGATCGTCAGTTGTAGAAGTTCATCCACTCTCTTGGCGCCATCGATGCTCATGATGCACCGCTGCAATTTTTCGCATTGATCTTTGCCGATCACGTCGCTGCCGAGCGCTGTGAATTTGACCGCGATTTCTTCCTCGGTCATTGGATCGCGCGGATCGCCCTTGGGCACATCGACACGAGTTGAATGTGATTTGCCGTCGTTGGTCGTGATGGTCACGCGGCTCGGCTGAAACTTGGGGAAGAGCGCTTCGAATTCTTCATTCGCGACCACTTTCACCTTGTCCATTATTGGAATCAGCGACTTGTCGCGTACGCGTTCCTCGCGGAATTGCAGCGGCGTCACCATGCCGTCAACTAATCCGACTGCCATGCAATACGGCAACGAATGATCGGCGGTTTCCTTCGAGGTCGGCCGATACTTGTGCGGATCGCCAAGAATGTCGGCGGCGCGAGCGATCACTTCTACTTTGATTTCTTTCACATCGCCGGCCCGGATGTTGTGTTCCTTCACCGTCTTCATCATTGCCGTGAGCGGCGCGTGACTAAGCGCTTCGATCGGGAAACTCTTCATTCCGCAATCGAGCATGCGATAGTGAGACCCGGGTGAATTTGGAAGATCCTTCACCAGCGCTTCGCGGTCGAAACTAGCCGGCTCGCCTTTGTATTGCACATGACGGAAAACGGCGAACAAACCTTCTTTCCCATCAATGATGTGCTCGGGACCAGAAAATCCTTCGCGCGCAAGCAGCGCGCTCTCGGCGCCCATACGTCCGGCCCACGGATCAACCGTGTTTTTCATGTTGGTCAACTTGCCCGCGGTCACCGCGCCTGGACAAAATGTTCGCGACGCGCTGATGCCGATAGCTGAGACCATTTGTTCCGGCGTGAGGTTCAGCACGCGACCTGCTGCGACCGGCGCAGCAAAGGCGCTCAACGTGGCATGATGCCAGCCGAATTCGCGCACACCCGGTCGTCCGATTTCGCATAGACGCATTTCAATTTCGTACGCGATAACGGTGGCAAGAATCAGATCTTTGCCGCTCCGACCTTCGCTTTCGCACAACGCGAGCGGCGCTGCGATCAGATCGCTCGGATGACAAGGGTCTGCTTTCCAGTAGATGTCGTTGTAATCCATGGCCCGAATCATGTGGCCATTTAAAAATGCCGCATCAACCGGATTCGTTTTGAATCCAGAAACAAACACAGTCGCCTTGCCATTCCCGCCGCCGATTGCGCGGTCGTGCTTGTTTGTCATTCCGAGAGAAGTCGAGGAATCTCTGGAAGCCGCTTTTGCACTGCTCATCGCTCGATAATGCTTCAGCAGAATCTTTGCATCGTCCTGCTGACTGCCACCCAGTGCGCAACCAATCGAATCAAACCAAAATAATTTCGCGGCCTGAATCGCCTCAGCCGAAAGGTGTTCGTACTTCAGCGAACAAGCCCACTCGGCGATGATGTGCGAGAGGAGACGTTTTGTTTCGGTTGATTGCTGTGTCATGAGATTGTTGATCTGTTTTGAGGAGCTTGACCGTAGAGCGCAGATTTTCAAGCCGCTCGGGTAGGGCTGGATAAATCTTATGCCGTCCGACCAATCCTTCGTTTAACTGGCTCCTGTTGCCATGAGGAGTACTTGGTAAATTCCTTTCAGGAACCATTTGTTCAATGCGTCCGCCGCCATCTAAGCACGCTTCCAAGTTCGGTCTGATCAAGCTTCACTTTCGAAAAAGGACCCGCACCCTTACCTACGAACAAAAAGGCGGTTGGCAAAGCAGGGCGGACGTCAACGGCATCAGCCTCGATGCGCATATCCATGCGATCTATGGGCTGGTTTTGCAACACGCCGGTAAAAGCGTCCTCATGATTGGCTGCGGCGGCGGCACTCTCGGTACCATGCTAGCTCGAGCAGGCAGGCGAGTATCGATTGTTGAGATCAATCCGGTCTCAATCAGGCTGGCAAAGCGCTATTTTGGTTTGCCGCGAAACATCCCATGTCATGTGGGCGATGGATTGGCATTCATGCAAAAAAAAGGGCGGCACTATGATGTGCTCATTGTGGACGCTTTTAATGGCGAGAAGATTCCCGCCCACATGAAGGATGCGGCATTTTTTGAGGCGGCGGGCCGCTGCCTGCGACGAAACGGCCTGGCCATGGTCAATGTTTGTCTGGAACGGAAGTCAGATCCGACGGCAGATGAAATTGCTGCGGGCTTCAAACAAAGGGGCTGGTCCGTGCGCCTCTTGGATAGCCCGGGCGCAGAGCGTAACGCCATTGTCCTGGCGGGAAAGGTGAAGAAGCTGCGACGGCCCAGGTTGCTGCTCGTGCCTGCAGCCGGCGCCAAACAGACGGCCAAAGAATTGACCGCGATGCGGTTCCGGCGGCGGCGCTCCATTTTCCGAAACCTCGCAACCGTGGCTTACATTGTTACCGTCTGCACGAGCCTTTTGACTAGGAGATACACAGGATAACTGACTGCAATTCCTATAATAGCATAGAGGCTGTTTTCGGCGCTACTCACAACGAAGGCAATCAAGAGCAGACCGGCCCCAAGAAACACGATTGCTGGAAGCACCGGATAGCCGCGGGCTCTGAAAGGTCGGGGAAGATCGGGCTCTCTCCAACGCAAAACGAATATCGTCCCGAACGCCGCTACATCTACGAGGACAGTTAGGAAGGCGGTAAAAGCGAATAGCTTGTCGAAGCTGCCGACGCCCGCAAGCAGGATTGCAACCAAAGCAGTTACGAGCAAGGCCGTACTGGGTGTGCCTCCGGTATTTATTCTGACACCGGAATAAAAAAAGAGCCCATCGCGGCTGAGAGCGAACATCACGCGCGGCGTAAAAAGGAAGGACGCGTTGATAATCCCAAGGAGGGAAATCAACATGATGCTGGTCACGATCTGGCTGCTATAGCCGCCGAAGATGAGCTGAGCGGCATCTGCTGCCGCTAATTTTGAGCCTGCTAGCTTTGACATCGGCAACGCATGTAGCATGGCGAGATTGATGAGCACGTAGATCGCCATCACCAAAGCGACGCCGGTAAAGAGGGAGCGAGGGATGCTTTTCGCCGGATCGGTATTCTCCTCGGAAAAGTAAACCGGCGCATGCCAGCCGGCGTAAGTGCCAAGAATGCTTTGCATCGACAAGGCGATGGCCACAAACAAAAGCTTCGGATCGGAAAAGAGCGATGGCTTTGCGTTTGGAGCAGCGGCTAGCTTCGGGCTGAAAAGAAAGCAGGCAGCGATGATGACGAAGAAAGCAAGAACCTTGAACAAGCTCATGATTTCCTGAGCCCGACTACCTACGCGTAGGCCTAGCCAGTGAAACGCGGTAAAGAAGGTTAACAGGGCAATTGCCGCCGGAGTTATGACACAGGGATTATAAGAGAAGAGTCCCGCAGCATATTCGGTTAACGCAACCGCCAAATATGCCATCGAACTGGTGCGGAGGAGCCAATCGCTCCAGCCGACCAGAAATCCACCGAACTCACCATAAGCACGACGAGCATAAACGTAAGGTCCGCCGTCCAGCGGCAGCATTGTGCCGAGCTCGGCATAAGTATTCGCGCCGGCGAAAGCATACAATCCGGAGACAATCCATACGGCCATGATGAGTCTGCTGTGGCCGAGCTGGGCCGCGACGCTGCCTGGAATCCGCAGAATACCGATCCCGATTGTTCCGCCGATGCCTACCGCCACGCCAAAGGTCACTCCAAGAATGCGAAGCAGCCGTTCTTTGCCGAGTGAAGGCGAATTAACAAGGGGTTGCTCCGTCTCCATGCATTCGGCTTAGCTGATTCAGCGGCGCGCAACAAGAGCGCAGTGCCAGGTCACCTAAATCTGGACTTTGCTCTGCCTTCTGTACAATTAGCCGTCCGATTACTGGCCGAATGTGAATCTAAGCAATTTCCTTTCCGAGCTGAAGCGGCGCAACGTTTACAAAGTCGCGATCGCCTACATCGTCGCCGGCTGGGCACTTTCGCAGGGAATTGCGCAGGTATTTCCTGTTTTCGACATTCCCAACTGGGCGATTCGGATGATTGTCCTGTTGATTGTTGTTGGTTTTCCAGTCGCGGTCGTCTTCGCCTGGTTCTTCGAGATCACGCCCGAAGGAGTCAAGCGAACAGAAGTTGCCGACGCGATGCCGAGAGTCGCGAAACAAAAGAAACGAGCCTGGATTTATGTGGTCGTGATTGGCGGCGCGATTTCGATCGCTTTGTTTTTTGTCGGGCGTTACCTGGGGCAACAAAATGCGGCCGAAAGCGGTCCGTCCCTACGAGCGAAATCGATCGCGGTTCTGCCGTTCGACAACCTCAGTCGCGACCCAGATAACGCCTTTTTCGCTGAAGGCGTCCAAGACGAAATCCTTACCCGCCTCGCGAAGGTGGCCGATTTGAAAGTCATCTCGCGCACGTCTACGCAGCGGTTCAAGAGCGCGCCATCAGATTTACGCGACATCGCGAAGCAGCTCGGGGTCATGAACATCCTCGAAGGCAGCGTGCAGAAAGCGAACGATCAGGTACGCGTCAATGTGCAGCTCATCAATGCGCTGACTGACGCCCATCTGTGGGCGGACACTTACGATCGGAAATTGATCGACATCTTCTCCGTCGAAAGCGAGATCGCGAAAACGATTGCCGATACACTGCAGGCCAAGCTTACCGGCTCCGAGAAGCAGATGATCGCGGCGCAACCGACGAACGACACAGCGGCGTACGAGCTTTACCACAAAGGCAGATCGCTTTGGGAAAAGCGTTCCGGCGACAACATCCCGAAAGCGATTGCCTTTTACGAACAGGCGATCGCGCGGGACCCGAATTATGCGCTGGCCTACGCAGGTCTGGCCAAAGCGTACATCCTGCTCCCTTTTTACGCGGGTGCGGACCGGCGCGATGCATCCGTGAAGGCCAAGGACGCGGCACTCAAAGCTCTCCGCCTTGATTTGAATCTGGCCGAAGCGCACGCCGCGCTCGGTAAAGTACTCTTCTTTAGCGAAATCGATTTGCCCGGAGCCATGCGCGAATACAAACGAGCGATCGAACTCCAGCCGAACGACGCGACGGCACATCACTGGTTCGGCAACGACAGCCTGGCAGCCCTCGGACGATTCGACGAGGCTATTGCCGAGGGTAAGCGCGCGATTGAGTTAGATCCGTTGTCGACAGTTATTAACGTGGACCTGGGCGAAACCTTCTACTACGCCCACCGCTACGACGAGGCTGCCAGGCAAATGCGAAAGACGCTCGAGATCGATCCAACATCCTTCTATGCGCACTATAATCTCGGCATTGTTCTTCAATTAACGGGCGACCTGTCTGGCGCGATTGCCGAATACGAAAAGGCAAAGCAATTAGGCGACAACCCACTTGTCTCGACGCTTTGCGCTCAGGCTAAAGCTTACGCGGGTGACAAGGATGCCGCGCTGCGAATGCTGAGCGATCTCGATCAGTTAAGTCAGCGCCGCGAGGTCGTCGGCTACTGGCGCGCGCTGCTTTATCTCAGCCTGAACAATAAAGATGAAGCGCTGCGCTGGCTCGAACAGGGTTTCGAGGAACGCGACGGCTCCAACATCAGCTGGATCAAAGTCGATCCACTGCTCGATTCACTGCACGGCGATCCGCGCTTCGAATCTCTTGTACAAAAAGTGACGGGACCAAAAACGGAAGGACGTCAATGATCCCCCATCAAACGCTGGCTTGTCACGCCGAAGCCTGGCGAAGGCGGATGCAAAAGGTCGTAGCGCCGAAATAGAATCGTAAAACCTCAGTTTCCAGATAAAACGAAGCCAATGCCATCCGGGTCAGAGGTGAAATTCGAGATCGGGCACGTCTTGTTCATCGACATCGTTGGTTACTCGAAACTACTCATCAACGAGCAGAGCGAACAGATTCAGAAGTTAAAGGAGATCGTGCGCGGCACGGAGCAGTTCCGTCTCGCCGAAGCCGAAGGCAAACTGTTGCGCTTACCGACCGGTGACGGCGGTGCGGTCGTTTTTCGAACCAGTCCGGAAGCGCCGGTCTTGTGTGCGCTGGAAATTAGCAAGGAACTGAAAAATCATCCCGAACTTCACGTGCGCATGGGAATTCACAGCGGTCCGGTCAATGAAGTTGTCGATCTTAATGAGCAGACAAATGTGGCAGGTGCGGGCATCAACATGGCGCAGCGTGTGATGGATTGCGGAGATGCCGGACATATTCTTCTCTCGAGGCACGTGGCAGACGATCTCAAGCATTACGCTCGCTGGCGGCCGTATCTGCATGAGATTGGCGAATGCAAGGTCAAACACGGCGAAATCATTTCGCTGGTCAATTTCTACACGGAAGAGCTGGGTAACCCGCAGCGGCCCCAAAACATCAGGGGCGCTGCGCCAGCCAAATCCGTCGCGGTGCTGCCGTTCGTCAACATGAGCGCAGACAAACACGACGAGTATTTGAGCGACGGGATGACCGAGGAACTAATTAACGCGCTGGCCAAGGTACCAGGGCTGCGCGTGCCGGGACGGACATCTTGTTTCGCTTTCAAGGGCAAAACCGAAGCGGATATTTTCCGGAAAGTCGGTGATCAGCTGCATGTCAATACAGTGTTGGAAGGAAGCGTTCGCAAAGCCGGTGACAAGCTGCGCGTCACCGCTCAGCTCGTGAACGTGGCTGACGGTTATCATCTTTGGTCTGAAGATTACGATGGCGACTTCAAGGACATACTTGCTTTTCAAAGCAACGTGGCCAAGCGTGCGGTCGAGGCGCTGCAGGTGAAATTAGGGGCCGAAGCGGCGCGCGCATTATTAAAGAAGCCGACCGAGAATCCGGAAGC
>Ga0209156_10000806_pt1 | contig 26474 bp, 26 predicted proteins | sample GraSoiAngelo_124_FD_185881 | JGI IMG/M metagenome (GOLD analysis project Ga0209156, IMG submission 185881) | Grasslands soil microbial communities from the Angelo Coastal Reserve, California, USA - 14_0927_05_20cm (SPAdes) (version 2) | ecosystem: Environmental > Terrestrial > Soil > Grasslands... | reverse complement strand
GAGGTCGAACAGCTCGATACCGAACTCGCGCGCGTTCGCCGCGAGCGCCCCTACCTGACGCGCCGCCAGGGCGTCGGCGATCGGGAGGGCGCGATCACCGGTCGGCACGTTGTGGTCCGCCGTCGCGACGGTCAGCTCGGGCCGCCGGACCCGGCGTCCCGCGAGCCGCAGCCCCTCGAACGCCTGGGGTGACGTCACCTCGTGGACCAGATGCAGGTCCACGTACAGGAGCTCCGGCCCGTCGGGGAGCGGGTGGACGACGTGGGCGTTCCAGATCTTCGCGAACAGGGTGCGGGGAGTCATGCCCGCTGGGGTTCGGGCCTCGGGGTTCGGGATTCGGGTGGCCTCTCCGAGCCCCGAGCCCCGAGTCCCGAGCCCCTGCCTTCTTCTGACCACGGCATCATGGCGCGCAGCGTCGCGCCCACCTGCTCGATCAGGTGGTCGTTCTGCTCGCGGCGCATGCGCTGGAAGTTGGGGCCGCCCTGGCGGCTCTCCTCGATCCATTCCCGCGCGAAGGCGCCGCTCTGGATGTCGGCCAGGATCTGTTGCATCCGGGCGCGGACGGCGGACGTGATGAGCGTCGGCCCGCGCGTGTAATCGCCGTACTCCGCCGTGTCGGAGATCGAGTAGCGCATGAACTTCATGCCGCCGCGGTACATCAGGTCCACGATGAGCTTGAGCTCGTGCAGGCACTCGAAGTAGGCGAGCTCGGGAGCGTAGCCCGCCGCGACGAGGGTCTCGAAGCCCGCCTTGATGAGCGCCGTGACCCCACCGCACAGCACCACCTGCTCCCCGAACAGGTCGCTCTCGGTCTCCTCGCGGAACGTGGTGGGCAAGACGCCCGCGCGGGTGCAGCCGATCCCCGCCGCATACGCGAGGGCGTCGGGGAGCGCGTGGTCGCTCGCGTCGCGCTCGACGGCGACCAGCGCCGGCACGCCCCGCCCCGCCTGGAATTCGCTGCGCACCAGATGCCCGGGAGACTTGGGGGCCACCATCGAGACGTCCACGCCCGTCGGCGGCACGATCTGCTTGAAGTGAACGTTGAAGCCGTGGGCGAACATGAGGGTCTTGCCGGGGACGACCGCCGCGGCGACGTCCTGCTCGTAGACGGCGCGCCCATGCTGGTCGGGAACGAGCATCATGATGAGATTCGCGGCGCGGGCGGCGTCCGCCACCGGGCGGACATCGAGCTTCTCGGCCGTGGCTCGGGCCCACGAGCTCCCGCCGGGCCGCAATCCGACGATGACGGTGACGCCGCTCTCGCGCAGGTTGAGCGCGTGGGCGTGCCCCTGACTGCCGTAACCGATGATCGCGACGGTGCGCCCGCGCAAGCGTCCCAGATCGGCGTCCGCGTCGTAGTACACCCGCAGTGAGGAGGTTCCAGGCATTGGTCGCTCCCGAGTGGTTGAGGTTATTGTGGCTCGTGCGTCGCGCCGCGCACGCCCGACACCTTCAGCAGCTTGCGCATCGCCATCTCCACGGTGCCTTCGTCGGCATCCACGATCACCGTGAGCCGGGCCTGACCCGCCTCGGCGCCGGGGCCGAGCGTGATGGCCGACACGTTCAGGTTGCGGCGCCGCAACTCCCCGAACGCGCGCCCGAGCGCAAGGAGCTCTTGGTCCACGACGAGCGACAGAGCGTACACCATGGCGACGCTCAGTCTCTCACCCCGGCCGCCGGCTCCGCTTCGATCGGCTCGGAGAGCGTGGCGCCGGGCGGGATCATCGGGAACACGTTCGCTTCCTGCTCGATCACGAATTCCACCAGCACCGGCCCCTCGGCCACGCTGGCGCGCGCCAGGACCGGCTCGAGCTCGCTCGCGCGGGCCACGCGCCATCCGGGGATGCCGTAGGCCGCCGCCAGCTTCACGTAATCCGGGCTCCAGATGGGGGTCGCCGAGTAGCGCTTCCCGTGGAAGAACTGCTGCCACTGCCGCACCATCCCGAGGTAACCGTTGTTGAACACGGCCAGCTTCACCGGGATCCGCTCCTGCACCATCGTCGCGATCTCCTGCATGTTCATCTGGAACCCGCCGTCCCCGGAGATCGCCCAGACATCTTCGCGCGGCCGGGCCAGCTTGACGCCCATCGCGGCGGGCACCGCGAAGCCCATGGTGCCCAGCCCTCCCGAGGTGATGTGCGTGTTGGGCCGCCCGTAGGGATAGAGCTTCGCGACCCACATCTGGTGCTGGCCCACGTCGGTGACGATGGTGCAGCGGTCGTGGGCGGCGGCGTGGATCCCGGCGACGATGGCGTCGGGCGAGAGATCGCCGCGGTAGCTGTCGGCGGGCGGTCGGGCCCAGCCGAGGATCTCGGCGAGCCACGCGTCGCAGCCGCGCGGCGCCACGGCCGCCACCAGCCGCTCCGTCACGCTGCGGGCATCGCCGACCAGGGCCAGCGCGACCGGCACGTTCTTACCGATCTCGGAGGCGTCCAAGTCCACGTGGATGATCTTGGCGCGCGGCGCGAAGCCTTTGGTGTTGCCCGTCACGCGGTCGTCGAACCGCAGCCCGATGCCGACGATCACGTCGGCGCGCTGGATGGCGCGGTTGACGTGCACTTCGCCGTGCATCCCCGGCATCCCGAGGTGGAGCGGATGCGAGGCCGGGAGCGCGCTGATGCCGAGCAGGGTGGTGATCACCGGCATCCCGGTCTTCTCCGCGAGCTGCCGGACGGCGTCGTACGCCCCGCTCAAGATCACGCCGTGGCCGACCATGAGGAGCGGGCGCTCGGCGGCGGCGATCAGTTGCGCCGCCCGCCGGATACCGCCGTCCGTGAGTCCGGGGGCCGGGGGTCGGGGGCCAGGGGTCGGCCGCCCCGGTTTCCCTGACCCCTGATCCCCGACCCCCGACCCCTGGTACTCGGTTTTCTGATTCTGCACGTCTTTCGGCACGTCGACCAGCACCGGCCCGGGCCGGCCCTCGCGCGCGATCGCGATCGCCTCGCGCATGCGGTCGGCCAGCTCGGTGACGTCGGCGACGAGACAGCTGTGCTTCGTGATGGGCAGGGTGATTCCCACCACGTCGGTTTCCTGGAACGCATCGCGACCCAGCATGGCGCGCGGCACCTGCCCGGTGATGGCGACCACCGGCGACGAGTCCATCTGCGCCGTGGCGAGACCGGTGACCAGGTTGGTGGCGCCGGGCCCCGACGTCGCGACGCAGACGCCGATCCGGCCGCTGGCCCGCGCGTAGCCGTCCGCCGCGTGCGCCGCCGCCTGCTCGTGCCGCACCAGGATATGGCGGATCTCGGGGAAGTCGGGGAGCGCGTGGTAGAACGGCATGATCGCGCCTCCGGGGTAGCCCCAGATCGTGTCCACGCCTTCTTCGACCAGGACGCGGCAGAGGATCTGCGCGCCCGACAGGAGCTCGCCCACGTCACACCCCCCAGAGGTAGACGGAGTTGAGCGAGTCGGCCTCGAGCCGATCGGCGAAGTGCGCCTTGTTGAGCGCATTGACGAGCGCCCGGGCGCACGCCTCGACGATATCGGTCGATGCGCCGTGCCCCGACAGGGATTTGCCGTTCACCCGCGCCTGGAGCGATACCTGGCCCAGGCTGTCGCGACCGGGCGTCACGGACTGGACGGCGAGGTTCCCCACCTCGATCGGCTGTCCCACGATGTCGCTCACCGCCGCGAACGTGGCGGCGATCGGGCCATCACCCTTGGCCTCCGCCTCGCGCTCGCCGGCCCACGGTCCCGTCATCCGGACCGCCGCGGCCCCGCCCACGGTGCCGCACACCACGCGCAGGTGGGTGAGCTGGAACTGCTCGGGCGCGTCCTGAAAGCCGTCGTGCAGCAGCGCGAGCAGATCCTCGTCCAGGATCTCGCGCTTCTTGTCGGCGAGCGCAATGAACTTGACGTACAGCCGCTCGAGCGCCCCCTCTCCGAGCTCATAGCCCAGATCATGATAGCGCCGCTCCAGCGCGTGCCGGCCCGAGTGCTTCCCGAGCACCAGGCGTGAATGGGGGACTCCGACCGTCTCCGGTCGCATGATCTCGTACGTGAGGCCGTGCTGCATCACGCCGTGCTGGTGGATCCCTGCCTCGTGGGCGAACGCGTTGCGACCGACGATCGCCTTGTTGGGCTGCGGGAAGACGCCCGTCACGTGCGACAGCAGCCGGCTGGTGCGATACAGCTCGCGCGTCTCGACGTTGCAGCGGAACGCGGCGACCTGCGGCCGGACGTGGCTCGCCATCACGATCTCCTCGAGCGCGGCGTTGCCGGCGCGCTCGCCGATACCGTTCACCGTGCACTCCACCTGCCCCGCCCCGGCCGAGATGGCGGCGAGGGAGTTGGCGACGGCCAGGCCCAGATCGTCGTGACAGTGGGCCGAGAGCGTTACCCCTGCGGCTCCCGGGACCCGCTCCCGCACGGCGCGGAAGATCTGCTCGTACTCGGCCGGGAGCGCGAAGCCCACCGTGTCCGGCAGATTGACCGTCGTGGCGCCCTCCTCGATCGCCGCTGCGACCACGCGGCACAGGTACTCGAGGTCGGTGCGGCTCGCGTCTTCCGCCGAGAACTCGACGTCGTCGGTGTAGCGGCGGGCCCGGCGCACGGCGGCGCGCGCCAGCTCGAGACAGTCGTCCCGGCCGATCTTGAGCTTGTGCTGCAGGTGAATGTCGGAGGTCGAGATGAAGACGTGGATGCGTCCCCGGGCGGCCGGGCGCAGCGCCTCGCCCGCGAGATCGATGTCCTTGTCGGTGCAGCGCGCCAACGCCGCCAGCACCGGACGGCGTACCTGAGCTGCGATTTCCTGGACGCCGCGGTAGTCGCCGGCCGAGGCCGCCGGGAAGCCCGCCTCGATCACGTCGACGTTCAAGGCATCGAGCTGACGCGCCACCTGTATCTTTTCCTCGGGCGTCATGGTGTTGCCCGGCGCCTGCTCCCCGTCGCGCAACGTGGTGTCGAAAATGACGACGTCTCGGACCATGAGCTCTCCCCTCTGGCCGTAAGAAAACAAAACGCCGCGGATCTCGGGGATCCGCGGCGTCTGCTTGCGTGTCCTACTCGGTTCAGCCTTGCAAGTCGATACTGGCCAGCGCGCCGCGATCCCCGGGTCGTCCAATCAGGACCAGGAGCAGGACCAGCAGCAGACGCGGAAGCGCGAAGGCCAACTGCATGGACGGGACGCTACGCGACGTGCGGGGCACTGTCAAGTCGTCTCCAGGGGCGCCTGGCCACCCATTCGGGTAGGCAGGCAGCATCACGCCTCGAGCAGGTACCCTTCGTCCCAGGCGACGTCGAACTCCCCCCGACACCGCGCGCACTCCAGCCGCCGGGGACGGCCGCGCAACGCGGCCCGCTCGCGGCAGGCCGGGCACACCGCGTAGTGGGCGCCCCACTCCGCCGGCAGCTCACGGGCCCGTTTGGGCCGGGGCACCACGCTCCAGCGTCTGGGGGGCTGGGTGACGATTTGGACGAGATAGTTGGGGACGACCAGCGGCTTACGATTGACGTCGAAGATGGCTTCCAGGGAGCGGACACGCGCCACGCGGTACCAAGCTCCCCGGCGCAGCGCGCAGTTGACGTTCACTACGAGGCGTCCCCACTTCATTCCAGTCACGGGCGGGAACTTAACGCCGGACCCCCAGTGGCGACGTGACGCACCGCACAGGACGAGGGGCAACCTGTCATCGACCGTCGAGCATCAAGGGTCGGTGTGATGACCCACCATCATATCGGCCATCATGTCGCTCGAGCCGGATCGTATCGTAGCCGCCAGGTCTTGCTGGTACAGCGTATCGGTGGTGTCCACTTCGGGCCACACGGCGCCGCGGTCGGGCACGAACAGGCCCGCGACCGCCCCCATGCCGCCGTCGCGGATCGCGTGCCCGGTGGGATTGTGGTATACGGCCGTGACGCGGTAGCGGTGCGTCGAGGCGACATGCAGGCCGAGGCGATACCACCGGTAGAACCGGGCCAGCGGAAACGAGGTGACGCGCCCCGCGTCGTCGGTCGTCGGAGCGCCGCGCCACAGCAACGCGCCCGTCGTCATGTCGCGCAGCTCGAGGCTGACGCCATAGTCGTGCAGATGACCACCCAGCCCCAGGATGGTGCCGGAGATCGACGGGCTCCCCTCCCACGAGCGCTCGGTCCGGCCGGGCGGCAGATCGAACGCCTTGCTCCCCGTGAGCGGGCGGCCGAGCGGGTACTGGACGTCGATCGCCCACGGATAGGTGTGATACAGCGGCCAGGGACGGCCCGCGGGAGTGTAGCGGAGCACGAGTCGCACGTGCACGCCGTGGTAGGCCTGCCCCGTCGTGTTGGCGAGCATCGCGCCGGCGATCAGATGCTGACCGCGGACGAGCGGCAGGCCAAAGAGCAGCCGCGGGACCGTGATTGCCGGTGTCTCCTTGCTCGCCGCCAGGAGATGCATGCCGATGGGGAGGAAGAGCTCTCGGTGCTCGGGGTCGCTCAAGTTGACATGATGCAGCATCTCACGCGGCAGCTCGTGACCCGACCGGTCCAGGACTTCGACGCGCGCGCTGTGCAGGGAAGCGCTCACGGGGACGAGCACCTGGCAGAGCGGCAGGCCAACCATGACCTCGCCGTGCGTCGCAACCGGCACGTCCACCGCCGGGAGCTCGATGACGAGGCGATGCCGGGCCTCATCGAGCAGCACGGTGGCCGGCGGCAGAGAACCGAGCCCCGGGCCCGTGAGGGCGACGATCAACGCAACCAGAAACGGGACAACGTGCACGTCGCGGTCTCCGCGGATGGACGGCCCAAGATACCGGGTCGGGCGGGTCTCCGCGACGTGCACGAACTGCGCGGCTAGGCCTGCGTGGCCGATACCTGCAAGCTCACGGACACGCGCACCGTGCCCACCAGCGGGCAGGAGTACACGCCTCGTCCCGTCGCCGTAAGGACACCGCTCGCGGCCATCCCGTCGAACGTGGAGCCACTCACGAGGCGGCAGTGGGTGCGCTCCGCAGCGTCTTCCCAGATGTTGGAGCCGCCGCCCGGCGTGTCGGCGGTGAACGAGACGCTGCCGTCGTCCTGCACCGTGCCCGCGACGGTAGCCTGTTGGGCATCGCAGCCCTGTCCGGACGGGATTTCGAAGCTGCCGGAGAAGGCGTTGCCCGACTGCGTCGCGATGGTCAACACACCTGGGCACGTCGCCGACGACGTTTTGATCGACGTGGCGACGGTCGCGACTGCCGTGCCGGCGTAAGAGCCGACGATTTGGGCTGCAGCCCGGGCAGCCTGGGCGTGACCGGGTTCGAACATTGCTGCACGGTCGCAGGCGAGGAGTGCAAGACCGAGCACGGCCGCCGCGGGACCGAGATGTGCCGTTGCGTTACGAATCGAACACCGCATGGGAGTACCCTCCGATTACTTGTTACTTGTGCGGGGGGCGGTCCGGGCAACCAGCATGCCGCGCGTCGCGAGACATCCCGCGTGGGGCACCGCCTCATGTCGGGGCGGGAGCAGGGCGGCGAGTCTCCCAGGATGGTGCGCGCCGTGTGCGGCGCGGATGCAGCGGGCGGTGTGGCGGGAGCGTGTAGGAATCGAACCTACCAAGGCTCAATCGAGCCCTAGACGGTTTTGAAGACCGCTCGAGCCACCAGGCCCGATCCGCCCCCGTGCTCCCGCAAATCTACTGCTGCGACGCGAACGCCTGCAGCATGCGATGCCAGAACTCCAGCGCGTCGTAGAAGCTCTGCACGCCAATCCGCTCGTCGCGGCCGTGTGCCCGGATGTCATTCGGATCCTCGAACACGGCCGACACGCCGTAGGTCGGGATCCCCGCGTTGCGCAGGAACAACCCGTCGGTGGCGCCCGCTTCCATCACCGGCACGATGGGCACGCCGGGAAACTGGCCTGCCACGAGCCGCCCGAGCCGACCCATGATCGCCGGCGTGAGCGGCGATGGCGGGCTCGGGATGGGGGTGTAGACGGTGCTGACGGTGATGTGGTCGCCCGCCGCGAAGCGACCGAGCGTCGCCTCGACACCCGCCGTGGGCTCGCCCGGGAGGATACGGCAGTTGACCGTCGCCCGCGCCGCCTGCGGCAGCGCGTTCTCGGCGTGTCCCGCCGCCAGCATGGTCGCCACGCACGTGGTCCGGAGCTTGGAATTGTAGAAGGGCACGGCCGACAGGCGCGCCAGCGGGCCTGAGTCCGGCGGATCTTTGAGTACACCGCGCATGTCGTCCGCGAGCTGGCCCGTTTCGATGGCGGCGGAGCGCTCGAAGAACGCTCGTGACACCTCGTTCAGCTGCACGGGGAACTGATAGTCCGCGAGCCGTTGGAGGACGCGGGCCAGGCGGTAAATCGGATTGTCGGCGGGCCGGGGGAGCGAGCTGTGGCCGCCCTTGTCCGCGGCTTCGAGGGCGTAGGTCGCGTACACTTTCTCGCTCGCCTGCACGGTGAACATCACGCGGCGGCCGTCGCGCAGCACGCCGCCGCCGGCGTCCGTGTTCAACGCGAACTCCGCGTCGACCAGGTCGCGATGCTTGGTCACGAGCCACGCGATACAGCTGCCCGCCGTCTCCTCGTCGCCCGTGAGGACGAGAATGAGATCGCGCGTGGGCCGGAACCCTGCCCGCTTGAGCCGGATGAAGTCCACGACCAGGATCGCGTCTCCCACCTTGTCGTCCGTCGTGCCGCGGCCGTAGAAGTACCCGTCTTTCTCGAGGAACGTGAACGGATCCACGGACCAGTCGGTGCGCCGCGCCGGCACGACGTCCAGGTGCGCGAATACGACGATCGGGCGGCCCCCCGTTCCCGTGCCGCGGTAGCGCGCCACCAGGTTTCCGTGGGTCGCGTCGGGGCCGATCAGCACGCGCACGTCGGCCGCGGGGAAGCCGGCGGCGAGCAGCCGCTGGGCCATGGCGCGCGCGGCACGCGGCGTGTTGCCGAGCGAGTCCGTCGTATTGATCTCGATCAGCTGCTTGAACACCTCACGGGCGAGTCCGCGGTCGGCGGGCGACAGGCCGTCCTGAGCCGCGACGCCGGTCGAGAAGACGGCGCAGGCCAGGACCACGGCCATCAGGTCGCGACGCATCTAGCGGCGCCCCGGATCGAGGCCAAGCACCCCGATCAGCGCCTGCAGGCGGGGCCACTCGGCGAGGGGACGAATGTCGGAGTTGGAGTCGAGCGCCAGGCCGTTGTCGGACGGACACGCCGTGGACGTCACCGATTGCCGCTCGGCGCATTCCTTGAGGCGCCACAGCACGCGGCGATGCAGGATCCAGATCGCCGTGGTGTCCTGGCGCGGAATGGCCGCGCCCCGGGGCGCAAAAAACGTGATCGGCACGGTGCGGCCGGACCGCCCCACGAGGGTCGAGTCCACGCGGATCTCGCCCGAATACGCCAGGGCGGCGGTCGCCTTGGTGCCGCCGGCCCCGAAGACCAGCTGCCCCGGCCGCTCGTACTCCTGGGCTTCGGCTACCTGGACGAGCCGGCCGGCGACGACCTGCTCCGCATCGAACAGGCTCTCGGCCAGCTCGCGGTCGGACTCGGGCAGCGCCGACAGGCGGCCGGGGGAGATCTGTTTCGCCGCCGTCGCGCAGGCGGCGACCAGGGCCACGCCGAGCAGCGCCCCGCGCGTCAAGCGCCCCTCCCGACTCGCGCGATCGCGTCGATCTCGACGCGCACCGCTTTCGGGAGCGCCGCGGCCTGAATGGTGGAGCGCGCCGGCTTGTGACTCGTGAAGTGCCTCGCGTACACCTCGTTCAACGCCGGGAAATCGGCCATGTCGACGAGATACACGGTGGTCTTGACGACGAGGTCGAGCCCGGAACCCGCGGCCTCGAGAATGGCCGCGAGGTTCTTGAACACCTGTTCGGCCTGCTGCGCGGTCGACGCGCCGACAATGGCGCCCGATTTCGGGTCGAGGGGGATCTGCCCCGCCGTGTACACCATTCCGTCCACCACCACCGCCTGGCTGTAGGGGCCGATCGCTTTCGGCGCGTTCTCCGCCACCACCATGCCCAAGTTTTTTCGTCCCATCAGAACAGTCCCTCGATGGTTCCGTCCGGGTGCACCCGGATCTTTTCCGCCGCGGGCGTCCTGGAGAGCCCCGGCATCGTCATGATGTCGCCCGCGAGCGCGACGACGAAGCCTGCACCCGCCGACGGAAGAATGTCGCGTACCTGGAGCGTGAACCCACTCGGGGCGCCGAGCTTCGCCGGATCGTCCGAGAACGAGTACTGGGTCTTGGCCATGCACACCGGCGTCTCGCCCAAGCCGAGCGCCGGGAGCTGCTCCAGGGCCCGCTCCGCTGCCGGCGCGAACGCCACCCCCGCCGCCCCGTAGATGTCCTTGGCGATCGTCTCGATCTTCTCCCGGATAGGACGCCGCTCGTCGTACAGCGGCTTGAACTTCGCCCCTCCGCCGTCCAGCAGCTTCAGCACGGCTTCGGCCACGCCCACGCCCCCCTCTCCGCCCTTTTCCCACACCTCGCACAGCTCCACGCCCACGCCCTCGGCGGCGCATTCCGCCCGTACGGCTTCGAGCTCGTCCTCGGTATCGCTGAGGAACCGATTGAGCGCCACGACCACCGGGACACCGAACTTCTTCACGTTGCGGATGTGGCGACGCACGTTGGCCGCGCCGCGCGCCACGGCGGCGACGTCGGGCCTTGCGAGCGCATCCTTCTTCACGCCGCCGTGCATCTTGAGCGCGCGCACCGTCGCGACGACAACGGCCGCCTCGGGATCGAGACGCGCCATCCGGCACTTGATGTCGAAGAACTTCTCCGCCCCCAGATCGGCGCCGAAACCCGCCTCCGTGAGCACCACGTCGCACAGCGCGAGCGCCAGCTTGGTCGCCACCACCGAGTTGCAGCCGTGGGCGATGTTCCCGAACGGCCCGCAGTGGATGAACGCCGGGCCGCCCTCGAGCGTCTGCACCAGGTTGGGATTGATCGCGTCCTTGAGGAGCAGGGTCATGGCCCCCTGCGCCTTGAGATCGCTCGCGCGCACCGGCCGCTTGTCGTGGGTCAGCCCCACGATGATGCGCGCGAGGCGCTGCTCCAGGTCGTCCAGCCCGGAGGCGAGCGCCATGATCGCCATGATCTCCGAGCCGGGAATGATGACGAACCGCTCTTCCCGGGTGGGGCCTGCGTTCAGGCCGCCCAGCCCCACGATGATGCTCCGCAGGGCGCGGTCGTTCATGTCGATGGTCCGGGGCCAGGTGATGCGACGCGTGTCGAGAGCGAGCGCATTGCCGTGATGCAGGTGCGCGTCGAGCAGCGCCGACAGCAGGTTGTGCGCGCTCGCGATGGCGTGGAAGTCGCCCGTGAAGTGCAGGTTGATGTCCTCCATCGGGACGACCTGCGCGTAGCCGCCCCCGGCCGCCCCGCCCTTCACGCCGAATACGGGTCCCAGGGACGGCTCGCGGATGCAGAGCGCGGCGTTCCTGCCGAGCTTGCGCAGCGCCTGCGTGACACCGACCGTCACGGTCGACTTGCCCTCGCCCGCGGGGGTCGGGTTGATCCCGGTGACGAGCACGAGGCGACCCCGGGGCTTGCGGCGCGCCAGCGCGGAGAGCCGCACCTTCGCCTTGTATTTGCCGTACAGCTCGAGCTCGTCGTCGTCGAGCCCGAGCTCGGCGGCGATATCGGCGACGGGGCGCAGCTTCGCCGCCTGGGCGATGGCGATGTCGGTGGGGACCTTGGCCGTCGTGGTCACGGATCGGTCACGGGCCGGAGGGTCGTCGCCAGCCGCGCGCCGAACAGACGGCACGCGTTGTCCGTCGTCCGACGCCCGAGCGCTTCGGTGGACTCCCCGCGGGCCCGGGCCAGCGCCTCCGCCACCGCGCGCACGAAGGCGGGCTCGTTGCGCTTCCCCCGGTGCGGCACGGGCGCGAGGTAGGGCGCGTCGGTCTCGACGAGCAGCCGGTCGGGCGGACAGGCGGCGAGGCGGTCGTTCATCGTCCAGTTCTTGAAGGTGATCATTCCGGAGAACGAAAAGTACGCCGCGATCCCCATTCCCGCTGTGAACACCTTGGTGCCCGAGCTGAAGGAGTGCAGCACAACTGCGCCGTCCGCGTCCCCCAGCATCGCGGCCATGTCGTCGTCCGCCTCGCGGGCGTGCACCACCACCGGTTTGCCGGCCTCGGCCGCCAGGCGCAGCTGCGCCTCGAAGGCACGCCGCTGGTCATCGCGCGGGGAATGGTCGTAATGGTAATCGAGGCCCGTTTCACCCAGCGCCACCACTTCGGGTAGGGCCAGCAGGTCTCTCAGGCGGGCCGCCGCCTCGGCCGACCAGCTCCGGGCCTCGTGCGGGTGCACGCCCGCCGTCGCGGAGAGTCCCGGCCGGATGCGGGCAAGCGCCACCGCGCGGTCGCTCTCCGCCAGCGTCGCGCCGATCACGACGACGTGCGACACGCCGGCGTCCCGGGCCCGGTCGAGGACCGCCTCGCGGTCCGGGTCGAACGCGCGGTCGCCCAAGTGGCAGTGGGCGTCGACCAGCACGTCAGACGGCCGCTTTGGAGCGGGAGCCTCCAGGCGCGGGGGGCGAAGGGGGCTGAGGCGCGTCGAGCGGCACCGCGCCCGTCGGCCGGAATGCCCGAGCGCCCCGCGCATCCTGCCCCGGCCAGCGCTTTTCGATGTACATCAGCAGCGGCGCCGCGATGTAGATCGACGAGAACGTGCCGGTGAAAATGGCGAACGTCATCACCAGCGCGAACGGCCGCAGCACTTCGCCCGCCAGCAGCACGAGCGCCAGCGTGGTCGCCATCGTGGTCCCGTGAGTCAGGACCGAGCGCGGCAGCGTCTCGTTGATGGAGAGGTTCAAGATCTCGTACAGGTTCTGGCGCCGGTACTTGCGCAGGTTCTCCCGCACCCGATCGAAAATGATGATGGTGTCGTTGAGCGAGTAGCCGACCATCGTCAGCACGGCGCCGACCACGACCAGGCTCACCTCGAGATCCAGATACCGGATGAACGCGATGGTGGTGAGGATGTCGTGAAACGTCGCGAGCACGGCGGCGAGGCCGAACCGCCACTCGAACCGGAACGCCAGATAGATGAGCGTGACGATGAACGAGAAAAAGATGGCGAGGAACGCCTTCCCCTGCAGCTCGCGCCCCACCTTCGGCCCGACGGCCTCGGTCCGGACGATCGCGTACTGCCCCGCGCCTACGCCGCGCGCCAGCGCCGAGTCCACGGCCGCTGCCGTCGCCTGGGTGGAGCCCTCGGCGGTGACCCCGCTCGTACCCAGGCGCGCGGTCACGACATAGTCCGTCGGCGTCCCAAACTGCTTGATCTCGGCGTCGCGGATGCCCGCGGCGTCGAGCGCCGCGCGCAGCCGGTCGGTGCCAACCGGTTGCGTCGTCTGCACCTGGATCAGGGTGCCGCCAGTGAACTCGATCGAGTAGTTCAGGCCGTGCACCAGGAACAGCGCGAACCCCGGGATGATGATGGCCGCCGTGAGCCCGTAGGCCCAGCGGCGCCACTTGATGAAGTCGTAGTTGGCGTTGGCGAAGAGACGGATCATGTCAGACGCTCAGAGTGGCCATGTCCGGCCGGCGCTGCAGCCAGATCATGTAGAAGGTTCGCACCACGAAGATCGCGGTCACCATCGACGCGGCGATACCGATGATGAGCGTGATCGCGAAGCCCTGCACCGGCCCCGTCCCCACGAGATAGAGAATGAAGGCGGTGAGGGCCGTGCTGACGTTGGAGTCGATGATGGCGCTCATGGCGTGCGTGAAGCCTTCGTCCACCGCGGTGCGCACCAGTTTGCCGTGCTGCAGCTCCTCGCGAATACGCTCGAAGATCAGCACGTTCGCGTCGACCGCGATGCCGACCGAGAGCACCAGCCCGGCGAGCCCCGGCAGGGTGAGGGTGAAGCCGAAGGCCGCCAGTCCCGCGAGCGTGAACAGCACGTACAGCGTGAGGGCCGAGACGGCGAGCGCCCCCGACCACCGGTAGTACACGACCATGATCAGGATCACCAGCACCACGCCCACGATGCCGGCGCGGATACCGTCGGTGATCGAGTCTTTCCCGAGCGACGGGCCGATGGTGCGCTCTTCGATGATGGTGAGCGGCGCCGGAAGCGCGCCCGCCTTGAGCACCAGCGCCAGGTCCTGCGCCTCCTGCAGCGGCTTCGCGCCCAGCTCGATCTGGCCGTGCTGGCCGATCTGGCCCTTGATGATCGGCGGTTGACCCTGCACCCGGCCGTCGAGGATGATCGCCATGTAGTCCTGCACATGCCGACCGGTCTCGCGCTCGAAGATGCGCCCGCCGCGGCGCGACAGCACGAAGTTCACGACCGACTGGTTGGTGAGGGGATCGCGCGTGGCGCGGGCGTCCTGCAGCTCCTCGCCCGTGATGATCGGGCGGTCCTCCACGGCGTACAGCGCCCGGTAGCTGCGCGCCGCGCGGGACGAGACCTCGTTCCCCCACTTGAGCTCGATGCCCCGGGGCATGAGCCGCCGCACGTCGGGGCGCGCCAGCAGACTCTCCGCCACGGGCACCTGCTCCTCCGGCACCAGGTACTCGCCCGGGAGCTGGCCCTGGAACAAGAGCGAGGACAGCGCGCCCGGCGCGTTCACGTCCGAGGTGTCCTTGGCGGCGGGCTTGCCCTTGGCACGCTTGCCTTTCGCCGCGCCGGTGTCGGCGCCGAACAGCTGCGTCACGCTCGCGGCCGCGGCCGCCTGCCCCGCGGGCTTGACGCCGGCCAACCGCAACGCCTTGTCGACCTCGGGCAGCGCGTCGCGGAACAGGTTCTTCATGTCGGTGATGCGGAACTCGAGGAACGCGGTGCGCTGAATGACGCTCTTGGCGCGCGCCGGATCTTTTTCGCCGGCGAGCTCGACGATCAGTCGATTGTTGCCGACCACCTGCACCACGGGCTCCGTGACGCCGAACTCGTCGATCCGGGTGCGCACCACCCGCTCGGCGCGTCGGATCGCTTCGGCGGCGTCGGGCACCGGTCCTTTCGACTGGTCGACTTCGAGCGCGAGGTGGATCCCCCCCTGCAGATCGAGGCCGAGGTTGATGGGCACGCGCCGGATGGTCGTGTCTTTCATGCGGCCGGTCGCGGCGTCGCGCACGCGCTGCGTGGTGTTCGTCGGGATCAGGGCCCAGATGCTCAAGACCAGGACGATACCGACCGTGATCAGTCGTGAGCGCACCGTGTAGAACATCGCGTCCTCTACCCGTTGAGAACCGAGCGCGCCGCGACGGCGTCGCGCTCGATCTGGTCCACCAGCGCCTGGCGCGACGGGAACGTCTGCACGTCCCGCAGCCGTCGCACCCACTCCACGGTCACCGTTTCACCGTACAGGTCACCCGCAAAATCGAACAGATGAGCCTCGAGAGCGCGAGCCGTCACCCCGAACGTGGGGCGCGGACCTTGATTCATCACGCCGCCATACCGCTTCCCGCTTCCCGCATCCCGCTTCCCGGCTATTTCCACCCACACCGCGTACACTCCATCTGGCGGCAGCAGCTTGCGGGGGTCGGGCGGCGTGAGGTTGATCGTAGGCACGCCGATCGTCCGGCCGCGTCCCGCCCCACGCTCCACCACCGCCCGCAGGCTGTAGCGGCGCCCCAGACCACGCTCGGCGGATGCCAGGTCGCCGTGCGCCACCGCCGTGCGGATGAGCGACGAGGAGATGGGCTGGCCCCCGTCGGTCACGGCCGCCACCACCTCCATGGCGAATCCGTCCTGGCTCGCGAGCCGGCGCACCAGCTCGACGTCCCCCGAGCGTCCCCGCCCGAACCCGTGATCGTACCCCAGTACCAGCGTCTCCATGGCGAACCGCGCCCGCAACACGTCCCGCACGAATTCCTCGGGGCCGAGGCGCGCGAGCTCCGGCGTGAACGCCAGGACTTCGATCCGCTCGACGCCGAGCGTCGCCGCCTGCGCCCGCTTTTCGTCGGGCAGCGTCAGCAGGCGCGGCGCCGCGCTCGGGTTCACCACCTCGAGCGGGTGTGGATCGAACGTCACCAGCAGGCTCACCAGGCCGCGGGCCCGGGCGCGGCGCACCACATCGTCCAGCACCGCCCGGTGCCCGCGGTGAATGCCGTCGAACGTGCCGACCGTCGCGACGGTCGGCGTCACGGCTCCGCCACCACGACCCGGGGCTTGAGCAGCTCGCCGGCGCGTTCCGCCACCGCCAGCAGCCGGCCGTCCGCGAACAGGGCCACCCGTCCCTCGTCCCCCGTCGCTCCTGCCGCCGGCAGCGGCCTCCCGTGCAACACCGCGTCCCGCTCCAGGGCCGTGAGATCGCGGCGCGGCAGGTCGGCGACCAGCTCAGCCGGATCACGCAGATCCTGCCGCGTCACCGCTTCAGGCGCCACGGCCTCCCCGAGCCCGTACGGGCCGACTGCGGTCCGGGTCAAGGTCGCGAGATGCGCGCCGCATCCCAACGCCGCCCCGACGTCGCGCGCCAGGCTGCGGAGGTACGTCCCCCCGCTCACCCGCGCCTGGAACGAGAGGTCGGGCGGCGCGAAGCGGACCAGCGCGAGCTCGGTGATCTCCACCCGCCGTGGCGGGAGCACGACCGTCTCGCCCCGGCGAGCCCGCCGGTACGCCCGAACGCCCGCCACCTTCACCGCCGAGTAGGCGGGCGGCCGCTGGTCATAGGCGCCGCGGAACGTCGCCAGCACCTGCTCCACCTGCGCGGCGTCGCTGCCCCGCCAGGCCTCCGAGGTCGCGACGGGCTCCCCCGTCGCGTCGTCGGTGGTGGTGGTGGTGCCGAGGCGGATCACGCCCTCGTACGCCTTGGACCACGCCGCGGCGAGCGGTGCGAGTCGCGTGGCGCGTCCCACCACCAGCACGAGTAACCCTGCGGCAAAGGGATCGAGCGTCCCCAGGTGACCCACCCGGTCGGTGCCGAGGGCACGCCGCACGGTATCGACGACGTCGTGCGATGTGGGCCCCTCGGGGCCCCCCGGCTTCACCACGACCGCGACGCCGGAGATCAGCCCGCGCCCTCCTTGAGTTTCCGCAGCACCTGGTCGATACGCTGCGCGTGCTCGAGGCCGCGATCGAGCTCGAAGTGCAGCTCGGGCGTGGTGCGCAGCGGCAGCTCTTTCGCGACCTGGGCCCGGAGGAAGCGGGCGGCGCTCGTCAGGCCTTCGAGCGACTTCGCCTTCTCCTCCTCGCTCCCCATCACGCTCACGCGCACGCGGGCATGGCCCAGGTCGCCCGAGACCTCCACCGCCGTGACGGTCACGAACCCGACGCGCGGGTCACGCACGTTGCCGGTGAGAAACTCGGCCACCGTCTGGCGAATCGCTTCGGCCACGCGCTCGGGGCGGTGGCTCGGTCGTCGCATCATGTCAGAAAAAGCTCGTGCTCGTGTCCACAATCCGGGCGCCGTCCGCGGCTTCCACCAGCTGGTCCGCCTCCCGCAGCACGCTCTCGGCGTGCCGGCGATCGGTCGCCACGACGCACGCCGTGAGCTCGGCGCGCTGCCACAGGTCATGGTGGGCCGTCTCCGCGGCCGAGACGTTGAAGCGGTTGTGGAGACGGTCCTTGAGGCTCTTCAGGACGTGGCGCTTGTCCTTGAGGGAGCGACACGCCGCGAGATGCAGCTCCCACGTCATGACCCCGACGATCACGCGGGCGTCAGCGAGCGCGCGACCTCCTCAATCCGGTATGCCTCGATCAGGTCGCCCACTTTCAGGTCGTTGAAGTTTTCGACGCCGATGCCGCACTCGAAGCCCTCGCGCACTTCGCGCACGTCGTCCTTGAAGCGCTTGAGCGAGGCCAGGGTGCCGTCATACACCTCGACGCCGTCGCGCACCACCCGCACCCGCGCCGTACGCGGGATCACGCCCGAGCGGACGAAGCTCCCGGCGATGGTCCCCACCTTCGCGATCTTGAAGATCTGCCGGACCTCCGCTTCGCCCAAGACCACTTCCTTCTTTTCGGGAGCGAGCAGGCCCGCCATCGCCGCCTTCACCTCTTCCACCGCCTCATAGATGATGCGGTAGGTGCGGATCTCCACCTTTTCCCGCTCGGCCGAGGCGCGCGCGTTGGAGTCGGGCCGCACGTGGAAGCCGATGATGATCGCGTTGGAGGCTTTGGCGAGCAGGACGTCGCCGTCGGTGATCGCGCCCACGCCCCGGTGCACGACCTCGACCTTCACCTCGGGCGTGGACAGCTGCGCCAGGGCGTCCGCCAGCGCCTCGGCGGGACCGCCCTGATCGGCCTTGATGATGATGCGCAGCGCAGCGGCGCCGCCCTCGGCCCGCTCCGCCATGAAGTCTTCGAGCGTCTTCACGCGGCCGGTGCGGCGGTGCTGCGCTTCGCGCTCCAGCCGCTGGCGCTTCTGCGCGATGTCGCGCGCCGCCGCAGCGTCGGCCATCACCTGGAACGTGTCGCCCGCCTCGGGCACGCCCTCGAAGCCGAGCACCTGGACGGGCGTCGAGGGGCCGGCGGCGTCCACCGTCTGCCCGCGCTCGTCGTACATCGCGCGGACCCGGCCGTAGAACTGGCCGCAGATGAAATCGTCCCCCACCCGCAGCGTGCCGTTCTGCACGAGGATCGTGGCGAGCGGTCCCTTGCCGGGGTCGAGCGTCGCCTCCAGCACCGTGCCCTGGGCCTTGCGGTCGGGGTTCGCCTTCAGGTCGAGCAGCTCCGCCTGCAGCAGGATCTGGTCGAGCAGCTCCTGCACGTTCGTGCCCGCCTTGGCGGAAATCGGCGTGGCGAGCGTGGTGCCGCCGAACTCCTCGAGCACCACGCCGTGCGCCAGGAGGTCCTGCTTGACCTTCTGCACGTTGGCGGTGGGCAGGTCGATCTTGTTGATCGCGACGACGATCGGGACGCCCGCGTTCTTGGCGTGCGAGATCGCCTCGATCGTCTGCGGCATGATGGCGTCGTCCGCCGCGACGACCAGCACGACGATGTCGGTCACCTGGGCGCCGCGCGCACGCATGGCGGTGAACGCCTCGTGCCCCGGGGTGTCGAGGAAGGTGATCGAACGATTGTCCTTGAGCTTCACCTGGTAGGCGCCGATGTGCTGCGTGATGCCGCCCGCCTCACCCGCCACCACGTTCGCCTTGCGGACGTAGTCGAGTAGCGACGTCTTGCCGTGGTCGACGTGCCCCATGACCGTCACCACCGGCGAGCGCGGCTTGCGCGCACCCGCCTCCTCCGTCACGGCCTCTTCCGGCGCCGCGACGGCGTACTCCTCCTCGCGCACGGCCTGGAAGCCGAACGCGGACGCGATCAGCTCGATCATGTCGAAGTCGAGCCGCTGGTTGATCGTCACCATCTGCCCCAGCTCCTTGAAGGCAAACGCGACGATCTCCTTGGCGGGGACCTTGAGATTGTTGGCGAGCTCGGAGACGGTGATGAACTCCGTCACCCGCACCAGCGTCTTCTCGCGCTCCTTCTCGTCGCGTCGCTTCTGCTCCTCGACGTCGCGGAAGCTGGGACCTTCCTCGCGGCGGTGCACGCCCTTGCGCCCCACCGGTCCTTTGATCGAGGCGAGGGTGCGCGAAATGTTCTGCGCCACGGCCTCCTGGTCCACCAGCGACTTCTTTCCCTTCTTGCGCTTCTTCCCCTTGTCGCGTCGCCGCTCTTCGAGCGGGCCCGCGCCGGGGGCCGCGGACGCGACCGGTCGGGGCGGGACGGCGCCGCCGGGCGCGGCACTGGCCACGGGCTTGGGGCGGACGGGCGTGGGGATCACGGGACGCGGTGGGGGCGGCGCGGCCAGCCCGGGGCCCGGCGGGGGGGCCGCCGCGGCCGTCGGCGCCGCGAACGGGCTGGCGGCGAACGGCTCGGGATGCGCCTCGTCCGCGGCGGGCAGCTCCTTGAACAGGGCGGCCGCGCGCTCTTCGAGCGAGGGCTTCTCTTCGTCGTCGACGGCCTTTGCGGCCTCGAGCGCCTCGCGCGCCTTGAGCTCGCGCTCCGCTTCGATGGCGGCCTCGGCCTGCGCCTCCGCTTCCGCGGCGGCGACCTCGGCCGCGGTCCGGCGGCGGCGCTTGGGACGCTCCTCCGGCGCCGCGGCCACCGGCTCGGCGGCCGCTTTGACGGCGCGCCGGCGCTTGGGAGCTGCAGGCGTCTCCTTCTGCTTGCGCTTGTCGCGCTCCCAGCGCGCGCGCATCAGCGCCACCTGCTCCGGCTTGAGCGGTGAGAGGTGGCTCCGCACGAAGATGTCCTGCTCCTTGAGCATGCCGATGAGCTGCTCTGCGGAGATGCCGAACTCAGCCGCCAGATCGTGAATCCGCGTCGTCGTCACTCACTCCTCCAAAGACCCGACCAAGCCGCGCGCCAGCGCGGCGTCCGCCACCCCGACCGCCTGGACCGGCGGCCGGCCGAGCCCGTGCCCCAGTTCGAACGCCCCGGGCCCCCGCACGATCGGCACCCCGCGGGCCCGCGCGAGGCGCTCCACCTTTTCCACGGTGCGGGCACTGGCGTCGCGGGCCAGTACCACGCAGCGCAACGCGTCGCGCTGCAGCTTCGCCCGCACCCCTGCCACACCGACCACCACCCGCCCGCCCCCACCCCGCAGCCCCAACCCCAACAGCCGCACCACCCGCTCGCTCACGCCGCCGGAGCGGGCGCCCCGTCCGGCGCGCCTGCCGGGCCGGGCTCCGGTTCGTCCTCGCCTCCCTCTTCGGTCATCTCGTTGAGGAAGGCCATGAGCTTGTCGGCAATCTCGGGCGTCATGCCGGCGATCTTGTCCACGTCCTCACGCTCGAGATCGAGGATGTCCTGCAAGGTCTTGTGGCCCGCCTGCGCCAGCACATCGACGAGCTCCACCGGCAGACCCTTGAGCTCCCGCAGCGCGACGTTGGTCGCGGCCTCTTCCTCCGGGCGCGGCAGCGGCGCGAACAGCGGCCCTTCGCCACCCCGCTCCAGCCACTCGCGGCTCGAGTACAGGTCGATCTTCCAGCCGGTGAGCTCGGAGGCGAGCCGCACGTTCTGACCGTTTCGCCCGATCGCGAGCGAGAGCTGGTCTTCGTCCACGATCGCCTGGATCGTCTTGGTATCGGGGTCGGAGAAGACGCGGGCGACTCGCGCCGGCGCCAGCGCCAGCTTGGCGAACCGCTCCGGGTCGGGCGACCACGGCACGATATCGATGCGCTCGCCGTTGAGCTCGTTCACCACGGCCTGGACGCGCGAGCCCTTGAGCCCGACGCAGGCGCCCACCGGATCGATCGAGTCGTCGCGCGAGGACACGGCGATCTTGGTCCGGCTGCCGGCCTCGCGGGCGGTGGCGCGAATCTCCACGATCTGCTGCTGGATCTCCGGCACTTCGAGCTTGAACAGCGCCTTGACGAACAGCGGATCGGCGCGCGACAGGATCAGCCGCGGGCCCTTGGGCGTCTCCTCGATACGCTTGAGCACCGCCCGGATCGTGTCGCCCTGATGGAAGTGCTCGCGGTGATTCTGCTCGCGATAGGGGATGATGGCCTCGGCCTCGCGGAACTTCGCGAGCATGACCACGATCTTGCCGCGCTCGATCTGCTGCACTTCGCCCGACAGCAGCTCTCCCACCTTGTCGGCGAACTCTTCCCGAATGCGCGCCCGCTCGCCCTCGCGCACCCGCTGGATGATGCGCTGTTTGGCGGCCTGCACCGCGGTGCGGCCGAACGCCTCGAACGGTACCTCCTCCTCGAGCACGTCGCCTACCTGGAAGTCCTGGTCTTCGAAGCGCGCCTCTTCGAGCGCCACCTGCGAGCCCGGATCTTCCACGGCCTCGACCACGGTGCGCAGCACGACGATGCGGATCGTGCCCTTCAGCTCGTCGATGCCGATTTCGGCCCGCACGTTGGGGCCGTAGCGCTTCACCAGGGCGGCATGCAGCCCGTCCTTCAAGAGGTCGAGCAGCTCTGTCCGCTCGAGCTGCTTGCTGTTCGTCAGCTCGCGGATCGCGGAGACTACGTCGCTGGTATTCGTCGTCATGAGTTCCTCGTCACCAATCCACCGCCAACCGCGCGTCGCGGATACGCGCGAGCGGTATCGGCTGCGCCTCCGCCCCGTCCCGCTGCAGCACCACCGTCGCCTCGTCCGGCACGGCCACGATACGCGCCCTCACCCGGCCGAGCCCCGCAACTGTCGCCTGCACCTCCCGGCCCACGAACCGCACCCAGTGCCGGTGCCAGCGCAGCGGACGCTCCAGGCCGGGGCTCGACACCTCGAGCATGTAGCGCCGCCCCAACGGGCCGTCCGCGTCGAGCCAGGCCTCCAACGCCCGGCTCGCCATGGCGCAGTCGGCGACCGTCACCCGCCGCGCCGCGCCGTCCGCGGGCCACTCGATGCGCACTTGAACGAGGGGCCGCTGCGGCGTGCCGCCGATGCGGAGGTCGGCCAACTCGAGACCCAAGACTTCCAGTCGGGACCGAAACGACTCGACGAGACTGTCGGAGAGCATGACCGAACGCCAAAAAAAAGCGCGGGCCTCACTTCGCCCGCTTCACCGGCGGAATCTAGCCGCCCGACTCCGGCTGTCAAGCTGCGCTCGACGGCAGCCCAACGTACGCGATCATACGCCCGTCCCGTCCACCCGAAGCGCGATGCGAAAAGAAGTGATCGCGGTCGTGGGCACTGCACCAGGGAGACGTGCTGATCTCCACGAGCCCCAAGGCGCGCCCCTGCTCCACCAGCACTTGCCGCAGATCGAGCCGGCCCGGCTCGGTCTCGACGCGGCCGTAGGCTTGCGTCAGCACTTCAGAACCTACTTCATAACACGCACCGCAAATACCTATTCCGCAATGCATTACAATATCGCTCGCGCGCACGAAGGCCTCTCGTTTGAGCAACTCGACGCCGCGTTCCAGAATCCGTCCCACGGTACCGCGCCACCCGGCGTGCAGCAGCGCGACCACCCGCTTGTCGGGCGCCGCGAGGTAGACGGGGATGCAGTCGGCGACCGTGATGGTGAGCAGCAACCCCGGCGCGCCGGTCGCGTGGCCGTCGATGCCGTCGAGGATGAGCCAGCCGGATGTGGGCGCGCGGTGCCACGCGATGGCCGTGCCGTGGATCTGGTGCGAGAGCACCAGGCCCGGGAAGCGGGAATCGAAAGCCGCGCGCACCGCCCGCCAGCGGCTCATCACCTGCCCCACGTTCTCCTCGCTCCACAACCCCAGCGAGAAGCCGCGCCCGCGCGTCGTGATGCCGGCGACGACGCCATAGCGCTCGGCCCATTCGCGCAGCTCCATGCGGGGGACCGCGGAGTCGCCGACGGGCTGCTCCCTGAGCGTCGGATAGTCGGACCGTCGGACGGTCGGACTCGATGTGGGATCGGGCATCACCGTCTCGCGGTCCGACTGTCCGGCTGTCCCTCGAGCCGCTCGACCTGCGCCCCCAGGCCCCGTAGCCGGTCGTCGATCCGCTCGTAGCCGCGGTCGATCTGGCCGATGTTGTGGATCACCGACTCGCCCTGGGCCGCGAGGGCCGCGAGCAGCATCGCCATCCCCGCCCGGATGTCGGGGCTTTCGACCACCCCGCCCCGGAGCGGCGAGGGTCCGGCGATCACGGCGCGATGGGGGTCGCACAGGACGATGCGCGCCCCCATCCCGATGAGCTTGTCCACGAAGAAGAGACGCGACTCGAACAGTTTCTCGAACACCAGCAGCAACCCTTCGCATTGCGACGCGACGACGATCGCGATCGACATCAGGTCGGCGGGGAACGCCGGCCACGGGCCGTCCTCGAGCTTGGGGACGTGCCCGCCCAGGTCTGGCCGGATGCGGCGCTCCTGACCAGCGTCCACCACGAGCGTCGTGCCGTCGAGCCGGGGCCGCACGCCGAGGCGCTCGAACGCGAGCAGCGTGGCGCGGAGATCGTCCCCCCGGACGCCCTCGATCGTGATCGCGCCGTTGGTCACGGCGGCGAGCCCGATGAACGAGCCGATCTCGATATGATCGGGCCCCAGCGCGAACGCCGCACCCCGAAGCGGGCGGCCGCCCTCCACGGTGAGCGTGTTGGTGCCGACACCCTGCACCTCGGCGCCCAAGCTCGCGAGAAAGCGGGCGAGGTCCTGGACGTGGGGCTCGCACGCGGCGTTGCGGAGGGTGGTCGTCCCGCGGGCCGAGACGGCGGCCATCAGCGCGTTCTCGGTGGCGGTGACGCTCGGCTCATCCAGAAAGATGTCGGCGCCGGCGAGCCGCTTGGCCTCGACCTGGTAGGTGGCCCCGACCGTCACCGCGGCGCCGAGCTGCTCGAGGGCCAGGAAGTGCGTGTCCACGCGGCGTCGCCCGATCACGTCGCCCCCCGGCGGGGGCAGGCTCACCCGTCCGAACCGGGCGAGCATCGGTCCCGCCAGCAGGATGGAGGCGCGGATGCGCGCGCCCAGCGCCGGATCGAGCTCGCGCGGCTCGGCGCCGGCCGCGTTCACCTCCACGCTGTTCGATCCCGTCCAGGCGACGGTGACGCCGAGGTGAGCGAGCAGCTCGAGCATCGTTTCCACGTCGCGAATGTGCGGCACGTTCTCGATGCGGCATGGCCCGTCGGCGAGCAGGGTGGCCGCGAGGATGGGAAGTGCCGCATTCTTGTTGCCCGCCGGACGGATGGTGCCTTTGAGCGGACGACCGCCCGTGACGGCAAAGGACGGAGGCATGGGTGAGGCAAGCTATGCGGCGCCTTGCGCCGGCGTCAAGCGCGCCGATCGCGGCTTTCGGGGGGGTAGACTTTCTACATCCATATGGTGTAGACATTCTACATCCTATGAACGAACCGCGCGGACTCTCCCGTCTCGAGCTGCTCCAGGGCACGCTCGACTTGATCATCCTCCAGACCCTGCGCTGGGGACCGCGGCACGGCTACGGCATCGCGCAGATGATCCGGGCGTCGTCACACGACGTGCTCCAGGTCGACACCGGCTCGCTCTACCCTGCCCTGCACCGGCTCGAACGTCAGGGATGGATCGCCGCCGAGTGGAGCAAATCCGAGAACAAGCAACGGGTGCGGGTCTACACACTGACCGGGAAGGGTCGCAAGCAGCTGGAACGGGAGCGATCGCAATGGGAGCAGCTGAGTCACGCGATCGCGGCGATTCTCCTTCCCCCGGCCGAGAGTGAGCCATGAGCCCGAGCGACGACGAGATCCAGGAAGAGATCGCCGCCCACCTCCGCATGGCGGTCGCCGACCAGATGGCGCGTGGCGTGTCGCGTGAGGAAGCCGAGCGGGCGGCGCGTGCCGAGTTCGGCAACGTCACCCACGTCGCCGAGGTGACGCGCGAGATGCGGGGTGGCCTCTGGCTCGAGCGCCTGGGGCAGGACCTGCGCTACGGCTGGCGCGCCCTGCGCCGCACCCCGGCGTTCACTGCCGTTGCCGTTGCCACGCTCGCGCTGGCCATCGGGGCCAACAGCGCCGTGTTCACGGTCGTCGACAGCGTGCTGCTGCAGCCGTTGCCATTTCCCGACCCCGGCCGGTTATATGCCGTCTCTTACCTCCCGACCAACCTGCCGTTCGAGCTGCCGCCCGGCCTCGACGACCGCCTGTATCTCGAGTATCGGCGCCACGACCTGCGCTTCGAGCGCGTCACCGGCTACCAGCGCCAGGAGCTGACGCTGAGCGGCGTCGGCGACGCGACCCGGCTTCCCGGCGCGCGGGCTAGCGCAACCTTCTTCGCGGTGCTGGGCGTGCAACCAGCATTGGGGCGCGGGTTCACCCCGGATGAGGATGAGACGGGCAACGATCGCGTCGTCATCCTGAGCGATCGGCTCTGGCGGGTACGCTTCAACCGCGACCCCGCAATTCTCGGTAAGACGATCACCCTCGACGGCATCACCCGGACGATCATCGGCGTCATGCCGCGTGGGTTCACGTTTCCTGCGGCTTCCCAGGTCTGGACGCCGCTCGCGCTGCGGCTGGATCCCGGCAATTCCTTCCTGTTTCCGGTCATCGGCCGCCTCCGTGCCGATGCCACACCCGAGCGGGCAAAGAGCGAGCTCGTGGCGATCGCGCGCGCGATGCCGGAGGACCCTCGTGCGGCGGGGCTGACGCCGGCCGCTGCGATCATCCCGCTCAAAGACACGGTGACGGGGAAGGCCCAGGCGTCGCTCTACATCCTGGTGGGCGCGGTCGCCTTCGTGCTCCTCATCGCGTGCGCCAACGTGGCGAACCTGCTCTTGATTCGCGCCGCGACGCGGCGCCACGAGATGGCGGTGCGCATCGCGCTCGGCGCGAGCCGCGCCCGCATCGCCCGGCAGCTCCTCACGGAGAGCGTCCTGATCGCGCTGATCGGCGCGGCGGCCGGCATCCTCGTGGCCTTCGCTGGCGTGCGCGCGCTGCTCGAACTCGCGCCCGCCGGTCGGATCCCGCGGATCGACGAAGTGCACTTGAACGGCTGGGTGCTCTTGTTCACGCTCGCCGTTGCGGTCATCACCGGCATGCTCTTCGGCGTGGTGCCCGCGCACAGCGGCGCGCGCCGCGCGCCGCGCGAAGCCCTCGGCCACGGAATGCGTCTCCTGGGTGGACCGCAGAGGCGCCTCCGGGCCGGCTTCGTGACCGGCGAAATCGCGTTGGCGCTCGTCCTCATGACCGGCGCGGGACTGATGATCAAGAGCTTCCTGGTGATGCGCTCACTCGATACCGGGTACGACGCCTCAC
>Ga0209156_10000805_pt1 | contig 26493 bp, 23 predicted proteins | sample GraSoiAngelo_124_FD_185881 | JGI IMG/M metagenome (GOLD analysis project Ga0209156, IMG submission 185881) | Grasslands soil microbial communities from the Angelo Coastal Reserve, California, USA - 14_0927_05_20cm (SPAdes) (version 2) | ecosystem: Environmental > Terrestrial > Soil > Grasslands... | reverse complement strand
TCAACATCGACGAGAACCCGCAGACACCGCCCAAGTTCGGCATCCGCGGCATCCCGACGCTGATTCTGTTCAAGAACGGCACGGTCGAGGCGCAGAAGGTCGGCGCCGTATCCAAATCCCAACTTTCGGCATTCCTGGACAGCAACCTGTGAGAGGCTATCTCGGCAATCAGGGCCGCAACCGGCCCAACAAGGGACCGCGCCACAATCGTGACGGCAATCGTGGCAATAATGGCGGACGCCCCGATGAGATGATGCAAGAGCCGGAGGTGTTCGACGCCGACGACTCCGAGATCATAAGCCCGGCGGAGCTGACGCAGTCGCGCAGCTCGATGAACCTGACGGAGCTCAAGTCCAAGCCCATCCATGAGCTGGTGAAGCTTGCCGAGTCCATGGGGCTCGAGAACCTCGCCCGCTCGCGCAAACAGGACATCATTTTCTCGATCCTGAAGGCGCACGCGCGCAACGGCGAGAACATCTACGGCGACGGCGTGCTCGAGATCCTGCAGGACGGCTTCGGCTTCCTGCGCTCCGCCGACGGTTCCTACCTCGCCGGTCCCGACGACATCTACGTGAGTCCCAGCCAGATCCGCCGCTTCAACCTGCGCACCGGGGACACCATCTCCGGCCTGATCCGCCCGCCCAAGGACGGCGAGCGCTATTTCGCGCTGCTGAAGGTCGGCGAGATCAACTTCGATTCGCCCGACAGCTCGCGCAACAAGGTGCTGTTCGAGAACCTGACGCCGTTCCATCCGACCAAGCGTCTGAAGCTCGAACGCGGCAACGGCTCCACCGAGGATCTGACCGCGCGTACCATCGACCTGGTCGCGCCCATCGGCAAGGGCCAGCGCGGCCTGATCGTCTCCCCGCCGAAGGCCGGCAAGACGATGCTGCTGCAGAATATCGCCACCGCCATCACCTCCAACCATCCCGAGGTCTACCTGATCGTGCTGCTCATCGATGAGCGGCCGGAAGAGGTCACCGAGATGCAGCGCACCGTGAAGGGCGAGGTGGTGTCGAGCACCTTCGACGAGCCCGCCGCCCGCCACGTGCAGGTGGCGGAGATGGTCATCGAGAAGGCCAAGCGTCTGGTGGAGCACAAGAAGGACGTGGTGATCCTGCTGGATTCGATCACCCGGCTCGCACGCGCCTACAACACCGTGGTGCCGTCCTCCGGCAAGGTGCTGACCGGCGGCGTGGATGCCAACGCGCTGCAGCGTCCCAAGCGCTTCTTCGGCGCGGCGCGCAATATCGAGGAAGGCGGGAGCCTCACGATCCTCGCCACGGCGCTCATCGACACCGGCTCGAAGATGGACGACGTCATCTACGAGGAGTTCAAGGGCACCGGCAACAGCGAAATCCACCTCGACCGGCGCATCTCCGAGAAGCGCGTATTCCCGGCGGTCAACATCAACCGCTCCGGCACGCGCAAGGAGGAGCTCATCACCGACCAGGGCGAGCTCGCCAAGATGTGGATCCTGCGCAAGCTCCTGCACCCCATGGACGAGCTGGCCGCGATCGAATTCCTGCTCGACAAGATGAAGGACACCAAGTCGAACGGGGATTTCTTCGAGGCGATGAAGCGCTGAAGTCCGCCGCCGGCGCGCTCGAGCCGCGCGCCTGCAGCGCGCATCTTCCCGGCGCTCGCCATCGCGTTCCAACAGCGCGGCAAATCGCCGCGCGCACGCAAGTTCCGTCGCCGTGGGACGACGCTGGTACATTGCGCTCTCGAATCAGTAAGATGCGCGCAACCCGCTTAGCGAAGCGGGAAGGAGTCCGGAAGCGCATGCGCAATTGGCTCGCGGTCGCCGCGCTGATCTTGGGCCTACCGACCGCACCGGCGTTTGCCGACCCCGACCACGATCCGAATTCCGGGGCACCGCTGCCGCCGCACCGGCACGAGACTCCCAGCCCCATCACGGATCATTTCTACATTCGCGGCACCTTCTATGACCCGCAGCTCCGGAGCAACTTCCGGGTCGATCAGTCGTTCCAGGGTATGACCGGCACGCCGGTGAACGGCGAGAACGACCTGGGACTTGCCAACCGCCTGCAGCAGGGGCGCGTGGAATTCATGTTCCGGCTGCGCGAGCGCAGCAAGGTGCGGGTCGCCTACTTCGAGGCCGATCGCTCGGGGAGCAGGGCTCTTGCCCGGGACGTCGTCTTCGGCAACCAGACCTTCGCCGCCGGGCAGCAGATGCAGACCTCGCTCGACTGGCGCCAGTTCGATATCACGTACAGCTACGCGCTCTTTCGCAACGATCGTTTCGAGGTCGGAACGGGCCTGGGAATCTACTTCCTGCAGGTGGACGCGATCGGAGCGGTGCCGGCGCAGAATCAGCGGCAGGAAGTCAGCGCGGCGACCCCGTTTCCGGCCCTGCCGCTCGATCTGGCGTGGGTCATCTCCCAGCGCTGGGCGGCGATCGTGCGGGGCGCATACCTCAAGGCGACCCTCGGCGGGTTTCGCGGCTGGTATGCCGACAGCCACGAGGACCTCCAGTACCGCTGGAATCCCAACTTCGCCATCGGCCTGGGCTACGCGTCCATCCGCACCTCGCTCAACCGCAGAAGCGGCACCTTTCCGGGCGCGTTCGCGATGAGCATCAGCGGACCGGAAGCGTTCGTGCGCTTCAGCTTCTGAGGAGGCGGGTTCACGCGCGCGGGCTCACGACGTAGGCGCGCGCGAAGCTCGCGGGCATGCGCGCGGCGCGGCCGGAGTCGAGATTGATGCACACGTAGTCGATGCGGGCGCGCGCCAGCGTCTCCCCATCCCCCTTGCGCCGCACCTGGAAGCGTCGCTCCACGCGCAGCCGCCCGTCGGCGCTCACGATCCAGGTGGCCGCCTGCACCGCATCCCCGCTCACCGCCGCGCGCAGATACTCGATCTCGGTGCGCTGCGCCGCCATGCCGCGGCGCAGGGCGACAGCGTGCGCGAGCGGCACGCCGAGCGCTGCGGAGTGCGACCAGGCGGCGCGGTCGAGCCAGGTGAGGTACACCGCGTTGTTGACGTGCTGGTAGGCGTCGATGTCCTCGGGCTGCACGGCGAGCTCAATGACGTGAGGCGCGGGGTGATCGAACTGCACGACTGTGCCCGGCTACCGCAGCGGCTCGCGTTGCACTGCGCGATAGCCGATGTCGCGCCGGTACTGCACACCGGGCCAGTGGACCGTGTCCGCCAGCGCATAGGCTGCACGCTGCGCTTCACCGACGCTGGCACCGAGCCCGACCGCGCACAACACGCGACCGCCGCTGGTCAGCGCCTTTCCGGCTTCGAGCCTGGTGCCGGCGTGAAAGATCTTGCCCGGCAGGCGGGCGGCGCGCTCCAGACCCTCGATGACGTCGCCCTTTCTCACCTTGTCCGGGTAGCCGGCCGCGGCCAGAACTACGCCGAGCGCCGCGCGCGGATCCCACTGCGCGTCGACGCTATCGAGCGCACCGCAGAGCGCCGCCTCGCACAACAGCGTGAGATCGGACTTGAGGCGCATGAGGATCGGTTGGGCTTCCGGATCGCCGCAGCGGCAATTGAACTCCAGAACGTTCGGTGTGCCGTCGGGGGCAATCATGAGTCCGGCGTACAGGAAGCCGGTGTAAGGCATGCCCTCGGCGGCCAGTCCGCGGATAGCAGGTTCGATGACCTCGCGCATGATGCGGGTGTGCAGCGCCGGGGTGACTACCGGCGCCGGAGAATAGGCGCCCATGCCGCCGGTGTTGGGTCCGCGATCACCGTCGTCGCGGCGCTTGTGGTCCTGGCAGCTGGCGAGCGGCAGGCTGTGCGTGCCATCCGCCATGACGATGAAGCTCGCCTCCTCGCCGGGCAGGAACTCCTCGATCACCACCTCGCGGCCGGCCTCACCGAACTGGCCGGCGAACATCGCCTGCGCCGCGGTGCGCGCCTCCTCGATGGAGGCGGCGACCACCACGCCCTTGCCGGCCGCCAGGCCGCTCGCCTTGACCACCAGCGGCGCGCGTTGGCGGCTCAGCCACGCGCCATCGAAGCTGTCGCGCGTGAAGGTCGCGGAGCTCGCCGTCGGAATGCGATGGCGTCGCAGGAATTCCTTGGCAAAGGCCTTGGAGCCCTCGAGCCGCGCGGCCGCCTGGCTCGGTCCGAAGCACTTCAGTCCGCGCGCGGCGAATGCGTCGACCGCGCCTGCCACCAGCGGTGCCTCCGGCCCGATGATGGTGAGCTCGACCTGCTCGGAGGCTGCCAGCTGCACGAGCCCCGCGACGTCCTCCGCCGCGACGTTCACGTTGCGTACCTTGGCTTCCGCCGCGGTGCCCGCGTTGCCGGGAGCCACCAGCACGTTCGTGACGCGCGCGGAGGCGGCGCACTTCCAGGCGAGCGCGTGCTCGCGGCCACCCCCGCCGACGATCAGAACTTTCACGGCACCCCGCGAAATTGAGCGCTGCACCACCGGCGGCAGGGATCGCTCATCGCTAGTGCCGGAAGTGGCGTATGCCGGTGAACACCATGGCCATGTCATGTTGATCGGCGGCCGCGATGACCTCCGCATCGCGCTTGCTGCCGCCCGGCTGGATCACGGCGCGGATGCCGTAGCCGGCGGCCACGTCGAGGTTGTCGCGAAACGGCAGGAACGCATCCGAGGCCATGACCGAGCCGGCCACCGTGAGCTCTTCATCGGTGGCCTTCATCGCGGCGAGGCGTGTCGAATACACGCGGCTCATCTGACCTGCGCCGACACCGATGGTGGCGCCGGCGCGCGCAAACACGATGGCGTTGGATTTCACGAACTTGCACACGGCCCAGGCGAAGCGCAGGTCGGCGAGCTCTGCACTCGTCGGCTTACGGCGCGTGGGCACGGTGAGCTCGCCTGCCGGCAGCCCCGCCAGATCGCGCGACTGCGCCAGCAGCCCACCGCTCACGCTGCGCAGCTCGAATTCGGCGCCGTCGACCTGCGGCCGCTCCCCCAGCACCAGCACCCGTACGTTGGGCTTGCCGGCCAGCACGCGCGCGGCGGCGGCGTGCACGGCGGGTGCCGCCAGTACCTCGACGAACTGGCGCTCGAGGACCGCGGTCGCGGTGGCCGCGTCGAGCTCGCGGTTGAAGGCGATGACGCCGCCGTACGCGGAGGTCGGATCGGTGCGGTAGGCACCCTCGTAGGCGTCGAGGGGTGTGGCCGCCACGGCGACCCCGCAGGGGTTGGCGTGCTTGACGATGACGCAGGCGGCCTGCGTGAACTGGCGCACGCACTCGACGGCGGTATCCGCGTCCGCAATGTTGTTGTACGAAAGGTCCTTCCCCTGCAGCACGCGCGCGGCGGCCGGCCCGGCACCGCGTCCGGCAGGCTCGCGGTACAGCGCCGCGCTCTGGTGGGGATTTTCGCCGTAGCGCAGGTCCTGCACCTTCTCGAACATGAGCGACAGGGTCGCGGGGAACGGCTCGCCCCGGGGCGCCTGCTGTGAGGTCAGGTAGGCGGCGACCTGGGCGTCGTAGTGGGCGGTATGGGAGAAGGCCTTGGCGGCGAGGCGTGCGCGCGTGACAAACTCACTCCCCCCCTGGTGCGTGTCGAGCTCGGCGAGCAGCAGCGGATAGTCCGCCGGATCGACGACGACCAGCACCGATTCATGGTTCTTCGCCGCGGCGCGCAGCATCGCCGGCCCGCCGATGTCGATGTTCTCCACGGCGTCGGCGTGGCGGCAGCCGGGCCGGGCCACCGTGGCTGCAAACGGGTAGAGGTTCACCACCAGCAGATCGATGGGCGCGATGGCGTGCTGCGCCATGACGGCGTCGTCCACGCCGCGGCGGCCCAGGAGACCACCGTGAATCCTCGGATGCAGGGTCTTGACCCGACCGTCCATGATCTCGGGAAAGCCGGTGTAGGCGGCGACCTCGCGCACCGGCACGCCGTTGTGTGTGAGCAGCTGCGCCGTGCCGCCGGTGGACAGGATCTCGATGTTGCGCCTGGCGAGCTCGCGCGCCAGATCGACGAGGCCGGTCTGGTCGGAAACCGAGAGGAGCGCGCGGCGTACCGGCGGCGGCATGGGCTTCATCCCTCAAAGGCGCCGGCGGCCGCCGGCGGGCCGGCGGCTCAGGAGCCGGCAAGCCCGAACTGCTTCAATTTCTTGCGCAGGGTGCCACGGTTGATGCCGAGAATGTCTGCGGCGCGGCTCTGGTTGCCGTGCACGTAATCGAGCACGACACGAAACAGCGGCTCCTCGACCTCGCGCAGCACCAGGTCGTAGAGACGGGCGGGCCGGTGACCGTTCAGGCTGGTGAAGTAATCGCTCAAGGCGCGCTCGGCGTGGTTGCGCAGCGGCAGTTCCCGCCCGTTGACTCTGGCGATAGCTTCGCGAGTCCGCGTCTTTCTCTTTGCGGTCATTGTGAGTCCCCCCAAAGGGAAAAACCGTTCGTCAGGCCGTCATGGCAGCCTCATTCACCCAGTTCTCGAAATGCTTAAGCGCGTGCGCGAACTGTGCGGCCGTGTTCGCAGCCCCCAGCAGCTCCCGGCGACTCTCCGCCGGCTCATCCAGCAGGCCGCAATACCAGCCGAGATGTTTGCGCGCGATCCGGACTCCACTCTCCTCGCCGTAAAAGAAGTACAGGGAGTCGAGATGCGCCAGAATGATATCACGCAGGTCGGCGCGCAGCAGCGGCGGCGGCGCAATTCCGTTTTCCAGGTGGATGTTGACAGCGCGGAAGATCCATGGGGCGCCATGACTGGCGCGCCCGATCATTACTCCGTCTGCGCCCGTGAAATCAAGTACCTCGCGCGCTTTTTGCGGCGTAGTGATGTCGCCGTTCGCGAACACCGGAATCCGCACTCGCGACTTGATGGCGCGGATCGTGTCGTACTCGGCCGCGCCTTCAAAAAAATCCGCGCGCGTGCGGCCATGCACCGCGAGCGCGCCGATGCCGCACTCCTGCGCGAGGTATGCAATGTTCGCACCGTTTCTGTGCTCACGGTCCCAGCCGGTGCGGATCTTGAGGGTCACCGGCACGTCGACCGCGTTCACGACCGCCTGCAGAATGCGCGCCACCAGCGTCTCGTCGGTGAGCAGCGCCGAACCACATAGCCTGCCACACACTTTTTTTGCCGGACACCCCATGTTCAGATCGATGAGCTGCGCGCCGAGGTCCACGTTGGCGCGCGCCGCCTCCGCCAGCGCCTGCGGGTCGGCGCCGGCCAGCTGCACCACGCGCGGCTCGGGCTCGCCCTCGTGATTCATGCGATGGCGCGATTTGGGCGTATTCCACAGCCGCCTGTCCGAGGTGATCATCTCGGAGGCCGCCAGCCCCGCGCCGAGTCGGCGGCACAGGACACGGAACGGGCGATCGGTCACTCCGGCCATGGGCGCGAGCACGACAGCTGAGGGCAGGAGGTAGGGTCCGATGCGCAAGTGACACCCCATGGCGCGACGCGCTAGCGCGCGATGGCGTCGTTTGCGCAGGTGACCTCGCCGCCGCTGGCTGGCAGACAGGCGTCGATCTCGAATCCCACGGCATTGGCGCCCGGATCCACGAACCCCATCTCCGCGTCGATGCGCTGGCCCGCGGATAGAAAAGCCGGTCCCGGCGTGGCGTGCGGCAGGTACAGGGGCGGCGCCACGTCGCGCGCCGCGATCCGGTTGCCGAAGCGATCCTGCAGAGTGACCCGCAGTACCGGCAGGGGCTGGGGCTGCGCTGCGGCGTTCTTGACGCTGGCGCGTACCGTGATCAGACCGGCGCTCGCCGGTTCCACGGACGCACCGAGCTGGCGCACTTCATACGCCCGCAGATCCCAGTGCGGCGCCAGCGGTACGCCGAGGGACGCGTACAACGCGGTGAGCGGGCGGTGGAAGCGCGCGGTGGCGGCGAGCTCGTCACGATAGTGGTTCACGATCTGCGCGAGCAGGAGCAGCAGCGCAAGGCCGGTACCGGCGCGCCACAGGTGCGGCAGCAGGCGCGACATTCCCGTGCTCGCGCTGAGGTCCTCGCCGAGCCGCATCTTGCGCGGGGCTCGTGCCTGACTCGGTGCGCTTCGGGCTCTCACGGGGGCTGCGGACGCGGGCCCAGCGGTGGCCGCCTCGCGCGCGGCGGGTCGCGGTGCTTCCTGCGCGGCGGCGGACGGGCCTGCCTGCCGCGAGGCGGGCGGTGGTGTTTCCCGCGGGACCGGCGGCGCTGCTTCCCGAGCCGCGGGCGGCGATGGTTCCCGTGGGGCCGGCGGCGCTGCTTCCCGAGCCGCGGGTCGCGGTGTTTCCCGCGGGACCGGCGGCGCTGCCTCCCGAGCCGCGGGCGGCGGTGGTTCCCGTGGGGCCGGCGGCGCCGCCTCCGGCGGCGCCAGCGGCTCCGGGAGGTCGAAGTGCAATATTGAGGCCAGTAACTCCGGGTCGATTTCCACATCGATCTGGGAATCGGAGTCCTGCGCCGGCGCGGCCTCCTGATTCGCGGCGACCATGGCCTTGAAGGTTCCCGTCGTCCATTGCGGGTTCGGCGGCGGTTCGACGAACACGGAAGCCACATCGGTCTGGGTGGGATCGAACTCGAGCGCTTCCTCCGGGATTGCGTCCTCGTCGGTCACGCTCTGCGGCGGGGCGTTGGGGGGCGCAGGCGATGGGATCTGCGAGGCCGCAGCGGCCGGCGGTGCAGTCTCGACGCTCTCCTCGGAGACTTGTCCCTCCTCCGTCAACCGCGCGAGCGCATTGAACACGCTCGAGCAGCGCCCGCAGCGGACATAACCCTGGGCGACGCGCAGATCCTCGGTGGTCACCACCAGGGTCAGGGCACACTTTGGACAGACTGTGAACATGACGGAGCTGCGTTGCGGGGTGTCAATGGCGGCGTCCGGCGAGGCCCACCCACCCGTCGCGCTCGCCGAACGCGGCGACATCAAAGCACGTTGCGTAAGCGGCTGTCACGTCGGCGACCTCATGCTGCATGAGTCCCGCCAGCACCACTTCCCCGCGCGCGCGCAGCAGTGACGCGAAGCGCGGCGCCAGCGTGCACAAGGGCCCCGACAGAATGTTCGCCAGCAGCACATCGGCCGCGGCCGGCAGCGTGTCGGGGCGGTCGTGCACCTGCACCTGCCGCGCCACGCCGTTCGCCCGGGCATTGGCGCGCGCCGCGGCGAGGGCCTGGGGATCGATATCGAAGCAGTGCACCTGCGCCGCCCCGAGCTTTGCTGCCGCGAGTGCCAGCACGCCCGAGCCGCAGCCGTAGTCGATGACGCATGCACCGGGCGCGAGGTGCGCGTCGAGCCCGAGCGCTTGCCTCTCTACGGAGTGCTCGGCTGGCGCGCGCAATAGATGCGCATGCGCATCGAGCCACGTCAGGCACAGCGCCGTGCTCGGATGACTGCCGGTGCCGAACGCCAGCCCCGGATCGAGCGCGACCACGACCGCGCCGGGCTCGGTGACGCGCTCATGGTGTGGGCATACCCACAGACGGCGTCCGAAGCGCAGCGGGTGGAAGTCTTTGAGCCACTCGCGCTCCCAGACGCGCTCGGCCAGCTCGTGCACGCCGATGAGGTCGGGGTCCAGACCCAGCGCCGCAGCGAGCGCGCGCCTGATGCCGGGCGCGTCGTGGGCCTGCACGAACAGGCACTTCAGGAGGGTCCGCGGCCACAGACGGAACTCTCCGGGCAGGGGCTCGAGCACCGCATCATCACGTGCGTCGACGAACGTCACCGCGCTCGCGCCGCAGGCCCAGCAGGCATCTTCTGCGGCTTGCGGATCCAGCGATCCGAGATCGAACGTAAACTCCAGATACGCGGCCACCGCCTAGCGCAGACCCAGCCGCCGCTCCAGGTAGTGGATGTCGGTGCCGCCTTTCTGGAAGGCCGCGTGGTTGCAGATCTCCTGGTGCAACGCCACGTTGGTCTTGATGCCTTCGATCACCATTTCGGCCAGCGCATTCTTCATGCGCGCGATGGCGGTCTCGCGCGTGTCGCCGTGGGCGATGACCTTGCCCACCAGCGAATCGTAGTAGGGCGGGACGTTGTAGCCGGAGTAGACGTGGCTGTCGACGCGGATGCCGGGACCACCCGGGGCGTGCCACAGCCTGATCGGGCCGGGGGACGGCATGAAGGTCTTGGGATCCTCCGCGTTGATGCGGCATTCCATGGCATGACCGCGGATCTGCACATCGCCCTGCGTGTAGGGCAGACGCTCGCCTGCGGCGACCAGCAGTTGTGCCTTCACCAGGTCGATCCCGGTGATCAGCTCGGTCACCGCGTGCTCGACCTGGATGCGGGTGTTCATCTCGATGAAGTAGAACTCGCCGTCCTGGTACAGGAACTCCATGGTGCCGGCATTGCGGTAGCCGACCGCGCGGCACGCTTCCACGCAGCGCTCACCCATGAAGCGCCGCTGGCGCACGGTGATGCCCGGTGCCGGCGCCTCCTCGATCACTTTCTGGTGGCGCCGCTGCATCGAGCAATCGCGCTCGCCCAGGTGGATGATGTTGCCGTGTGCGTCCGCCAGCACCTGGAATTCGATGTGCCGCGGCCGCTCCAGGAATTTCTCCAGGTAGACCTGGTCGTTGCCGAAGGCTGCGCGCGCTTCCGCGCGCGTGATGCCGATCGCGTTCAGGAGCGAGGCCTCGGTGTGCACAGCGCGCATGCCGCGCCCGCCGCCGCCGCCGGATGCCTTGATGATCACCGGGTAGCCGACGTCGCGCGCGATGCGCAGGTTCTCGTCCGCGTCCTCGCCCAGCGGACCATCGGAGCCCGGCACGCACGGCACGCCGTGCGATTTCATGATCCGGATCGCCGACACCTTGTCGCCTATGGCACGGATGGTCTCCGCCTTGGGGCCGACGAACACGAAGCCGCTTTTTTCCACGCGCTCGGCGAAGTCGGCGTTCTCGGACAGGAAGCCGTAGCCGGGGTGGATCGCGACCGAGTCGGTGACTTCCGCGGCGCTGATGATCGCCGGCATGTTGAGATAGCTGGCGGACGAGGGCGGCGGCCCGATGCATACCGATTCATCGGCGAGCAGCACGTGCTTGAGGCTGTAGTCGGCGGTGGAGTGCACCGCCACGGTCTTGATGCCGAGCTCCCGGCAGGCACGCAGGATCCGCAGCGCGATCTCGCCGCGGTTGGCGATGACGATCTTCTCGATCATGGGGCGCTTATTCGACGACGAACAGCGGCTGGCCGAACTCGACCGGATCGCCGTTCTGGGCCATGACCGAGGTGATGCGACCGGCCCTGTCGGCTTCGATCTGGTTCATCATCTTCATGGCCTCGATGATGCACAGCACCTGGCCCACCTTGATTTCATCGCCGATCTCGACGAAGGCCTTCGCGCCCGGGGAGGGTGAGGCGTAGAAAGTGCCCACCATGGGAGCTGTGATCACGTGCTCGTTGGGCTTGGGCTTCGGGGCTGCGCTCTCAGCGGCGGGCAACGCCGCGGACGCTGCGGCGGCAGCGCCGCCCGCGCCGGCCGGGAGGGCCGCCACATGGACCTGCGGAGCCTGGTGTCCGGTCGCGGTGCCTGCGGGCATGCGGCTGATGCGCAGCGCCTCTTCCCCTTCCTTGATCTCGATTTCCGCGATGCCGGACTCCTCGAGCAACTCGATCAGCTTTTTGATTTTTCGAATGTCCATGCCGGGAATGCCCCCAAGGAATCAGAAAGCGGAAACGCGCAGGCGTCAGGCGGAGGCGGCGAGCCGTTGAGCGGCGGCGCGCACGGCCGCCTCGTAGCCGAACGCTCCCAGCCCGGTGATGACCCCCACCGCGATGTCCGACAGATAGGAATGCCGGCGAAACGGCTCGCGAGCGTGCGTGTTGGACAGGTGTACTTCAATGAACGGCACGCCGGTGCCCAGCAGCGCGTCGCGCAGCGCAATGCTGGTGTGCGTGAAGGCGCCCGGGTTGACGATCATGAACGCCACAGCCTCGGTGCGGGCCCGATGGATGCGATCGATCAGCTCGTGTTCGGCATTACTCTGGAACGCGATCAGCTCGTGCCCGAGTTCGCGGGCCACCGCCGCCGAGCGCTTCTCGATCGACTCGAGTGTGTCGGTGCCGTACACCGCCGGTTCCCGGGTCCCGAGCAGATTGAGGTTCGGGCCGTTCAATAACAGCACTCGGGCCATGGGACTTCTTTGTGAGTCGTTAACAAGCGAACCGGCGCGAATGTAACCTAATTCGTCCCTATCAGGGTACTTCTTGTTGCGATTTGCCAGGATCTGGCAGGACCGGGTCTATTGCGCCGCGCCACCCGCCGGGGGAGACCTTCGCACATTGAGGCGGCCGATCCCGGTCGCGATCTGCTCCCGGGCGGTGCTGAGGCTCAGGCGTCCCTGGTCCAGGTCGCGCATGCGGCCAAGGATGAGGTCGGCCTCCTCCCGGTGCAACTCGCCTACCTGCACCGCGACAATCCTGCCGGCGCGGTCGGCGAACACACTGAAGGGCAGGACGGGATCCATGCCAAAGGCCGCGGCGGCCTCGAGCCCCCCCTGCTCGCCGACCAGCACCGGATAATCGATCCCGCTGCTTCGGGCATACTTCTGCGCCGCATCACGAGAATCGATGGCGATACCGACAATTTCGAGCCGATCTGCTGCACGTTCGCGGCGTAGGCTCTTGAGGAGCGGAATTTCCCGCCGGCAGGGCTCGCACCAGCTGGCCCAGAAATTCACCACCCGCATACGGTCCTTCCAGTCGGTGAGGCGGTGAAGCCTGCCGTCCAGGCCGGGGAGCGCGAAGGGCGGCAGCACCTCGGGAATCTTGCGGACCGGCGCGGATGATTCGGGCGCGGGCCCCGCGCGTGCGCCCGCAGCCGCCAGGGGTGCCGGAGCGGGTGCGGCGTACAGCCTCGGGCGCGGCGGGCTTGCCAGGTGGTAGACGAGAAAGCCGCCGGCGGCGCAGGCCACCACCACCGCGGCGACGAGCCCCACGCCGGGCCGGACAGGCGAGGGCGGATCGATCACGGAGGCGCGTGCAGCGCGGCGCGGGTGCGGGCGGCGAAGGCTTGCGCCTTCATGTACCCCACGACCCGATACTGGGTGCGTTCCTGGCCGTCCGCGCCGTAGAAGGCGATGGTCGGTGGTCCGAAGATCCCGAAGCGCTTCAGCAGCGCCTGGTCGTCCGCGTCGTTCTGCGTCACGTCGGCGCGCAACAGCACCGCGGCGCTGAGCGCCGCCTGCACGTCCGGGTCCGTGAAGGTGTAGCGCTCCATCTCCTTGCACGAGGTGCACCAGGCCGCCGAGAAATCCACCAGCACGCCCCGCCCCTGCAGCTTCGCCTGCGCGACCTCGCGGTCCAGATCAGCGACCGATTCGATGCGGCGGAACGGCAGCTCGCGGGCCTTGGCGGCGAAGGCGGGTATCGGCGCGAGCGGGTCGGTGCCGCCGAGCGCAGAGCCCGCGGTAAGCGCCACGCCGTACAGGCCGGCGATCACGCCCGCGACGCGCAGCGTCCAGGTGGCGGCGGAATGGCCGCGGGTCTGCCAGCACAGGACCCAGGCCAGGATCAGCGCGGGCACCGCCCACAGCGAGAGCGCCACGCGCTCCGGCACGATGCGCGCGAGCATCCACGCCGCGACCGCCAGCATCATCACGCCGAAGAGCTTCTTCACCAGGTCCATCCAGGGTCCGGCCCTGGGCAGCAGCCGGCCCGCCGAGGCGCCCACCACCAGCAACGGCGTCCCCATGCCGATGCTCATGGCGAACAGTGCCGCGCCACCGCGCGCCATCTGCCCGCTCTCGCTGATCACGAGCAGCGCTCCGACGAGCGCCGGCCCCACGCAGGTGGTGACGATAAGAGCCGAGAGCGCGCCCATGACGGCGACACCGCCGAAGGTGCCGGTGGACTGGCGGTTGCTGATGTTGGCGATGCGGGTCTGGATCGCGACCGGCATCTGCAGCGTGAACAGCCCGAGCATCGAGAGCGCGAGCACCACGAACAGGGCCGCAAACAGCGTCAGCACCCACCACTGCTGGAACACGGCCTGCACCTGCCGGCCCGCGGCCGCGCAGGCAATGCCGGCGAGGGTGTAGGTGAGCGCCATGCCGAGCACGTAGGTCACCGACAGCGCGAAGGCGCGCGCGGTGTTGAGGGTCCTGCCGCCCCCGGCGATGATCCCGGAGAGGATCGGCACCATCGGCAACACGCAGGGCGTGAATGCGAGTGCGAGTCCTGCGAGGTAGAACCAGCCGAGCATAACGAGGGGATTGCCGGCGCGGATGAGCGAGGCGAACCAGTCCTGCTCGGCGCCGCCACCGGCTCCCCGGGCGAAGGAGCCCGCGGAGCCTGTGACGGCGGAGGTCGCGCCCGCGGACAGATTCACGGTCACGGTCTTGGTAATGGGCGGGTAACACAGGCCCGCCTCGGCACAGCCCTGATAAGTCACCTGCAGCGGCAGCTCGAAGGCGCCGCCGCTCGCCCGCAGCACCGGCACGGTGGCGATGAGCTCGTGGTGGTAGACCTCCTGCCTGCCGAAGTACTCGTCGGTCTTGATCTGGCCTTGAGGCATCTGCGGCGCCCCGAGCTGCGCTCGCGGGCTCGGCGTCACGATCTTGATGCGGGCGCGGTAGAGGTAATAGCCATCGGCGATCTCCCAGTTGAGGCGCACGCGGTCGGTCCCGTCGGGCAGTGCATCGAAACGGAAGGCGCGGTCCGGGGGCAGAAAGTCGTCCCCGCTGGTCTTGACCGAGTCCAGGAGCGCATCGATGCCCCCTTTGGGGGCGGGCTGCGAGGGGGCGGGCTGCGAGGGGGCGGGCTGCGAGGGGGCGGGCTGCGCGAGCCCCAGGCTCATCAGCAGCAGGGCGGCGGAAATATGTCTAATCCGGGTCACGGCATGCCTTGCGGGAAGTCTCATCGCTTCGCCTGTCTTATAGCTCAGCCTTTTTATAGCTCAGCCTTTTGATGAGTGGCAGGAACTGCGGTTCATCCCGGGCGGGCGCTCCTGCCGTTCCCGCCCAGCTGACGTTTCTGCCCGGCCGCCCGCCCGGTCGGCTGGCGCCTGAAGGCGCTCATGATCGCAAAAAAAGCCCCTCGGACGACTTGAATTCGCCGGCGGCCCCCCTATGATTAGCAGCCGCGACAGGGGAGTGCTAATAGTCGCCTGGCGCATAGATTCAGCCCATTCACCAAGTCTTATTCAAGGAGCGTAAACCATGAAGATCCGTCCTCTTCATGACCGCGTCATCGTGAAGCGCCTGGAAGAGGAGCGTACCTCCCCGGGTGGCATCGTGATTCCCGATACCGCGGCAGAGAAGCCGGTGCAGGGAAAGATCGTAGCGGTCGGCAAGGGCAAGATTCTCGAAGACGGCCAGGTTCGGCCTCTCGACGTCAAGGTCGGCGACAAGATCCTGTTCGGCAAGTACAGCGGAACCGAGGTCAAGGTCGACGGGGATGAACTGGTGGTCATGCGCGAAGAAGACGTCATGGCCGTGATTGAAGGCAAGTAAGCGAGGATCACGACAATGCCTGCTAAAGAAGTCCGATTCAGCGACGACGCACGCCAGCGCATGTTCAAGGGCGTGAACGTCCTCGCCAACGCCGTCAAGGCGACCTTAGGCCCGAAGGGCCGCAATGCCGTGCTCGAGAAGAGCTTCGGCGCCCCCACCGTCACCAAGGACGGCGTGTCGGTCGCGAAGGAAATCGAGCTCAAGGACAAATTCGAGAACATGGGCGCGCAGATGGTGAAGGAAGTCGCGTCCAATACCTCCGACGAGGCCGGCGACGGTACCACGACCGCCACCGTGCTCGCCCAGGCGATCATGCGCGAGGGCCTGAAGGCCGTCTCCTCGGGCCGCAACCCGATGGACCTCAAGCGCGGCATCGACAAGGCGGTCATCACCGCGGTGGAGGAGCTCAAGAAGCTCTCCAAGCCCTGCAAGGACTCCAAGGCGATCGCCCAGGTCGGCACGATCTCGGCCAATGCCGATGAGTCGATCGGCAAGACCATCGCCGAAGCGATGGAGAAGGTCGGCAAGGAGGGCGTGATCACGGTCGAGGAGGGCTCGGGACTGGAGAACGAGCTGGAAGTGGTCGAGGGCATGCAGTTCGACCGCGGCTACCTCTCGCCGTACTTCATCAACAACCAGCAGAACCAGACCGCCGAGCTCGAAAAACCGGTGATCCTGCTGGTCGACAAGAAGATCTCCAACATCCGTGAGCTGCTGCCGCTGCTCGAGGGCGTGGCCAAGGCCGGGCGGCCGCTGCTGGTGGTCGCCGAGGACGTCGAAGGTGAGGCGCTCGCGACCCTGGTCGTCAACAATATCCGCGGCATTCTCAAGGTGGCCGGCGTCAAGGCTCCGGGCTTCGGCGACCGCCGCAAGGCCATGCTGCAGGACATCGCCACCCTCACCGGCGGCACGGTCATCTCCGATGAGGTCGGCCTGTCGCTCGAGAAGGCCAGCATCAACGATCTGGGCGAGGCGAAGAAGATCGTCGTGGAGAAGGAAAACACCACGATCATCGACGGCGCCGGCAAGCCCGCCGACATCAAGGCGCGCATCGAGTCGATCCGCCAGCAGGCGGAGGAAGCCACTTCCGACTACGACAAGGAGAAGTTGCAGGAGCGCGTGGCGAAGCTCTCCGGCGGCGTCGCCGTGGTCAAGGTCGGCGCGGCCACCGAGGTCGAGATGAAGGAGAAGAAAGCCCGCGTCGAGGACGCGCTGCACGCGACGCGCGCGGCGGTGGAAGAGGGCGTGGTGCCCGGCGGCGGTGTGGCGCTGATCCGTGTGCAGAAGGCGCTCGACAAGCTCGAGGCGGTGAATGAGGACCAGGCGGTCGGCATCCGTATCCTCGCCCGCTCGATCGAGGAGCCGCTGCGGCAGATCGTCGACAACGCCGGCGAGGACGCCGCGGTGATCCTCAACCGCGTCAAGGAAGGCAAGGGCGCTTTCGGCTACAACGCGGCCAGCGGCAAGTTCGGCGACCTGTTGGAGGAGGGCATCCTGGACCCGACCAAGGTGACTCGGTTGGCGCTGCAGAATGCCGCCTCGGTGGCCGGGCTGCTGCTCACGACCGAGGTCATGGTTGCCGAGGCCCCGAAGGACGAGGAGCACAGCCATGCGGGCCCGCCGGGCGGCATGGGCGGAATGGACATGTAAGACCCTCTCTAAAGAGGTATCGATTCCGTAATCAACAGCCGATTAACATAACAGCTAAGGGCTTGCGTCCGGTTCTCAGCCGGACGCCGCCCCCAAAGCCGCGGAACAAGACCCCCTATTCCGCGCATTCCTCGCAGGCCCCACCCAGTGGGGCCTGTTTTTTTGCGCGCCCTGCGCGCACCTGCACGGCGACCCCGTTGGCGGTGAGTGCGGCGTGTCGCGGTGCAAGCACTTCCCCGCACCTGCGCCTAAGGTTATCGTCCTTACCCAGGAGGCCGACCATGGCTACTGTTTGCTACCGAGCCCTGCGGGGCGCCGCGTGCCTTGCCGCCCTGGTGCTCGCCGCGTGCGCGCAGCCAGGCCAGGACGAGATGAGTTGGGCGCGGGCGGCGCTCGCGCGCAACGACCGGATCGAAATCGTGGCTGCCGACCAGCAGAGCCGTACCTTCACGGTGCGGGTGAAGGACACGGGCGAGTTGCGCATGGTGCGCGCGGATGAGCTGATCGCCGGCCCGGCGCTCCATGCGAAAGCGCCGGCAGCCGCGGCGGCGGCCGGCACGGCTGCGCCAGCCGAGACGGCGCCGGTCAGCGCCGACGGCGGCGCGGTCGCCAGCGCCGGCGAGGCTGCTGTTCCCCAGAACGCCAGCGCGCCGCCCGTCGCGCCCGCCGTGGAGCGCGCCGCCGCGCGCGCGGGCACCCCCACCGCCACCGCGGGCGGACGCGTATTGAAGGAAGGGCCGGGCTACACCATCAAGGCTGCCTCGGCCGCTGCCCCGGCGGCGGGCGGGCGGGAGCGCGATAGCGCCGTCACCAGCGCCGCGGTGGAGCGGCGCCACGAGCCGATCGTGTGCCAGGGCTCACGGCTGCTGCACATCGACAACCGCAACCTCGAGTTCGACGGCGACGCGGTGAGCGCGCAAGACGGCTGCGAGATTCACATCACCAACAGCCACATCAGCGCCACCGGGGTCGGGGTCACCGCCCGCCACGCCAACGTCCACATCGACAACAGCCTGATCGAGGGCGATGCGGGCTCGATCGATGCCTCGGATGGCGCGCAGGTGTATGCCGCATCCTCGCGCTTCAGGGGCCTCAGTCGCCGGGTCGACACCGCGGCGTTCCACGATCTCGGGGGCAACGTCTGGAACTAGCCACCCCGAGAAAATGGGGACCCCCCTCAGCGCGGAGCTGACCAGTCTCGTCGCCGTCTCGCTCGAAACGCTCAACGCCAACGAGGCCGCGCGAACGGCGCTCCGCGCCGCGCCGCCCGCCATTCGCGACTCGATCCAGACGGTATTCGCCGCCAGCGACTTCGTGGCGCAATCCTGGGCGCGCGACGCGCAGTGCCTCGCCGGCCTCATCGACGGGGGCGACCTGCAACGGCCCCTCGCCGCGGCGGACTTTGCGGCGCGCGCCCCGCGGCCTGCGGACCTGGCGACGCCCGAGGCGCATTTCCAGGCCGAGCTGCGCCGCTGGCGGCGGCGCGAGCTCACCCGCATCGCCTGGCGGGATCTCACCGGCTGGGCGGATCTCTCCGCGACGTTCGCCGATCTCACGGCTTTTGCCGATGCGGCGATCGGCGCGGCGCTCTCGCACGCCCGCCGCGCTCTCGTCGCCCGCTACGGCGAACCGCGCTCGGCGGCCGGCGAGGTTCAGCCCCTGGTCGTCATCGGCATGGGGAAGCTCGGCGGCGGCGAACTGAATTTCTCCTCCGACGTCGATCTGGTGCTGCTGTTTCCCGAGCACGGTGAGACCGACGGCCCGCGCGGCGTCGCCAATGAGGAGTTCTTCACGCGCCTGGGACAGGCGCTGGTGCGGCTGCTGGAGACGCCGACATCCGAGGGCTTTGTGCTGCGCGTCGACCTGCGCTTGCGGCCTTTCGGGGACTCGGGCCCCCTGGTGGCGAGCTTCGCTTCCTTCGAGGATTACCTGCCGCGCCACGGGCGCGACTGGGAGCGGTACGCGTATGTCAAGGCCCGCCCGGTCACGTGTGCCGAGCGTTACGCGGAAATCGACGCGGCAGCGATACGGCCGTTCGTCTATCGCCGCTATCTCGACTACGGCGTGTTCGAGAGCCTGCGGGAGATGAAGACTCTCATCGAGCGCGAAATGCAGCGGCGCGAGCTCGCCGATCACGTGAAGCTCGGTCCGGGCGGGATCCGCGAAATCGAATTCATCGTGCAGGCGCTGCAGCTCACCCGCGGCGGCCGCGATCCGCGCCTGCAGACACCCTCGCTCCTCGCCGCGCTGGCCTGCCTCGGGGAGTCGCAGCTGCTGCCGGCCGAGGCCACGAGCGAACTGCGCGCCGCCTATATCTATCTGCGCCGGCTCGAGAACCGCCTGCAGATGCTCGCCGACGCGCAGGTCCATTCCCTGCCGGCGGAGCCGCTGGCGCGCGAGCGCCTGGCGCTCGCCATGGGTGCGCACGACTGGGCCGCGCTCACGCAGGAGCTCAATGCGCACCGCGCACGGGTCAGCCGCCACTTTCGCCTGCTGGTGCAGGGCGGGGCGGAGCCCGACAGGGGCGCCGTGCGCATCGATCTGGGAAGATTCTGGGACAGCCAGGCGGAAACCGCCGCGCTGGCGGAGGCACTGGCGCGCGCTGGTTTCACAGACAACGCGGAAGTCGCGCGCCTGCTGCTGGAGCTGCGCGCCTCGGCCCTGGTGCGCAAGCTCGATGAGCCCGGGCGCAAGCGCCTGCAGGCCCTGTTGCCGGCGCTGCTCGCGGACGTCGCGGGGAGCAGCGCCCAGCTGCCCGTGCTGCGACGGATCCTCGCCATCATCGAGGCGACCGGCAAGCGTTCGGCGTACTTCGCACTGCTGCGCGAGAACGGCGCGGCGCGCGCGCGCCTGGTGCAGCTGTGTCGTCATGGGGATTTCCTCGCCGCGCAGATCGCGGCGCATCCGCTGCTGCTGGATGAGCTGATCGATGCGCGGCTGCTGTCGCAGCCGCCGACCCGTGCCGGCTTCGCGCGCGAGCTCGAATCCAGGATGGAGCAGCTGCGCACCGAGGATCCCGAGCAGCAGGTGGAGGCCCTGCGGCAGTTCCAGTGCGCGGCCCTGTTTCGCGTCGCGGTCGCGGATCTCACCGGCGTGCTGCCACTGATGCAGGTGAGCGACCGGCTCACCGACATCGCCGAACTCATCGTCGAGCGCGCCCTGCAGCTGGGCTGGCGGCAGATCAGCGCGCAGTTCGGAGTGCCGACCTGCGGCGACGGGGAGGGCCGGCGCCCGGTGGCCATCTGCGCGGTGGGCTACGGCAAGCTGGGCGGCATGGAGCTCGGCTACGGTTCCGATCTGGACCTCGTGTTCCTGCACGACTCGCACGGCGAGCAGCAGGAGACCAGCGGCGCGCGTCCCATCGACAATCAGCTGTTCTTCGTGCGGCTCGCGCAACGCATAGTGCACCTGCTGACCATGCACTCCGCCGCCGGTCGGCTCTATGAGGTCGACGTGCGCCTGCGCCCGAGCGGCAAGGGGGGCCTCCTGGTCACCAACATCGAGGCGTTTGCGGACTACCAGCGCCGGGAAGCGTGGACCTGGGAGCACCAGGCGCTGCTGCACGCCCGCGCCGTGGCGGGCGCGCCCGAGCTGTGCGCGCGCTTCGAGCGGGTGCGGCTCGAGGTACTATGTGAGCACGTGCGCCGTGACAGCCTGCGCGAGGAGGTGCGCAACATGCGCGAGCGGCAGCGCCGCGAGCTCTCCGCGGGCGATGCGCTGCGCTTCGACATCAAGCAGGATCCGGGCGGGATCGCCGACATCGAGTTCCTAGCCCAGTACTGGGCGCTCATGTGGGCGCGCGAGTACCCGCCGGTGGCGATGTTCTCCGACACGATCCGCCAGCTGGAGTCGGTGGCCTCCGCGAATCTGGTGCCGCAGGCGAGCGTGGATCTGCTCACCCGGGCCTATCGCGAGTACCGCGCCGCCACCCATCTGCTGTCCCTCGAGGGCGCTGCGCCCATCGTGCCGGCGGCCGACTTCCGCGACACACGTGCCGCCGTGATACAGCTGTGGAACGCAGCGCTGGCTCCTGAGGCACAGGGCGCGCAGGTATAATCACCCCTGCCCATGGTCGCTGCGGCCAAACCGCTCATCGAACCCAACGCGCAGAACCAGTACCAGGTCAGTACCGAGGATCTGCCGCTGTGCTGCCCCATGCCGCAGATGTACCTGTGGAACTCGCATCCGCGCGTGTATCTGCCGATCGAGGAGAGCGGCTGGGCGAAGTGTCCCTACTGCGGCGCGGAGTTCACGCTGCGCCGGTGAGGGACGGCGAACGGCGAGTGTTCACTCCTGATCCGCCGCGTTGAGATCTCGGGGAGGCGGCAGGTCGGCGCGGATCGGGGCCAGCTTCGCTGCGCGCAGTGCTGCGTTGAGCGCGGCCAGATCGGCTTGCAGCTGCTGCCAGCTGCCCGCAATACCGGTGAACTCCCGTTGCGCCGTGGCAGCCGCGCCCAGCTGCGCGGCGGTGGGGGCGGCGTCACTGCGGGTGACTTCCGCATACAGGGTGGCGATACGCTCCTGCAGCGCCGGCAGGAGGATTTCGCCTTCCTTCTTGTCGGACGAGCCTAACAGCTCGGCAAGGCGCGTCCCCCAGGCTTGCAGGGCAGCGGCGGTTGCGCCCGCGGGCGCGAGCGACTTCAGCTGCGCCTGCTCGGATCTGGCCGCGAGCAGCGCCCGCGAGCTCTCGCTCAGCAGCCGGGCCAACTCCGTGGCCAGGCGCAATTGATCCTCCAGAGCGCCGGGGGAAACCCGTACGCGCGGGTCCGCCTTCACGGTCAGCGGCGCCTCGAAGCGCCGACCCTCGACCGTCAGGCGTACCAGGTAACGCCCGGGCAGCGCGAGCGGACCCTCCGGCCCCTGGGGCGTCGCATGCGGTACCGCGGAGATCGGGTAGCCGCGCGTGGTGGCCAGGGGCGCAGCGTAGCGCAGGTCCCAGACCCAGCGATGCATGCCGCCTTGCGCCGGCAGCACGCGGGGCGGCTTGATCCAGTACTGCGGAATGAGTTCGCGGGCGAGTTGCTCCGCGTCAGGCTGCGCCGGATCGTCGCTTCTGAAGCGGCGCACGAGGCCGTTGCCGCTGTCGAGCACCTCGAGCATCACCGCTCGGCGGGCGTCGTGCGGCAGAAAGAACTCGATGACGGCGCCCGCTGGCGGATTGGCGGCGAGCGGTTCGTCAGGTGGAAGGGGTGTGTCGCTCCAGGTGCTGCGTTGCATGCGGTAGGCGTCGGCGGGACGGAACAGTACGACCTCGTGCATGGGGGCGACGGTCGTGAGTTGCCGCAGCCGCGAGATGTCGTCGAGAATCCAGATCGAGCGGCCGTGGGTCGCCACGATGAGGTCGTCGTCGTGGATCCACAGGTCGCGCATCGAGGTATGCGGCAGATTCAACTGCAGCGACTCCCAGTGCTCCCCGTCATCGGACGACGTCCATACGGCGCTCTCGGTCGCGGCGAACAGCAGTCCCCGGCGCCGGGGATCCTCGCGCACGGCATTTACCGGGGCATCCGGCGGCAGCCCGCCGGCAATCGACTGCCAGGTCCTGCCGTCATCGACGGTGCGGTAAAGGTACGGGCGCAGATCGTCGATCCGCATGCGGCTCACCGAGACGTAGGCCGTGCCCGCATCGAAATGCGACGCCTCGATCTGGGTCACCTTGCTCCAGGGGGTCAGCGCCGGCGGGGTCACGTCGGACCAGTGCGCTCCGCCGTCGGTGGTGAGCCACACCAGGCCGTCATCGGTCCCGGCCCACAGGGTGTCGATGTTGCGAGGCGAGAGTCCGAGCGCGTAGATGACACCGCGCTGGAGTTCCGCTCCCGGCCGGTGCAACGCGCCGACACTGGCGGGAATTCCGCTCGGCTCGCGCGCGAGGTCGGGACTGATCGCCTGCCAGGTCGCGCCCCCGTCGCCGGTCTTGTAGAGACGGTTGGCGCCGTAGTAGAGGGTGTGCGGGTCGAGCGGCGAAAATAACAGCGGCTCGGTGCGATCGACACGCGCGTCGGGGCCGCGCACCGGAATCGGTGTGACGTTCTGCGCCTGCCCGGTCGAGCGGTGGAACTTCGAGACTTCGTTGCGCCCGGCGCCGTAGATCACGTCGGGGTCGAGCGGATCGGGGGCTACATAGCCGTACTCGATGGCCCCCACCGGATGCCAGTCGCGGTCGGTGATCTCCCCGTCGTTGCCGCGGCTGGCGATGCACACCGAGCCGCTCTCCTGCTGCGCGGCGCACACACGATAGGGAAACGTCGGCGCGACGCTGACATGAAACAGCTGCGCGGTGGGCTGGTTGAACCAGGAACTCCAGCTCTGCCCGCCGTTCAGCGTCACGAGCGCGCCCTGATCGCTGACCAGGGCGATGATGCGCGAGTCGTTCGGGTTGATCCACAGGTTCTGGTAGTCATCCCCGCCCGGCGCACCTCGCAGTGACAGCCAGGTCCGGCCGCCGTCGCTGGACTTCATGGTGACGAGGCTCGCGCTGTAAACGACATCCGGGTTCGAGGGATCGACGCGCAGCACCGGCAGATCGCCGCCGCCGATGCGCAGTGCAGGCCGGGGATCCGAGGTGATCCGCAGCCAGCTCTCGCCGGCATCGTCGGAGCGAAAGACGCCCAGTCCCGCCGCCGAGGAGTAATCACCGGGCTCGTCCGTGCCTGCCGTGGCGTACAGGCGCCGTGGCGCGCTCGGGGCGATCGCAATGTTGATCTGCGACAGGTTCGCCGGCAGGCCGGCCGTGAGGCGCTTCCAGGTCGCCCCGCCGTCGCTCGACTTGAACAGGCCGCCCGCGGTGCCCTGGAACTCGTTCTTGTCCTCCCACGGGCCGAGACGCGACTGCCACAGCGCCGCATACACGATCTGCGGCTGGGCCGGATCGATGGCCACCGCCGAGCCGCCGGTGTCCTCATCGCGGTACAGAACCCGCTCCCAGGTCACTGCCCCGTCCGTTGAGCGATAGATGCCGCGCTGCGGGTTGGGTCCGTAGGGGTGGCCGAGTACCGCCGCGAACAGGCGGTTGGGATCGCGGGGATCGACCGCCAGATCCGCGATCTGCTGCCCGTCGGCGAGACCGCGATGCGACCAGCTCTGCCCGCCGTCGGCGGAGCGGTAGACGCCGTTGCCGACCGAGAGGTCCGGCCGATGCAGCCCCTCGCCGCTTCCCACGTAGATGATGTCGGGATCCGAAGGCGCCACGACGATCGCACCGATCGATTGCGTCGGCTGCTCATCGAAGATGGGCCGCCAGGTGCGACCGGCGTCGTCGGTTTTCCAGACCCCGCCGTCGGCCGCACCCACATAGAAGACGTGCGCCTGCGAGGGTACCCCGGCCAGGGCGCGGGTGCGCCCGCCGCGGAACGGCCCGATCATGCGCCAGGCGAGACCGCCGTAGAGGCCGGGCGGTTGCTGCTGCGCGAGGCCGGCGCGCACAACCAGCGTCAGGCTGACGAAGCTCAGCGTCGTCACGAACAATGACTTGTGTCTGCGCACGTCCGGACCCCCCGCCCTACCGATACTGCTTGTACGACTTCTCTTCGATCAGCCGCGATCCCAGCTGCAGATTGATGCGCTTCTTGATCGCCGCGCGCTCGTCATTGCACACGTACACCGCGCGCGCCAGCTCGATGAAATCGCGATCGAAGGTCTGTTTGGCTTCCTTGTCGCGGATGCGATCCTCGATGTCCCACAGCCGCTCGTTGACGTCCTGCAGCGCGCGCTCATCGGGCGCGACGTCCTGCGCGGCGCAGCCGCAGTCCCGCCAGGTCTGCTCCAGCAGCGCAAGTTCCAGCTTCACGTTGACGAGCTTGGCGGCATCGGGGATGCGCACCTGCTTGATCCTGAGGATGGTGATCTTGTCGAGCAACTCGCCCGGAGAGATGGGAACCAGGATGTCTTTCATGGGCGCGATCCTGCGGGGTCCTGCGACTCAGGATACGCGGACGATGCCCGGCAGTCCGTCAAACCCCGAATCGAAGCTGAGAATCCGCTCGATGCCGTGTCGTTGCATAACAGCTGTGTGGAGCGCATCACGCGCAGACAGACCTCTGCGGCCCAGGACGATCTCCTTGGCACGTTCTGCGGCAACCTGATCTATCGGCAGGACCTGATCGACGATGCCGAGCAGCGCATCAAACGCCGGCTGAATGGCATCGCGGCAATCGATGGCCGCATATCTGTGCAGTATCTCCTGGAGGACCTCCGCGTCCGTCACCAGTCGCTGCCGGTCGCTCACCAGGCGCTCAAGCAATCGCTGTGCATCGGCCTTGTGAGGGTGAGGCGCGCCGATCAGATACATCGGAATGTTCGAGTCGACCAGGATCAGGGAGGTGCTCCAGAGCCGTAGCCGCTCTCGATGTGCGCGAGCATGTCGTCAATATCCGCCGTGGGGTAGGCGTGGCGTGCAGCGGCGCGAACCGCGTCGAGCTTCTTGCCGACATCTCCGCTGGGCTCCTGCCGTTGGGCCGCCCGTAACGCTTGCCGCACCCACTCGGCAATGGACATGCGCCGAACGCGAGCTATGCGCTGGATTTCCCGGTAATCAGGGTCCTGCAGAATCACTTGCAATCTCTTAGCCATGACATAGTCTAAATGACTCATTCATATGAGTCAAACGGGTTGGCGCTGCCTACGGCGCTACGCCGCAAGTGATTTCGTATGTTGGTCAGCTCTGGCCCTGCAACTCGTCGAGTCTCGCGGTGACCTGCTCGACGCTGATCAGGTCCATGACACCCGGCTCTTCGATCTTGTGGTTCCACGGCAGTTCGCCGGCCTCACAGCCGCGAAAGGCGCGCGCCGCCTCGGGGTACGCGTCGACGCACCAGCGGCCTGACAGATACGGGCCGCTGCGCGCCGGGTTGGTGGCCGCGTACAGCCCCACCACCGGGGTGCCCACCATGGTCGCCATGTGCACCGGACCTGAGTCGGGACTCACCAGCACCCGCGCCCGCGCCAGCAGCGCGAGCAACTCGGGCAGCGTGTCCTTGCCGATCTGGTTGACGAGCCCGCTGCCGTAGGCCTGCTCGATTTCGGCACCGGTGCGCCGCTCGAGCTCGCTCGGTCCGCCGGCGAGGATCACGCGCATCCGCAGGCGGCGGGCGGCATGCTGCGCGAGCGCTGCGTAGCGCGCGGCCCGCCAGTTGCGCAGCGCGTGCCTCGAGCACGGATTGATGATGAGCGTGGGCCGCGCGTCCGGAATCAGCCGCTCGGCGTAGGCACGCGCGGCCGCCGGCAGCGGCAGGTCCCAGCGCAGCAGCCGTTCGCGGATGCCCAGTGCGGCGAGAAAGCCGAAAAAACTGTCGAGCACGTGCTCGCGGCGCTGGGCGGGGATGCGCGCGTTGGTGAACAGCCACTGCAGCTCGCGGGCCCGCGCACGGTCGAAGCCGAGCTTCACGGCCGCCGGCACGCAATGCGCCACCAGGCTCGAGCGCAGCGCGAGTTGCATGTGCAGCAGCGCGTCGAACCGCCGGCCGCGCAGCCGGGCGCGCAGCGCGCGCAGGGCGG
>Ga0209156_10000802_pt1 | contig 26524 bp, 29 predicted proteins | sample GraSoiAngelo_124_FD_185881 | JGI IMG/M metagenome (GOLD analysis project Ga0209156, IMG submission 185881) | Grasslands soil microbial communities from the Angelo Coastal Reserve, California, USA - 14_0927_05_20cm (SPAdes) (version 2) | ecosystem: Environmental > Terrestrial > Soil > Grasslands... | reverse complement strand
CCTCGAAGTCCCAAGCGTAGAGGCCGCCTGTCCTGACCTGCCGGTAGTTGATGCAGCGATGGCCTGAGAGCTCGCGGGGGGTCCGGGGCACCGGGTGGTCGGCGAAATACGATGGGGCGCCGACGACGGCCATCCGGATGTCCGACCCGATGCGGACCGCGATCATGTCTCTCTCGACGAGGTCGCCGAAGCGGATGCCGGCGTCGATTCGGTTCGCGACGATGTCGGTCAGGTTGTCGTCGACGAGGATGTCCACCCGGATATCGGGATGGGACGCAAGGAAGCCCGGCAGGACAGGCATGACGACGGACGAGACGGCATGCTTGGTCGCGGTGATGCGGACGGTGCCGGAAGGCTTTCCGCGCAGGGCAGAGGCCGCATCCACCCCGGAGGCGATCTCCTCCAGTGCGGGGCGCACAGAGCGCAGCAGCGTTTCGCCCGCTTCAGTCGTCGACACTGAGCGCGTAGTCCGCGAGAGGAGCCGCACCCCGAGCCGCTCCTCCAGCGCCTTCATGGCGTGGCTCAACGCCGACTGGGACACGCCGAGCTCGGCCGCCGCGCGGGTAAAGCTTCCGTGCTCGGCGACGACTGCGAAGGCGGCGAGGTCGTAAAGGTCGTCTCGCAGATGGACCGACAGTTGGCGGCGAGCCTCCTTGGCCCGATGAACGTCACTCGCGCCGTCCTGCCGGTGATGCGCAAACAGCGCTCGGGGCACATCATCTCGATCTCCTCGTCAGCGGGCCTCTCGGGCGCGTTCGAGTTCGGTACGGCCTATGCCGCGTCGAAGTTCGGCCTCGAGGGCTTCATGGACTCGCTGCACGCCGAGGTCGCGCCGTTCGGCATCGCGACCACCATCGTCAACCCCGGGTTCTTCCGCACGGAGCTCCTCACCGAGCAATCGACGAACTATGCCGAGCCGTCCATCGACGACTACGACGAGCGCAGAGCGAAGCAGCTCCAGTTCTGGAAGGCGCAGAATGGCCAGCAATCCGGCGACCCGACGAAGCTCGCGCGAGCGCTCATCACCATTGCGAGCCAGAAGCCACCGCCGCGCCGCTTCATCGCCGGCGCCGATGCCATTGCGACCGCGGAGCAGAAGGTCGCCGAGCTGAAGGCGCAGATCGAGGCGTTCCGCGACCTGTCGACCTCGCTGGCGTTCGATAAGGTCGCCGCCGGCGCCGGCATCGGGAGCTAGATCGTGATGCGAACAAAGAACGTCTCTGAAGACCGCGTGATCCTTCAACGGGAGAATGGGTTCTCGATCATCATGCCCTCGTAGCTCTGTCCCTGCTTCATGTCCTCGCTGAAGAGGACGCTGCATCCGGCAGCACGCGCCGACCGCACGATCAGCGCGTCCCAGAACGACAGCTTGTGAAGGCGATGGAGATCGATCGCGGCCAGGATCAACTCCGTGGTCACCTGAACCACATTCGCTTGCGCATAAGTCGCCACGTGCTGCTGCGCGATTTCCGCCGGCAGACCGATTCGCGTCGCCGCGACGAAGTATTCCTGGAGCACCTGCGTGGAGAAAACAGCGGTTTGATCTTCGAGATGCGTCGATAGCACCTTGCGAGCGACTTTCCGCTTTTGCGGTTCGTCACCAGCGTGCGCGTAAACGAGGATGTTCGTGTCGAAGAAGGAGCGCTCGGCCACTACTCGCCCCGCCGGCGACGACCGATGCGATCCGCGTACAGCTCCTCGCGATCGAACTTGTATTTCTTCGGAGGATGCGCGCGGAGATGCCTGTCTGCTTCGCGCCACTGGTCTTCCAGGCGTTGGACGAGGGCTGCGCCCTCTCGAGACCCCGCCAGCGTCTCGATGTACTGCCGGACGAGCGCTTGCAAGCTGGTCCCCTGCCGGGAGGCCACCTGCCGCGCCTTCTCGACCAGCTTGTCGTCGACCGAGAGGGTCAGATTCATGCACACAGTTTACGTGTACACATGACTAGTGTCAACGCCGGGTCAGGGTCAGGCAAATATGTGCCCAGCATGTGCCAGGCGCGGCTTGGGCGTCGGGATTCCCACGACGGGTCAATAGGTTAGGACCAGCATGGGCGTCGCCTTCGCCGAAAAAAGACGAAGACCCCGAAATCCTCAAGGATTCCGGGGCCATATGGAGCGGAACACCGGGTTCGAACCGGCGACCTTCGCCTTGGCAAGGCGACGCTCTACCAGCTGAGCTAGTTCCGCGAAGCGAAGGCTGAATTAGCCTCGCTGTTCCCCTGTGTCAAGCAAGTAGAACGCCCGCACGTACTCCACCGCGGAGGCGATGGACGGCAGCAGCGAGAGGTATACCAGGACGGTGCCGACCGCGTGGAAATCCGTCACCACCGTCGCGAACACGTAGTCGATCGCGAAGTGGTAGTTGAGCATCAGGCAGATGATCCCGCAGAGCTGCAGCGACGTCTTCCACTTCCCGCCCTGCGACGCCGAGATCAGCAGCCCCTCGGACGCCGCGATGGTGCGGAGCCCGGAGATGAGGAACTCCCGGGCGACGATGACCACCACCACCCACACCGCCACCCGCCCGAGCCGCACCAGCATCACCAGCGCGGAGAGGACGATCACCTTGTCGGAGAGCGGGTCGAGGAACTTCCCCAGCGTGGTCACCTTGTCCGAGACCCGCGCGAGCCAGCCGTCGAACCAGTCGGTGAGGGCACAGACGGCGTAGATGAGCGAGGCGAGAAAGCAGTTGCGACGGTTCTCGTAAAACAGCAGGTACAGGAACACCGGGACCAGCGCGATCCGCGCCAGCGTGATCAGGTTGGGCGCATTGAGCAGCTCGTCACGCAGGCGCTCGCGGCGCGTCATCTTCACCGGGGTCACCGGCCGGGCGGAACGTCGAGGAGCGCGCGCCCTTCGCCGGCCAGCTCGAGGGCCACGCCGAGCTCGGGCGCTTCCTCGACCATGGCGACGAGCCGGGGCTGGATCAGCGGACCGTGCCAGCCGACGAGCTGGTCCATGGGAAAGCGCAGCGGCTCGCCCTTCTGGACGTCGACCGCCCGGGGCACGCCAAACGTCGCCAGCAGCAGCTTGCCGCGACCGCGCAGATGCACGAGGTGCAGATCGGTCCCGCCCTTCGAGGGCACGCGGCCGTTCTCGAAGAGGATCGACTCCTCGAAGGCGAAGAGCACCTCTTCGCGAAAGTAGGCGGGCTCGTCGGCGAGCTCGAGGGCGGTGAAGCAGCGCCCCTCGCGCGAGATCACGTACCGCCCCTCCCCGCTCGCGCGCAGCATCCGGCGCGAGCCCTCGCCGAACGGCTTGTCCGTCGCCTTGCCGCGAAAGCGCTTCAGCTCGGGCTTCATGGTGAGCGAGCCCCAGGAGGCGACGAGGCCGTCGAGTCGCGTGAGCATCTCGCCGCGCACCTGGATCGACACTTCGGACGGTCCGATGGCAAACCCGCCTGCGGGATCAGGAACGGGCAGCCTCTTCGCCGAGGTGTATTGCGCCATCGAGGGCGGCGAATCCGCGGACGGCTCGGGCACTTCCGCCGAAACGCCCGCCGGGTTCGACGGCTCCGGCGCGTTCGCGACCACGGCTCCAAGGGAAGTCCGCGCGATCTCCGGCATCACCGGCGGCGCGGCGGGTTTTCCGGGATTCGTCGCGACCCAGTTTGCCCGGCTCGCCTGATCGAGCTGCGGCGGCCGGGGAATCTCCTGCGTGTCGCCCTTCTTCGCTGTTCGCTCCTCGGTCGCCGGCGTGAAGGGTTGCTCCTCGGAAAGCGCCTCGGTCGCGCTGTCGGCGACCGCCCGGATGGGGCTCTGCTGCAGCGCGAGCGCCATCCGATCGGCCATCGCGTCGTTGCCCGCCTTGAGGAACCACTCCCGCGCGCGCGCCAGCTCGCCCTTCTGCGCCAGCGCGAGGCCGAGGTAGTTCTGCGCCTTCTGGTGCTCGGGAGCGAGATCGAGCGCCGTCTCGAAGCAGCGCACCGCGTCCGCCGATGCGTTTTGTTTCAGGAAGACCAGCCCAAGGTTTACCCGCAGGGTGGGATCCGCCGGATGGTCCTCGATCAGCGACCGGTAGATCTCCTCCGCCCGCGATAGCTCGCCCAGCTTGAACAGCGAAAGCCCGAGCAGGTTGCGCGCCCGCTGGTTGCGCGGCTTGTACCGGAGCGCCTTCTCCAGCGCGACGCGCGCGTCCGCGGAATTGCCCTGCGAGAGCGCCTCGTTTCCGGCGGAGAGGGCGCGATCGAATTCCTGGTTGTCGGCGAGATCGGAATCGTCCTCGTCGAAGATGGCGCGTTCCGCGCGGCTGCGCGGATCGATCACTTCGCCGCCTCGGCGACGACCCTCTTGCGCGTCTGCGCCCGGAGCTGACGGTAGTAGGCGACGACGCGACGGACGTATTGGCGCGTCTCGTCGAAGGGAGGGACGCCGCCGTACTTGCGGACGGCTTCGGGGCCGGCGTTGTACGCGGCCAGCGTGAGCAGCATGTCGCCCTTGAACTGATTGGCGAGCCAGCGGAGGTAGCGGGTGCCGCCCATGATGTTCTGGGCGGGATCGACCGGATCCTCGACGTACATGTCGCCGGCGGTGCGCGGCATGAGCTGCATCAGACCGATGGCGCCGGCGCGCGAGATCGCCGCCGCGTCGCCCGCGCTCTCGGCCCAGATCACTGCACGGACCAGCTCCGCCGGAACGTTGTAGAGCGCCGCCGCCCGGTCGATCTCGTCGGGCGGAGCGTCGGAGCGCTTCTCCCACCACCGCTCGCCGCGCCTGGACGGCGCGACGTTCACCTGCGCCTCGGCCGTCTTTCGCGCTGCGGCCCGGGCGCGGGAGGGCGGAACGTCCTCGACGTGGAAGACGCCGTCCTTGTCGGTCCAGGTGTGCAGCGGCGAGCGCGCAGCCGCGGGCAGCGCATAGAGCGCCATGGCAAGGAGGAGCCGCACCATATTCAGAGTGGACGATAACCCCTCGCCATGTTGGGGGGCAAATCTTCACACGCCTGCTTTCTGGTAGATGTCCGACATGCGGCACCAGTTCGACTACCTTGTTCTCGGGTCGGGAATTGCTGGCCTTTCTTTCGCCGTGCAGGCGGCCAGGCATGGGAGCGTCGCCTTGCTCTCGAAAAGAGGCCGCTCCGAGAGCAATACCGCCTACGCGCAGGGCGGCATCGCGGCGGTTTTCGGTCCGCAGGACAGCTTCGAGCAGCACGTCCAGGACACACTCACCGCGGGAGGCGGGCTCTGCCGCGAAGAGGCCGTCCGCGTCACGGTCACCGAGGGCCCGGCCCGCGTGCGGCAGCTGATCGACCTGGGAGCGGAGTTCACGCGCGACGCGTCGGAGTTCGGCTACCACCTCACGCGCGAAGGCGGGCACTCGCAGCGGCGCGTCGTCCATGCCGCCGATCTCACCGGGATGGAAGTGGAGCGGACCCTCCTCCAGGCGGCGGCGGACGCCGGAGTGCAGTTCTTCGAGGATCACCATGCCATCGACTTCATCCTCGCCTCGCGCCTCGGCGCTCCCGCAGAGCGCGTGCTTGGCGCGTACGCGCTCGACAACCGGTCGGGGCAGGTCCACAGCTTCGTGGCCAAAACGGTGCTTCTGGCGACCGGCGGCGCCGGCAAGGTCTACCTGTACACGACCAATCCCGACGTCGCGACGGGAGACGGCCTCGCAATGGCCCATCGCGCGGGCGCCGCGGTGGCGAACCTCGAGTTCATCCAGTTCCACCCCACCTGCCTCTACCACCCGGAAGCGAAGAACTTCCTCATCTCCGAGGCGCTCCGGGGAGAGGGCGGCATCCTGCGCAACAAGGCCGGCGAGGCGTTCATGGAGCGCTACGACCCGCGCAAGGAGCTGGCGCCTCGGGACGTGGTGGCGCGCAGCATCGACAGCGAGCTGAAGCGGCGCGGCGACGACTCCGCGTTCCTGGACATGACGCACCTCGGGAAGGCGTTCCTGGTCGAGCACTTCCCGCACATCTATGCGACTTGCCGCGCCTTCGGATTCGATATGGCGGTCACTCCGATCCCGGTCGTGCCCGCAGCCCACTACGTCTGCGGCGGCGTGTGCACCGACCTGCAAGGGCGAACCACCCTGCCCGGCCTGCTCGCGGCGGGTGAAGTCGCGTGCACGGGACTGCACGGAGCGAATCGGCTGGCATCGAACTCGCTGCTGGAGGGTCTCGTCTTCGGCCGCCGCGCGGCGGATGCGGCCCGCGGAATCTGCGCCGAGTCCGTCCGTTCGCCGTCGGTCCCGGACTGGGATCCAGGCCGCGCCGTGCCGCCCGACGAAGGCGTGATCGTGAAGCAGAACTGGGACGAGATCCGCCACCTGATGTGGAACTACGTCGGCATCGTCCGGACCGACAAACGCCTCGCGCGCGCGCAGCGCCGCCTCGACAACCTGGCCGGCGAGATCCAGGAGTACTACTGGGGGTACCTGGTTGACCGGGACATGCTCGAGCTGCGCAATCTCGCCGAGGTGGCGCAACTGATCGTCGCCTGCGCGCAGGAGCGCAAGGAGAGCCGCGGGCTGCATTACACGCTGAGCTGGACCGGGCAGATTCCACCGCGCGACACCGTTCTGGTGCGCGGCAAGCCGGCGCCGTCGGCCTGGCCGCGCTGAGGATCAGAGCGCGGTGAGCATGTCGATCTTGAGCATCAAAGCGTCGCCGCGCGTCGCCCCCGGGCCCGCGAGCGCACCGGCCTCGCCGAACAGCGACAGCCGATGGTCGTTCGGCGACGCCGATCCGGAGGTCTGGTGCGCATACGCCAGATAGAGGTTCGAGCCGACCCGCCATTCCCAGCGCAACACCAGGTTGAGGGAAAGGTCCGCATCGCGCTGGTCGGGCCAGGCAGGCTGATCCGCACCGCCGGCGCGAGGGAGTCCGTCGAGCTGGACGGTCGCGCGACCCGGCGCGACGACCGCGCGCATCGGGTCGCCGTAGGCAACTCCTTCCGTGAAGAGCTGCGCAAACGCTTGCACGGAGAGATGCGGTCCGAGCGCCGCGGCCGCGCGCAGCATGGCGCTGACCGACTGCGCGTATTGAGGAGCCAGCAGGTACAAGCGCCAGGATCGCGTCGCCCCGGCTGGGTCGAGATCTACCGCAGGATCGCCGCCCATCTCCGGAACGCCGGTCGCGCCGCGGATCCGCCGGATGGCGCCTCCATCGTTTTCGTAGGTGACGGACACTCCCGCTTCCAGCGCCGGATAGGGCCGGAACTTGAGGTCCGCGCCGATTGCGGTCTTGCGCTCGCGCATACCTTCGCTGAGCTGTTGCGAGATGGAGAACGAGGCGATGAGGGATTGCCGCGAGTCGGTGCCGACGTCCGCGGAGACGCGCACCGCACCAGGCCGCGCCAGCGGCGTGCCGTCTCCCAGCTCGCGGTCGTCGACGGCCGGAAGAAACAGCGTGGTGGACAGCGAGCCGCTCCAGTACGAGTTCAGCGTCACCGACGAGTCCAGGGACAACGAGCGCCGCAGCAGGAAGCCGTCAAAATTGCGCTCGTCCTCGGCGCTCAGCCGCAACGACGCCTTTTGCCATCTTCCCTGCGGGTGCAAGTCGCGCACCGTCAACGCAGGGCGCAGATCGATCAGATTGCCCCGGTCCATGAAGCCCAGATCGTTGACCCAGAACTTTGGCGAGAGGACGTCTGCGGAGAAGCTCGCGTTGAGCGCTCCTCCATCGCGGGCGAGGCGCGTCGATGCTGCCCACCCCCTGGCTCCCGCGCCGAGCACGGTTCCGTCGAGGAGCACGGAGTCGGTCCCGCCCGCGAGCAACGATCCCGCCACCTGCACCGACGCGTTCCAGTCGCGGTCCGCATCGAACACGACGGTGTCCGCCGCGGCCGCGAACGCGTGGCGGTCGGCGAAGCCGAACGGATCGAGCGCGGTGACGGCAAAGCCGGATACCGCGGAGTCGCTCAACGCCCTGCGAACGCGGAGCGCCGTCGCCTGCGCGGCCTCCGCCGCGAGCTGATCGCCCGCGCGTCCATCCGCCGAGAGCACGCGGGCGTAGGCGCGTGGCTCGAACGCCGTCAGCGCCTGGACGCTGTAGGGTCCGGTCCTTCCGGACACCTTTGCGGCGCCCGCGATGTTCCGGGCACCGGCGTCCGCGATCAGCGTGTCGTTCGGGCCGAGCAGCGGGGAAACCGGCGCTTCGCCGATCCTGCGCGAGTAGAAGATCTGGTACGCGCTCGAGAGCGGCAGGTTGAACAGGTCGAGCCCTTCGAGAAAGAAGGGTCTCTTCTCCGGCAGGTAGGTCTCGAAGGTGGTGAGGTTCAGCACCCGCTCGTCGATCTCCACCTGGCCGAAGTCCGGGTGGACGGTGCCGACCAGCGCCAGCTCGCTGGTCAGCGAATAGCGCGCATCGAGCCCGAGATCGAAACCGGCCTGACAGGGAGTCGCCGTCGCCGTCCCGCAATTGCCTCGGCCAGCGACATACGGCTTGAGATCCAGTTGCACGACCGGCCGGAGCCCATCGAGGCCGGTGAGCAGGCCGAAGCCGCTGACCACTCCCGCCGCCTCGCGCGGCCGGTACTGCCAGGTGGTTTCCTCGTGCCGCCGGGTGAGGGTCCGCGCGACGTTGAGCCCGAACGCCCGCGCACCCTCGGGCACGCGCAGGACCCGCAGGGGAATGCGCATCTCGACGCTCCAACCCGAAGGCGTGGTCGCGACGGCCGATTCCCACGCCGCGTCCCAGTCGCTGGTGTAGTCGTCGTCGTTGAAATGCATTCCGTCGACCTGCTGGCCCGCGGCGTAGACGCCGAAGTGGTAGGCGGTGCGGCGGTCGAGCGTCGTGTCGAGATCGATGCGGACGAGATCCGCGTCGATGTCCCGGTCGCGTGGGCTGGCCAGCGCCGTCGGCGGTTGCGGATCGTCGCATTCGATCGCCACATACAGCGAGTCGTCGTCCCAGAGGACCCGGAACCGGGTCGGCGCGGTCGCGGGCTGGCCGTCGTCGGGCTCTGTCTGGAGGAAGCTGTCGCCGACGTCCGCCGCGCGCCACGCGGCCTCGTCGGGGCGGCCGTCGATCCGGATCTCGCCGATTCTTCGCGCGGCGCGCAGCGAGCGCGAGGGAGGCGGATCCGCCACCGCGCCGGTAGCGAAGGTGGCCGCGAGCGCGAGCAGCATCGCGGCGGCGCTAGACCGCAGCACGAAACGTCTCCGAAAGTTCGTCGAGCGCGGGTCGCGCCCGGGGATCCGCCTGCAGGCAGGCATCGATGACCTGCGCCGCCGCACGAGGGAGCCGCGTCGTCCCGTGCGCCGCCTCGTGAAGAAGGCGTCCCAATCCCCAGACATCGGTCGCCGTCGTCAGCCGCCGCCCGGCGATCTGCTCCGGGGACATGTACCCGCGAGTGCCAACGCCAGGGACCCGGCGCCCGATTCGCTCGGCAAGACTCAAGTCGATGAGCTTTGCCGACCCGCCTTGCGCGACGACGTTCGACGGCTTCACGTCGAGATGCAGATATCCGGTCGCGTGCAGGTACCCGAGTGCGGAGGCGATGTGAATGCCGAGAAAGAGGACGTCGCGCGCCGGAAAGCCGCGCGGGTGGTCGGAAATGAGGCGCGAGACCGTTGCGCCGGTCAGCGTCTCGAGGACGAGGATCGGGCGCGGCCGGCGCAGGAGCTCATAGGCGCGAACCAGATGCGGATGCGACAGGTCGAGGAGCAGGCGCGCTTCGAGCAACAGGGAGAGGCGCGCCTCGCGATCGGCCAGCCTATCGGCGCGCAGCGCTTTCGCGATGCAGCGGCAGCCGCGCTCCTCGCTCCACGCGTCGTAGACGTCGACCGCATGCCCGCGGCGAAGCAGCCGCAGCGCGCGATAGCCGGGGGAGAGTGGTCTTCCTCGCGGGATGACCGTCATTTTCAGGCGCACCCTTGCAGCGGTTCGGCGCCGACCTGGCCAAGGCAGGCGCGCGCGTAGCTGCCCCCGCGCGCGACCAGTTCGTCGTGCGTTCCCGCATCCGCGATCCGGCCCTTCTCCAGCACCAGGATCCGCCCCGCGAGTCGGGCGAGCCGAAGATCGTGCGTCACCAGCAACGTCGTCCGTCCCGCGACGAGGCGCAGGAGCGGGGCCATGACCCGCCGCGCGGCCTCGGCGTCGAGCGAAGCGGTGGGCTCGTCGAGCAGCAACAGCGGGGCGCGGCGGATCATCGCGCGAGCGATGGCAATTCGCTGGCGTTGGCCCCCGGAGAGCAGCCTGCCCTTCTGTCCGACGAGGCAGTCGTATCCACCTGGCAGTGCCTGCGCGAACTCGTCGACGTCCGCCTGTCGCGCCGCGAGGCGCATCGTCTCGTCGTCGGCGGCCTCGCTCCCGTAGGCGATGTTCTGGCGAACGGTGCCGTGCACGATCAACGTCTCCTGCAGGACGACGGCGAGGGCAGCGCGCAGCTCGCGCGGGTCGATCTCGCGCAGATCGCGCCCATCGAGGAGGATCCGCCCCGAGTCCGGCTCGTAAAAGCGCAGCAGCAGCTTGACGATGGTCGACTTGCCGGACCCGCTCGGACCTACAAGCGCAAGCGACTCTTCGGGCTCCAGGCGGAACGAGACGTCGTCGAGCGCCGCCGCCTTGCTTCCGGGATAGCGGAACGTGACCCGGTCGAACTCCAGAACCCCGCGGGAGAGGCGAAGCGGTTCGTAAGTGCGGGACGGCGTCTCCTGGGGTTGGTCGAGCAGCTCGAGCACGCGCTCCGCGCTGGCCGCGGCGCTGAACGCGCTGTTGTAGAACGATCCCAGCTCCCGGACCGGCCGATAGAGCTTTCCCAGGTAGGTGACGAAGATCAGCAGCGCGCCGAGGGTGAGCCGGCCCTGCTGCAGCTCCCACGTCCCGGCCGCGAGCACCACCAGCGTGCCGCCCATCTCGAGGAGATCGACCAGCGGCGAGAACAGAGCCCGGAGGCGCGCCGAGGCGAGCGCCGCCACCACGCCGGCCTCGCCTTCGCGCTGGAACCGCCGGAGCTCCGCGTCTTCCGCACCGTAAGCGCGAACGAGTGCCGCGTTGGAGAGGCTCTCTTCGGCGACTGCGCTCAGGCTGCCGCTCCGCCGGCGCTTCTCTCGCGACAGGTCGCGAAGCCGGCCGGAGAGGGCGCGCGCCGCCAGCCAGAAGGCGGGCGCGACGACGATCGAGAGCAACGCCAGCCGCCAGTCGAGCAAAGCAAGGGCGGCGGCGAAAAAGAGCACTCGGACTAGATCGACCGCGGCATCGATGACTCCGGAAAGAAGGAACGACTCGATCGAGCCGATGTCGCCGCTGAGCCGGGAGAGGAGGTCCCCGAGGCGACGGCGGTCGAGAAAATCGACGGACAGCCGCTGCGCGTGGGCAAACACTTCGGTGCGCAACAGCAGCAGGAAGCGCTCGGAGATCGAGGTGGACAGATAGCCGCTGACGAATCCCACAGCGCCGCCGGCGACGGTCAGACCGAGATAGGCCAGCCCGAGCGGGACGAGCGCGCGGAGATCGCGCGGGACCAGCACGCCGTCAACCAGCGTCTTGAAGAGCCACACTGCCGCCGTTTCGATGGCGGGCGTGACCAGGCTGGCGGCGAGAACGATGGCGGCCGGACGCAGAAAAGGCCGCAACCGCGGCCAGAACCGTCGCACGATCGCCCCCAGAGAAGCCGCAGGCGCTGCGGGCTCCTCCGATGCGCGCAGGGCGCAGGCTGCATCGGACACGATCGCCTCCGCGGCGACGAGGACGGACGGCGCGTACCCGTCCGCCCTTCGCTGACGACTAGCAGCCGCAGCGCTTGTGGCGCTTGTGAGACTTGTGCGACTTGCAGGACTTGCGCGACTTGTGCGACTTCTTCGACTTGCAGGACCGCCAGCTGAAGCGGCCCATCGCCGGCATGACTTCCTGGAACATTGTTCCCCCTCGCCCCCACGGGCGGCCCGGATAGGGTTTTCGCGCAGCTGCCCCCGGGCCACAGCCGAACGTCACCCGCCTGCGACCAGGCGGTTGGCCCATAGGGATTTTCATCGACACTCTGTCGGGCAAGGTGGTGCCTCTACGTAGCGCGCCGCGGCGTTCAGTTCCCGACGAGAGAAGCTGCGGAGACCGGTTGCAGCAGGAGGGAGCGCGCCGAAGATTCGTCGCCATCGCCGGGGGCGAAGGTGCGGACGAAGAGCAGTTGGATTGCAGCATTGTTGATCGGGGCCGCTGCATGTGGCCCGTTCACCACCGGCGGTAGCGCCTCCGATGAAGGCGCCACCACGACGACTCCCGTGGACGGCGGGACCGCACAGTCGGACACGCCACAGCTCGACGGCGGGACGTCGAACGGCAATGCCGGATCCCCCGACGCCGGCTCGCTGCAACTCTTCACCGCACACGATCTTCACGTCGAAGGCCTCAGCGGAGACGTCATCTACGCCCACCGCATCAAGGCCAAGGAAGTCCGCAGCGACGAGCTCGTCATGATCGCGGATTCGGAGCTTCCTGAGTCGGGCGATGACGACGTCCACGGAGGCGTCATTTCCGCCGCAGAGGTGCGCGTTCATGACGTCGAGGCGGATTGGGTCCACGCCGGAACCCTGTACGTCCGCAAGCTGGAAACGAAGTGAGGCGCTCGCCATTCAAGGCTTGGGCGACGTGACCGGCTTCTGCTCCTGACCCGTCTCCGCCGAAGACGGCCTTTCCGGACCGCCGTCGAGGCGCCAGCGGAACTGCATCTTGCCCAGCGCTCCCGCCGCGACGAGCTGTGCTTCCGTGGGCGTGAAGGTCTGCGGCGGAGAGGCTGCCGCGGCCGCGACGGCAGGGAACGGCTCTGGAAACTTCAGCAGATAACCGGCCGAGTAGTCGTCGAGATACGGATAGAGCGCGCGCAGCTCGGCGTTGAAGGGAGTTTCGAAGCGCTGGATCTTTTCCGGCGCCCGCTCGCCCAATCCAAGGTTGAGCGCCAGCCGCCAAACCGAGCCCGACTCGTTCCAGTCGTTTGCCGTCCGGTCGGGCATGTACACCACCGCGAAGAAGCTGGGCTGCCGGTATTCCTCGCGCAGATGGGCGAGCGTCTCCGCGGCCTTGTCGGGAAGCTCGGCGCGCATGCGCGAGATCTCGATCGCCTGCGCGTTCACGAAGTCGGGCGAGAGATAGACGACGCGCACGAACGCGCGCGTCTCCAGCCCGCTGTACAACGCCACCTTGCGCGTCCACTTCTTCAGCGCCTTCCCGTAGTCGCCTTGGAGGTCGGGATCGGGAAACGGCAGCGTCCGGCAGGCAGTGGCGAGCGCAACGGTCGCGACCGCAAAGAGTCGCCTCACGGAAAGTCGCTCCGGCGGAACAGCGAGCGGAGCTCGACCCCGGCCTTCTCCACCGCCTCCCCGCCGCCCTCCTCGCGGTCGACCAGCGCTACCACGCCGAGCACGTGCAGCCCTTCGCTCCGGCAGCGCTCGATGGCCTTGAGAGTGGAGGCGCCCGTGGTCACCACATCCTCGACCACCACCACCTGCGCCGGCGAAGGAAGCCCCTTCTTTCCCTCGACCCACTGGCTGGTGCCGTGCCCTTTCGGCTCCTTGCGCACGTAGAACGCCGGCAGCGGGCTCGCCTGCAGCCAGCTCGTCAGTGACACCGCGCTGGCGATGGGATCCGCACCCATGGTCATTCCGCCGACCGCCTGGGCGCCGTGGAAATGGGCGCGGATCTCGGCGAGCACCAGCCGTCCGACCAGGTAGTGGCCCTCCGCGGTGAGCGAGGCCTGCTTGGTGTCGATGTAGAAATCGCTCTCTTGTCCGGAGGAGAGGACCACCTTGCGCTTCTCGTAGGCAAGCTGGGTGAGGAGCTCGAGCAGACGGTTCCGCTCGCTCATCTCGCGCCCGCCGCCCGCGTCGAGGCGTCCCGCGCGCGCTCGTCGAGCCAGCCGACCACGTCGCGGAACACCCGGTCGCGCTCGGGCTCGTGGAAGAGCTCGTGCAGGAAGCCGTCGTACTGCTTCTGCTGCTTGTCCTTGGAGGTTGCGTGCTCGAAGAATTCCTTCCCCGCGGCCGGATCGGCGATCGCGTCGGCCGAGCCGAACAGGAGCAGGAAGGGAGTGACGAACTCGGTGGCCCTTCGCAGCACCGTCTCCTGCGCCGCGCTGCTCTCGGTGTACCAACGCGGGGTGGCGATCTGCTGATAGAGCGGATCGGCGCGGGTGGCGTTCTGGATGCGCACGTCGCGGGTCAGCTGCTCGGGCTTGAGCTCGTTGCGCATGGGCAAGCTCGGGAACACGCGCGAGATCAGCTTCCCGGCGAGGATCTTGATGGGCGAGACGGGGAGCTTGAGGCGGAAGTACGGCGACGCCAGTACCGCCCCGCGAACGGCATCCGGGTGATCGAGCAGATACCTGACGGCGATCAGCGCTCCGTGGCTGTGGCCGAGGAGGAACAGCGGCGCGCTCCCGGACCGCTCGCGGACGCGCGAGAGGAACACGTCGAGATCGGAGAGGTACTCGTCGAATCGGTCTACGTGCGCGCGCTTGCCACCGCTCTGACCATGGCCGCGGCAATCGAGCAAGTGGACCGTATATCGCCGGTCCGCGAGCGCGCGCATGATCTCGCTCTGCCGGCCGAGATGCTCCGCATAACCGTGCAGGAGGGCGACATGACCGGTGGGGCTCGCGGCGCGCTCGGTGTGCCAGAAGAGACGGACGCCGTCGCGGGCGCTGAAAAAACCCTCGTCTGTCCGCTCTTCCGCCACGCCTGCTGCCTCCTGGCCGCGCCCGCAAAAACCACGGGGCGGACGCGCAGTCAAGGCGCCAGCGCCCTCAGCTTGCGCTCGATTTCCACGCGAACCTTGGCGTCGTTGCGGTCCGGTCGATCGGGCGGATCGACCCGCGCTTGCGCGGCGCGATTCGGCGTGCGGCGTGTCGATGCAGGGATGAGCAGACCGAGCGCGCGGCGGAAGGCAGCGAGGGCCGCCGTCTTTCCGCCGGTAGCAACGAGCGCGTCGCCCAGGTGACTCAGGATGACGGGATCGGAGGGAGAGAGCCGGTCGGCGCGGCGCAACTCCGCCAGCGCTTCGACAGCGCGGCCGAGCTTGAGCAGGCAGAAACCGTACGAGTCGGCGATGGCGCCGTCGTCAGGGCGGAGCTCGATGGCACGCGCCAACAGACCTTCGGCCTCGCGCAGATCGGCGGCGCCTCCGCGCTCGGTCAACGAGTATCCGATGTAGTTGAGCGCGCCCGCGTGCTGCGGCTGGATGGCGAGCACCTTGCGCATGGTGGAGAGCGCTTTCCCGCGCGCGGCGCTGCGATCCTGTGCGTTGGCCAGCGCGTAGAGGAGCCCGTCGGATCCAGGATGCGCCCGCACCGCGGCGGCGAGGATGTGCTCCGCCTCCGCCGCTTTCCCCGCACGGTCGAATGACTCGAGCAGCGCGAGCGACACGCCTTCGTCCGCCGGCCGCTCCGAAAACAGCGCGCGCACGCGCCGGATGGACTCCTGGATCTCTCCCGCTTTGCCCCGCGCCAGCGCGGCCTGCAGGCGCACGTCGAGCGACAGCGCAGCCGCCTCCACGCCGAGAAACGCCGGCGACGGCGGCTCGTCCTCGTGCGCTTTCAGCCAGCGCTCCACCGCCTCGAACGCGAGCGCGCCCTCTCGCGGCCGCCCGCGCTGGACCAGCGCCAGCGCCCGATAGAACGAAAGCTCGGGATGGCTGGGGTACAGGCGCAGGGCTCCGTCCAAGGCGAGCTGCGCGTCGGCGCTGCGGTGCGCGCCGAGGAGCGGAACGGCCACGCGCAACAGGGCGGCAGCGACGTCGCGCCGGTCGTCATCGCTCGCCGAGGTGTCCGACGGCTCGAGGCTGGCGGCGAGAGCGAGCAGCTTGCGCGCGTGCGCGATGACGGCTTCGACGTCGCCTTCCACCAGGGCAACGCGGGCGAGCGCCGCGATCACTTCCGGCGACTCCGGCCGCTGCGCGAGCAGTCGCAGATAACGGTCGCGCGCGTCGGCGTACTTGCGCTTCGCTTCGAGGTAAGCCGCCTCCGCCATCAGCGCGTCGGGATCGGAGGGGGAAGCCGAGCGCGCATGCGCGAACGCGCTCTCGGCCGCGGAATCGTCGCCGTGCTGCACCTGGAAGCGGCCCAATTCCACCCAGACCGCGGCCGCCTGGTCCCGGAGCCGATCCGCGGCGACCAGCTCATCGGCATCGTCGCTGGACAGCTTCTGCGCCGCCTGCAGGCGGTCGCCAAGTCGTTCCGCCACGCGCTGCGCAGCGGGCACATCGCCGATGGAGAGGAGCAGCCTCGCCAGCTCCCGGTACGCGTCGGGATCGTCTGGCTGTCCCTCGACGGCAGCCTGGAAGTGATCGCGCGCCTGCATCGTCTGTCCACGCGAGACTGCGATCCGACCGCTGAGCACATGCGCAGGACCATATTTGGAGTCGAGCGCCAGCGCGGTCTTCAACTCGTCTTCGGCATCGGCGATGCGCCCCTGCTTGACCAGCACCTCCGCGAGGACGGTGTGCAAGTGCGGGGACTCGGCGTCGTAGAGCAAGGCCTCGCGCAGCTCGTCGGCAGCGGTGGCGAAGTCGTCGGCGTTCTTCGCCAGCAGCGCATCGAGATAATGGTGATAGGCGCGCGCGCTGACGCGCTGGTCGCCGACGCCGTCTGCATCGACTTCGTCGGGATGGGCCTCGTCGGACCGCGGATGCGCATGCGCACACGCCAACGCGACCAAGGCGATGGCGGCACTCCTCCGGATCATCCGCCCCGGCCGGCGATCTCCGCGAGCTGCGCGCGCCCCGCGTCGGGAGACAATTTCCAGACCATCTGGCCGTTGGCGTCGAAGTCGAGATCGAAGAGGCCCCGGCCGGTGAGCTGGCGCATCCGCGCCGTCGCCTCGTCGCGCGAGAGACCGCTGGCCTTCGCTACCTGGTCCACCTGCACCTGGCCGTTGTTCTTTTTCGCCAGCGCGAGCGCCACCTCGGAGAAATGGCGGTCGTCGGTCTCGTGCTCGACGCGCGCCCTCTTCCGTCCCACCGCAACCAGCGCCAGCCCGATCGCGGCGACGACGACGCCGACGACCAATCCCGACAGGTCCACGAATCCTTGGCCCTTGTCGACCACGAACGCTTTCAGCATCAATGCCGAGAATGCCGCGCCGAGGATGGCGACGAAGGCACCGCCGATGGTGAGGATTCCGCTGGTGCGCATTCCGATCCTCTACTGGAACGACACCTTGGGAACCGCGCGCGCCCCGCTCTCCGCCTTGAAGTACTCCTTGGGACCGAACCCGCCGATCTTCGCCCACCATGCGCCGGGGATGCCGCGGATGTCCGTGTTGTACTGCTGGACCGCGTCGTTGTAGCGCTTGCGCTCGACGGCGAGCCGGTTCTCGGTGCCCGCCAGCTCGTCCATCAGACGCTGGAAGTTGCCGTCCGCCTTGAGCTGCGGATACGCCTCGCTGATCGACAGCAGCTTGCTGATCGCGCCCTCGAACTGGTTCGCCGTCTGGATCTTGTCGGCGCGGGAAGAGGCCCCCAGCATGGCTGCGCGCGCGTTGGCAATGTCATCGAAGACCCCCTTCTCGTGGCGGGCATAGCCCTTGACGGTCTCGACCAGATTCGGCACCAGGTCGGCGCGGCGCTGAAGCTGGTTCTCGACCTGGCTCCAGGCGGACTCGACCTGTTGCTCCTCGGTGACGAGGCGGTTGTACCCACACGGTCCGCAACCGGCGAGCGCCAGGACGAGAATCGGGGCGTACTTCCGCATCCGCATTGAGGTTTCCTCCCTGACCGCGAGAGTGTAACACGCGCCGCGGCGCGCGCCGTCAAACTGGAATCTGCGCCTGGAGGTATTCGCGAACGTAACGGCGTGCGTCGATGACCGCCTCGCGCACAGGCACCCCGCGAGCGAGACCGGCGGCGATGGCGCTGGCCAGCCGGCACCCCGTGCCGCGCGCCTTGACGGGAATCCGCCCCGCCGAGAAGGACTCGGTGTTCGCGGGCAGGGCGAGCACGTCGGTGGGCGGTCCAGGGAGATGACCTCCTTTCAGCAGGACCGCAGCGGGACCTCGCGCGAGCAGCGTCCGCGCATCGGCCGGACCTTCGAGCAGCGCTTCCGCTTCCGCGAGGTTCGGCGTCAGGACTGCGCCGCGCGCCAGCTCGAGCAGCTCGCGAGGGCGACCCGAAAACAGGGGAGTCCCGCTCGACGCGGCGAGCACCGGATCGACCACCACGGGCACGCCTTGGGGAAGAAGCGCGCGGATGGCGCGAGCATTGGACGCGTCGCCCACCATGCCGATTTTTATGGCGCGGACGTCTTCCTCCTCCAACAGCGCGCGCACGGACTCGGCGATCAGCGCTGCATCGACCAACTTGAAGCTTCGCGCGGCGCGAGTGGTCTGTACCGTCAAGGCCGTAGCGACGCAGAGTGGGCGCGCTCCCATGGCGCGGATGGCCTCTGCGTCGGCGAGCAGCCCCGCTCCTCCGCTCGGATCGAGGCCCGCCAGCACGAGGACGGCAGGGGGGTTCATCGGCGCGCCCGATCGACCAGGGCGCGATACAGCGCGAGGTGCTCGTGGCTGCCGATCAACTCCGGGTGCCACTGCACGCCGAGAGCGAACCTGCCGGGAAGCTCGATGGCTTCGACGACCTGGTCGAGCGCGACCGCGCTCACCTTTGCACGACCGGGATCCTTGACCGCCTGGTGATGCGTGGAGTTCACCTCGATGTGGCTCGCGCCGACGATGGCCGCGAGCAGGGAGCCGGGGACGATTTTCGCCGCGTGGCTGGGCTCGCGCGGATCGTGACGCTGCTCGTGATCGAGACCGCTGGGAACTTCGTGGGCGATGTCCTGGTAGAGCGTCCCGCCGGCTTCGACGGCGAGCAGCTGCATGCCGCCGCAGATGCCGAGCACCGGGACGTCGGCCGCCAGCGCTGCCCGCAGCAGGCGCTGCTCGAACGCAGTCCTCCCCGGCTTGAGCGGCCCCATCCGCGCGCCGGGAATTGCGCCGTAGAGCTCGGCGGGAATGTCGAATGCGCCGCCCGTGATCACGAGCCCGTCGCAGAGACTCAGCGCTTCCTCCACCGCCGACGGATCGTCCGTATACGCCAGCACCACGGGAAGCCCACCTGCCGCGAGCACGGCGTCCGCATATGCCTGCTTCAGCTCGTAGACCGGCAGCGCCGGCCGCCCGGGACGCGAGGTGCTTTCGCCGACATCCGGCGTCACGCCGATGACCGGTCTCATCGCTGGAACGCCTGCGCCATGTCGCGCGTGGCCGCCTCGGGATCGGAGGCGTTGCAGAGCTGGGCGATGGCGGCGGCGCACCGCGCGCCCGACTTCGCGACGTCGCGGATCTGCTCGATGCCGATCCCCCCGATCGCCACCACGGGTGCCTTCGAGCGCTGCACGGCGCGTCGCAGCCCGTCAATTCCGTGCGGAGGCGGCAACGGCGATTCGGCCTTCGACGCGGTCGGAAAGATGGGTCCGAAGCCGACGTAATCCGCTCCCTGCGCAGCGTCGATCTCCGCGTCCGAGTGCGTGCTGACGCCGACCAGTGCCTCGGGCCCGACGATTGCGCGGGCTGCCCGCCAGGGGAGGTCCTCTTGCCCGAGATGGACGCCGTCGGCTTCCGCCAGACGCGCCACGTCTGGACGATCATTGATGACCAACGCCGCCCGCCCGGCGCACAGCTTGCGCGCGTCGCGCGCAATCCTTAGAAGCTCTCCCGCCCCGACCTGCTTGAGTCGGAGCTGCACCACGGCCGCCCCACCCCGAACGAAAGCCCCGACCAGGTCGAGGGGCGGGCGGGCAGCGGAGCCGTCGACGATGGCGTAGATGCCAGCGGGCAGGGAGCGCACGTTTGTACGATAACCCAAGGGTGTGCTAGAAGCCGCGCCCCACCGAAGGAGCTGCGCAGTGGCCGAAAAGAAGGAAGAGATCCCGCTCAGGTACCTGGATCGCCGGGTGGTCGAGCGGTACATGAAGAAGGGTCTGCTGGACGAGAAGGAATACCAGCGGCACCTCAAGTCGCTCGAAGATCTCGCCGAAAAGGCGGGCAGCGTCGAGACGGAGTTCACTACGCTCGGCGAGTTGGGCCCGACGCGCTGAGTGGTCGCGTTCCTCCTGGTCGCTACGCTGTCGACGGCGCCCAGCGCCGCGCGGCGTACGCCGCTGGTGCTGGCGGTGGAGCGCGCGCGCCAGGCCGTGGTCAACATCAACGCGCAGGAAGTGGTGCGGGCGGCTCCCGCCGACGACCCCTGGCAGCTCTTCTTCGGCGGACGGGCGCGCGATCAGGTGCGCACGTCGCTGGGCTCCGGATTCGTATTCGACGAGCGCGGATTCGTGCTCACCAATTATCACGTGGTCGCGCGCGGAAGCCGCATCCAGGTCAGCTTCGACGACGGCTCCGACTACACGGCGCGCGTGGTCGGCACCGATCCGGGCGGCGATCTCGCCGTCCTCAAGATCCAGGGCGAGCGGAAGTTCCCGGCGGCGCCGTTGGGAGTCTCGTCGGATCTCTTGCTCGGCGAGCCGACCATCGCGATCGGCAATCCGTTCGGACTGAACCAGAGCGTCAGCGTAGGCGTCGTCTCCGCCCTGCACCGGCCTGTCCATGCAGAAGGGCGCAGCTACTACGACTTCATCCAGACCGACGCGTCGATCAATCCCGGCAACTCGGGCGGTCCGCTCCTCAATGCCGACGGCAACGTCATCGGCGTCTGCTCGGCCGTGCTGGCCACCGGACAGGGAATCGGGTTCGCGATTCCCATCGACCGCGCCCTGCGCGTCGCGCGCGAGTTGCAGAAGAGCGGCGGGCTGGCCGACGCCTGGTGGGGCTTCGACGCGGAGGCGCTCGACAAGGAAGCCGCCGCTGCTCTCGGCGCGAAGAATGGAGCGCTGGTCACCTCCGTCGAAGACAGCTCACCCGCTACCAACGCCGGTCTGAGGCGGGGCGACGCCGTCGTCCGCGTCGAGTCCTCGCCGGTGCGCGACGCGGACGAGCTGCGCTTCCTTCTTCGCGACGTTCCTCTGGGTACCCGGGTGATACTCGGCGTCGTGCGCGGAAAGAAAGAGCTGGAAGTGCCGATCACCGCCGCGCCGCTGACCGCCGAACGCGCCCAGGGCGTCTTCGAGGCCCGCACCGGGCTGTCCATCGCCGAGTTGTCCGCGCGGGAAGCGCGACAGGCTGGCTACGATGTACAGAAGTCGGTGCTCGCGGTACGGGAGGTTTCCCGCAATTCGGCTGCGTCGCGCGTAGGGCTGCGGCGCGGCGATCTGGTGCTCGCGGTGAACAGCGCGGAAGTGGATACGATGAAGGATTTCCAGAAGGCCATCTCCCAGGCGCGCAAGAGCGGCCGGGCGGTCCTTCTCGTCCAGCGCGGGTACCGGCTGCAGGAGTTCGCGTTCGAGCTGGGGTGACTCATGACGTCTACGGCGACCGAAGAGAAGAAAGCTCCCGCGCTCGACTTCACCGCTCTGGTGCTGTCGCTTGGCTCCAGCGCCATCGTGCACCTCGGCGAGGCGCCGGATCCCACCACCGGGCAGAAGCGAGAGCAGCCGGACTTCTCCATGGCGCAGCAGAGCATCGACCTGCTGGCGATGCTCCAGGAGAAGACGCGGGGGAACCTGACCGCGAACGAGGCGAGCTTCCTCGACAACATGCTGTTCGACCTGCGGATGCTGTTCGTGCAGGTGTCGAAGGGTCAGAGCCCGGCGAAGAGCCCGTAACGGCGCGTCCCGTTCCCGCCAGAGATGGTCCAGCCCACCTGGACACCGGCGAATCGGTGCGGGCCGAGGCCGCATTCTGGAGCGAGCAAGAACGAAAGCAGGCGACGCGCGCGCAGCGGCTCGATGCCCAGCGACTCGGAGATGAAAACGATCCCCGCCGCGGTGAACTCGTCGAGCGGGACGCGGCGGCCGTGCTCGTCCTCGGTCGTGCCGCCGTAGCTGACGTCGCTTCGACCGAGCGAAGCGTCCATCGAGTCGAAAGCGAGATCGAGGCGGGCGAGCAGCGCACCCTGCGTGCTCGCTTTCAGCTCGGCAAAGGGCGCGCGAAATGTCAGTGGATCCGCGATGTTGCGGGCCAATGCCGACCCGATCAGCGGGCTCGCGGGAAGGCGGGAGAGGGGAGCTCCGATGAGTCGGCGCGACGCGGCTCGGTGCGCCGACTGCTCGAGCCCCGACAGCCGCGCGGAAAGCGCCGGCTGCGGTCCGATCCGCGACAAGAGCTCGCTCAGCTCCCTGGCCGCGCCCTCGTCGTCGCCGAGCGCTTCCAGCGCGGCCGCCCGCTGCGCCCGCGCGCCGATATGTCCCGAATCAAGTGCGAGGGCTTCGGCCTGGGCCAGCGCGGCGAGACCGACGTGACCTGCCTCCAGCAGCGCCAGCCCGCGTTCGTGAGGGATCTCCGGATCGCTGGGCGAGAGGGCCTGCGCACGGCGATAGAGCTGCACCGCGGTCTTCATCTCACCGGATTTGAGCGCCGCCCGTGCTTGCTTCAGGACGGCAACCAGCTCGTCCACGATCGTCCCGATTAGCATGTTTGTTCGGTGGCTCTCTCGGAGAAGCTGAAGATCCCGATTCAGCGCATCAATTCGCTGATCAATGGCAAGCGTGGCGTGACTCCGGAGACGGCTCTGCTTCTTGCTCGCTTCTTCGAAACGACGGCCGAGTTCTGGATGAACCTGCAGACGAAGCACGACCTCTGGTTCGCCGAGCGGGCGATGCGAAATACGTAGCGAACTGCCTCGAAAACACGCCTCGGCGCGCACCTTGCCACACTGCGTCGCTGCGTTACTTTGGAGCCATGAAACTCGACAAGTTTACCGTCAAGGCACAGGAGGCCCTTCAGGAGGCCCAGGCGATCGCCCGCAAGCGCGATCACCAGGAGATCCTCCCTGAGCACCTCCTCGCTGCCTTGCTCGGGCAGCAGGACGGGCTGGTCCCTCCCCTGCTCCAGCGCGTCGGCGCCGAGCCGCGCCTCGTCCAGCAGCGCCTGGAAGACGACCTCCGCAAGGTCGCCCAGGTGCACGGCGGCGAGGGCGGACACCTCTCGCAGCGCGCGCTGAAAGTCCTCGACGCGGCCGAAGAAGAGGCCGGCAAGATGAAGGACGAGTACGTCTCCACCGAGCACATCCTGCTCGCCCTGGTTGCGGAGAAGCGCGGCGCGGCGGCGGAGGCGCTGAAGAGCGCGGGCGTCACGCGCGACCGGATCGCGCAGGCGCTGACCGCGGTCCGCGGCTCGCAGCGGATCACCTCCAACGACCCCGAATCGCAGTACCGCGCGCTGGAGAAGTACGCCATCGATCTCACCGACCGCGCCCGCAAGGGCAAGCTCGATCCGGTGATCGGCCGCGACGAGGAGATCCGGCGCGTCATCCAGGTCCTCTCCCGGCGTACCAAGAACAACCCCGTGCTCATCGGCGACCCCGGCGTGGGCAAGACCGCCATCGTCGAAGGGCTCGCCCGCCGCGTGGTCGACGGCGACGTCCCCGAAGGGCTGAAGGACAAGCGCATCGTGGCCCTCGACATGGGTCAGCTCATCGCCGGCACCAAGTTTCGTGGCGAGTTCGAGGAGCGGCTCAAGGCGGTGCTCAAGGAAGTCACCGCCTCCGAGGGGCAGGTCATCCTCTTCATCGACGAGTTGCACACCATCGTGGGCGCGGGCGCGGCCGAGGGCGCGATGGACGCCGGCAACATGCTCAAGCCGGCGCTGGCCCGCGGAGAGCTGCACTGCATCGGCGCCACCACGGTCAACGAGTATCGCAAGCACATCGAGAAGGACCCTGCGCTCGAGCGGCGGTTCCAGCCGGTGATGGTGGGCGAGCCAAGCGTCGAGGACACCATCTCCATCCTTCGCGGGCTGAAGGAGCGCTACGAGGTGCACCACGGCGTGCGCATCCAGGACAGCGCCATCGTCGCCGCGGCGACGCTCTCCAACCGTTACATCAGCGACCGCTTCCTGCCCGACAAGGCCATCGACCTGATCGACGAGGCCGCCTCGCGGCTGCGCATGGAGATCGACTCCATGCCGGCGGAGATGGACGAGGTGCGGCGCAAGCTGATGCAGCTGCAGATCGAGGAGCAGGCGCTGAAGAAGGAGACCGATCCGCTCTCCAAGGGCCGCCTCGAGGAGATCAGCCGCGAGATCGCGCGCCTCAACGAGGAGATGAGCACGCTCAAGGCGCACTGGGAGAACGAGAAGAAGGCCATCCAGAGCATCCGCGACGTAAAGGCGAAGATCGAGGACGCGAACCAGCAGATGGCCGAGGCGGAGCGCAAGGGTGACCTCGGGCGCGCCGCCGAGCTGAAGTACGGCACGTTGCCCGGCCTGCAAAAGGAGCTGGACGTCCAGAACAAGAAGCTCAACGAGCTGCAGGCGCAGCGGCGGATGCTCAAGGAAGAGGTGGACGCCGAGGACATCGCGCACGTCGTCTCCAAGTGGACCGGCATTCCCGTCTCCAAGCTGATGGAGGCGGAGATGCAGAAGCTCGTCCACATGGAGGAGCGGCTGCGGGAGCGCGTGGTGGGTCAGGAGGAGGCGGTGCGCGCCGTGTCCAATGCGGTCCGCCGCGCACGCAGCGGGTTGCAGGATCCGAATCGGCCCATCGGCAGCTTCCTCTTCGCCGGCCCCACCGGGGTGGGGAAGACGGAGCTGGCCCGGGCGCTGGCGGAGTTCCTCTTCGATGACGAGCAGGCGATGGTGCGGCTCGACATGAGCGAGTACATGGAGAAGCACTCCGTGGCGCGGCTCATCGGCGCGCCTCCCGGATACGTTGGCTACGACGAGGGAGGCCAGCTCACCGAGGCGGTGCGCAGGCGGCCATACACGGTGGTGCTCTTTGACGAGATCGAGAAGGCGCACCGCGACGTGTTCAACGTGCTCTTGCAGATTCTCGACGACGGACGCCTGACCGACGGCCAGGGCCGCACGGTGGACTTCCGCAATGCGGTGGTCATCCTCACTTCCAACCTCGGCTCGCAGCACTTGACCGGCGGCGATTCCGAGACCGAGGAGAAGCGCGTCCGTGAAGCCATCCGCGCCGAGCTGCGGCCCGAGCTTCTGAACCGCATCGACGAGATCGTCGTCTTCCACAGCCTCGGGCGCGAGGAGCTGGCGCGGATCGTGGAGATCCAGCTTGGACGGCTCTCGAAGCTGCTCTCCGACAAGGAGCTCCGGCTGGAGATGACCGATCGGGCGAAAGCCGCGGTGGGCAAGGCCGGATACGACCCCGTGTACGGCGCCCGGCCGCTGAAGCGGGCGCTGCAGCGGATGGTGCTCGATCCGCTGGCCATCAAGGTGCTGCAGGGCGACTTTCGTCCGGGCGACACCATCCGCGTGGACGCGAACGCGTCTGAAGAGACGCTCACGTTCACGAAGGTGAACGGCGCCCGCGGGGCGGAATCGCCGGCGACGCTGCATTAAAATCCCGGTTGACTGACCAGATGGTGGGCCGCAAGCTCCGTCGCCACGAAGGAGGAGCTCATGGCAAATGCGTTCGTCCATGTCGAGCTGCACACCGGCGACGTCGCCAAGGCCAAGCAGTTCTACTCGAAGCTGTTCGGCTGGAAGCTCGAGGACATGCCCATGCCCGGCGGCGGCACCTACACCATGATCCAGGTCGGCGAAGGAACGGGCGGCGGGATGATGTCTGCCCAGCCTCCCGGATCGCCTCCGCGCTGGCAGGCTTACGTCGGCGTCGACGACGTGGCCGCCTCCACGCGCAAGGCGAAGGAGCTGGGCGCGAAGATCATGATGGACAAGACGGAGGTCGGCGATTTCGGATTGATGAGCGTGATCGTCGACCCGACGGGCGCCGCGATCGCGCTCTGGCAGTCGAAGCAACCCCAGCGACCGCAGAAGAAGTAGTCGGGCGACGGCGGCCCTACTCCGCCGTCGTGCCCCGGAACTCCCAGAAGATCCGCGGCCTGCCGGAGTATCCGAGCTTCTTTGCCCAGGTGGTGGGGAGCACGCGGGCCTCGTCGAGAGGCATCGTCCGGCCGGACAGCGCGAGACCCGCTTCCCGGTAGCGGCCTTCCAGGACGCGGGCGTCCGAAGAATGCTCGAAGACGAAACGGACCTCCGCGCCCGGCTTGCACGAGGCGCGCAGGCGCTGGAGCGCTTCCCGTTCCGCGTGCGCGACCGCGCGCAGCAGGGAACCCCAGGGAAAGAGAACCGTCAGCGTATCGGCGAGGCCCGCGAGCTCGGCGGGAGCATCCTCCAACGACAGCCGTGCGAAGACGATGTTGCGCGCGGCGCGCCGGGAGGTGTCGCGCAGGTTGTCGGCGATGGCGTCGGTGCCGATGAAAAGGACATCGGGGCGCACCCTCGACATGCGGCGGACGAACGTACCGTCACCGGTTCCGAAGTCGACGTGGACGGCCGGGAAGCCGGCGGCAAGCTCCGCCAGTCATCAACGATCTACCCAGCGCTCCTTCTTGCCTTCGACGAGGTACATACGGATCGTGGATGTTACCACTTCCAGATCAACAGCACCCACTCGTCGGTGGCATCGCGGTAGCGTTCGAGCTCCTCGAATCCGATCCGCTGGTGTGCGCGGAGCGACCGGCCGTTTCGCACGGAAACTTCGGTCAAGACGCAATCGAAGATGCCGCGGAGGCGCTCACGGTGCGCGCGGTAGAGCAGGTCGACCACTCCGCGTCCGCG
>Ga0209156_10000801_pt1 | contig 26543 bp, 23 predicted proteins | sample GraSoiAngelo_124_FD_185881 | JGI IMG/M metagenome (GOLD analysis project Ga0209156, IMG submission 185881) | Grasslands soil microbial communities from the Angelo Coastal Reserve, California, USA - 14_0927_05_20cm (SPAdes) (version 2) | ecosystem: Environmental > Terrestrial > Soil > Grasslands... | reverse complement strand
ACCATCATCTCCATCCGCCCGTAGGTGCAGTTCTCCATCATGATGCAGTGCTTGCCGTACTGCTCCGCGCCCTCGACCAGCGCCCAGCAGTCGTCGATCGTGTAGGCCGCCGGTACCTCGGTGACGGCGTGCTTGCCGTTGCGCATCGCCGCGAGACAGATTGGGACGTGCCACTCCCACGGGGTGGCGTTGAAGACCAGATCCAGGTCCTCCTCCTCGCACATGCGGACGAAGTCCGTGGGGCCGCGGGAATAGCCCGCGGGGCGTGGGAAGCCGGCCTGCTCGACCAGGTCCTGGATGCGGGTCACCTTCTCAGGCACGATGTCGTCCACCGCCTTGATCACGCACCCCTCGATGTGGAGCAGGTTGCGCACGTGCGCGCTCCCCTGTCCGCCCACGCCGACGAAGCCGATCCGCACCGTGTCCATCGGCGGCGCCGCGAGGAACCGCTCGGGTGCAAGTCCGGCCTGCGGCCGCGGCGCGGCCGACGCGGCGCGCACGGCCGGAGCGCAAGCCGCAGTCCCGCCGAGGGCGGCAAGGCCGAGCCCGCTGGCGATCAGCTTCAGCGCGTCTCGCCGGTCCAGGTCGTCACTATTCGCGGTCATGTGAACCTCCTTCGCGCCTGCGGCGCTCAGGATGACAAGGTCGCTCGCTCAGCGAAACAAGGAAAGAGCCCCCTTGCCAGCCCCAAGGCACCCTTCTTAGCTTGCGGCAGCAGCATCACCGGCACTAATGCAAAGGACTCTGCTCCGATGATCCGCATCCGCGCCGCCTCACTCACGCTCCGCTGGGCCACCCGGGAATTCGTGTACCGGGCTGGGCCGCTGATGGAGCGCGGTGGGCGTATTGCGTCGTACGACGCCGCGGTGCGGCGCCGACGAGCCCCCTAGAAGGATAGGATCCACTGCCGTGATCCGGCCTTCCGGGGTGCGCTACCGAACCCCGGGAGGCCGTTCTTGTTGTCTGGACATTCGAACACGGATCACGAGCATGGCTACTGAGCGTCACAACCTCCAGCACCTCCACAACCTCGACGCCGAGATTGTGGCGCGCTACACCGACCAGCCGCCCCGGATGCCGGCCGAGCTACGCCGGCAGCTCGAGGCGTCCTGGTGCGGTGCCCCGGTGCAGCTGTACGCCCTCGCCGACCTGGACCACGCCCTGCGGCTCACGCAGGTGTGGCTCGCGCTCGGCCCCGGGCATCTGAGCGTGGCCCGCCCGGTGGATCGTGGAGCGCAGTGGGAGATCGACAGCGTGGAGCGCGCCCGCATCCAAGCGGTGCGCGAGGCGCCCGGTCTGTCCGCCAGCACGCTCACCATCCTCGGGCGCCTCGGCGATCCGCCGCTCGCCGTGCTGCGCTACAGTCATCGCCAGCGGCGGGCCTTCGAGAACCTGAAGTTCGTGCTCGAGGAGGCGCTCGAGGGCCGCAGGGTTACGGCCCCGGACGCGGACCAGGAATACGCGGGCAGCGTCGCGGCCCCGATTCGCGACGCGCAGGCCCTGGTGGCCGGTCGCCAAGTCGCGGTGATCCGCCGGCTGCTCGGCTACCTCGCGCCCTATCGTCGCCGGCTCACGCTCGGTATGGCGGCGGCGACATTGATCACGCTCGTGAGCCTGGTGCCGCCGTACCTCGCGGGGTACGTGATCGACCGCGTAGTCCGGCCGGCGCAGGAGGGGCGGCTCGACAGCGTTCGCGCCGCAACGATCGCCTGGCTCGCCGTGGCCGCGATGGCGCTGGTGTATGTGGTGCGCCAGGCGGCGGCCCTGGTGCGGCTGCGGCTGATGGCCGTGCTGGGCGAGTGGGTCGCGCGCGACCTGCGCGCGGAGCTGTACGAGCACCTGCAGCGGCTCAGCCTCGCGTTCTTCTCGCGCAAGCGCACGGGTAGCCTGATCACGCGCGTGTCGGCCGACACCGACCGGTTGTGGGACTTCCTGGCGTTCGGGGTGGTGGACGTGTCGCTCTCGCTGGTGATGCTGGCGGGTCTCGGCGCCGTGCTGGTGTCGCTCGACTGGCGCCTCGGCCTGGTGATGACGTTGCCCGTACCGCTGTTCTGCTGGGCGATCTACCGGCACGGCGAAGCGCTGAACCGCGTGTTCCTGCGGGTGTGGCGCAAGTGGTCGCGCCTCACGGACGTGTTGTCGGACACGATGCCCGGGATTCGCGTCGTAAAGGCGTTCAACCAGGAGGCGCGCGAGGTCGCGCGGTTCGACGGCCACAACGACGACGTGACGGACGAGATCAACCGGCTGCACGGCCTGTGGACCACGTTCTGGCCGCTGCTCATGCTCGCGGTGCACGCCACCACGCTCGGCGTGTGGGTGTTGGCCGTGCCGCGCCTGCTGGGCGTCGGGCCGGCGCTGTCGGGGGGAACGTTCGTCTCGTTCCTCTTGTACACGACGATGTTCGTGGGGCCGATCGAGGTCATCGGTCAGATGGCGCGCACCATGCAGCGCGCCACGACGTCGGCGCACCGCGTGTTCGAGGTGCTCGATACCGAGCCCGAGGTCAGCGACGCGCCGCGCCCGGTGCGGCTCGAGCCGGTCCGCGGCCGGGTCACGTTCGAAAACGTCACCTTCGCCTACGACGGCGTCCGCCAGGTGCTCCGTGGTGTGAGCTTCGAGGTGGCGCCGGGCGAGCTGATCGGTCTGGTCGGACCTTCGGGCGGAGGCAAGACGACGATCGTCAACCTGATCGCGCGCTTCTACGACGTCACGGGCGGCGCGATCCGGATCGACGGCGTGGACCTGCGGCGACTCGAGACCGGACACTACCGCCGCCAGATCGGGATGGTGCTGCAGGACCCGTACCTGTTTCACGGGACCGTGCTCGAGAACATCCGGTACGGACTGCCCGGGGCGTCGCTCGAGCAGGCGGTCGCTGCGGCGAAGGCCGCCAACGCCCACGACTTCATCTGCAAGCTGCAGCACGGCTATGACACCGTGGTGGGCGAGCGGGGACACACCCTTTCGGGCGGCGAGCGCCAGCGCGTGTCGATCGCGCGGGCGATCCTGCACGACCCGCGCATCCTCATCCTGGACGAGGCGACCTCGAGCGTGGACACGGAGACCGAGCGAGCGATTCAGGAGGCGCTGGAGCGGCTCATCGCCGGACGCACCGTGTTCGCCATCGCCCACCGGCTGTCGACGCTGCGCAAGGCGTCGCGGCTGTTCGTGATCGCGGACGGGCGGCTGGTGGAGAGCGGTACGCATGGGGAGCTGATGGCGAAGACGAACGGGAAGTATCGGAGGCTGTACGAGATGCAGGTAGAGCTGGCGTGAACTGGGGTCAGGGGTCAGGGGTGTCGGCGATCCCACACCGCGAGTCGCCTTACCCCGAGCCCTGACCCCTGATCCCCGATCCCTGGGAGGCAGCATGGAAACGACTGCAGTCAGCAGACGTGAGCCCGAGGGGGACACAACGCCGGTTGGCGCGCTCACCCTCGAGCGGCGGGCGGACGGCAGGCTCTGGGCCACCGGCGGCGGCGCCGAGCGCGCGGTGTGGGTACGTCGCTGCTTCCCATGGTCCGAGCCCACGCGGTTCGTGTCGCTGCGGGACGACGCTGAAGCGGAATTCGCGCTGGTGCGCGATCCCGCCGAGCTCGACCCCGCCTCGCGGCGCGCACTCGAGGAGGCGATGGCGGCCGCGGGGTTCGTTTTCGAGGTCACGCGCGTGACGGCGATCGAGGAGGAGGTGGAGATCCGGCACTGGCGGGTCGACACCCGCCAGGGCACGCGCTCGTTTCAGACTCGGCTCGACGCCTGGCCGCGGGTGCTGCCGCACGGCGGCCTCCTGATCCGCGACGTGGCGGGGGACTTGTACCACGTGCGCGATCCGGCGGGACTCGATAAGCAGAGCCGGGCGCTGTTGTGGGCGTTCGTGGACTGACGGGGCACCGAAAACAGCTTCAGTGCCCCGCGTTCCCATCCTGAAGGATGGGCTCGGCACAGCACAACGCTGAAGCGTGGTGTGCTTTAGCACAGTGCTAGCCGAGCCCACGCTTCAGCGTGGGAACCCGGCGAGCCACTGCGCCCGCAGCGTGCGTTGCCGCTCGGTCGCGGCCGGGATCTCCTCGAGCCGCACGACCGGCCGCTCGTACCCGGCGACCACTACCGTCGTCCGCCACGCACCACTCGGCCGTCGGACCTCGACGGCGGTGGTGTCGCCAATCCGCAGGCGAGTCACAATCGAGCGGAAGTCACCCACGGTCGCGACTGCCGTCCCGTTCAACGCTGCGAGGCGATCGCCGGTGTGCAGGCCCGCCCTGGCCCACGTGCTCCCCGGGTTGGTGATCACGAGGCTGAGCGCGCTCTCTGCCGGCGGCTGCCACGCGTACAGCCGTAGATCTGCCGTGGGCTGTCCGTCGCGGCCCAGCGCGGGCATCCATGAGACCTGGATGCGCATTCCAATCAGTCGCAGGTACTGGTCGAAATCGATCGGCTTCGGTCCGCGCACGTGCGTCTCGAAGAAGACGTGCACATTGCAGCCGCATACGTCTCCGGTCGTCCGCTCTATGTCCCGGCCGCCGAACCCGTGCGCCCCCGAGAAGCGCTCCAGCATCGCGCGCATCACGTCGTCGATCGAGCGAGCGCCGTGCGTCGCGTTGCGCACTATCAGGTCGAGCATCGTGCCGAGCAGCTCGCCCTGGAGGTGGGTGCTGGCGCTGTAGTCGCCGAGCGAGCCGGGGTCCGCACCGTACGCGACGACGCTCACACTTTCCGGAGAGAAACGAGAGTTCCCCGGACTGGCGAGGTAACGTCCGATCAGCCCCTCCAGGTGCGTAATGCGGGTCGAGTCGAACATAGGGAGTCCAGCGCGCCGGAGCAGCAGGTCTGCAGAGAGCATCGTCAGCCCTTCGCTCCACCACAACCCGCGCGCCCGCGGCGGCGTCCGATAGCTCACGTCGCCGTATTCCGCCGGATGGATACGCATCAGGTTCCAGGTGTGGAAGTACTCGTGCGCGATCTCCGCGAGCAGCGCCCTGGGATCGCGAGCGAGCTCCGCGCTCGGCGCGCCCAGCGTGACTGAGCTGCGATGCTCCAGCGCGCCGTAGGCACCATCCTGCAACAGAAACGAGTAATCCCGATACGGGGCGCGCCCAAACAGCGCGATGGCCTGACGCGTGAGCCGCTCGACGTTGCCTACGAGCGCCGCCGTGTCGAGTGGTGCCGCATCGGGAAGGGGCCAGTACACCACGGAGTGCGGCACGCCGTCGACGGTGAACCGCCAGCTCCGCAACCGCCCCACGAGAAAGGGCGAGTCCACCAGGATGCCGACACTGGGCGCGAAAAACGTGTGGGGATCGATGGTCGGCTCGAGTCCGGTCGCGATCTGCCACTCGGGGGGCAGCTCGAGCGTCACATGCGACGGGGCGAGCGTCGCGCCGACGACGTACAGGAACGAGTGCGGCCCGCCGACGAGCCCGCCCGTGGCCGCGAGAAACGGACGCCACGCGGCGCGGGGGGACTCGGGCGGCGGCAGGCGCAGCCGGTAGCGCACCAGCGCCTCTCCACCCGGCGCCACCACCCGCCACAGGGCGCTGTCTTCGCGAGCCACGGTGGCCGCGCCGTGCGGCGTCTCGACGTGCAGCGCCTCCACGTAGCGCCAATAACGGTCGTCGTACTCGGGATGCGCGACCATCGCCACGCGGAACGTGTCGGGGAGGTTGTGCAGCCGCAGCTCGACGTCGAACCCGGAAAGGTCGCCCACGTCGACCCGCAGCGTGTAGTGGACGACTGGCTGGGTCCGCGCGAACCGGATCTCCACACCCTCCGTGTGATCCCGCAGCGGATTCTGGGCCGCGGCGGCCGTGCCGCACGGGGCGAGCATCACAAGGGTGAGGAAGTAGCCGGCCATCCTGGACATGAGAAGGACCCGTGAGTGAGAGACTGTCGAAGGGACCGTGTGCCTACGATGCCGCCCGGGGGCGCAGGGTTTGGGTCAGCCGCCGTCGCGCAGCCGGCGCAGGTACGTCTCGGGATCGTTCAGGAACGCCCGCGTCAGGGCTACGTGATCCAGGTCCGCGTACGCGACCGGCGCGATCGGGAGGCGGTCGAAGCTGTAGATGCGGGCGCCGGGAAACGCGAGCAGGATGGGCGAGTGCGTCGCGATGATGAACTGCGCGCCGCGCTCGATGAGCTCGAGCAAGATCGCCAGCAATCCGAGCTGGTTCTGCGGAGAGAGCGGGGCCTCCGGCTCGTCCAGCAGGTACAAGCCGCCGGGCACGAACCGGCCCTGAAACAGATTGAGGAACGCCTGCCCGTGCGAGCGCGCGTCCGGATCGCGCCCGTAGCGGCGCTCCATGTCGCCGAGCGACGCGCGCACCGGACCGGCGGCGAGACCCTTGGCGTAGCCAGAACGGTCGCGGTACTCGTCGTCGAGGTCGAGCAGCCGTTGCTCGAGCTCCTGGCGTTCGACGGCGAGCCGGCGCTGAAATCCGAAAAAGTCCTCGGCCCGCAGGAAGAACCCCCGGTGGGTGCGTTGCGACCAGGTGAGCCGCAGCGCTCGTGCGAGACGCCGCTGCGCCTCGAGCGTGCCGTCCCGCACGACCTCGGTCGCCCCAACGGTCGGCAGGGCGGCAGCCGCGGCGATCCCCTCGAGCAGGGTGGACTTCCCCGAGCCGTTCTCACCCACGAAGCACGTCACGCGTGCCGACAGGTCGAGCGACGGCAGCGTACGAATCGCCGGCACGGAGAACGGGAACGCCGCCTCGCCCGGGGGCGGGGGCGGGCCCGGCTTCAAGCCGACGGTGAGGAGGTGGGGCACGGCGCTTATTGATGGCGCGGTCCGGACGAGGAGTCAACGGCGCGGCGGAGTCGGGCGCGGCGGGGTAGCATTCGAGGTGCTCACCACCTCGGGCCGCCTCGCCGTCCTGACGGCGCTGGCAGCGCTCCCCTGCCCCGCCGCCGGCCAGCTCGGCGCTCGCGACTCGGTGGTGTATCGCGTCTCGGCCGCCAGCCGCTTCGAGGTCAGGACCGGCAAAGCCGGCCTGTTCGGCTTCGCCGGCCACGAGCACCTGATCCGTGCCCGTGGGTTCGCCGGGCGCGTCGTCTACTATCCCGGCGCACCCACCGCGTCACGTGTGGACCTCACCGTGCGGAGTGACAGCCTGGAAGTGCTCACGCCCCCGGACACGGCGGAGATCCGTAAGGTGACCGAGGCGATGCGCACAGAAACCCTCAGGGTCGAGCAGTATCCCACCATCTCGTTCACATCGAAGACCGTGGCGCCCGCGGACAGCGGGTTTCGCCTCGTGGCTGATGTGACGCTGGTGGGGCAGACGCGCGAGGTGCCGGTGGACGTACGCGTGGCGATCGGGTCAGACACGCTCCGGGCTTGGGCCACGTTCGCCGTGAAGCAGACCGACTTCGGGATCAAGCCGTTCCGTGGAGGCCCGGCGGGCACGGTGCGCGTCGCCGACCGGGTGACGTTCGAGATCGACGCGGTCGCGGTGCGGGAGCCTTAGTCCCCTCGCAGGTACCGCCGGGCCGCCGCGAGCACCTCCTGCTGCGCCGCGGCAATCGAGCCCTCGAGCGACGCGCCGGCCGCCCGCGCATGTCCGCCCCCGCCGAACCGCTGCGCCAGCTCGGCCACGTCCACGTCCCCCATCGAGCGAAAGCTCACTTTGACCCGCCCGTTCGCGATCTGGCGGAACAGCAGCGCGAGCCGCACGCCGGCGATCGAGCGGGGATACTCGACAATCCCGTCCAGGTCGTCCGCCGTGGCCCCGTGGCGCGGCAGCGCGTCCGGGGGCACGGTCACCCACGCCAGACCGACGTCCGGCTCGACCACGAGCGTCTGCAGCACCTCCGTCATCAGGCGCACGCGGCCCTCGGGGGCGCTCGCATACACCGCCTCGTAGATCGACTCGGGGTTGACGCCGCACTCCAGCAGCGCACCCGCGACCCGCAGCGCCCGCGGGCTCGTATTGGCGAAGCGGAAGGCGCCCGTGTCCGTGAGGAGGCCGACGTACAGCGCGCGCGCCGCCTCGGGACAAATCGACCAGTCGAGGGCGCTCGCAAGGTCGAACACGAGCTCGGCGGTCGCCGCCGCTTCCGGCGCGACCAGCCGCGGTCCGCCGGGGAGCGACCCCGGGCTGACGTGATGGTCGATCGACGCCACCGTCTGGGACTGCTTGATGGCGCGCTGCAGGTCGCCGAGCCTGCTCAATTCCGAGATGTCGAGCACGACGACCACGTCCGCCGCCTCGATCTCTTTGGCCGCGCGCTCGGAGTGGTCGGCCCCGGCGGGCAGGAGAAAGACGAACCGATCCGGCACGGGCGTCGGGTTCGCGATCACCGGCTTGAGCCCGCGCGCGCTGAGGAGATGCCAGAGGGCGACCTCGCTCCCCACGCCGTCGCCGTCCGCGTTGACGTGCGTCGTCAGGGCGACGCGGCGGCCGGGGGTCAGCACCGCTGCGACGCCCTTAGCGGCGACGACACGCTCGGGAGCAACGGGAATGCCATCCTGCATACTACAAGATACGTAGGGAAGAGACGTTGCAAGAAGACGTCACGAAAAAACGTCACGGGACAACGTGAGGGGCGTTACAAGAAGACGTCACGAAGGGACGTCACGAGAACCCGTTCGACGGTTCTCCGTGACGTCTCAACGTGACGATGTCCCGTGACGCCTCTATTAGACGAGTTTCGAGTGTCGCCGCCCATACCCGAAATAGATCGCCAAGCCTACCGCAAGCCAGATACCTAACCGAAGCCAGGTATCCGCAGGCAGCGTCAGCATCAAGCCGAAGCAGCACGCGATGCCCAGGATGGGGACGGCCGGCACCCACGGCGTGCGGAAGGGGCGGTGCAGGTCGGGACGCCGGTGCCTGAGGATCCACACCCCGGCGCACACCAGCACGAACGCCAGCAGCGTACCGATGTTGACCCACGTCCCGAGCAGTTGCAGCGGCAACAGCCCGGTAGCCAGGCAGACGGCGATACCGGTATAGATCGTGGAGAGGTAAGGCGTGCGGAACCGGGGATGAACCTGGCCGGCCCAGCGGCCGAGCAGCCCGTCACGCGACATCGCGTAGAAGACGCGCGACTGTCCCAGCAGCATCACCAGGATCACGGACCCGATACCCAGCACCGCGCCGACGTCGATCGCGACGCGAATCCACCACGGCGCGCCGATCCGCTGCATCGCGTACGCCATCGGCGCGGGGAGGTTGAGCTCGCCGTAAGGGACGATGCCCACCAGGACGGCCGACACCACCACGTACAGTAGCGTACACACTGCGAGCGAGCCCAGGATACCGATGGGCATGTCGCGTTGCGGGTTCTTCGATTCCTGCGCGGCGGTCGACACGGTGTCGAACCCGATGTAGGCGAAGAACACGAGCCCCGCGCCCCGCAACACGCCCGACCAGCCGTACGTGCCCCACTCTCCGGTGTTCGGCGGGATGAGCGGCGACCAGTTGGCCGGTTTGAGATGGGGCAGGCTGACGAGCACCACCAGCAGCACGATCGCGACCTTGAGGATCACGATGACGCTGTTGACCCGCGCCGACTCGCGGATTCCGATCACCAGCACGGCGGACATGACGGCGACGATGAGGACCGCCGGGAGGTTGACGATCGCGCCGGTCGCGTTCAGCCCCACGTGGGCGCATCCCGTGGCGTGGGCGGCCACCTGCCCGGCCGTGCACAACTGCGTAGGCGGGGCCGTGAGGCTCGCCGGAATCTGCACGCCGAACAGACCCAGCAGCGACACGAAGTGCCCGGACCAGCCGACGCCCACGGTCGCGGCGCCGGCGGCGTACTCGAGCACCAGGTCCCACCCGATGATCCAGGCCGCGAACTCCCCCATAGTCGCGTACGCATAGGTATACGCGCTGCCCGCGACCGGCACGGCGCTCGCCATCTCGGCGTAGCACAGCCCGGCGAACGCGCACGCGACGCCGACGAGCACCATCGAGAGCGGCACGGCGGGACCGGCGTACAGCGCGGCCACCTGCCCCGTGATCACGAAGATCCCCGCACCGATGACGGCGCCGATGCCGAGGGTGACGAGATTGAGGGGCCCTAACGCCCGCACCAGGGCGTGCTCACCGGTCGCCTCCGCTTCGGCGCGCAGCGCGGCGATCGGTTTGGTGGCGAACAGGGTCATGACGGCAATGTGAGGGGCCGGCCTACACCGTCACAGCGAAGTGGGACGGACGGGACTCGAGGGGGGATGACCGGGACCGGATTAGGGTCGACCCAGGGCATCGCCGCAGGGGTTACCCGATTCGCCTCCCCCGCTCCGGATCGTCCACTCGAACGCCGAGCCTCAGGGAACCCAGCACGTGATCCCACACGGGAGTGAGACGCGCCTCGTCCTCGGGCCAGAAATCGAATGTAATGAGGCATTGCACGCGATCCCTTCGCGCGAGGCACATCCGCGAGCGGCACTCGCGATGCTCTCCCGGGTCGACCACGCGCAGCTCCGTCCACGCCAGCGTCAGCCCCTCGAGGAGCGTCTCCCGCACGGGCCCGATCCCGATTCGGTCCCGGTCGTCGCCCTCGAGGGACTCGAGCAGTAGCGTCGGAAGCGGCAGCCCGCTCCAATCGATCGGTGGTATCCGCAGGCAGGAGACCGCGAGCACGCAGGTACTGTCGTCGGGGGTGGCCGCGTCGCGAACGTTGACCTGGCCCGACGCCGGCTCCAGGACCCAGTCTGCGGGGAACTCCAGCACCACGCCACCAGCGTCGAGCACGAGGATCTTGTAGCCCGGTGCAGCCGTCCAGCCGTGACCCTCGGGCAGCTGGTACACCTCCCTGGTCCATTCCATGGTCAGACTCGGGGGAGGATGTCAGCGAGCGGGATCACGAGCGGCTCGGTCGCTCCGGGCGGGTGCCACACCAGCCGCTCCCGCTCGATCGCGGGAAACGCAGCTTCGGGAGTCCAGATCTCGCCCGCACGGCCGTCGATATCCACGATCCAATACCAAGGCACGCCATACTCCTGGTACAGTCGCCGCTTCGTGAAGCGGTCGTAGCGGCTGGTCGAAGGACTCAGGACTTCGATCGCCAACAGCAGCGTCTTGATCTGTTGCCAGTCAAACGTGCGTGCTTCCGCGACCGCGGTGACGAAAACGTCGGGCTGAACCAGGACGTCGGGAGCCCACGAGATATCCGCGGGCGAGATGAGGACGTGCCCGACGGGATGGATCCGCAGATAGTCCCGCAGCCGTGCCGCCAGTTCGAGTACCACATCCTGGTGCTCGAGTCGCGGCGCAGGGGTCATGAGCAGCTCCCCGTGCACCGTCTCGTAGCGATTCCCGTCGTCGGGGAGCGCCCGCACCATGTCGGCGGTGTAGTAGGTCGCGGCGGCCATGCCCATATGATCGGCTCGGCGCATAAGGGGACGCAAGACGGCACCCGTCAACTTGGCGCCGGACGACGGGAAGGCCGGCATCGAACAATCGCAGGGCGGGTCAAACAAACGCGGGGGCCTCACCCGGGAGCCCGCTCCGTTCCGGTCCTCACCCCCTGGCCCCCTCTCCGTTCCGGAGAGGGGGCACTACGGGATGGACCGCGGAGACCCGGGACAGCGCATCTCAGGAGACCGCGGTGCCCAGCAGGTTGGCGCGATAGCGGCGGCTGAGAGTGACCTGCGCGCCCGTCTCGAGAATGACGATCGCGTCGCCGTGGAACCACGGTTGAACTTCGCGCACCCGGTCCAGGTTCACGAGGGCCGACCGGCTGACACGGCGGAACCGCGCTTCATCGAGCCGGGCTTCGAGGGCCACGAGCGTGGTGCGCACCGTGTGGACCCGGTCACCCACGTGGAGCCGCACATAGTTGCGCGCCGCCTCGATCCAGTCCACGTCGGCCGTGCGCACGAAAAAGCTGCGCCCGTCGTCCACGACGAGCAACCGCTCGGGGTGGCGCCGCACTCCCGGCTCCTCGGGACCGGCGGCGACCGTATCGTGGAGGGCCCGCAGCTGGGCTTCGAGCGCCGCCGCGTGAAGCCGGCGTTCCTCGAGATCATGGTGGTAGTCCAACGCGTGCACCACGGCGAGAATTGCCCAGTAGATCAGGACGTTCCAGTGATAGGACACCGTGAAGCCGTCCACCAGCTTCTGCGCGAACGGATACGCCTCGCCTCGCAGCGCATGGAGCCCGTCCTGCAGGCCTACCGCAGCGACCAGGTGAACGAGGGCGAGATCGAGGCTCGCACCCAGATGAATGAAGAAGTGGCGGCCGAAGTTCGCCCGGTCCACCTGGAAGCGGCGCCCCAGCCACGCGACCACCAGCGCCAGCAGACCCCACAGGTACCAGTCAGGCAGGCCGGTCGCGAGGGCCTGCCACCAGGAAGGGGGATGGGCGGCGAATCGCTGATTGGCGACATGAAGCTGGGCGCTCGCGAGGAGGCCAAGCAGCGTCCAGAAGGCGAACCACTTCAGTGCGCGCAGAGCATGACTGTCTGCCACCCGACGATTCCCCGTGACGTCGTCTCGTGACGTCGTTTCGTGACGCTCTCCCGCGACGCCTCTAACTTTTCGAAGCGAGCTTCGAGTGCCGCATGCCGTACGCGAAGTAGAGCACCATCCCGAACACGAACCAGATGATCAGCCGCCGCCACGTCGTCCAGGGCAGCGAGACCATGAGGTACGCCGCGGACAGGGCGCCGAGCGGCGCCACGATGAAGACGGCCGGGGTCTTGAAGGCCCGCGGCAGGTTGGGCTCGCGCACGCGCAGCACCACCACCCCGATCGACACGATCACGAAGGCGAGCAGGGTCCCGATCGACACCAGGTTACCGGCCTCCCGCACCGTGAGCAGGGAGGCCACGATGGCGACGGCGATGCCGGTGACGATCGAGGTGATGTAGGGCGTCTGGAACTTGGGGTGGACTTTGTTGACGAACTGCGGCATCAGGCCGTCGCGCGCCATCGAGTAAAACACCCGCGATTGCCCGAGCAGCATGACCAGGATGACGGACGACAGGCCGGCGATGGCGCCGAGCTTGATCAGGGAGGACATCCAGCCGAGACCGGCGTGATCCGCCGCGACGGCGATCGGGTCGGGAACGTTCAAGTCTTTGTAGCTCATCACGCCGGTCGCGATGCCCGACACGAGGATGTACAGCACCGTGCAGATCAGCAGCGAGCCGATGATGCCGATCGGCATATCCTTCTGCGGATTCTTCGCCTCCTGCGCGGCGGTACTGACGGCGTCGAACCCGATGTACGCAAAGAAGACGAGGCCGGCCCCTGCCATCACCCCAGTCCAGCCGAAAGCGCCCCGGTCGCCGGTGTTGGCCGGTATGAACGGATGCCAGTTGGCCGGATTCACCGCGTGCGCCGCCGCCACGATGAAGAGCAGCACGACGGCCACCTTGATGAACACGATGACGTTATTGACGTTCGCCGACTCCCTGATGCCGATCACCAACAGGGTCGTGACGATCGCGATGATGATCACGGCCGGGAGGTTGAACACGGCGGGCTCGGTGCACTGCGGCGCGACAACGCCCCGCGCGGCGGCGATGGAGCAGGGCACGTTGACGCCGACGTCCTTCAAGAAGCTGACGACGTAGCCCGACCAGCCGATCGCGACGGTGACGGCGCCGAGGGCGTACTCGAGGATCAGGTCCCAGCCGATGATCCAGGCGATCAGCTCGCCCAGCGTCGCATACCCGTAGGTGTAGGCGCTCCCGGCCATCGGCACGAGCGAGGCGAACTCGGAATAGCACAGCGCCGCGAAGATCGACGCCACGCCCGCCAACACGAACGACAGCACCACCGCCGGCCCCGCATTCTGCGCCGCGACCGTCCCCGTGAGCACGAAGATCCCGGTGCCGATGATAGCACCGATGCCCAGCATCGTGAGGTTGAGGGCACCGAGTGCCCGTTTGAGACTGTGATCGGTCTGGGCCTCCTGCTGCAGCTCGGTGACGCTCTTCCGTCGGAACAGATTCATGGATCCTCGGATGGTTCGAGCGGACAGCGGGTTGGACGGCGAGATGGCGGCTAGAGTAGGCCCGCCCGACGGGCCTGTCAAGTCAATACGCGAGCTGCAGGCGCAGCGTCCACGAGTGCGGCACCGGCAGTGAGCCGTCGTCGGCGATGAGGCGCGGCCGTCCGGTCACGATGATGCCATAGCTCCCGGATTCGGGGTCGCCGCCCGAGTACCCGGTCCACGTCGCGAGATCGCGACCGGCGAGTGTGATCGTGGCCGAGCGGGCGCGCAGTGCCGCCGCCAGCTTGGGCGGCGGGGAATACGACAGCGAAATCTCCCGCAGCTTGAGGTAGTCGGCGTCCTCGAAGTAATCGGCCGTGGGGCCGGAGAGGACGGCGCGCGCTTGCTCCGCGAGGGGGGTCCGCGGATCGACGGCCGCCTGGCAGGTACCGGAGAGGCAGCGGTCGAAAGCGGCCGCATTGAAGAGCCGCTGCCCCGCCCGGTAATCGAGCGTCAGCGACGCCCGCAACGACCCGACCAGGCTCCACTCGGACGTGAGCATCGCCCCCTGCGTCGGGTAGGGTGTGCCTGCCCACACAGCGGGTCCGAGCGCTACTTCGTACGGCGCGATGATGCCGTCCCGGTTCACATCGGCGAAGCTCCGTATGGAGGACGCCCAGTATCCCCCGACGGGATATCCGAGCACCGCGCGTTGCTGCCCAAAACCGATTGGCGACCAGTCGATCTTGACCAAGCGGTTCTGATTCCCCCACAGCGAGAGCGTGACGTCCCAACCAGCGCGTGGAGCGGTCAGCACCTTTCCGGTGAGGGTCGCCTCAATCCCGCGATTGCGGATCGTCCCGGAGTTGTAGTCGATCTCGTAGGAGAAGGGCGGGGTCGTCACGCGAAAGACGTGAGAGCGCATCGTGTAGTACGTCACCTGGGCGCTCACCCGGCCTCCCAGCAGAGCCGCGTCCACACCCAGCTCTGTCGACGTGGTCCGCTCGGGATCGATATGCGGAACAGCCGTGCCGATCGGCACGAACACGAGCGGCATCCCTTCGAACGGCCGCGGGCCCGCGGATCCCCACGCGGCACGGACCGCGAGTCGACTCAGCCGAGCCGAGTCGGCCGCGGTGTGAGCGACCCACGTGGCCGTAAAGCTGGGGTACGTCGCGCCGCGGTTCTCCTCCTTGAACGTGTCGTGCCGAACCACGCCACGGAGGACCAACCTGCCGCCGAGCTCGAGTCGCTCGTCGACGTAGTACCCGAGCGAGTGTCGCTGCTCCCAGAGCGGGGCCACCGAGGAGAGATCGGCGAAGCCGGTCCCCGTGTCCCTGCTCGCACTGCTGCGCTGGTTCAGAGCATCGCGAAGATGCTCCACGCCGATAGTGGTGGCCGAGTGCACCGTTGCGGAGAACACCGGGGTCGCTGAGGCGGCCAGCGTGAGGCTGCGGTGCCGCGTCGCGCGCTTGCCCTCGACCAGCGACCCTGTTGGGGAAGGATCGGTGGGGGAATAGGGCCGGAGGGCCGCGTCGTGCTGGTCGAGCGCGTCCCATCCCGCAAGACCACGGACCGCGATCCACGACACCGGGCTCCAACGCGCCTCGACGGCGCCCAGCCACCGCTCGACCGCCTGGGTGGTGTGCAACCGGAAGATCGGGCCCCAATCGAAGCCGGCGCTATCGCTGGGCCCGAACACACCGACCTGCTGACCTATGTCCGGGGGGAGACGCAGATCGCTCGACACGCGGCCGACGTTCACACCCAGCTCGACCGTGGACAACGGACGGAACCGCCCGCTCGCCCTGCCGTTCAGGCGCCGGTAGTAGTTGGGGTCGGGCGACGTCACGCCGGAGGAATACGGGCCGGCATCCCCGGCGAACGTCCCGGCCAAACGGTAGTCCCCCCGTGCGGATCCGCCGGACACACTGATCCCGTACTGCCGGCGCAGCGCGGTCCGGAACGGGTTGCGTTGCTCGAGCGGATTGAACTGCTGCACGAAATCCTGGCGGCACAATCCCCGTGTCTCAACCCAGAGCGTGCAGCCGCCGTGCTGAAACCGCGGGTTGAGATTGGTGCTGTCTACGCCGCCGAAATTGGCCGGCCAGTGCCCTGCTTCCGAACTCACTCCGCCCTGGACGTAGCCCTCCCAGCGCGGCGGGCCGGGCCGACCCCGTTTCGAATGGATCAGAATCACGCCGGCTTGGGCTCCGGGGCCGTATATCGCCGCGGCAGCCGCGCCCGGGAGGACGTCGATCGACTCGATATCGTCGGGGTTCAAGTCGTCCAACCGGAGCGGGCCGGGAGGGACAGGCCCCGGATACGGGTTGCCGAACACATAGGGGTTCGGGGGAGGGCCAGGTGAGAACGCGTCTTCCGCCGCGTCGATGCGCATCCCGTCCACCAACACGACGGGTGCGCGGTCGGCCACCAGGCTCAGCACGCCGCGCAGGCGAATGCGCGACCCCATGCCGTTCACACCGGAGGCCGGGACGACGAGGAGGCCCGGCACCTGGCTCGTGAAGATGTCGGTCAGACTGCGGGCGCCACGCTCCGCCACCAGCGTCGCGGCGTCGATGGTGGACTGCGCTGTGGTGCTGTCCGGCGCGCTTTGGCCTAGCAGCCACCGGCTCAGGAGACTGAGGACCAACGCGACCGTCGCTCGGCGGGAGGAGGCGCTCATGGCGGTCAAGCAGGGCCGCAAGGCTCGCGCCGCGCGGCAGCGCGCTCCATTCAGACACCGGGTGATGCGTCAACGCAACAAACCCGGAGCTTGCTTATAACGAGTAGTTGGGCGCTTCCCGGGTGATCACGACGTCGTGTGGATGCGACTCGCGCAGCCCTGCGGTGGTGATCTGGATGAATTCGGTCTCGCTCTGGAGGGCCGCGATGTCGCACACGCCGCAGTATCCCATGCCGCTGCGCAGGCCGCCCGCCATCTGGAAGATCACGTCGGCGACCGGCCCCTTGTAGGGCACACGAGCCTCGATCCCCTCCGGCACGAGCTTGGACGGCGAGACCTCGCCCTCCTGGAAGTAGCGATCGGCCGAGCCCTCCTCCATGGCGCCGAGACTTCCCATGCCGCGGATCACCTTGAAGCGGCGCCCCTCGAGCAGGAACGATTCGCCCGGGCTCTCCTCGGTGCCGGCGAGCATCGAGCCCATCATCACACTGGAGGCGCCGGCGGCGAGCGCCTTGACGACGTCGCCGGAGTACTTGATGCCGCCGTCCGCGATGACCGGCACCTCGCCCGCGCCCTGGACGGCGTCGAGGATGGCGGTGATCTGCGGCACTCCCACGCCCGTGACGACGCGCGTCGTGCAGATCGAGCCCGGCCCGACGCCGACCTTCACGGCGTCCACGCCGCGCTCGACCAGCGCGCGTGCGCCCGCCTCGCTCGCCACGTTGCCGCCCACGATCTGGGTGTCGGGAAACGCCTCGCGCAGGCACCCCACGGTGTTGAGCACGCCTTCCGAGTGACCGTGCGCCGAGTCCACCACGAGCACGTCGCAGCCGGCGTCGACCAGCGCACGGGCGCGCGACAGCGCGTCGGCCGTACCGCCTACCGCCGCCGCGACCCGCAGCCGGCCGTGCTGGTCCTTGTTGGCGTCGGGGTGCCGCCGCCGTTTGAAGATGTCTTTGATGGTGATGAGGCCCCGCAAGATGCCCTGCTCATCGACGACCGGCAGCTTCTCGATGCGGTGCTTCGCGAGAATGCGCTCCGCCTCGTCGAGCGTCGTCCCGACCGGGGCGGTGACCAGACGCTCTTTCGTCATCGCCGCCCGAATGGGGCGGTCCAGCTCGCGCTCGAACTGGAGGTCGCGATTGGTGATGATGCCGACCAGGCGCCCCGCGTCGTCCACCACCGGGACGCCGGAGATGCGGAACCGCTCCATCAGCCGCACCGCCTCCCCGAGCGGGCGGTCGGGGCCGAGCGTGATGGGATGGAGGATCATCCCCGACTCGCTGCGCTTGACCCGGTCGACCTCGGTCGCCTGACGGTCGATCGGCATGTTCTTGTGGATCACGCCGATCCCGCCCTCGCGCGCGATCGCCATCGCCATCTCCGACTCGGTCACCGTGTCCATCGCCGCCGAGACGAGCGGCAGGTTGAGCGGGATGCCCCGGGTGAAGCGCGACCGCACATCGACGTTGCGCGGATGCACACTGGAGTGCCGCGGAACGAGCAGGACGTCGTCGAAGGTGAGGGCGGTGCCGGGGCGGAAGGTTCCCATGGCGAAAGTTACTGGGACGGCGGCGGTTCCTCAACCTTCTCGGGTGGCTTCTTCGCGGCCTGCTCCACCGCGGCCTTCCCCGCCGCCGCGAACTTCTCGAGCATCTTCCCCGCCTTCCCCACCGCATCCATCGTCCCGCGGATGATGTTCACCGGGACGCGCCCCGCCCGCAGCGTGTCCTCGAGTGTTTCGGCCACCCTTTGGAACGGCGCCGCCCCGGCGGGGCGCTCGGCGTACTTCGACTCGAGAAACTCCACATAGTCGAGCACCTGGTAGGCCTTGTCCTCGGGAAGCGCCTCCAGCTTGCGCTGCAGCCGGTCACGCAGGATCTCGTTCATGGCAGCGTCTCCAGCGACATGAGGTCGAGCACCGGGTTGCCGAGGAACCGGGTGCGGCCGGCGCGCACCCGCGCCGTGACCTGGACGGTCGCAAGCGGGGTGAGGGCGTCGAGCTGCGCGCGCTTCGCGTCGGGCACGACGACGTACACGAAGCCGCGCTCCGGCAGCGGTCCGCGGGCGAGCAGGTACGTGGCGCCGTTCGGCATGTCGGGGCGGAGCTCGTCCGCCTTCTGCACCGCGATGAACTGCAGCGTCCAGCGCAGCACCTGACCCACGTAGCGCTGCGGCTCGGCGCGCAGCTCCCCCGCGGAGACGCCCACCAGCACGCCGGCGGGCGCGGCCTGGAGGTCGCCGCTTCGCACCCATCCGTCGATCTCCACCCGCGTCCAATCGCCCGAGCGGCCCAGCACGCGCAGCGGGGCGGATGGCGCAAGCGTTCCCGTCGGCGCCCCCTCGGGCGCGCGGTACAGGACCGTGCGCCGGGCGGACTCGACGTGCGAGGGGTCGGGGGCAGCGGCGCCAGTATCCCCGCGGCTGACCCCGGGCCGGCGGCCCGGGGTTCCCTCATCGCCGCCGCGGCCCGGGGGTTCCGAGGTCGCCCCAACCCCGGGGCTCCGCCCCGGGGTCAGCCCTGCCGCAGCCGTGTCCGAGTCGGCCGCCGTCCGGGAACTCACCACGGTCGCGACGGGCTCCACGTCGCCGCTCTGCACCCAGCCGGCCCGCGTCACGTGAACCCAGCGGTCCGTGTCCCCGCCGTTGACTTTCGTCAGCACAAACCCCTGCGGCAGTTTGCCCACGAGCGCACCGGCGGGGGCCGAGCGCAGGTTCTCCTCGGGAGTGCGCGTGACCGCCAGGTCGAAGCCGGCGCGCGGCGTCGGTCCGACCGACGTGGCGAAGATCCAGCCCTCGAGCGTGACGGCGAGCCAGTCGCCCCGCGCGTCGCCGCCCGCCACCTGCGCGCCCCGCGCGAGGCGCGCGAGGCGTTTACCGCCCGCCTCCTGGAAGAACCAGGCGCCGTCGGTGCTGATGCGGTAGCGCGCTTGGGCGGCCAGCGACGCATCCGGCGCGGAGGGCCCGAGCCAGCAGACAACTGGTAGGGCGCGGAGGGCCCGACTAAATTGCATCGCTCTCAAATATGCCTAAGAGGGATGGGCCGCGCACCCCGGTCGTCTTGATCGTGCTCGATGGCTGGGGCTTCCGTCCCGGCCGCGAAGGCAACGCCGTGGAGCTGGGCGACACGCCCACCTGGCATCGGTTGTGGGCCAAGGCGCCGCACACCCTGCTCGACGCCTCCGGCCTCCCCGTGGGACTCCCCGCCGGACAAATCGGGAACAGCGAGGTGGGACACTTGAATCTCGGCGCCGGGCGCGTCGTGCCGCAGGATATCGTCCGCATCTCGCAGGCGATCGAGTCGGGAGAGTTCTTTCGCTCGCCCGCGCTCGTCGAGCTGTGTCGCGGCGTGCAGCGACGCGGCGGCACGCTTCACCTCATCGGCCTGCTCGGCAACGGCGGCGTGCACGCCCTGGGTCAGCACCTCCTGGCCGCGATCGCGCTGGGCCACCAGCACCAGCTGCCGGTGGCGATCCACGCCTGGCTCGATGGGCGGGATACGCCGCCCCAGTCGGCGCTGGGGTTCATGCAGGAGCTGGTCGAGGGGATCGGGGGTCGGGGATCAGGGGCCGGGGATGGCGGGGTCCGACCCCTGACCCCCGACCCCAGATCCCCGGTCAACTCCACCGTGATCGGCCGCTACTACGCCATGGACCGCGACAAGCGGTGGGAACGGACCAAGATCGCGTACGACGCCATGGTCCACGGCGTGGGCGAGCCCGCCCCCGACCCGGTCGCGGCGATCCGCGCGGCGTACGCAGCGGGCGAGACCGACGAATTCGTGAAGCCACGCGTGATCACGGGCACGCCCCGCATTCGCAGCGGGGACGGAATCTTCTGCTTCAACTTCCGCGCCGACCGCATGCGGCAGATCGTGCGGGCCCTGGCCCTCGACGGCTTCGACGCCTTCGACACCGGCACCCGGCCCCGTGTGGAGCTCGTCACGATGACGCAGTACGACGAGACCTTCCCCTTCCCCATGGCGTTCGGGCCGATGGTGCTGTCGCAGATCGTCGCACAGGTGCTGTCCGACCACGGCAAGACGATGTTCCGCACCGCCGAAACCGAGAAGTACGCGCACGTCACGTACTTCTTCAACGGCGGCCTCGAGACGCCCTACCCCGGCGAGGAGCGGCTGCTCGTGCCGTCGCAGAAGGTGGCGACGTACGATCTCATGCCGGAGATGAGCGCGGCCGGCGTCACCGACGTGCTCTGCAAGGCGATCCGCGCCCGCCACCACGACTTCATCCTGTGCAACTACGCCAACGGGGACATGGTCGGTCACTCCGGGGTACTACCCGCGGCGGTCAAGGCGGTCGAGACGGTGGACCAGTGCCTCGCGCGCGTCCTGGAGAGCGCCGGGCAGGCCGGCGCCACGCTGCTCATCACGGCAGACCACGGCAATTGCGAGCTGATGATCGACCCGACGACCGACGGCCCGCACACCGCCCATACCACGAACCCGGTCCCCTTCCTTATTGTCGGGGACGACGTCACCACCCCGCTGCGCCACGGCGGCGCCCTGCGCGACGTCGGACCCACGGTGCTGCGAATGCTGGGGATCGAACCGCCGCCCGAGATGACGGGGCGGGATCTGAGGGAGAGCGAATGATGGTCGGACGGTCGGACGGTCGGACGGTGGGACGGTGGTGCCTGCGCTGGAGGGCTATTGGCAGCCTGGTGCTGCTGTCCGTCGGTCCGACCGTCCGACTGTCCGTCGGGCAAGTCGGCCACGAACCCGGTCAATCCCCCTACCACGACATCCGCCGCGGCGGGGTGGGCGTGATCACCTTCGGCTATCTGGGTGGCTCGCGTGGCGGCCCGGGGGTCGGGATCTCGGACGGGCCCACCGGGGGGCTGCGCTACGAGGTGGCCTTCGGGAACGCGCTGGGCGCCTCGCTCGGCATCGCCTACGCGCAGACGACGCGCTTCGTCGTGGACCCGGCCAAGGACTCGGTGTCCGGCCCCTTCGATACCGACGTGGTGCTCGCCGACGTGGCGCTGCAGCTCGCCCTCACCGGCCGCAAGACGTGGCACGGCTTCGCGCCCTACGTGGGCGGCGCGTTCGGGGTGGCGCTGGGCGGCGGCTCACCGCCCGATCCGAGCGGCTACGATTTCGGTACCAAGCTCACCGTGGCGCCGGGAGCGGGGCTGCGCTGGTATCCCGCGCGGCGCGTGTCGGTCCGGACCGACTTCCGGCTGGTGCTGTGGCGGCTCAACTACCCCCTCGGCTACAAGCAGCCGTCCACCATCGACGGCAGCCGAGTGCTGCCGCTCGACGCCCCGCTCACCGAGTGGACGGCCCATCCCTGGATCACGATCGGCCTGGGGTGGACTTTCTAGGAGAGGGACTGCGGCGCGCCGTCGCCCTGCTGCTCGGGGGCGACGCCGAAGTGGGCGGCGTCGTGCTCCTCACCTTGAAGGTGGCCGGCACGGCCACGCTGATCGCGTGCGCCCTCGGCCTGCCGCTCGGCTTCTTCCTGGCGACTCGTCCGTTCTGGGGACGCCGCGCGGCGTTTACGCTGGTCAACACGGCCCTCGCCTTCCCCACCGTCGTCACCGGCCTGCTGCTGTTCGGTCTCCTGTCCCGGCGCGGCCCGCTGGGCGGGCTGGGCTGGCTGTACACGTGGCAAGCGATCGCGCTGGGCGACGTGTGCATCGCGCTTCCGATCGCGGCCGCGCTGTCCGCCGCGGCGGTGCAGGGAGTGGACCCGCGGATCCGCCGCACCGCGCAGACGCTCGGCGCCTCGGCGTGGCGCACGGCGTGGGCGGTGGCGCGCGAAGCGCGCTTCGCGCTGGCGGCGGTGATCACCGCCGCCTTTGGGCACGTCATCGCTGAGATCGGCTCCGCCATGATCGTGGGCGGGAACATCCGCGGCTCGACCCGCACGTTGACCACGGCCATCGCGCTCTATACCGGCCAGGGCGACTTCGGGCTCGCACTGGCGCTCGGCGTCATCCTGCTGGCGCTCGCCCTGCTCGTCAACATCGCGCTCCAGGTGCTCCAGGGTAAAGGGCATGCTTGAGCTCGTGGCCGTGCGCCACCGCTATGCGGGGCGCGTCGTCCTGGACCTGGAGCGGTTCGCCATCCCGCCGGGCGCACTCATCGCGATGGTGGGACCCAACGGCTCAGGCAAGAGCACCCTGCTCCGGCTCCTCGCCCTGCTCGAGCGGCCGACCGAGGGCGAGGTGCGGCTCGACGGCAGGGCCGTCTCCGGCCCGCGCGTTCGGCCTGACGCGGCCGCGCGCCGCTGGGTCACGCTGGTCGAGCAGCGGCCCATTCTGTTGCAGGGGACAGTGCGTGATAATCTGGGATACGGGTTGTGGGTGAGAGGGATGAGACGCACAGAGGTGAACAGGGTGACAGAGAACGTCGCGGCGCGGCTCGGCGTGACGCCGCTGCTGGAGCGTCGCCGCCACGAGCTGTCGGAAGGCGAGATCCAACGCGTCGCCGTGGCGCGCGCGCTCGCCGTCGAGCCCCGGGTGCTGCTGCTCGACGAACCGGTCAGCTCGGCCGACCGCGCGGCGGCGCACTCGCTGTACGCCGCGCTGCGCGAGGAGTGTGGCCGCCGGCCGCTCGCCATCTGCCTCGCGTCGCACCAGCTCGAAGATGCCTACCGCTGGGCGGACGATGTGCGCGCGCTCGCCGAGGGAAAGCTCTCGCCTGTGACCCCCGAGAATCTGTTCCGCGTCGAGCTGCCGAATACCGGCTCGGGGGACCTGAAGCACGTGCGCGTCGGCACGATCGAGATCGCCGCGCTGACCGACAAGACGGGGCCCGCGATCCTCGCGGTACCGCCGACCGACATCCTGGTGAGCCGGGAGCCGCTTGCGTCCTCGGCGCGGAACGTGTTCCGGGGGCGGGTTACGCGGCTCGCCCGGCAGCGCGCCGGAGCCGTGCACGTCACGGCGGACGTGGGCGTCGAGCTGGTCGCCGTGGTGACCGAGGAGGCGGCCCACGACCTCCAGCTCACGCCGGGGGGCCCAGTGGTGCTCGCGTTCAAGGCCAATGCGGTGCGAATATTCTAAAGATGCCGATCAGCTATCTTACGCGTATCGTTGAGTTTACCGCGACGCACCGCATCCGGCGCCGCGACCGGACCGACCAGCAGAACCGAGCCGAGTTCGGTAAGGCGGCCGTGGATCACGGCCACCGTTATCAGTGCCGGGTCACCGTGCGGGGGAAGCTGGACCCGGAGGCAGGCGGAGTGATGAGCCTGGTGGCGCTCGACGCCCTGCTCGCCGAGGAAGTGACCGGGCGGCTCGAGGGGCGCAGTATCAACGACGCGTTGCCCGAGTTCGCGGACGGCCGCCGTCTCGCGACCGGGGAAGCCCTCGCCGTGTTCGTCTGGGAACGCCTCGTCCCGCGGCTCCCCGAGGGCGTCACATTGCACGCGGTGCGCGTGCAGGAGGGCCCACACATCTATTCGGAATACTTCGGTGAGTCATGACACGTCCCCCCTCTCCGGAACGGAGAGGGGGTCAGGGGGTGAGGACTCCGGGTCAGTGAAGCCTCATCTGCCCGGCTCGCGTCGCGGCCGAATGCTCGCCGACTCGGCCGTGGTCGAGGAGTGGCCCGTGTGGCTCGAGGTGAACGGTGAGCCGGCCGTGACGTGGATGTGTACGCCCGATCAGCTCGAAGAGCTGGCGACGGGGTGGCTGCACGGCGAGGGATTCATCGAGACGCTCGACGACCTCGTCAAGCTGCGCCCCTGCGCGACGGACCTCGGCTTCTGGGCGGAGGTGAAACCGGAGCGGGTGACGCTGGTGCAAGGCGATCAGCGCCGCCGCGTGCTGGCATCGGGGTGCGGCGCGGTCTCCACCTTCCTGGCCGATCCGCCCGCCGTGCGGCACGCTCCCGCCCGGCGCGAGCCCCCCTCCGCGGAGACCCTGCGGTCGCTGTTCAAGGAGCTGTTCGCCCGGGGCACGCGCTACAACGAGACCGGAGGGATTCACGCCGCCGCGCTCACCGACGATGCGGCGCTCCAGTTTCACGCCGAGGACATCGGGCGGCACAACGCGGTGGACAAGGTGATCGGCGCCGCCGTGATCGCGCGGCAGCCGATCGTCGGCCGGGGGCTGCTCGTTACGGGCCGGATCTCGGCCGAACTGGCGCACAAGGCCGCGCGCGCGGGCCTCGCGTACGTCGCGACCCCGAGCGTACCGTCCACCCTGGCGCTCACCGTCGCCCAGCGCGCCGGCATGGTGCTGGTGGGGCGCGCGGTGAGCGGCACGCCGCACATCCATCGGCCGGACGCATGACCCCGGAGGCGCTGCGCGCCCTCCTGCGGGAAGCGAAGACGATCGCGGTCGTGGGCCTGTCACCCAAGCCATGGCGGGCGAGCCACCAAGTGGCGCGCTACCTCCAGCAGGTGGGCTACCGCATCGTACCGGTGAACCCCGAGCACGGCGCCCTGCTGGGCGAGCGGAGCTACCCGTCGCTCACCGCGGCGGCGGCCGGCGAGCCGATCGACGTGGTGGACGTGTTTCGGCGCAGCGAGTTCGCGGGTCCGATTGTGGGCGAGGCGATTGCGCTCAAGCCACGCCTGATCTGGCTGCAAGTCGGCGTCGTGGACGAGATGGCGGCGGCGCGGGCCGCCGCGGCGGGCATCCCGCTCGTCATGGATCGCTGCCTGATGGTGGACCACCAACTGCTCGAGGTGTGATGCGGCCCTTCGTGTGCGTGACCATCGCAGCCGCTGCGCTTGTCCCGGCTCCCCCCCTCCCTGCCCAAACGCCCAGCGCGCCGCACCTCTACCTGTCGATGTTCGGCGGGTACCGCACTGGACACGATCTGTGGACGCGCAACGATCAACTGTTCCTGGTGCAAACGCCCATCGGCCCGAACCCGAATCAGTACGACACCCTGGACTTACAAAACCAAGTTACCCCCGGGTTCGTGATCGGTGCTGCCGGCACGTATTTCCCCCGTCCAAACCTCGGCTTCGAGGGTGAAATCGCCTTCCTCGGGATGGGCCTCGAGAGTCGTTGTACGATCCGCCAATATCAACCTCCGCCGTCGGGCGATGTCGACCCCGAGCTGTGCACTTCTTTGAACGGAGCGAGCAGCTCGCTCAGCGCGGTGAGTTTTTCCGTCGGACTAGTCGGACGGCTGCGGCCGGACAAAGCCACCTACCCCTACGTGCGCGCCGGCGTCGGGGTGGTGGCGCGCACGCGCAGCACCATCGAGCTGATCGGGACGTTCGCCGACACGGCGCGCAACGCGCTCGAGGAGGTCATCATCGTCGGCGACAGCTTTCCCAACAAGACCCGGGCGCACCTCAGCGTCGCCGCGGGGCTGGCCCTGTCACTCGGACCCGCCTCCCAGCTGCGACTCGAAGCGCGGGACATCGTCACCAGCCTCGACCGCGTGACCGGCCTCGCCGACGCGAGCCGCGGCACCTTGTATCCGCCGCATGCCGGTCGCAGCCTCCACAGCTTCGCCTTCATCGTGGCGTTCGACGTGATCCTCGAGAAGCGGCGCGGGCGCCGCTACTGAGCATGCGCGCGGCCGTCCTCGCCGGCGGCGCCGCGCGTCGCTACGGCGGCCGTCCCAAAGGGCTCGTCGCGCTCGGCGGGCGACGCATCCTCGACCGGGTGGTGGACGCCGTGCAGTCCGTGGCCGGCGAGCCGCCGCTGCTCGTCGCCAACGCGCCCGACGGCCCCACCTGGCGTCCCGACCTCCGCACGGTGCCCGACGTGCGCCCGGGGTGCGGCAGCCTGGGCGGGATCTACACGGCGGTCGTGTCGGGCTCCGGTCCGGTGCTGTGTGTGGCCTGGGACATGCCGTTCGTCAGTGCCGAGCTGTTGCAGGCGCTGCGCGACGGCGCCGCCGGCTGTGACGCCTTCCTCCCGGAGAGCGGCTCGCGCCGCGGGGTCGAGCCGCTGTGTGCCGTGTACGGCCCGGCGTGCGGGCCCGCCATCGAGCGCCAGCTGGCCGGCGGCGATCTGCAGGCCATCGGCTTCC
>Ga0209156_10000800_pt1 | contig 26570 bp, 22 predicted proteins | sample GraSoiAngelo_124_FD_185881 | JGI IMG/M metagenome (GOLD analysis project Ga0209156, IMG submission 185881) | Grasslands soil microbial communities from the Angelo Coastal Reserve, California, USA - 14_0927_05_20cm (SPAdes) (version 2) | ecosystem: Environmental > Terrestrial > Soil > Grasslands... | reverse complement strand
AATTTGCCGCGACATCGACGATGCCCGGATGCATGTGACGGAGCTGCGCAGTCGCCTGGCCGCGTTGGCCGCACGCAGCAAACTCAAGATTGCGTCGGTTGGCACGCATCCATTTTCACATTGGCGGGACCAACTCATCACACAGGGCGAGCGTTATCAGGAGATTGTGCGCGATATGCAATTGCTGGCCCGCGCTAACCTCATCTTCGGCTTGCATGTGCACGTGGGAATTCCCGATCGCGAAACCGCCATTCATGTGATGAATCAAGCGCGCTATTTTCTGCCGCACATTTATGCGCTTTCGGTCAACTCGCCTTTCTGGGTGGGACACGACACCGGATTGAAAGGTTATCGACTAAAAGTGTTCGAGCGTTTTCCCCGCACCGGCATTCCTGACTCGTTCGAATCGCTTTCTGAGTACACCGACTACTGCAACCTTCTCGTGAAAACCGGTTGCATCGATAACGCTAAGAAAATTTGGTGGGATATCCGGCTTCATCCTTTTTTCGACACCCTCGAGGTTCGGGTATGCGACGCGCAATCGCGGGTGGATGATACTCTCGCGATTGCAGCGCTCATCCAGGCGTTGATTTCAAAACTGCACAAGCTGCTCCGGCAAAATGTCACTTTCCGGATTTACCGGCGCCGTTTACTCGATGAAAATCGCTGGCGCGCCTCGCGCTATGGGATCGATGGCAAGCTGATCGATTTCGGTAGGGAACGCGAAACTGACACGCGCAGTTTGATTCACGAGTTTATCGAGTTCGTAGCCGATGAAGTAGCCGAGCTTGGCAGCCGGCGCGAGATGAATCATATCGAGCGAATCTTGCATGAAGGAACCGGCGCGGACCGGCAGCTTGCTGTCTGGGGACGCACCCAGGATATCAAAGCGGTCGTCGATCATATCGTTGCCGAGACTTACGAAGGCTTAAGGGAAGGAGAGCCGGCGGCAAAAGCGACGGTCGCGTCTTAAAGGAAGCGGCGAGAAGGAAGCTGCCACGTCATCCCGAGCGAAGTCGAGGGATTCCGATGAAGTTACCTTAAAGCTTCCGCGGCGCGATCCCTCGACTTTCGCTCGGGATGACCGTTAGTGAACATTCTCACCACGGAATCACTTTTCGATCCTGCAAAAATTTGCCGGTGAGATTTTGCGGGGCCTCGGCCGAGAGCCAGACAATCCCGTCCGCGCCTTCTTCGACCGAGCGTGTTGCGTTGGTCCCGCCCATATCGGTGCGGACCCAACCCGGACAGACTGAATTCACCGCGAATTTGGGCAGCGCCGCAGCCAGTTGGGAAGTCACTCCATTCAAAGCTGTTTTGGAAATGCAGTAGACCGGCGACCAGCCATCCGCGCCATCGTGCAATTGTCCGCCGCTACTCGATACATTAACGATCCGCGGCGCTGATGACTTCGCGAGCATCGGCTGAAAGGCTTGCGCGATCAATAGAGGCCCGAGCGCATTGGTCCGCATCGTGGTTTCGAATTGTCCCGATGTTGTTTTTAAGATTGCGTCGTCGCCGTCAACGATGATGCCGGCGTTATTCACCAGGACGTCGAGGTGGTCGATCGTCTTCGCCAATTCCGACGCTGCTTCGCGAATGCTCCCCGGATCGGAAACATCGATCTTCAAAAACTTTGCCGCTCTTCCGATTTTCACTGCCGCGGCGCGACCGGCCTTCTCATTGCGCGCGCCGACAAACACGCGAAAGCCTTTCTTCGCCAGCTGCCGCGCGACTTCGAAACCGATTCCTTTGTTTGCGCCAGTGACAAGCGTGATTTTTTCTAACTTCGGCATAACGCAAACTCGTGCCTCAAGTTACGAATCGCAATACCACGGCGTCATCCCGAGCCTGTCGAGGGATCCCGCTGCGTTACATTAAAGCTTCGCAATCGGATCCCTGGACTTCGCTCGGGATGGCGCTGAGGAGACAATCAACTTTCGCAGCGTCCGCAAATTCACTACATCCTCCTTCAATTCTTTGCCTTTTGGCGTCTCCAGCACTTTCGGGATTTTCCGGAAACGCCGCTCGTTCATGATGAAACGAAATGCGGCCAGCCCGATCATGCCTTTACCGATGTGCGCGTGCCGATCGACGCGCGAGCCACCCGCAGCTTTGGAATCGTTCAGATGAATTGCCGCCAGGCGGTCGCGCGCTTGCGGGATAATCCGATCAAATTCGCGAAACGTTTTCTTCACCGCAATCTCAGAGGCGATGTCGTAACCAGCCGCAAAGATGTGAGCGGTATCAAGGCAAATGCAGAGCCGTTCGGGCTCGCGCACGTTGCTCATGACATGCGCAATCTGCTCGAAGCGATGACCAAGACACGAACCCTGGCCAGCCGTGGTTTCGAGCGCGATCTTTGTTTTCACCTTTGGAAGCGCCTGCCAGATCGCATCGATCGACGCGGCGATTTTCTCTAGCCCGGCTTCTTCGCCGGCGCCGAGATGCGCGCCCGGATGCATCACGAGAAATGGCAGCTCGAGGTGATCGGCCCGAATTAACTCCTCTGCTAACGCGCGCAACGAATTGGTGTGAAATTGCGGATTGGTCGCGGCGAGGTTGATCAAATAATTTGCGTGCGCAAAGACCGAAGCCAACTGGACACGCTGCTGGTGATCGAGAAAAGCGCGAATTTCTTCGGTGGACAATGGCCGTGCGAACCACTGCATGTTGTTTTTCACGAAAATTTGCATCGCGGTGCAATTGATCGAACAAGCACGCTCGATCGCCAGGTGTGCGCCGCCGGCAATGGACATATGGGCGCCGAGGAGAACTTCTTTTGTCATTTCGAGCGAAGTCGAGAAATCTCTTACTATTCAGTGCTTTTCAGTGCGAATCCTTGAGAAAAGGTTAGAGAGGTCTCGACTACACTCGACATGAGAAAAGCGGTGCCAGCCGCGGATCAGGCGAATGGCACGGATAAGAAAAACATCAGCGTTATCCGGCCGTTCGCGGTTCAGCGCTCCTCCGCATTCAGCATTCAAAAAATCTTCGGATGCCAATCCGGTTTTTTCAGGCTGCCTTCGGCTTTGTATTCGAAAAATTTATAGAGCGGAGTGAGAACGAAGCCGGCTCCACTGGCATCAATGCGGACGTCGAAATCGATCTTGTCATCGAGAAAATGTGCGTTGCCTTGCCCCACCATGCCAAAGGTTCCGCCATCGACGTGAAAATCCGAGGTGCGGATAACGCCATCTTTGATTGTGAACGACATATTCGCTTTACGCGCCACGCGATAACCCACGCCCGGCATGATCTTGTTGAGAATGTCCGAAAGCGGGCCAAAGAGCGGGATAGCAAAGACATCGCCATTGCGGACTTCCACCTCGCCCTTGCCGTTCATCGTTCGCGTGTCGCTCCCGGTTCCCGTCCATTCATAGTGACCGTTCATTAATCCGACCGCGGTTTTGTATTTGAAATAGAGATCGGTCAGTTTTGGAAAATCGACGTGATCGACTGTCATCGTCGCCCGGTAGCGTTGATCGTTTTTCGCGAGAGAAATGTCTGCTCCGCCTCGCACTGTGCCCGAAAAAATCGCGCCGTTTAATTCGGAGATTTGCAGCCGATCATCGGTCAGGAGCAACTTCGCGTTGATGCGGTCGAATGGCAGCGTTTTGTCCAGAAAAACGTAGTCCATCCCGCCCGGCGAATCGACATTGATTTCGAGTCGCGTGTTTTTGCCGCCACGAAATTGATAGACACCACTGGTGGTAATCGTCGGCGGCTTTTGAAATTTGTAGGGTGTAACGACCTTCAGCAATTTCGGATCAATCCAGTAAATTGCTTCCGTTGGTCGGAGACCCGAAACGACGTTCGACAGGCGCGTCTCGTGATGCGCGAAATCGTAAACGAATGTGCCCGTGGCAACGCCCTCGTCTCGTGCCACTCGAAAATTCTCGTAGGTGACCGCGCCATCCCCGAAGTGAACATTGGCCGAGGCGCTATTGAAGCCAATCGTGCGAAAACGACCGCGCTCCAGTTGCAAAGTGCCATCTCCTTTCCAACTCGCGGCCGCGGCGCTGGGCCCGCGAATGCTTAGATGGACATTAGAAGCATGCGGCCAATCCCAATCGTTCACGAATTCGCGCATATCGGCCGGTGCGAGAGAACGAAGCGCATTGGCGTCAATAGTACTGGCGAGATCGATCCGAAAATCATTCGGCGCATCGAGCAATCGCCCCACTAACTCGCCGCTTTGATGCCGCAAATGAACGTCGCGCACCATTGTGCGCTCGCCGTCCCAGGAAAATTCGGCATTCGCGCTTAGAAACGGAATGCCCTTGTAAGCGAACCGGTCGAGCGTGGCGTGACCGATGGCCTGCCAGCGCGGCTGGCCCTCGCCCAATTTCGCAGTTCCCGAAATCTCGAAGCGCGGCGGCGCCAGAAAGGTTATATCGGAAACGAGGCGCGAGAGTCCGAAGCTTTCGAGCAGCGCGCGCAGATTTAGACTGCTGCGCGCCTGAAACTCAAGCTCATCGTCCGGTCGTCGCCAGATTGCGCTGGCACTAAATCCGCCCAGATCATCTTCCAATTCGCATTGCCTGAGGCTCAGTGTTTGATCGGCAAACTCGCCTGTCATCGTCAATTTTTGCGCCTGATAATTGCCGCGCTGCCATTGCCCGGTCTGCAGCGTTCCTTCCACTCGGGCATTCTCCAGTTGCGCGACATCGCCACTGAATTTGATTTGTAAGTGCGGGGGCTCGGAGAATTTGAACTGTTTCAGCTCGTTCACCAGTCGCTGCAAGATCACGAGTCGCGTCTGCCATTCCTCCGGGGTTACTTCCTTCGACGGTTTGTAATCGTTGCGCTTGATCAGTTGTCCGGTCGCCGAAATGCGAATGTCGCAGAAGATTCCGTCCGCCTGGCTGACATAAATTTGTTCCGGCGGAGAATAAATGTGGGCATGCAAGCTTTTGATTTGGGCACGCGGCGATTTCGGATCTGCTCCTTCGGGCAAAGGCAATGTGACCTGGGCATTCCGAATATCGATTGCATTCAAGAAGGGCTGGCGCTGCAGCAATGCCGCGTAATTCACGTCTAATGAAATGCGACTGATTTCCGCCACTGTGTTCTCGCGTTTTTTGTAATCGAAAATGCGAACATCCCGCGCGACCAGGCCGCGAAAGGGATCGAGGGTCAGCCGGCGGACAGAAGCTTCCACGCCGTGTTTGTGCAATTCCTCAACCACGAGTCCGCGCCATTTCCGGCCGAATCCTTTCCTGGCCAGGTACCAGCCGCCGCCGGCCATCGCTCCCAAGATCAGAACAACCAGAAACCGCGCCGCGGTAACGAGAAAGCGTCGCGCGAAAGTGCGCGATCGATTCGTCGCAGGAGCGAAAGATTCTTGTGGCGGTTCGAGAATGGCTGGCATGGGGGTTCGTTAAAAAGGTTAATTGTTAAATTGTTAAAAACGTTGATTTAGCAAGTCATCCTGATTGGCTCCCCTTTCACAATTTAACGTTTCAACAATTTAACGTTTCGCGAAAACGAATGTTTTCCATTTCCGATTTACCGGCAATCAACGCCACGCTCAATTTTGTTAGCACCATTTTCATATCGGCCGGCTGGTATTTCATCCGGCGGAATTTTTGGCAACGCCACGTCGTCTGCATGATCACCGCGGTCATTTCCTCCACCTTTTTCCTTGTCGGCTACATCACTTATCACATCCACGTCGGCGAAAAATCGTCCGGCTTTCGCGGGTGGCTGGCCGCGATTTATTTTCCAATGCTGGCGACACACGTTTTGCTCGCCTTCGTCACTCTTCCGCTCGTCATTCTCACCCTTGTGCCGGTCTTTCAACGCCGCTGGGACAAACATCGCCGGATCGCAAAATGGACGATGCCGATCTGGCTTTACGTTTCTGTCACCGGCGTGCTCGTTTACTTAATGCTTTATCAATGGTTCCCGCCGGCCAGTCTTGCACAGCCGCGCTGAATGTTGTTTGCTCAGGACGCGGCCAGGCCGCTTCCAAAACCATGGTCACGATCGCAACCTTCAACGAGCAATCGAAAGCTAAACATCTGCGCGACCGGCTGGGACAAGCAGGGATCGGCGCCGACATCATCGGCGACAGCCATCTGCAACGGGTCGCTTTCATGGCGAAGCCGCAGGCAAACGTGAAAGTGAAAGTGAACGAAGATGATTTTGGAAAAGCGCACCTATTGATGCGGGAATGGGAGGCGTCTGATCCCGACGTCGGGGCGGCTTTGCGCTGCCCGCAATGCGATTCTTCCAATATCGAATATCCGCAGATGACCCGGAAATTTCTTACTCCGGCGATCGCGAGCATTCTGTTTGCTATGAAGATTTTTCCGAAAGGATTCTATTGTCACAATTGTCACTTTACCTGGACGAACGAGCCCGAAGGACAGATTTCGCGCCTCTGGCACATAATTTTCCCGGGGACCAACCCGTACCGAGAGGAGTGACTTCGGCAGGACGCGACCTGCATTGAATCGCGATGATCTGATGAGGCTGGCAATGGCGTTTGCATGAAGTGGCTCTTTGCAATGTTACTGGCGCTGGCAATTTTTGGCGGCGCCGCCTACTTCAGCTACAACGTTCTGTTCAAACAGGAGATCGCCGTCCAAAAAGAACAGCGGGGCGAGATTCCTTCGACGCCTGCGCCCGACCTGAGCCTGCCGGAATTTCAGGAAGCGGCGAAATTACGGCAGGAAGGCAAACTGGTAGAGGCGCGCAACGCCCTCTTCTCCTTCATTCAGAAATATCCCAATGGCCAGCACTTCGAGGAAGCGAAAGACCTGCTCGGCGCCGTTAACATCGATATACTTTTCTCGCCCGTGCCCTCGCCCGAAAAACAGGAATACATTGTGAAGAAAGGGGACGTCATTGCGCGAGTCGCGCAAAAGATGAAATCGACGCCGGAGCTGATCATGCGCACCAACAACATGAACGGCACCATGCTTCATATCGGAGAAAAACTGCTGATCTCGAATCCCGATTTTTCGATGCTGATTCAGACGAAGCAGAAAATTATTGTGCTGATCAACCACGGGCAGTTTTTCAAGCAATACCATATCCAGGAATTGAAACTGCCGCCGAAGCAGCCCTCGCGTATCAACACTAAAGTGGCCGAGATTTTTGCCTGGAAAAATGGCAAACGCGTCGGGTTCGGCACCCGTGAATACCAGACCAGCACCCGCTGGATTCGTCTGGCCAACGCCGGCTACACCATCTATGCGATCCCGGACGCGTCCCATCCGGGTTCCGATCAGCCGTCCCCGCCACTTGGGCTTGGCATTTCCGCCAGCGAGGCCGAAGAATTGAGCAGCCTTGTCAACGGCAAGACCCCTGTCACCATTACAGAGTAACATGAAGGAGCCGCAACCGCTCGACTTCGAGAAACCGATTGTGGAGCTGCAACGCCGTTTGCAGGAAATCCGCGATCATTCCGACGAACACGCGCTCGATTTCGATGCCGAAGTCGAGGCAATGGAAGCGAAGATCGAAACGACGCGTCGGGAAATTTACGGCAACCTCAGCGCCTGGCAGCGGGTGCAGATCGCGCGACACACCCAGCGCCCTTTCGCACTCGATTACGTCGAGCGTTGTTTCACAAATTGGAACGAGTTGCATGGCGACCGATTATTTGGCGACGACAAGGCCATGCCGTGTGGGATCGCAATGCTGGGCGAGCAACGTTGCATCGTGATCACGAATCAGAAAGGCCGCAACACCAGGGAAAATGTGATGCGGAATTTCGGGTGCGCGCATCCGGAAGGTTATCGCAAGGCGCTGCGGCTGATGCAGCTCGCCGAAAAATTCAACCTGCCGGTGATTTCGCTGATCGATACGCCCGGCGCTTATCCCGGCATCGGTTCGGAAGAACGCCACATTGCCGAAGCGATCGCGGTCAATCTGCGCGAAATGATGAATCTGCGGGTCCCCATTCTCGCCGCCGTCATCGGCGAGGGCGGTTCCGGCGGCGCCCTTGGCATCGGTGTGGCCGATCACGTCATGATTTTGGAGAACGCCTACTATTCGGTCATCAGCCCCGAAGCCTGCTCCGCCATTTTGTGGAAAGATCGACGCCACGCCGCCGAAGCGGCCGAGGCACTCAAACTGACCGCGCAGGATTTGATGAAACTCAACGTCGTCGATGAAATTGTGGTGGAGCCAAATGGCGGCGCTCACCGCGACCATGAGAAAGCCGCAAAAATTCTGGGCGAAGCGTTGCGATCGAACCTTAAGCGCCTGTTCAAGACGCCGATCAATCAGCTGCTGAAAAAACGCTACGAGAAATTCCGTCGCCTCGGCAATTTTGCCGAACCGCCAAAGGGCAATGGCGCCACCGGCTGATTGAGCTGCTCGCTCGCCGCAAAAATCGATGAGGAACAAAATCGGATCGGCGATAATTGTGGCTCTGATCGCCGGAGCCTCTTGCCGCGCCGCCGAGGCGGGTACGCCGCCGTTTCGTTTCGACCGGGACACCGTTGGATTCGCGAACATGACTGTGTTCGAATACCAAAACGGCATCGCTCATCTGCGCCGTGGTGAGTCAGCGAAGCAAAAACGTTACACGCGTCGGTGTTTCGTGCTTTGCCGCACCACCATGCAATTTGAGAAATTCGCACGTTTCGATCCGAACGCGCCGTCCTTAGACGATGGCGATCTCGCGAAACGAATTCGTCGGGTCACGCGCTACGCGGCCTGGCGCCACCCTTTGCCAGATGACGAGCGCGTTGTTTTTCCGGGCTACGCAAACCTTCGTCAATTGAGTGAGGCGCGTGGTTTCATTCTTCAGCGAAATATCGGTTACGGCTGGCCAACCTACTGGCGGCTGGGAAACGCCCGGACATTCTTTGAACCCGGCATTGGATATCAGGAAGGGACGCACGAAAAACTGAATGCCGTGCTGAATCGCGGCGACTTATTCGTCGGTTTTCTCACCACCCTGCCGCACCTGCGGATTAATCACGCCGTTCTTTTTTATGCAAGAGAATCGGGTCCAGCGGGGATTGATCGCTACCTTGTTTACGATCCAAATCATCCGGAAGGACCTCGCCATCTCTGGTGGTCGCAACGCGAACGCTCGTTTGAATACGAGAAAGACTGGGACTTTGTCGGCGGGCGCATTCGTGTTTACCAGATTTACGGCATGCCGTTGCAGTAACGAGCCACGGAACACAGGCCTCCGGCCTGTGCGGCCAGCGGGGATTCTCCCCGCTGCTCTATCAGCTTTATCTCAGCGCAGTAAAACTGCGCTGAGCGCACAGACTCGAAAGTCTGTGTTCCTTTACCTCGCCGGGCTTCGGCGCAATAGGCGGATAAAGGAAGCGCAGCATGGGATCGACCCGCGCGCCCCAAGCCGCTTCGCTGTGATCCGCTCCGTCGATTTCGTGATATTCGAGATCGTCGTGCAAATTCCAGCCGCGCTCGACTAGGGCGGCGCATAAATTACGTGCCCGCTGCCAACCAGGTTCGGCCGTGCCGGTATCGAGCCAAATCTTGAGCGGAAGTTTTCTGTTGAGCGCCAGCACTCCTCTCACGATCACCTCATCGTCCCACCAAACCGACGGCGACATTACCGCCAGACGCGAGAAAACACTGGGAAACCAAAGTCCCAGCGTCATCACCAATAACCCGCCGAGCGATGAGCCTCCCAGGCCGGTAAATTCGGCTTCCGGTTTCGTCCGATATTTCGAATCAATGAATGGTTTTAATTCCCGGATCAAAAATTTCCCGTACTTTCGAGCCAGACCACGACTGCGCTTTTTCCGTTTCGCTTTGGCATCGATGATGCCGCGCGTCGGAGCGTATTCGTGAATGCGGTTCGGGCCGGTATTCGCGATCGCCACGATAATGATAGGCTCGATCAGTTTGCGGCGAATCAATCGCTGCGCGGTTTCGTCCACGCCCCATTCCACGCCGGCGAACGCAGTCGCGGCATCGAAAAGATTTTGCCCATCCTGCAAGTAGAAGACCGGATAGCGACGCCGAAGAAAACGGCGATATCCGGGAGGCAAATATACCAGAATATCGCGGCGGTTTCCCAGAGTACGAGATGGGAATTGGCGGTGACGTTGAATGTTCCCAGTCAGCGTGTGGTGTGGCATCTTTGTGGCGCAGGCATTTTGCCTGTGGGACCGACGGGCATCTTGCCCGCTGATAGAGACTCGCGCAACGACCAGACCGGCGCACCTGTACGTAGGCTAAAATCCTTTCAACCGAACAGGATCCGGTCTATAAAAACCGACCCGATTTATGCAGGAACGTTACATCAAATGGTGGACGCCGTACTTGAGCCGCGAATTCGAGATGCTGGTCTTCGGTAATGGCGGCGGTCTCCCGCTGATTATTTTTCCAACCTCCTTTGGGAACTACCGTCAGAACAAAGATTTTGGCCTGATCGATTCCGTCGCCTGGTTCGTTGATAACAACCGAGTGACCATCTATTGCCCGGATGCGATTGATCTCGACAGTTTTTACAACAAATCGATTCACCCTGCCGATCGCATTCGCACTCACATCGCCTACGAAAACGTGATCGTGCGTGAAGTGTTCGATTTCGCGCGGCGCGAAGGCAGCACTCATCGGGTCGGGGTTTGCGGCGCAAGCCTGGGCGCGTATCAGGCCGCCAACATCGCTTTCAGGCATGCCGATGCCGTCAGTCATCTCATCAGCCTGAGCGGCGCATTCGAGATCAGCGATTTCTTCGACGGCTATCACGACGACAACATTTATTTCAACAGCCCTTACGAATATCTGCCGAACATGCCCGACCCGTGGAAATACAACCACATGAACATCATTCTCGGCACTGGCGAATGGGACAACACGCGCCACGAATCGATGCGGCTCTCCGGCATCTTGAATTCAAAAGAAATCCGCCATTGGCTGGATGACCGGAAATGGTGCGGACACGAGTGGAAGTACTGGCGCGACATGCTGCCGTATTATTTATCCACCTTATGACTGTCGAAGCCCGCGCGATGAATGGAACACAGACTTTCCAGTCTGTGCGCCCAGCGGAGTTTTACTCGGCTGAGACCGGGCGGAGGAGCACGACAAAGAATCTATGAAAAAAATCGGAATCTTATTTGGCCAGGAAAACTCCTTTCCCTGGGCGTTCATCGATCGCGTCAATCAAAAGACCGGCGGGAAAGAGATCGTGGCGGAAGCGATCAGGATCGACAAAGTAATTCAGGGCGAACCGTGCGGCTACGACGTGATCATCGATCGCATTTCACAGGATGTACCGTTCTATCGCGCGTTTTTGAAGAATGCCGCCCTCACCGGCACTGCTGTGGTAAACAACCCATTTTGGTGGAGCGCAGACGAGAAATTTTTCAATAACGCGCTCGCCACAAAAGTCGGGGTCGCAGTTCCACGAACCGTGTTGCTGCCTTCGCATGAAGTCCCGACCGACACCAGCGCGAACTCATTCCGCAATCTGGCCTACCCGCTCGATTGGACGGCGATTTTCAATTACGTCGGCTGGCCGGCATTTTTCAAACCATTCGCGGGCGGAGGCTGGAAAAACGTTTATCGCCTGCACAACCCGGAAGAATTTTATCGTGCTTACAGCGAAACTGGACAGCTGGTCATGATGTTGCAGGAAGAAGTGAAATTCGAGATGTACTTCCGCTGTTATTCAATCGATCAGCGCAATGTGCGGATCATGCCTTACGAGCCGCGGCATCCTTATCATTTGCGTTATCAAACCGAATGGCGGGCACCGAAGGAAGTTTTGCAGAATGTCGAGCGCGGCGTCTTGCAGTTGAATCAGTATCTTGGTTACGACTTGAACACAGTCGAGTTTGCCATGCGCGATGGCGTGCCGGTGGCGATCGATTTTTGTAATCCTGCGCCGGATGCCGAAGTGACTTCGGTTGGTCAGGCGAACTTTGAATGGGTAGTCGAGGCAGTCTCGGAAATGGCCATTCGCAAAGCGCGCGAGCATCAACCCGATCGAGATAATCTGAGTTGGGGAAAATTTGTCCAGGCCGCGGCGACGCGGCGCGCGCTGAGCGATTTGAAATAATCGTCATCCCCAGCGACAGCCAAGGGATCCCGTTGCGTAATCTTTAATGAGACTTCCGCGGGATCCCTCGACTTCGCTCGGGAAGACGGAGCTAGCGGTGCTGGCATTTCGGGCACCACGCGGTCGTCCGCCCGCCAATCGTCGCGCGACTCAACACCGTTTTGTGTCGCGGACATTTCCCGCCGGTACGCCAGCGTTCATGAATCAACCAGGTCCGCGGCAATGTGGAATCATCCGGGCCGATAATGCGCAGCGATTCGCGCGCGACAAACTTGGTTGCGCGAAAAAGCTCGTCGCGTTCTGCCGGGCTCAATTTGCCCGCAAGTTTTGAGGGCGAGACTTTTGCGCGCCACAAAATTTCATCGGCCATCCAGTTGCCAATCCCAGAAAATCCCGATTGCATCAGGACTACCGCTTTGATTGGCGCCTTGCGGTGGCGATCGAGAAATCGATCGAGGAACGCGCGATTGAATTTAGCCGACACAATCTCCGGCACAGCGTTCTCCCACCACGTCGGTGCGGTTTTGCCGCGGTGAAATTGCACCCGGCCAAATTGGCGCGCATCGGTGAAGACGAGTGCGCGTTCCCGCTGATACAAAACAAGATGATCATGCTTTTGCGGGCCAAAATCAGGGGACACGGTCTGCATTTTCCCGCTCATGCCGAGGTGCAGGCTGAGCCAATTCTCGTTAGAAAACCGAAAGAGCATACGCTTGCCGCGCGCTTCTGAAGTCAACAAATGCGCTCCGGGGAGTTCTTCACGCAGGGCACGCGTGTTTGTTCCGCGAAAAACTCGCTTACCCGCATGCAGCGCGATTTTGATCACACGATGTCCGATCCCGGCATTCCACTGCCGCCGAAAATACTCCACCTCCGCCAACTCCGGCATCGGTCAGCGTACGCGCAGTGCGCCGGCATGAAAACCGTTGGGACGATTTTGCTCACCTCTTCCCTCGTAGCGCTTTGCCCTGTAGAAGGGACATTGCTAAATTCAGCTCAATGGAAAAGGTCATCATCGTTGGGAGTGGCTGCGCCGGTTTGACCGCAGCGATTTATGCTGCCCGCGCCAACCTGAATCCGCTCGTCCTCGAAGGCGCCCAGCCCGGTGGACAACTTTCTACCACCACGATGGTCGAGAATTTTCCCGGATTCACTGACGGCATCGACGGCCCGCAGTTGATCATGAACATGCACGCGCAGGCAGAAAAATTCGGCGCCCGTTTTTCTTATTCCGAAGCGACCGGCTTTGAGCCGCTGAATTCGCACATTCGTCTGCAGGTTGACGACAAGGAATGGCTGGAAACCGAATCACTCATTATCGCAAGCGGCGCCTCGGCGCGCTGGCTCGGGTTGGAGAACGAGGAGAAACTCATCGGCCATGGGCTGACGTCGTGCGCGACCTGCGATGGCGCTTTTTATCGCAAGGTGCCGGTGGCGGTCGTGGGGGGCGGCGATTCCGCGGCCGAGGAGGCGCTTTTTCTCACCCGGTTCGCATCCAAGATTTACCTCATTCACCGCCGCGACAAATTGCGCGCCTCCAAAATCATGGCTGATCGCGTGCTGGCGCATCCAAAGATCGAGCCGATCTGGAACACAGTGATCACCCGTTACATTCCGGACGAAAAAGGGGAGATGCGTGCAGTTGATTTGCGCAATGTCGTCACCCACGAAGAACGCGAGTTGCCGGTGGCCTGCGTTTTTGTCGCCATCGGTCATGAGCCAAACGCGAAACCGTACAGTGGCAAGCTGGAGATGGACAAGGATGGTTATCTCGTCACCAAACGACTGGTCGAAAGCAAACACCCGGGCGTCTTCATCGCCGGTGATGTAGCCGACCGCGTTTACAAGCAAGCGGTCACCGCGGCTGGAGCGGGGTGCGCAGCGGCCATGGAAGCAGAGCGATATTTAAGCTCGCTCGAAAAGTGAACCGGTCATCCCGAGCGGAGTGGAGGGAACCCGTGGAAGCTACCCTAAGGATTATGCGGCGGAATTCCTCGACTGTCGCTCGGGATGACGGGCAGTGAAAATCTGCGATCTAACGCAGTTCTATTCGCCATTAAGCGGCGGAGTGAAACGCTATGTGCATGAAAAAATCGCGTACCTTCAAAGCGCGGCAACCGACGAACATGTGCTCGTCGTTCCAGGACCGAAAACGGAATGCGTCACGAGCGAACGCTCGCGAATCTATTTCATTCATTCTCCGCTCATTTCGAGAACATCTCGTTACCGCGCACTGATTAACCTGCGGGCGATTGAGCAAATTCTGGAACGTGAACAGCCGGACTTGATCGAGTCGGGCGACCCATATCAGGTAGCATGGAAAGCGATTGCCAGCGGCGAAGCGCTGCGCATCCCAGTGGTCGGATTTTATCACTCGCATTTCCCGGAAGCGTACGTCCGCAGTGCTGCGAAATTTCTTGGCCAGACCGCGGGCGAGGCGATGATGGATTTCACCCGCCGTTATGTGCGCAATCTCTACAATTCATTCCAGGCCACACTGGTTCCATCCGCTCGTCTCGGAGCCGTGCTGACAGAGTGGGGAGTGGAAAACGTCCGCGCGGTGAACCTCGGCGTGAATACCGCAGTTTTTTCGCCTTCGCCCGATGACACCGCGGCAACGCGCGCGGAATTGGAACTGCCCGCATCACGCCGGCTCTTGCTCTACGTCGGCCGACTGGCGAAGGAAAAAAATAGCAGTTTGCTCTTCCGAGCCTTTGCCAAGTTGGACGGGAACGCGTCCCGAGATTTTCATCTCCTTGTCATTGGCGACGGACCAGGGCGTGGCGATCTCGCCGAGCTGCAAGCACGTTGCCCAAATGTCACCTGGATGCGGTACTGCACCGACTCAGCTGATCTCGCCCGCTATTATCGCGCGGCCGATTTGTTCGTACATCCGGGGACGCAGGAAACTTTTGGCCTTGTCGCGTTGGAAAGTCAGGCCTGCGGGACGCCGGTGGTCGGCATTCGCGGCAGCTACATGGACAGGATTATTCTGCACGACCAGGAGTCGTGGGCGGAGGAAGAGACGCCCGAATCTCTGGCCCGCACCATCGAAACCGCCTGCTCGCGCAACCTGCCACGACTGGGGGCGCGCGCCTCGCGGCTGGCTGAGGAACGCCTTTCCTGGCCCCGGGTGTTCGAACGTTTATTTTACATTTATCGCGAAGTTTGCTTTAACTATAGGAAACAACGTTGAATGGACGACGCGTCGCAGTACTCAATTCGCAGTTATCGAGCGACTGATCGCGTTGCTGTCCGTAAACTTTGCTGCGACACGGGCTTTCTTGGCGATCCGATTGATCCGGTATTTCAAGATCGCGAATTGTTCGCCGATTTTCTAACCACGTATTATACAGATCACGAACCGGAATCTTCCTTCGTCCTCGAAATTGACGGGCAGATTCGTGGCTACCTGCTGGGCTCGCGCAAACCACTACAGCACCAAGTCTACGCTTTTGCGCATACCGTATTGTTATTTTTTCGAGCGCTCCGCCGCTATCGCGGTTACAACGTCCGCTCGCGCAAATTCGTTCGCTGGGTCATCGGCCATGGTTGGCACGAGGTTCCAGCCGCGCCCAGATCGGTTCCGCATTTTCACATCAACCTGCTGCCGGACGCGCGAAAAGTTTCCACCACCCGAGCGCTTATGAGCTCGTACCTGAATTACCTTTATCGATTCGGCGAGCGCCGTGTTTATGGCCAGATCGTGACTTTTGAAAACCGGCGGGGCGAAAAGCTGTTCGAGCGCTACGGCTTCAAGGTGTTGAACCGAGCCGAGATCACGAAATGGAAAGCGTTCTATCCGAAGTCGGTCTATCTCAGCACCGTAATCAAGACTCTCGAAACGGCTGGGCCACTTTCCGCTTACTCGCGCCGCCAAACGTCAAACGCGCCTGTCGTCCTGAGACCATCCTGAGCAAGGCGCTGTTCCAAGGTTAGCTTTCGCGCTCGCCGCGAATGAATTGCTCGACGCAGCGATGCGCCTCGTCGTCGGTCATTTGTACCGGCGGACGTTTCGCAAAATAGGCGGAGGGAGAGTGCAGTGCGCCACCGATGCCGCGATCGAGCGCAAGTTTGCAACAACGGATGGCATCGATCGCCACGCCGGCAGAGTTTGGCGAATCTTCGACCGAAAGTTTCACATCGATTTCCATCGGCACGTCGCCGAAAAGTCGGCCTTCCACGCGGATAAAAGCAATCTTGTTGTCGAGTTGCCAGGGCACGTAATCGCTCGGGCCAATATGGATATTTTCGTCGCCCAGGCGTTCTCCCATAACGGATTGCACGGCTTCGGTCTTCGAAGTTTTCTTCGAAGTCAGTCGCGTTCGATTAAGCATGTTTAAGAAATCGGTGTTACCGCCGGTGTTCAGTTGATAGGTCCTGACTACTTTGACACCACGCCTGCGGAAGAGATCGACAATGGTGCGATGAAGCACAGTTGCGCCCATCTGGGCTTTGATGTCGTCTCCAACGACAGGTAAATTTTTGTCGGCGAAACGCTTTGCCCAAACCGGATCACTGGCGATGAAGACGGGAATGTTATTAACAAAACCGAGGCCGGCTTCCAGAGCGCAACTGGCGTAGAAACGCGTCGCCTGCTCCGAGCCGACCGGAAGATAATTGACCAGCATCTCGGCCGCAGAATCACGCAGTTCTTCGATGATCTGCTCACGGGTGGATTCTTTCTCCAGGGGCAGGAAAGTGCGCAGTGGGTCCTGCTCGCGCATGTGCTCGGCAAAACTGTCGAAAACACAGCCCATTTTCACGATTGCGCCGGTGCGGTGGATTTTATCGCAAAAAATCTTCGTGCAGTTCGGCGGGGAAAAAATAGCCTCGCTCACATCGAGTCCCACCTTGCGGCGATCGATATCAAAAGCGGCAACCACTTCGATGTCCTGAGGCTGGTAAGAGCCGATGCGGCGGTGCATCAGGCCGGTACGGATGCCGTTGCCGTTTGACCCGCGATAAAAATTGATTCCCTGGACGAGAGAACTGGCACAGTTGCCCATCCCGACGATGGCGATTCTGATTTTGCTCATTCGGTAAGCGCGACTCTATGCGCAGGGCGTTTCTGCGCGCAAGTGACAAGTTTCAGATTTTCAATGGTTAGGCCGTCTTTGCGCCGAGAGTTATGAAGGCCGTAAAACGTTGATCCGGGTGCCGAAAGCCGTCGCAGCGGGGAATTTTGTTGAAAAAGTTCGTCCGCCCGAAGAGATAAGACGAATCATGTCCGCACGCGTTCTGGCGTTTGTTTTGGCTTGCGCGTGGGTTTATGCAAGCGCTGGAAATGTAGCTGCGGCGCCGCCTTCCTATGATGTCGAACAAGCAGTTGCTCTCGCGCAGGCCCAGAATCCGGACATCGCGATCGCACGTAAGAAAGTAACTGGGGCACGTGGCGGGTTGATTGAAGCCCGCTCGGGATTTCTCCCATCCCTTACCTCAACTGGGCTGTACGATAAACGGCAGCAACAGAGCCAATCGCAACTCCGCCAGGAAGATTACAACGCGACGCTACGGCTCGAACAGAATCTTTACACTGGCGGACAGATAACCAGCCAACGTGCCATCGCGCAGCTGAATATCGAGAGGCAGAATTATGAGTTGCAAGAGACTGCCAGCCACGTGGCAATGGATGTCCGGATCACCTTTAACGATCTTCTCCTGAATCGGGCGAAAGTGCGCGTGCGACAGGACTCGGTCCGGGTCCTGGACGAGGAACTCAAGAACCAGCAGCAAAGTTTTGACGCCGGCATCGTTGGTAAATTAAACGTGCAACGCGCTGAAGTGGCCCTGGCTAACGAGCAACCGGAACTCTTCAACGCTCAGACGCAATTAAAAGATTCCTACCTCCGGCTGGGAGACCTTCTTGGCTTGGAGGCTCGCTTCGGAACCTCGGCGGCACCGTTTGAGGTTTCGGGACAATTGCAATATCAGCCGAATCACCCTGATCTGAACGATTGCCTCGCCCGGGCGGATGCAAATCGGGCGGTCATCAAAGCCCGGCAGAAGGACATCGAGATTGAGGACCAGCAATACATCCTGGACCGGAGCGCAATGCGACCACACGTCCGCGCTTTTTCCGGATACGAGGTTTACAGCGAGCGCGATCCGGCGGTCGGTCCCGAATTTAATTACGGATATGTAGCTGGGATAAACGCGACATGGAACATTTTCGATGGGTTCGCGACCAAAGGGCGCATGCAAGCCACGCGCGCTCGGCGCGAAGCGGCCGTGCAGGCGTTGGCAGCCGCTCGGCGCGCTGTCGCCTCAGAAGTGCGCAGCGCTTTTTTTGATCTCCAGCAGGCTGATCGCGTGCTCGAAAGTGAGACAAATAATGTTCAGGCCGCGGATCAAGCTCTCGACATTGCCAAAAGCAATTTTGCTGCCGGATTGGGAACACAACTCGACATCCTACAAGCCGCATCCGACGTCACCAGGACTCGCACGACGCGACTGAGCGCGATCTACTTGCACAACGTGGCCCTCGCCCGCCTGGCGCACGCCTGCGGGACTTCGGCGGAAGCTCTCAATTTCGGATCAAAAATCGAGAATGGGAAGAACGAAAAACGCAATGCGGCACAAGCTGCCGACGTCGCATTTCCACCGAACAAATTAGGTCAGCGATGAAGCAACGATTTCTGTTTCTGGGGAGCCGCTCTGTAGCCGTCGCCCTCTGGGCGACGCAACGCGCGCATGTTAAACACATCAGCACTGTGCTTCTCACAGGGAAGCGGCTACAGCAGATGCATTGCACCAATCGTAAATACACGTCAGCGCGTATTCATCTCTTTGTTGCGATTTTGGTCGCGTGTGTCGCCCACACGAGTGGCGCAATCACACTAGAAACTGTTCTGCAAACCACCCTGGAAAGAAACCAGGCCATCCAGGAAGCGAAATCGGGTCTAGAACAAGCTGCCGGTCAACGGCTGGTTTTTCGTTCCGTCGCTTGGCCTGACGTAGAATTGGGCGTGCCTGCGGGCGTTCAGGGTGGCCACCGCGCGGGTGAAAGCGGGACAAAAGGGTTTGGCGTGGGACGCGGCGTCTTGACGCAGACCTTATTCAACGCGGGTCTGCCCGCTTCTCTGCGACGGGGCAATGTCGAAGTCTTGATCGCGCAACAGCAATTGAATGTTGCTGTCGTGGACCAATTGCACGCGGCGCGCCTGGCGTTTTACTCCGCCCTTTACAATCGAACGCTGGAATCCATCCGAAGAGAACAACAGCGAGGGCTGCGCGAGAACGTGGCCACTCAAAGAACTCGTTTCGAAGCCGGGCTGGCTGATAAGAGCGCGCTCACAAGCGCGACAGTTCAGGCGTCTGAATTGGACACGCAAATTGAAGGCCCGCATCGCGCCTATTTGGACGCACAACTGCAATTGGCCTTAGCCATGGCGATCGATCCCGCAAGGGGCTCGCTGCCCGAGCCTGAAGGCGAACTACAGTCTATCCCCATACGCGTCGATCTGGATTCCGAAACAGCAGGGGCTTTACAACGGAGGGCCGATCTTAGACTTGCCCGTTTGTTTGTGCGCGCGGCCAACGAAGATCAGCGGATTATCGCGGCAGACTATTATCCTGCCGTTACCGGAAGCATTAACGGCGAGTACGTTCCAGTCACGGGCATTCATCGGCAAGGCTCAACGAGTAGGACGCAGGATTTTATCGGGTCAGAAATTCGCGAGAGGGCGGCGTACACGTGGCGGGTCATCGATAATGGCAAGGTGGGAGGCGCAGTTCTTAGGGCGCGCTCGGCGCGAGAGATTAACGAACTGACGTGCTGGAAACTGGAGGCGAATATTCCTCGCGACCTCTCGCATATCGCGAACTATCTTAAGACAACTGAGGTCCGTGAAAGATCGTTTGCCTCCGCAACAACTGCCGCGGAGGAAAGCGCACGCGCGGTACAAGAAAACGTTGCCAGCGGCCTGGCGTCGCCACTCGAATACCGCGTTACTCAAAATGCCTTTTTGGAGACCAAGAGCGGACTATTAGAGGCGATCTATCAACACAACCTCGCTGTGGCCGAGTGGGACCGCGCCACCGGGCGGTATTTTCGATTTTCTGACGACAACACGAAATCGCGTTAGGCGCAGCGACCGGGGTGAACAACATGCCCGGGGTTGTAGCCATGGGTGTAGTATCGCAACGCAGGAGGCGCCTCGGCACAGCGAGGCGGCTACAACAACCGCCCGGCGCTCGCGCCCTATCGCTTGGCGTTTTTCAATTCTCTTTCGCTGATCGAACGGGCGTTTCCGCTGTGGTGTCTTTGGAATAGCGTTTTCGAACTTCGGCCAAGAAGCGAGGTTGAGAATGAAAACGCTTGGGCACCAGTTTATTGCAAAGAAGCATCACGGATATCACACTAGTTGTCCGAATTGAAATTACCGGAATCAAAAAGAGTTTTGTGGGGCGGTGGAACAGCACTCGTGATCCTTTTCGCGCTGGCGTATTATTTACTGATGCCGGTGGCGGAAGTGGCTACGGTCCGCCGGGGTACGGCCATCTCTGCGGTCTATGGGACCGTGCGGATTGAACCGGCGTTTGTGGTGCGAGTTCGAGCACAAAATGACGGTTTCATTCAATTGGCGGAACCGTTCTCCACCGGTCGCGGCGCAATCGGCAAGGGCGTTGGAAAAGGTCAGTTGCTGGCGACAATTGCTGACGAGGAAACCGCTCGAGAATTGAAGCAAGCGCGCGCCGATTTGCAGGCCGCCGTCGACCGTGCGGCGCTTCCACTGGCCTCTTCGGAGTTGCTGAAAGCGGCTGAAGACAATCTACAGCGGCTCGAAAAGGTGGTCGGGTCGGGCAACGTACCAGCAGTCGAATATCAGAAGGCGAGAAGTGAAGCCAACCGGCTGCGAGGTGCAGTGGAAACAGAGAGAATCGAGCGAGATCGCAATCTTCACTCGCTAGAAGAGACGAGTAAGAAATTGGAAGCCCAGATGAAGAGCGCCGAAGTTCGCTCGCCGATCGATGGCCTTCTCACTAATGTCCAGACAATCGATGGCGAACTGGTCTCCGACGGCAACGAGCTTTTCACAGTTTCTTCACGGAAGAATTATATTCGCGGCGAAGTGAACGAGGAGGATGTGGGTGAAGTGAAGCCGGGAATGAACGCAAAAGTGCAGCTATACGCTTATCGAACCCGAACGTTTACCGCGCGCGTGACCTCAGTTCAGCCCGCTGCCGACCCAACCACGCAGCGTTACACCGTTGTGCTGGAAATGGAAAATCCGCCAGACAATTTGATGGTGGGAATGACCGGGGAGATGAACATCATCACCGGTACACATGAAAACGCTCTTCTGGTGCCGACGCGTGCTCTCCTTGTCGATCAAGCGCTCATCGTGAACCATGGCATTGTGCATTCGCGCACAGTTGGAATCGGATTTCGCACGCTCGATTTCACAGAGGTGACCAGTGGTTTGGAAGAAGGCAGGCACGTGATTGTTTCCGACCAGGACAAATTCCACCCGGGAGAAACAGTTCGGCAGCGAACGATCAATTCACCGCCGCCGCCGAAGGCGCCATGACGCCGCCGCTTTATATTGCGCTGCGGTTTTTGACGCATCGCAAGCGCCCGTTGCTTCTAAGCCTTAGCGGCGTCGTTTTCGGCGTCGCCATCTTTATCTGCACCCAGGCGCAGACCCAGGGCCTCGCACGCTATTTCATTGACTCAACCATCGGCAGCAATGGTGCGCTGGTCGTCAGGTCGCGCTTTCGGCCACGCTACGAACCGCTCATCGTTTCCGCGAAAGGCTCTAAAGGAACCATGGGACGTCGTCTTTATTTTGAAGGCATCACTAACCCCAATGAAATAATGCGGGTGAGCAGGCAATTTTCTAATGTTGTTTCCTGTTCCCCGGTTCTACGTGGAACGGTCAGCGCTCGCGCGGGATTTGAGAACGCGACTGTCGAACTTTACGGCATTGATCCCGCGCTGCACGCGCGGACCACCGATATTCTCCACCAGCTCACTGATGGGAACTTTGATGACTTTCGGAATAACACCAGCTCGATTATCATCGGTTCACGTCTGGCAGAGTTACTTCAGGCCGGCGTGGGCGATACGGTGCAATTGCTCGCGCCCAACGGGGAGTACTGGCGGTTCACTGTTGCAGCGGTCGCGCGCGCAGGGATTGGATCGATTGATTCAACCCGCGTTTATTCGCATGCCAGGGTCGCACAGGCTCTGCTGCAGCAACCCTCGGGCGCGTCGATGATCATATACAAACTGCGGAATCCGAATCGTGCACCTGCTTTAGCCAGCCGTTTCGAAACCCTCTTTCAACACAACGCCTCGAGTTGGCAGGAACGCGAGGAAAGCACGCTGCAGCTTTTCCTGACCTTAAGAATGTCCGTCGCGATTACGGTCTCTCTTATTATCCTGCTGGCTGGCTTCGGTATTTTTAATGTCCTTACGATGTCGGTGCTCGCGAAAATAAAGGAGATCGCGATTTTGCGTTCAATGGGTTACCGGCGCATCGACGTTTCCTCCATTTTTTTGTGGCAGGGCGCGCTGATCGCCGCGGCCGGATCGCTGCTCGGCTGTTTGCTGGGCGCGTTAATGACCTGGGGCGTGTCGCACATTCCCATTCGCCTCCGCGGCTTGTTGTACACTAATTACTTTCTGGTGACATGGGATTGGCGACACTACGTGTTTGCCACGTTGCTCGCGATCCTGGCCGTGTTCATCGCAAGTTATGTCCCGGCGCGCCGCGCCGCTGAGTTGCCGCCGGTGGTCACAATTCGGGGTTCGAGATGAACTCGGAAAGTTGCCTTAGTTGCCAAGCGATCGAGCGTTATTTGGGCGAAGAAGAAGAGCGCGTGCATGCCCTCCGGGGCGTATCACTCGATATCGAGCCTGGCAGTATCCACGCAGTTGTTGGCCCGTCCGGCTGCGGCAAAAGCTCGTTGCTCTACATTCTTGGGCTGCTCGACCTCCCCGACGCCGGCCGCGTTTCAATCGAATCGGAGCCGGTGTCTCAGCTGAGCGACGACGAACTCGCGCATAAACGGAACAAGTGCCTCGGCTTCATTTTTCAATTCCATTTTTTGATGGAAGATTTCACTGCGCAGGAGAACGTAATGATCCCGATGCGCAAGCTTGGGCAACTCGCCGATGGCGAGATGCGCGAACGCGCAGCCGGGCTGCTGGAAGCGGTTGGCTTGGGCGACAAACTGCGAAGACCCAGCCGTCATCTCTCTGGAGGTGAACAACAGCGTGTGGCTATCGCCCGCGCGCTGGCTAACGACCCGCGAGTCATCCTGGCGGACGAGCCGACCGGCAATCTCGATACCGCCAATTCCGAGCGCGCCTTCGAGCTGTTGCAAAATATCGTGCAACAAGGCGGGAAAGCTTTGCTTCTGGCAACCCATAATCCTGTCATCGCCGAGTCTTGCGATTGGATCCACGAGATGAAAGACGGCCGCATTACCGCCAGCAATCCGCGCGGCACGCGAAATTCGATTTTTTAAGTAACGTTAGATCGACCATGCAGAGTCAAGCTCTTTTCGCGACGCAGTTCACGCAATTTTATTCTGGAAAGTGTAGCGGATTTGCAAAGCGCGGAATATATGGATCGCGGCGGTCGCCATTCCCCACAAGCAGAGCAAGATGAAACCGGTGGCTGGTGTTCCAGTCAACAAACAAAAGGTAAATAGCCAGGTGTAAATGTTGCGGCGACCCGCGACATAGCGCACGAATCGATCGAATCGAGAAACATCATCGATACTTCGGCCAACTCGCAGCTTCACGGACCATTTCGCGAGGCGTTCCAGCGAATCGCAAGCAAAAAAAATGAGCCAAATCACATAAGCATAACGAACCTGGGCTGTAGCGTGAAAATGATATGCCAGAGCTGCCCACCACGACATCTCAACAAAATAATCGAGCAGATGCTCGCCTTTGCCGATCTTGGTCGTCTGAACCTTCAGTCGCGCCAATTTGCCATCGACCCCATCCAGAATTCCTACCAGCAACGCGAGCAATGCTCCAACCGAGAGATGTCCGAAAGCGTAAAGGAGCGTCACGCTTAGCCCGAGGATTCCGGTTCCAAGCGTGATCTGATTAGGAGTGATCAACGTTCGACAGAGGTGCGAAACAATCCATTTTTCAATCGGCGCATGGACGAGAGCCGGAAAATCGAGCATGCCGCTTTGCGTCGCCTCGCGCAGAAAATGTTCTGCCAGCCGCCGGCGTTCCGGCGAAGGAGCAGGAAAGAAAACCGGCCGCAAATTCCTGCGCATGCTCTCGACGTATGCCGGCTGTTGAGCAGCATCGACGGAGGCTATTTGGCCCGTCATCGTATCCAAAGTAACCGCTTGCGCGAGGCCAGCGGCGCGATTTTTTCCCGAAAACCATTTGCTCGAGAGCAAAGTCGCGCAAAGAAGTCGGCCGACAGAATGGGCGTCTGAATTTTCCAAAAGAGGTGCAATAATCGAGGGTGGGTCTGAATCGATAATCGCGGAGCTGGTCTGTGTCTGGGCGAGCGAGCGGAACAGGCGTCCATCGCAATAAAAACCGGCGAATACGATGAGGATCCGCCTGTCGGACGGAACCCTCATTGCAGCTAGGCAATCTAGAATGTCGCCTACCGTAACCTTCGCGGTCCTGCGCTCCCGAAACATGAGCGAGAGATCCGAACGATGCCACGACTGTTTAGCGACATGCTCCGCCATAGCTTCGACGGAGTTCGACAAAACCATCGCCTCGCGAAAACCGAGATGCAGTGCGACGCGACGCGTCCGTTCCAGTAAAGAGATGCCGCACAGCCCCGTCAGCGCCTCTGGCGAATCTGCGATGATCAATAATGGCGGGCGAGAAGTTTTCGTCATATTAGCTGCTGAACGTGTCTTACCAGTTTGATCAAGCCGGAACGCACGTCGCTCGAACACTCGGGGACACGTCACCAGAACACTTTACGAAAAAATTTTGGCGGTCCGAGCACTCGATTGTAGCGTCGAGACAATATGAGCGCGAATGTTAGTTTACGCTGCTGTTACGTCGAGCGCATTTCGGCGAAAGGAATGAGTCAAGGCCCTATTTTTCCGTGATACATGATATGTATAATGCGGAAGTCGCCCACACGGGTGACCGGATTCGTGAGATACCGGACATACGGATTGGGTCAAGGCTTTCGCGTCAAACCAATTCGCCGGAGAGTGGCAGCAGCCTAAGTCAGTGAGCACGCTTGAGAGCACGCTGCGCGCCGTGCCGTCGCCCGATGTAGCGCTATCCGTTGACGAGACGGGTTCAGAGCTAAAACGCGGCGCCTTGGTCAACACGATTGCGCTCCTCGCATCGAACTTCCGCGGCGTCTTCACATTTCTGGTGGCACGGCTGCTGGGACCCGCGGTCCTCGGCACGTTCGCGGTTGCCTGGGCGATGACTGACCTTATCAGCAAGATCGGCGTGTTTGGCCTCGATGACGCGATCACCACATTTATCGCACGGTCGCAGGCGGTCGGCGATCACGCCCGGAGCCGCGTGCTGTTTCACCTGGCCGTCCTCCTAGCGCTGGTCCAATCCACACTGACGGCCGCGATTCTGATCGCCGCGATCCATTTGTTTGGCGACCACCTTGGCTTGCCGCGCGAAATGGTTTCCGCGCTTGCCGTCGTTCTCTGCGCGCTGCCCGGTATCGCCTTGTATCGGGTGAGCACTTCCATCTCGCGAGGGATGAAGGTGATGAAACACGACATCTACTCGCGCGGCATGACGGAGCCAACGGCAACGACACTCGCACTGCTGATTGCTCTTGCCATCGGGTTCAAAGACTTCGCGCCGGAAGTAGCGGCGATTGTCGGAACTGCGGTATCTGGCACTGTCGCGCTCATGCTCGCTTCAAGACTGTTTAAGCACATGCCCGAAAGGCACAGCGCGGTCTCGTTTTACCGGGAAGCAAAAGGCTTGCTCGGTTACGCGGCTCCAATCAGTGCCTGCCAGTTGCTTAACACTTTCATTTTGCGTTTGGATGTCTTCATGCTGGGATGGTTTATTGGTCGCGCTCCAGGGGTGACGCTCGCGACGGTGGGTGTTTATAGCGTAGTAGTCGATATCGCTAGCGGCCTGCGCAAGGTCAATCAGGCTTTCAATCCGATTTTCGCGCCAGTCGTCGCCGGAATGACGGCGACGGGCGATCACGAACGTGCCGCACACACCTACGCGCGACTCGCTCAATGGATGCTCTGGATCTTACTGCCGCTGGTTGGCGCGCTGGCGCTCTCCGGAGGAATAATACTCATGATTTACGGTCCCGCCTTTCACCAGGGCGCCGCCTGGCTCGGCATCGTCGGTATCGCATGTGCGACGACCGCCTTCGTCTCATTAGGCGAGACGGTTATCATGGTGCAGCGCCCGCGTCTGAACCTTCTCAATTCTTCGATTACTTGCGTTGTCGCGGTGGGCGCAAACCTGTGGCTGATTCCGCGTTTTGGAGTAATGGGCGCGGCCTTCGGCATTCTGATCCCCTATGTCGTGCAAGGTGTTCTGCGCTACTTCGTCCTTCGCCTCGTCTTCGGATGGCAGAACCCATGGCGAAGCATCCATCCACCTGTC
>Ga0209156_10000799_pt1 | contig 26578 bp, 29 predicted proteins | sample GraSoiAngelo_124_FD_185881 | JGI IMG/M metagenome (GOLD analysis project Ga0209156, IMG submission 185881) | Grasslands soil microbial communities from the Angelo Coastal Reserve, California, USA - 14_0927_05_20cm (SPAdes) (version 2) | ecosystem: Environmental > Terrestrial > Soil > Grasslands... | reverse complement strand
ACCGCGCACACCTCGCACACGCCCTGGGTCAGGATCAGATCGGGCTGCGCAGCGGCCAGGCCCTCGGCATCGACCTGGTACACGCTGCCAAATCGCCGCAGCGCGTCGCGCACGGCGGCGTCGATCTCTCCGCTCGAGAGCCCTTCCGGCGCAAACCGCGGCCGCGTAAAGACCGGCTTGCCGCGGACCTCGCGAGGGTAGTCGCAGCTGTGCGACACGCCCACCAACCGGTCGCCCAGCCCCAGGGCGTACACGATCTCGGTCGCGCTGGGGAGGAGCGAGACGATGCGGTTCACCTGCCCCAGTCCAGCCGCCCACCCACGAGCAGCGTGCGAGCGCGGGCCGGAAAGTTCTTCACGTCTTCGTAGCGAGCGCCCAGCAGGTTTTCGACGCGGGCGGTGAGCCCCACGGCGGGCAACGTCCCGCGGAATCGGATCAGCTCGTAGGTGCCCGACATGTCCACGCGGGTGTGGGGTGGCAGGGTGACCCGGGGTGCGGGAAACGTCGCATAGTCGTAGTCGTCGCGGTCTCCCGTAAACACGGCGACGAGAGTGACCGTGCCCCGCGCCCCCAGGCCGTAACCCAGCCCCAGGCTGGCGGCGTGCGTGGGACGGCGCTGCAGCCGCAGGTTTGTCGCGACGTCACGCGAGTCGAGGTAGGTGTAGCCGGCGTCGAGCGACAGCCCGGCGCCGAGCACGCCCTGCATGCCGAGCTCCACGCCCTGCGCGGCCGCGTCCGCGACGTTGCTGTAGTTCACCGAGTCCGGCCCCAGCGGCGCGCCGCTGTACTGGATCAAGTCCCGGAACCGCTGGTGGAAGTACGTGGCGCGAATCGTCAACGTGCTCCGCAGCCCCGTGTACTCGAGCCCCGCTTCCCAGTTGAGGGAGTGCTCGGGTGCGAGGTCCGGATTCCCGCGCACGAAGCCGGTCGCGAAGTTCTCGTAGAAGCTCGGCTCCTTGAAGGCCGTGCCGACGGAGGCGGTGGCCCGCGCGCCGCCCCCGATCCGGAGGGACATGCCGGCGCGATACGTCGCATAGGTGCCGAAGCGCTGGTTGCTCTCTAGCCGCGTTCCGACGGTACTGCTCACCCGCCGCTCCGGGGCCGTGACGACCTGCAAGTAGATCGCGCCGTCGTTGCGCGCTCGCGAGGTAGCGAGGGTGGTGCCGCTCATCGCCTCCCGCTCGAACGCTCCTCCCACCGTGACGATCGCAGCCGCGAGCGGGCGCACATTGAGCCGCGCATCCAGCCCGCTACGCGTCATCCAATCGGAGCTCGAGTACGGGAACGTCGTACTGTCTGCCGGCCCGTTCTTGTCAATGGCATACTGAAGATTGTCCCGATGCCACTGAGCGGTGATCCGACCGGCCAGGCGGCGCGAGAAGGTTCGACCGAGGTCGAGCCCGACGGACGGTCCCCGATCGACTTGATGCTGGTTGTGGCTGACCGGGTCGCCGCTGCCGTCCGTCGGGAAGTGATAGAGCGCATCCCCGTAGCGCAGCGACAGCGCGGCATCGGTGCGCTCGTCGGGTCGGAGCCGCACCCGGCCGCTCAATACCTCGTTGCGGTACTGGTTATTGAAGGGATACACCCCGTCGCTCGTGAAGCGCGACACCCCGGCACTGTATCCCGCACGCTCGCCTCCCCCGGCGAGCGTCGCATCGAGGGCGCTGCTGCCGTACGTCCCGCCGCCCACGGTGACCGCGCCGTGCGCCGGCCCCCGGCCGTCTCGCGTGAAGACCTGCACCACGCCCGTCACGGCGTCGGACCCGTACAGCACGCTCGCCGGTCCTCGTACGACCTCGATGCGCTCCACGTTGTCGGTAGTGAGATTCGCGAAGTCGTAGGCTCCCCCCGGCGCATTTTGCGGCACGCCGTCGATCAACACCTTCACGTAGTCGCTCTCCCCGCCGCGGAGAAACAGCGAGGTCTGGCTCCCGTAGGCGTTCGTGGCAACGACGTTCGCGCCGGGAACGGTTCGCAACGCGTCCGCGACCGTGCGGATTCCCCGCTCTCGCAGCTGAGCGCCGCTGATCACCGACACCGCGACCGGAAGATCCCGGGCGGGGGTGGGGATCCGCGTGGCGGTGACGACCACGGGGTTGAGCTCGACCGTGTCGGTCGGGGTCTGGCCCGCGAGGGCTACGGGGCAGACCACGGGCAGCAGGAGCGCGCGCAGGGCGAGTCTCATAGGGCGTCCTTTCGCTGGCGTAAGGGAATCATCTGGGGCCGGCCCTCGAACGGCGCGATCGATACCGGCCATGCGAACACGCGCTCGGCGGTCTCGCGGGTGAGCACGTCGCCCGGCGCACCCGCGCCTGCGGGGCGCCCCGCGGCGAGCAGCAGGATCCGATCGGCGAACCGCGCCGCCAGATTCACATGGTGCGTCACCACGAGCGCGGCGAGCCCCTGCCCATCAACCAATGCGCGCACCAGCTCGAACAGCTCCATCTCGTGCCGCAGGTCGAGCGACGCCGAGGGCTCGTCGAGGACCAGCAGCCGGGGTTCCTGGGCCAGAGCCCGCGCGAGGCGCACGCGCTGGTACTCGCCGCCGGACAGCGTCCAGAGCCAACGGTCCGCCAGCTCCGCCGCATCGCACACCACGAGCGCCCGCTCGACGGCCGCGCGGTCCTCCGCGCGCACGCCGCCCAGCAGGGAGAGGTACGGGTAGCGGCCGAGCAGCACCGTTTCCCGCACGCGCTGCGGGAACAGGTTGTCCTCGCGCTGCGGCAGGACGCCGACCACGCGCGCCAGGTCGCGGCGCGACCAGCCCCTCGCCGGCCGCCCGAGGATCTCGACCCGACCCGCGGCCGGCCGGACGAGGCCGAGGGCCGCGCGCACCAACGTCGTCTTGCCGCTGCCGTTGGGCCCCAGCACGGCGTGGAACTCGCCCGCGCGCACCTCGAGCGAAACGCCCTGGAGCGAGTCGCGCGGGGCGCCCGGGTAGCGGCACGTGACGCCGCTCAAGGCGAGGATCAACTCACGGTCCATCGGCGCAGCAGGAACGCGAACACGGGAACGCCCAGCAGGGCCGTCACGATGCCCACCGGCAGCTCGCGCGGGGCCACCACGGTGCGGGCCAGGGTGTCGGCCGCCGCGAGCAGGATCCCGCCCGCGAGGAACGCGGTCGGAAAGAGCGCGCGATGCAGCCGGCCCCATACGAGGCGGCACAGGTGCGGGACGATCAGCCCGACGAAGCCGATCACGCCCGCGACCGCGACCGCGGCGGCGGTGAGGAGCGACGCGGCGAGATAGACCAGGCGTTTCAGCCGCCGCACGTCGGCCCCCAGGTACTGCGCGGGCTCCTCGCCGAGCGCGAGCAGATCGAGCGGGCGCGCGGCCGCGGCGAGGACGCCGAGCGGTAGCGGCGCGTACACGAGGATCACGAGCACCGTGGTCCAGGATGCGCCGGAGAACCCGCCCCACAGCCAGAGGAAGGCGTTGCGCAGCTCCGTGGCCTGGGCGAGCGACACGATGGCCGTCGTGATCGCCGCCGCGAACGCACCCACGGCCACGCCCCCCAGCAGCAGGATGCGTGGGTCGAGCTCCGCACCGCCCATCAGCCCGAGCCGGTACACCAGCGCCATCGCGCCCACCGCCCCGACGAACGCCGCCAGCGGGAGGGCCCACGGGCCCGGGAGGTCGAGGGCGATGGCGGCTACGGCCCCGAGTCCCGCCCCGCCCGACAGGCCGAGCAGGAACGGATCGGCGAGCGGGTTCCGGACCAGCGCCTGGAGCGCGACGCCCGAGACACCGAGTGCGCCGCCCACGAGGAATGCCAGCACGGCCCGGGGGAGCCGCAGCTGCCAGACGATGGGCGAGCTCATGATGTCGCGGAGCGGCACGTCCGCCGGCCCGAGGATCACCGCGGCGCCGAGCGTCACGGCGGCCGCGACCGCCAACAGGACGTACTTCACGGTTGCTCGAGGCGACGGCGGAGCTCGCGCACCGCCTCCGCGACGCGCGGTCCGGGCCGCCCGAACAGCTGGCCCGGAAGGAACAGGAAGCGCCTGGCATGCACCGCGCGCACCACGCGCCACTCGGGGCGTCCGGCATAGCGCGGTGGCACGGCGCTGTCCGACAGGACGGCGACGAAGTCGGGATCGCGCGCGGCGATCGTCTCGATCGAGACTTGGGCGGAGGGTGACCGGATGTCGTGGAATACGTTGCGCGCGCCCGCCAGCGCGGCGAGACGGTCGAGGTAGCTCCCGGCGCCGATCACGATCGGCGGGTTGTCCCAGACGATGAAAACGAGGGATCGGGGGCCGGGGGTCGGGGGCTGGGGAAGCGCCGCGAGCAGACTGTCGCTGGTGTGCGCGAGCGAATCAGCCGACGCCACGCGACCCGTGAGCACGCCGAGGCGCCGCGCCGCCGGGCCCACCTGCTCGAGCAGATTGAGATCGAACAGCACGGTCTTGATGCCGAGCCGCTCGAGCTGCGCGGCCGCCGTGACGTTCGGGCCCGATCGATACAGCACGACGAGGTCGGGGTGTCGCGCCGCCACGGCCTCGACGTTGGGCGGCATGCCGTCGCCGACGCTCGGCACGCGCAGCGCCTCGGGTGGGTAGTCGCACCAGGTCGTCCGGCCCACGAGCCGGTCGCCCGCGCCGATCGCAAAGAGCAGTTCGGTAAAGGAGGGGAGCAGGGAGACCACGCGCCGGGCGGGCGCCGCGAGCGCCACCCGCCGGCCGGCGTCGTCCGTGACGACGAGGTCGCCGGAGGGCGGCGTGCGGCCCGCCTCCCGGCACGCCGGCATGGCGAACAGGAGCAGGCCTGCGAGGTGGGTGCGATGTGCCCAGCGGCGCATGGCAAGAAACCCACCCCCGACGGAAGCGGAGATGGGTTAGCGTCTGCGCCACGCGCAGCGCCACCATCCCTCCCGCGAGGGATCGACAGGTGGCGCGAACGGAGAGGTCTCCTGGCTTCGGGCGGCCGGCTCGCCTTCCCGGGTGCAGTCACCCAGTGGCGCAGAGCCGTGAGAAATGCCCGTTACAGTGGCGGGGCCGCGCCGGATTCGCACCGGCTTCCGTGATTCCCCGTTCGCTTATGACTACGAGCGCTAGTCTATCGGGCGAGCGTCGAGCACGCAAGAGGCGCCGTCAGCTATCAGCGATCAGCGTCGGCGGCTAGGCTGACGGCTGACGGCTGAGAGCTGACGGCTTCCGTTTCAGCGCCACCACGAATCCCGCGGCGAGCGCGACCGCCGCTCCGATTACCACGAAGGGTACGAGCGATTCGGCCTGCCAGGGAGGCGCGACCGAAAATGCGATCGTGAGCGTCGCGCCGGCCGGAACCGCACGCGCGCGATAGCGCGCGAACCGGCGGCTCTCGATCTCCTGCACACCCAGGGTATCGAGCCGCGTGGCCGTGACGGTCGCGACGGTGTCCTCGACCAGGAGATCGACCTCCGCGGTCGGCTGGTCGATGGGAACGGCGATCCGAGCGAGGCTGCCGGGAAGGACGTACGCGTAGCTGAGCTGCTTCGGGTCCCCCGGTGGTATCGGCCCGAACACGGCGACCGAGTCCCCGCGCTGCGTCACGGCCTGCGGCGAGAGATCTCCCTGCGCGACCTGGAACTGGATCGCCTCGCCGGGGATCGCGCCGGTCCAGGTGGGCTGCAGCGTGTCCGCCGCGATACGCGTGCTCCGGCCGGGATTCCTGAGCTCGAGGAGCTCGAGCACGTCCCGCGCGCCGTCGGGCTTCTGTTTGGCGACCGTGAGCAGCCGTCGTGCGACCTGTACCCCCGGCCCGGTGGAGGTCGTGTCGTACACGAGCAGCGGCCGCAGGCTGGTGCGTGGTCGCGAGACGGTCACCGGCTCGGAGAAGTATGCGATTCCGTCGTACCAGCTCGAGACCACGTAGATCGCGCTGGTGTCGGGACGGCTGACGCTGAAGGTGAAGTCACCGCGCCCGTCGGTGCGGCTCGAATCGATCGGCCCGCCGGCCCCGCCCAGCGTGACGCGGTGCAGCACGACCCAGGCGCGTGCCAGCGGCCGGCCATTCGGGCCGCCGTGCACGACCCGGCCCGTCACCACGACCCGTTGTGCGAGGAGCTCGCCCCCGGCGCCGCTCAGCAGGCAGGCCAGGGCGAGGGCGCTAGGGAGTGAACTTCCCGAAATCTTCAGGATCGAGGTTCTGCAGGTAGGACTTGAGCTCGTCGGGGCCGAGCGGGGTGGGGCCGGTCTCGGCGCCCGGCTCGCCCGTCTCGACCGAGGTGAGCGCCAGCAGGTTCTCGGTCGTGAAGATGGGGGCCTTGAGCCGCAGCGCGACGGCGATGGAATCCGACGGTCGCGCGTCCACCTGAATCACGGCGTCGCCGCGGTAGATGTGGAGCTCGGCGTAGTACGTGTTGTCCTTCACTTGCGTGATGATCACCTTGCGGAGGTCCGCGCCCAGGCCGAGGATGACCTGCTTCAAGAGGTCGTGCGTGAGCGGTCGCGCGAATTTGACGCCGGCCAGCTCCATGGCGATGGCGCTCGCCTCGGCCGGCCCGATCCAGATCGGCAGCACCCGTTCCCCCTCCTGCTCCTGGAGGATCACCACCGGCGTGTTGGTGGTGCGATCGAGCCCCAGATGCGCGACCCGGACTTGGATCACGTTCGCCGTCAGGTGCCCATCTCCCACGACACGAGGTACTTCTTCTGCTCGGGTGTCAGTGTATCGATGGTGACGCCCATGGCCTGCAGCTTGAGACGCGCGATCTCGGCATCCAGCTCGCGCGGAATGCGATGCACGTCCTTCGTGAGACGCTGCGCCTGCTGCACGACGAACTCGGCGGCGAGCGCCTGATTGGCGAACGACATGTCCATCACGCTCGCGGGATGCCCCTCGGCCGCCGCGAGGTTGATCAGCCGGCCATCGGCGAGCACGAAGATCCGCTTCCCGTCGAGCCGCCACTCCTCGACGAACTCGCGCACCCGCGTCGGACCTTGCCCCGCCTGCTTCAGGCTCGCCGTCCTTCATCACCCGCATGTGCTCGAGCCGGATCACGTTCACGTTGCCGGTGAGCGTCACGAATAGGTCCCCGATGCGGGCGGCCTCGGCCATCGGGGCCACACGATAGCCGTCCATTTGAGCCTCGAGCGCCTTGAGCGGGTCGATCTCCGTCACCACGACGTTCGCCCCGGCGCCGCGCGCGCGCAGCGCGAATCCGCGACCGCACCACCCATACCCCGCCACCACCACCGTGCTCCCCGCGAGCAGCAGGTTCGTCGCGCGCACGATGCCGTCGAGGGTCGACTGCCCGGTGCCGTACCGGTTGTCGAACAGATGCTTGGTGTCCGAGTCGTTGACCGCGATCACGGGAAACTGGAGCACGCCGTCCCGCGCCATCGCTTTGAGACGAATGACGCCGGTCGTGGTCTCCTCCGTCGAGCCGATCACCCCCGCGACGAGCGCCTTCCGCTGCGCGGCCGGCAGCGTTTCCACCCATTGCCGCACGGGCGGTGCCAAGTCGTCGAGCCGGTTCAGGGCGACCATGTGCAGCGCGCCGACCAGGTCGGCGCCGTCGTCCATCGTGATGTCGGGCCGGTGCTCCAGCGCCGCCCGGAGGTGGCTGTAGTACGTGGCGTGATCTTCGCCCTTGATCGCGAACACCTTGATGCCGTGATCGCGCACCAGGTGGGCTGCGACGTCGTCCTGCGTGGAGAGCGGATTGGAAGCGCACAGCGCCACGTCGGCGCCACCGGACTGCAGGGTGACCGCGAGGTTGGCGGTCTCGGTCGTCACGTGGAGGCACGCCGAGAGCCGCCGCCCGGCGAGCGGGCGCTCCCGCGTGAAGCGCTCCCGCAGCTGCCGCAGCACCGGCATGGAGCGCTCCGCCCACTCGGTGCGGCGACGCCCTTCGGCGGCGAGGTTCAGATCCTTGATGTCAGAGGCAGGGGCCGTGCGCGTCGTCGTCGTCATGCCGTCACTTTCTTCGTGGCGTAGTGTTTGGAGCGCTGCGCCGCCAGCCGGAGGTCCTCCACGCGGTTGGTTTGCTCCCACGTGAAGAGGTCCACGTCCTTGCTGACGTCCTTGTCGACGAAGCGGCGCCGCTCCGGTGCGCGCCCGAAGTGGCCGTACGCCGCCGTGGCGCGATAGATGGGGTTCCGCAGGTTGAGCGCCTTGATGATGCCGAGCGGCGTGAGGTCGAACACGTCGCGCACGGCGTCTTCGATCGCCTCATCCGGAACGACGCCGCTCGCAAACGTGTCGATCATCACCGACACGGGCTGCGCCACGCCGATCGCGTAGGCGACCTGGGCCTCACAGCGCGTGGCCAGCTTCGCGGCGACCACATTCTTGGCCACCCAGCGCATCGCATACGACGCCGAGCGATCGACCTTGGAGGGATCCTTGCCGCTGAACGCGCCGCCGCCGTGACGCGCCATCCCGCCGTAGCTGTCCACGATGATCTTGCGACCGGTGAGCCCCGCGTCACCCTGGGGGCCGCCGACCACGAAGCGCCCGGTCGGATTGATCAGGATGTCCGCGTCCTTCACCTCGAAGCCCGCGTCGGCGAGGACCGGGCGCACGACCAGGGCGATGACCCCCTCGCGCAGCTCGGCGTTGTCGACCATGTCGGAGTGCTGGGTCGAGACCACCAGCTTGCTCACGCCCACCGGGCGGGCGCCCTCGTATACCACGCTCACCTGGGTCTTGCCGTCGGGCCGGAGCCACGGGAGGTCCCCAGCCTTGCGGACGCCGGCGAGCCGCTCGGCGAGCCGGTGCGCCAACACGATCGGGACGGGCATGAGCGACGGCGTTTCGTCCGAGGCGTAGCCGAACATCATCCCCTGGTCCCCCGCCCCCCCCCGGTCCACGCCCAGCGCGATGTCGCCCGACTGGCGGTCGATGGTGGTGAGGATGGCGCAGGTCTGGGCATCGAACCCGAAGCTCGCGTCCGTGTAGCCGATGGCGCTGATGGTGCCCCGCACGATGTCGGGGATGTGGACGTAGGTGGAGGTGGTGATTTCTCCCGCCACGACCGCCATGCCCGTGGTGACGAGGGTCTCGCAGGCGACGCGCGCCGCCGGGTCCTTGCCAATGATGGCGTCGAGCACAGCGTCGGAGATCTGGTCGGCGATCTTATCGGGATGGCCTTCCGTCACCGACTCGGACGTGAACACGTGGCGTTGTGCTGGCATCTGCTGATCCGATGAGGGTTTAGACGTTCAAGCTAGCGGCGCGCCGCCCCGCGGGCAACCGGGCGTCGGGATCGAGCAGCTTCAGGTCCACGGCTTCGGCGAGCGTCAGGCGTAGCAGATCGAGCACCTCGGCGGCGGTGCGGGCGGCGAGCGCCTGCTCGGCGGCAACTCGCGCGCGCGCCGCGGCCACCTGTCGCACGGTCCACTTCACGAGCGGCAACGCGGGCGGCGCGACCGACAGCGTGTCGTATCCGAGCCCGACGAGGAGGAACGCCGACAGCGGCTCCGACGCCATCTCCCCGCACACGCTGGCAGGCTTGCCGGCCGCGCGCGCCGCGTCGACGACCATCTTGAGGAGCCGCACGACGCTCGGGTCGTGCGCGTTGAAGCGATCCGCGAGCCGGGCGTTGCCGCGGTCCACGACGAGCGTGTACTGCGTCAAGTCGTTGGTGCCGACGCTTAGGAAGTCGCTCACCGCGGCGAGCCGATCCGCCATCACCGCCGCCGCCGGCGTCTCCACCATGACGCCGACCGGCACGGTGGCCGCCGCCTCCACGCCCTCGCGTTTGAGGTTCGTCGCCTCCTCGCTCACCATCTCCCGCGTGCGATCGATCTCGTCGAGACGCGTCACCAGCGGAATCATCAGCTGGATGTCCGCGTGGGCCGCCGCGCGCAAGGCCGCCCGTATCTGGGTGCGGAAGATCTCCGGGCGGTCGAGACACACGCGGATCGCCCGCCAGCCGAGCTGCGGGTTGCCTTCGGCTTGGACGCGGAACGGGCCGGGGAGCTTGTCGCCGCCCAGGTCGTAGGTCCGGATCACGACGGGCTCCCCTGCAAACGCTTCTCCCACGCGCCGGTAGTAGTCGGCCTGCTCGTCCTCGGTGGGGAGCGCCGTGTGACTGGTGATGAGGAACTCGGTGCGCAACAGGCCGACCCCCTCCGCCCGGTGCTGCTGGGCGGCGCGGATCTCGTCGGGGAGGTCGACGTTGCCGCGCAGCACGATGCGCACGCCGTCGGTGGTGACCGCCGGCTGCTCGACTACTTCCTCGAGCTGGGAGGCGAGCTCGCGCCGGCGGCGCTCGCGCGCCTTCGCCTCGGCAATCTCCGGCGCCGTCGGATTGAGCAGCACCGTGCCGCGCGTACCGTCCATCACCACGGTCGTGCCCGGCTCGATGCGCTGCATCGCACCCGCGACGCCGAACACCGCCGGAATCCCGATGGAGTGCGCCAGGATGGCGGCGTGCGAAGTGCGAGTGCCCTCTTCGCTCACGAGCCCCACGACGTGCTCGCGGTCGAGCTGGACGGTGAGTCCGGGACCGAGCTCCTTCGCCACCACGACGGACGGCTGCGTGATCGCCTCCCACAGCTCGTCCGCGCCGCGGTGCATGAGGTGCTCGATCACGCGGATCGCCACGCCGGAGAGGTCCGCGAGGCGATCCTTGAGGCGCGGGCTGCCGGTCGCCGCCCACGCGTCCCGCACTTCGAGCGCCTTGAATTCGAACGCCTTCTCGGCCGTGAGATGGTTCTCCCGAATCAGCGCCGCCACGCTCGCGAGAAACTCCTTGTCCTCGAGCATCAGCAGATGGGCGTCGAAGATGCGCGCCTCGTCCACTCCCGCCCGGTCCTCGGCCTTCGCCTTCAACTCCGCGATGTGGCGCTTGACGTCCTTCACGGCGGCGCGCAGCCGGCGGACCTCCTTCTCTACCTGCGACCGCGGCACGACGCGATGCGGCACTTCGGGCAGCGTCCAGCGCACGACGACCGCGGGACCCACCGCGATCCCCGCCGAGACGCCGATACCCTTGAGCAGCCGCTCGCTCATGCGCCCTCTTCCAGGGGGTTGTCCTCGGCGTCGCGCAGCTCCGCCGTGAGATGCATCTCGTGAAAGCCATCGGCCACCAACGCGAGCAAGGCCTCCATCGCTGCATCGGCATCCTCGCCGTCGGTCTTGATGAACAGCGACGAGCCGCATTCGGCCGCGAGCATCATCACGCCCATGATGCTCTTTCCATTCACCGCCAGGTCGTCCTTGCGCACCTGGACCGCCGACTTGAAGCGGTTCGCCACCTTGACGAACTCGGCCGCCGGGCGCGCGTGCATCCCCAGGGGATTCACGATCTTCGCTTCGCGCTCGATCACCGCCATATCCATCCCGCCAGTGCCGCGACCGCGAGCAAGGCGAGGCCGTAGCGCAACCCGGTGAGCTTCCCCCGCCACCACCACAGGAGGGCGCAGCCGAGGGCCGCCGCGGCGAGCAGCACGCCCCGCGCCCAGCCGGGGAACGGCCCGGCCAAATAGGCCGCCGACAGCGGCAGGGCGGCGCCGATCGCCAAGGCCATCGCCGGACCACTCCAGGCCGCGGCGCGCTGCAGGAACGGCTGGTGCAGAGCGACCGCGACGCGCACCCCGTGAGCCCAGCCGGCCCGCAGCGCCCACCACCGCAGCGCCACATGCCCCACGTTGTAGACGATCAGGAAGCCGAGCACGGCGTCCATCCCGAGCCCCAGCGCCACGCCGATCAGCGCCAAGCCCGACGTGACCGGCAACCAGCCCGCCCACACCAGGCGGTCGCCCAGCGACCCCAGCGGGCCGCACAGCGCGCTGCGCAACCGCTCGATCTGTTCGGGGGTCGCGCCCTCGTGCTCGGCCCGCGCCGCCGCCCCTACGGCGAGGCCACAGAGGTAGGGGTGCGCGTTGAAGAAGTGGGCCCCACGTGCCACGGCCGCCCGGTACACCGCCCCATTCCCGGCCGCCCGCAGATCGCGCAGCAGCGGCTCCTCGGCCACGCCCACGCCGATCCCCTGCAGGCGCTCGTAGTTCCAGGAGCCCTGCACCGTGAACAGCCGCAGCAGGCTGCGGCCGAGCGGGGGACGCCGCGCCCGCGTCACCGCAACCACACCAGCACCACGCCGCCGGCCAGGCCCGCGGCGAACCATTTCAGAATCGCCCCGCGACCGACCACGCGCAGCGTGCCCGCCGTCGCCGTGGCGATCGCGCCGGCGACCGCCGCGACGCCTAGCAGCGTCACACCCCGCTGCGGCAGCGCGCCCGCGAAATACAGTCGCACGACCTGCGCCAGCGCGAGCCCTGCGGCGGTGACGACGGCCGCCCGCAGCGCGTCCCGCGCGATCGCGGTGACGTGCAGCCGCACCATCAAATGGACGTCCCCCGCCTCCAACCGACCGGCGACAGCCTGCACCGCTCGCTGGGTGGCGCGACGCACCACGTACATGCTCAGGCCGCCGAGCATCCCGGTCACGAGCCCCACCAGCGCGCCCAGCCCGAGGCCCAGCGTGCCCGCGGCGGCGTGCGCCGTACTCACGGCGGCGACGGTGGCGGGCCCGTACTCGGGATAGCGGGTCGCCCCCATCGGCATCACGTCGTACTGGAACAGCTCGAACAGGACGCCGAGCTCGAGGCCCGTGGCCAGATCGCCCAGGATCGCCCCGGCGATCGGGCCCGCCACGATCGGGCGTGCGATCATCATCTGCGGGACGCTGACGAGATCGAGCCCGACCAGGGTGCCCCACATGAGTAAGAAGAGCTGCAGCTCGAGCGTCACGCGAACTCCTCGAGCGGCACCGCCCGCGCGGTCGGCACGTCCTGGGCGGTGATCTCGACGCCTTGCGCCGCCAGCGCCCGCAGCTTGGCCGCCTCGGCGTCGCTGAGATACACGTAGCGCAACCGCTCGGAGCGTCCCGGCTGGTGATGGATGCCGCCCAGGTTGATCCGTTTCACCCGGTGGCTGTTGCTGGAGAGAGCCGCGAGCGCGTCGATGGTTCCGGCGAGCACGATGCCGGGCCGCGGATCCGCTTCCCACTCCGGGAGCCGCTGCGCCGCCTCGGTCGTGGACGCGAACACCACCTCGATCTGCGGGGGCACTCCCATGCGGTGGAGATCCTGCTCCCATTCGCTGGCGCGCACGGCGTCGTCCACGAGCACGATGAACCCCACGCGCAGCGGCTGTCCCCACCCCACGACCACCTGGCCGTGAATCAAGCGATCGTCGATCCGGTAGAGCACGATGCTCATGCCGCCGGCGTGCGGATCGCGCGACTCCCCGCCTCCGCAGCCCGGCGGGCCGCCTCGACCGGCGGCAGGTCGCGGTGGAACACGAAATCGAGCAGCATCGCCAGGTTCACGCCGGTGACGAGCGCCACGTCCGATTTGCCTTTTGCGAGCCGGATGGAGCTGGTCAGGCACGACCCGCCCGGCAGATCCACGAACAGCACCACGGGCTGGCTGCCGATCGCGGCAGTGAGCCGCGCCGTCAGCGCGCCGGAATCGCAGCCTTCGTTGCTCACGGAGACGAGGGCGTCCTCGACGCCGGTGATCGCCGCCACGGCCGACTTCAGCGCCTGCGCCACCGCCGCGTGTGACACGATCACCCCGCGCAGCGGCTCACTCATAGTCTTCCTCGAGGTACTGTTGCAGCTCGCGCCGCTCCGCCATCCGCTTGAGGAGGCGCTCGTTGAAGTGCTTCGCCGAATCCACGCCGCTGTAGCGCAGCAGGTGGTTCATCGCCACCACCTCACAGATGACGGTGAGATTCTTGCCCGGGTTGAGCGGCACGGTCACGAGCGGCAGCGTGATGTCGAGGAGCTGGGTCGTCTGCCCGTCGAGGCCGGTGCGATCGTACTCGCGCGTCGCGTCCCAGTCGTCGAGCTGGACCACGACCTCGATGCGCTTTTGCTGGCGCACCGCCCGGACACCGAACAGCGCGCGGATGTCGATCAGCCCCACACCGCGGATCTCCATGTAGTGCCGTGCCAGCTCGTGCCCGCGGCCGATCAGCACGTCGTTCCCGTGCCGGGTGACGTGCACGATGTCGTCCGCGACCAGCCGGTGACCGCGCTCCACCAGATCGAGCACGCACTCGCTCTTGCCGATCCCCGAGCGGCCCAGGAACAGGAGCCCCACGCCGAACACGTCGGCGAGCGACGCGTGCACCGTGGTGTTCGGTGCGAACGCCTCGTCGAGGAACGGCTTCAGCCGGCGATAGAACTCGGCGGTCTTGAGCTTGGTGCGGATCACCGGCACGCCCTGCGCCCGCGCCAGCTCGAGCAGCTCGGGCGGGGGATCCTGCCCCTTCGAGATGACCACGCACGGCAGATCGAATCGCAAGAAGGTCTCGAGCGACGCGCGCCGTTCCGCGGCGCCGAGCGCGGCGAGGTAGGTGATCTCGGTCTCGCCCAGCACGTGGACGCGGTTCGCCACGAACCGCTTGGTGTAGCCGGCGAGCACGAGCCCCGGACTCGACGCCTCCGGAGCCGGGATCACCCGGTCGAGGCCCACTTCCCCCGTCAGCGCCTCGAGCTGCAGGGGATCGCCCTTGCGCTCGAGCAGGTCGCGCACGCGGAGTCCCGTCATCGCGTCTCGCGCTCCAGCGCGGGCCGGGCGTTCCCCCGGCGGCGCCGCTTGGTCCGCTTCGGCGGTGCCTTGTCGAGCTGGCGCCGCACCTTGGCCGCTGCGCGGTCGAGCGCGGAGCGGTGATCGGACGCCTCCGCGGCGCCCACGTGGACCCCGCCCCGCGCGACGTGCACGCGCAGCTCGACGGCGGGTGTCCCGTGGTCCTCGTCGAACAGCACCTGCGCGTCGTGCGGCCGCGTCGCCATCCGGCTCAACCGCTCGACCAGCCGGCGCGCGCGCTCGCGCAGCTCGTCCGGTACTTCGCAGTGCCGGGCGGTGATCGTGATCCGCATGGTCACTCCTCCTGAGCGATGACGCGCTGGAGATGGGCTTCCGTGGCCCGCGCCGCGCGCTCCCACGACAGCCGCTCCGCGAAGGCGCGGGCGTTCTGGCCCAGTCGGGCGGTCAGAGCCGGATCCGCCGCGAGCTCGAGCAGCCGCCCGGCCAACGCCCCCACGTCGCCGTGCGGCACGAGGAACCCGGTCTCGCCGTGCCGCACCGATTCCCGCAGCCCCGGACTGTCCGACGCCAGCGCGGGCGTGCCGCACGCCGCCGCCTCGACGTTGGAGATCCCCCAACCCTCCTTCGGGCTCGGGAGCACCACCGCCCAGGCCCGCCGCAGCAGGCGGCGCTTCGCTTCCTCCGATACGAACCCGAGAAAGCGGACCGCGTCGGCCTGACCCAGCGCGCGGGCCAGCCGCTCGAGCCGGACGCGATCGTCGCCCTGCCCGGCGATCTCGAGCGTCACGTCAGGACGCGTCGCCCGCGCGAGCGCCACGGCCCGCACCGCTGTTTCCACTCCTTTATAACGCTTGAGACGCCCCACATACAAGAACGTCGGCGTGGCCGCCCGCGGGGTGGCCGCGTCCGGGGCGTACCACACCGCATCGACGCCGGGGTAAATGACTTCGACCCGCTCCCGCTCCACCCCCCGCCGTACCAGGTCGTCGCGCGTGCTGTCGGAAATCGCGTGAAACGCCGCGCGCCGGTATACCCGCGGGATCAAACGTTCGGCCGCCCACACGGTCGCGGCGATCGGCCAGCTCGCTTCCGCGAACGCGGTCGTCCCGAACAGATGCGGCACGATCACGCAGAATGGCAGATCGGTGAGCTGCGTCAGGTAGAGCGGCAGCTTGTTGATGTCCTCGGCGACGATGTCATGCGCGTGCGCCCCCAGCAGCCTGCGGACCGCGCCGCGCGCGTGCAGCGCGAACGAATGGCGCCCGCCGACGCGGTGCACCCGTATGCCGTCGAGCACGGTCTCGGGGGCGCACCCCGGCCAGCCGCTCGCCACCAGGTCCACCCCATGCCCCCACCGGGTCAGCCGGCCAAAGATCTCATGCAGGTGAATCTCCGCGCCGCCGGCGTGCGGGTTCTCGCGGTCGTTCCAGTTGACCAGCAGGACCCTCACAGCGCGCCGTAGTCGCGGGCGACCGCGTCCAGCACGCCGTTCACGAACGCCGGCGCCTTGGCGCCGGCGAACCAGTGGGCCAGCTTCACCGCCTCGTCGATCACGACCCGCGGCGGCGTCGCGCCCTCGGCGAGCTCCGCGAGCGCCAGGCGCAGGATGCTCTTCTCCACCACCCCCACGCGGTCCAGCCGCCAGTGCTCGGCGGCATCGGCGACGCGCCGGTCGAACTCGGGGAGCCCGGCGATCGCCTTCGCCGCGAGGTCCGCGCCGCGGTCGAAACCCTCCGGCATGTGCCCGAATCCGCCGGCCAGGCGCGACACCAGCGTCGCGATCGACGGCCGGCCCGACAATTCCCACGCGTAGAGGAGCTGGACTGCGCGGGCCCGGGCCTTAGTCTCGGGGCGCTGCACGGCCGAGCTGGGCCAGGACGTCGGCCGTGGTGAGCGCCGCCTCGGCCGCTTCGTAGCCCTTGTTCCCGGCCGCGCCTCCCGCCCGCGCCAGCGCCTGCTCGAGCGATTCCGTGGTCAGCACCCCGAACCCGACGGCCAGCCGATGGGCGAGCGCGACGTTGCCGAGCCCGCGCGCCGCCTCGCCCGCGACGTACTCGAAGTGCGGCGTCTCGCCCCGGATCACGCAGCCCAGCGCCACGATCGCCCAGTACCGCCCGCTCGCGGCCGCAGCTTCCGCGGCCACCGGCAGCTCGAACGCCCCCGGGACCCAGACCACGTCCACCCGCTCGTCCGCCACGCCCCGCTCCTGCAGGCAGCGGCGCGCCCCCTCGAGCAACCGGCTCGTGACGGCCTCGTTATAGCGGGCGACCAGCACGGCCACGCGGACCTGACGCGGCGCGCGGGGCGAACTCTGGAACTCGGCCACGGTCAGTGGGTGAGCAGGTGGCCGAGTTTGTCCCGCTTGGCGTCGAGGTAAGAGCGGTTCTCGTCCGACGGCGTCATGACGATCGGGACGCGCTCCACGATCTCCAGCCCATAGCCCTCGAGGCCCACCAGCTTCATCGGGTTGTTGGTCAGCACGCGGATGGAGGAGAGCCCGAGGTCGAGCAGGATCTGCGCCCCGATGCCGTAGTTGCGGAGGTCGGGCTTGAAGCCGAGCTCGCGGTTCGCGTCCACGGTGTCGTGGCCCGCGTCCTGGAGCTCGTACGCCTTGAGCTTGTTGAGGAGACCGATCCCCCGGCCTTCCTGGTCGAGATACACGACCACGCCACGACCCTCGGCCGCGATCATGCGCATCGCACTGTCCAGCTGCCAGCCGCAGTCGCACCGCGCCGAGCCGAACACGTCACCGGTCAGGCATTTCGAGTGCATGCGCACCAGCACGCGCGGCTGCCGTGCCACGTCGCCGTACACCAGGGCCACGTGCTCGGCCGCATCCACGTCGTTCTGATAGCCGATGATGCTGAACGCCCCGTACGGGGTGGGCAGCCGCGCCTGCGCGACCCGGTGCACCAGCCGCTCGTGCGCCAGTCGATAGGCGACGAGCTGCGCGACCGTTATGAACGTGAGCCCGTGCCGCTCGGCGAACCGCTCCAAGTCGGGGCGCCGCGCCATGGAGCCGTCGGGGTTCAGAATCTCACAGATCACGCCCGCGGGATAGAGCCCGGCCAGCCGGGCGAGATCCACGCTCGCCTCGGTTTGGCCCACGCGCTGCAGCACGCCGCCCGGACGCGCCCGCAACGGGAACACGTGACCGGGGCGGCACAGGTCCCCCGGCACCGTGGCGGGATCGATGGCCACACGCACGGTCGCCGCCCGGTCGGCGGCCGAGATGCCGGTCGAGACGCCGAAGCGGGCGGCGGCGTCGATCGAGACCGTGAAGGCGGTTTCATGCGCCTCGGTGTTGTGCTCGGCCATCTGCGTGAGCCCCAACGCCTGGCACCGGTCCGGCATCAACGTCAGGCAGACGAGCCCGCGCGCGTGCGTCGCCAGGAAATTGACCATCGCCGGGGTGACCCGCTCGGCGGCGCCGACCAGGTCTCCCTCGTTCTCGCGGCTCTCGTCGTCGGCCACGATGACGAGCTTCCCCGCACGGATGTCCGCAATCGCCTGCTCTATGGTGTGCTGCGACATAGTTGCCTCACGTACTTCCCCAGCACGTCGCCTTCGACGTGAACCCGGTCGCTCACGCGCAGGTTTCCGAGCGTCGTGCGCCGCCGCGTGAACGGGATCAGCGCCACCTGCACCAGATCCGGCCCCGGCAGCGCGTTGATCGTCAGACTCACGCCGTCCAGCGTGATCGATCCCTGCGGGATCGAGCTGTCGCGCACGGCGCGCGGCACCCGCAGGTCGTACACCCAGGCATCACCGCGCCGGTCCGCGTGCTCCACTACGGCCACGCCGTCCACGTGCCCCTGCACGATATGGCCGCCGAGCCGGTCCGCCGCGCGCAGCGCGCGCTCCAGATTCACTTGACGACCGGTCACGTACTCGGCGAACAGCGTCCTGCCTTCCGTCGTCTCAATCACGTGGACCGTGAACCCGCCCTTCACAACCCGCTCGATCGTGAGGCACGCGCCGTTTACGGCGATGCTCTCGCCCTTCTTTAATCCCTTGAACGGGGCGCGGATCGTGAGAACGAGCCCGTCCTCACCTTCCCTCCCCCTTCCCCGGCCTTTTCCCCTTCCGCGGGCGTTCCCCCCGTTCCGCGCGACGCCGTCGACCCGCCCGATGGCGGTCACAATCCCGGTAAACATAGTCGCCTATCCAATACCAATAATGTATCCGGCCCCATCGCACGGCGCTCCACGGGTATCCAGCGCGGCGCCTCAGGCAGCGCCGCCCCGCCCACGCCCGGAAACGCCGGCACGGCGCCCTCGCCCAGCCACACCGGAGCCTGGACCCAGTACAGGCGATCGACCATCCCCTCGGCCAACAGCTTCGCGCCCAGCGCCCCGCCCCCTTCACACAGCACCGAGTGGATCCCGGCGCCGCGCAGCATGCGCACGCCGTCGGCGAGCGAGGCCGGCCGAAACACGCGCACACCGCTCCGCTCCAGCAGCGCGACGCTGCCCGGCGGGGAGTCCAGGGACGCCATGACCCAGGTCGGCATCTCGCGCGCCGTCTTCACCAGGTTTGCGGTCTCGTTCAGCATGGCGCGCCGGTCGAACACGACGCGGATCGGCGGCCGGCGCGGGGTGACGGGGCCGCGCACGGTGAGCTGCGGATCGTCGCGCAACGCGGTCGTCCCGCCGACGGCGATGGCGTCGAACCCGGCGCGCAGCCAATGCACGTACTCACGCGCTTCCTCGCCGGAGACCCAGCGGGAGCTGCCGTGCGCGTCCGCGATGCGTCCGTCGATCGAGGTCGCGAGCTTGAGCGCCACGAACGGGCGCTCGGCCTGCGCGTGCGCGAACAGGAACGGGGCGTTGAGCGCCGCCGCCCGCTCGCCGAGCACGCCGAACGTCACGGCCAGGCCGTGGGCGCGCAGCGCCTCGGCGCCCCCGCGCGCCGCGGGGTCGGGATCGCGGATCGCAGCCACCACGCGCGTCACCCCCGCGGCGATGAGCGCCTCGGTGCAGGGCGGCGTCTTGCCGTGGTGGGCGCACGGCTCGAGGTTCACGACCAGGGTCGCGCCGCGCGCCCGGGCGCCGGCGGCCGCGAGCGCCACGACCTCCGCGTGCGGCCCGCCGAATTCCGCGTGAAACCCCTCGCCGGCGACGGTCCCACCCTGCAGGACGACCGCGCCGACGAGGGGATTTGGCGCGACGCGCCCCCAACCTCGCACCGCGAGGTCGAGGGCGCGCCCCATCGCCTCCCGTTCGGGAGATTCGCTAGAAGCCGAAGCGGAGCCCGACGCCTCCGAAGACATGGCCCGCCTTGGGATCGAAGTTGGAAAAGTTCGTTGTGAAGTGCTGGTCCTTCCCCGTCTGGTACCCGAGCTCGGCCACAAGCTTGAGGGCGGCGAGGCTCAGTCCACCGTCCACGAACGCCACCTCGCGCGTGCTGCTCGGGTTAATGACGACGGTCCGCACATTGGCCGGGCTCAATGGGTTGTCGTGGAAGCTGATGCTCGTGGCGCTGGAAGAGTAGTGATCGACGCCGAGACCGGCGGCGAGATCTACGAGCACGAACTTCCAGCTCGCGACTGCGCGATAGTTGTCGGCCTTCAGGTCCATGCTGAACTCGAACTGGTCTCCGGTGCCGAACGACGGACCGAGATTGCCATACTGGATGCGCGGCAGCGTGCGACGCATCCAGCTCACCGACAGCGCTGGGATCGGGAAGGTCCCGCTCAAGATCCCGACGCGAGCGCCGTAGCCGATGCCGAGGGCGGCGCCGCCGATGTGCGCCGCGTTCGAGTCCACCGACAGGCCCGATACACCGCTGGTTGGCAGCAGCACCGCCGAGCCGAGCGCATCCACCGAAAGGAAACCACCTCGGCCCCGCAGCAGCCCCAGGGCCGCTTCGACGATGGGCGCGGGGATCGCGCCGTGGAAGCTGGACGGCACCTGGCTCTGGCTCGCCGAGTCCGGGTTGGGCAGCGACGCCTTGATTGCGTTCACTCGCGCCGTGACTGTGAGGTGTCCGATCCCGCCGAGCGACGTGGCAGTGCCCAACACCGGGTTACCGCCGCTCACGATCATGCCCGCGAGCGGGTGAAACGCTCGTATCGCATCGACCGCGGTGTTGCAGGCGGCGGTGGCGTTCGGGTCTGGCATAGCGCACTGCGGCTCCTGAGCCGCGAGGGACGCCGCGAGTGACAAAAGAGCGACTATCGTGGTCGTAATACTCTTGAACGAATGCATATGTCCTCCTCCTCATGTATTCCCATCAACGCTCTGTGAAGCGCACGCCTTTCGTCCCGGCCCGCACTTCGCCGATCAACCAGGTCTCGACCTGGACGCGTCGCGCCGCCGCCGTGATCGTTTCCACGTCGTCGCGGCCGGCAATCGCGATCATGCCGACGCCGATGTTGAACACGCGGCGCATTTCGCCCAAGGAGACGCGGCCGGCCCGCATTAGTACCCGGAAGACGGCCGGCCAGCGCCACGCCCGCGCGTCGATGACGGCCTCGCAGTCCGGGGGCAGGACGCGCACCAGGTTGCCCGCGATGCCGCCGCCGGTAATGTGGGCCAGGGCATGCAGGCGGGTGATGACCGGCGTCACAGCCGTCGCATAACTCCGGTGCACGGCGAGCAACACCTGTGCCACGGACTGCCCGGTCTCCGGAAACTCGTGTCCCACATCCAGACCGAGCGTGTCGAATACGATCCGCCGGGCGAGGGAATAGCCGTTCGTGTGCAGTCCGTTCGACGCGTAGCCGATCAACACGTCGCCGGGGCGCACACGGTCGCCGTGCAGCGCCGCGCCTTCCTCTACGACCGCGACGATGGTGCCCGCGAGATCGTACTGCCCCGGCTGGTACAGATCGGGGAGCTCGGCGGTCTCGCCCCCAGCCAGCGTCATGTCGTGCGCGCGGCAGCCGCGCGCGATCCCGGCGACGAGTGCAGCCGCGACGTCGGGCTCGAGCTTCCCCGTCGCGATGTAGTCGAGCAGCGCGAGCGGCCGCGCCCCGTGTACCAGGACGTCGTTCACGCAGTGGTTCACGAGATCCTCGCCCACCGTGTCGTGGATCCCGGCGCGCGCGGCCACGAGCACTTTCGTGCCGACGCCGTCGGTCGAGAGGACGAGCACGGGGCGCTCGTATCCCGGTGGGACGCGGACCATGCCCGCGAACGCGCCGATCTCACCCAGCGCGAGCGCGGTGCGCGTGCTGCGCACCAGCTCGGCGATGCGGCGCTTCGCCTCCTCGGCGGCGTCGAGACGGACGCCCGCCGCCGCGTAGCGTTCGGTCACGGGGCCGCGGGCGCGTCCACCTCGAAGTGGACGAGCTGCTTGAAGCCGTGCACGCGGGCGCGCACGTCGGCCGGCGTCACCTTGTCGAACCCCTGGATCCCGAAGGCCTCGACCGCGAACGATCCCATGGCGGCGCCGTACACCATCGCACGGCGCAGGTTCGGGGCGGAGAGGTCGCCGTTTCGCGCCAGGTAGGCCATGAAGCCGCCGGCGAAGGCATCCCCCGCCCCGGTGGGATCGAACACCTCCTGCAGCGGGTACGCCGGGACCTTGAAGGTCGTGGCTTGGTCCACGAGCAACGCGCCGTGCTCGCCCTGCTTCAAGACCGTCATCTTCGGCCCCCGCTGTAGGATCCACTGGGCAGCGCGGTAGATGTTCCAGTCGCCGGACAGCTCCCGCGCCTCGGAGTCGTTCACCATCAGGATATCGATGTGGCGCAGCAGCTCGAGCAAGAGGTCGCGCTTCGATTGAATCCAGTAGTTCATCGTGTCGCAGGCGACGAGCTTGGGCGCCTTCACCTGGTCGAGCACGCCGAGCTGCAGCTCGGGGTCGATGTTGCCGAGAAAGACGTACGCCGCGTCACGAAACGTGGCCGGAAGCTTGGGCCGGAAGTCCGCGAACACGCCGAGTCGCGTCTCCAGCGTCTCGCGGCTGGCGAGATCATAGGAGTAACGCGCCTTCCAGCGGAACGATTCCCCTTTCGCCTGCTCCACGCCCGAGAGGTCGATGCCGCGCTGCTCGAGCGCATACAGGGCGGCGAGGGGGAAGTCGCTGCCCACCACGCCCACGACCTGCACGGGGTGGAGGATGGACCCGGCGACGCTGAAGAACACGGCCGAACCGCCGAGCGCGTCCGCCGTTTCGCCGAACGGCGTCGCGACCGAGTCGAGGGCGACCGATCCCACCACCAGGAGCGACACGTTACATCCTGTCCGGGGCGCCGACGCCCATGAGCGAGAGGCCGTTCGCCAACACCTGGCGCACGGCGCGAGCCAAGACGAGCCGCGCCGCCTCCTCGGGCGCGCCGAGCACGCGATACTTGTGATACCACGCGTGGACCACCCGGGCCAGGCCCTCCAGGTAGCCGGTGACCCGGTGCGGCTCGAGTGCGGCCGCCGCCCCCGTCACGAGGCTCGGGAAGTCGGCGAGCTCTTTCATTAGCGTGAGCTCCTCCGGCTCGTCCAGCGCCGCGAGATCCACGCCGCTGGGGGAGGCGGTCTCGGGCGCGCGCGCGGCGACCCGGAAGATGCTGCTCAGGCGCGCGTGCGCCATCTGCACGTAGTAGACCGGGTTCTCCTCGGTCTGGCTCTTGGCGAGGTCCACGTCGAATACGAGATGGGAGTCGCCGCGGCGCATCAGAAAGAAGTAGCGCACCGCATCGCGCCCCACGTCATCGACGAGCTCCCGCACCGTCAGATAATCTCCGGCGCGCTTGGAGAGCTTCATCTCCGCGCCCCCCTTCATCACGGTCACCATCTGGTGCAGCACGTACTCGGGGTAGCCCGCCGGGATGCCCAGCTCGAGCGCCTGCAGCCCGATGCGCACCCGGGTCACCGTGCTGTGATGGTCCGCGCCCTGGACGTTGATCGCCCGCGCGAACCCGCGCTCCCATTTGTCGACGTGATAGGCGACGTCCGGCAGGAAATAGGTGTACTCGCCGCCCTTTTCGGCACGCTTGCGCATCACGCGGTCCTTGTCGTCACCGAAGTCGGTCGTCTTGAGCCACAGCGCGCCGTCTTTCTCGTAGGTGTGCCCCGCGGCCACCAGCCGCCCCATCGTCTTCTCGACCTTACTGGTCGAGTACAAGGACGACTCGAGGAAGTAGACGTCGAACCGTACGCCGAGCGCCTGCAGGTCCGCGTCCTGCTCCTTGCGGAGCTCCTGCACCGCAAACCGGCGCACGTGATCGAGGTCGGCTCCCTCGGGGTCGCCGGGATGGGTGGCGAGGTAGCGCTCGGCGATGTCGCGGATATACTCGCCGTGGTAGCCCCCTTCCGGCAGGGCGGCGGGCCGGCCAGCGAGCTCAAGGATCCGCGCCTGCACGCTCAGCGCCAGATGATTGATCTGGGCGCCGCCATCGTTGTAATAGAATTCGCGCGTTACGCGCCAACCCGTGCAGTCGAGGAGCGACGCGATGGCGTCGCCCAGGGCCGCCTGGCGGCCATGCCCTACGTGCAGCGGACCGGTGGGATTGGCGGAGACGAACTCGACATTGACCGGCTTGCCCTGCCCGGCATCGCTCCGGCCGTAGCGCTCGCCCGCCGCCAGCACCGTGTCGAGCACGCCGGCGAGCTCGGCTTCGCCAAGGAAGAAGTTGATGAATCCCGGCCCGGCGACCTCGATCGTGCGGACCAGCCCCTGGGGAAGCTCGAGCGCGGCGACCAGCCGCTCGGCCACCGCGCGGGGCTTGGCCTTGAGCGTCTTGGCGAGCACCAACGCGAGATTGGTAGCCACGTCACCATGGGCCGGATCGCGGGGACGCTCCAGCTCGACATCCGACGCCCTCACGGGCGCGCCCAGCCGCGCCGCGGCAGCCGCCAGCGCCGCGCGGATCGGCTCGTGCGCCCTCACTTGTCGCCGGAGTCTGTTTTCTTCGTCTTCTTGGCACCCTCAGGCGGTTTCGACTCGGGACTCGGCTTCGACTCAGGCGTGGTCTTGGACCCCTCCTTCCCGTCCTCCTTCTTCTCGCCGGCCCGCTTGTAATCGGTGATGTAGAACCCGGAGCCTTTGAAAACAAGACCCGCCCCGCCGGAGATCTGCCGCTCTGCCCGCCGGCCGCACACGGGGCACTTCTCCCGACGCTTATCGTGCATCGCCGGAAAGAACTTCTCGAACGCGTGCCCGGCCGGGCACTTGTACTCGTAGGTAGGCATCGGGCAAGCACTTAAAGCGCCGAGGACTAAAACTCCCGCTTCTTCATCTCCGAAAAGAAGTCGCGCAGATCCACGTCGTCCTCGCGCTCCGGCGGCAGCGTATCATCGTACTGCCGTCGCCGGGTCGGCTTGGCCTTGGCTGCCTTGGCGGCGTTCTTCTTCGCCAGGGCGGCAATCTTCTGATCGTCACCTTTCGACATCGCCGTTGCTCCCGATCAAGTAGGCAAAGGGAAATGTCGTGTCCGCCGTGGTCAGGGGCAAGTGCGGGAACGCAACACCACCAGGGCACAACAATCGCGGGCCACAGGCCGTAGGCTCTTGGAGTTACGGCCCTTTCCACTCACCAGGAGGAAACGCCATGAAGCTCTCGATCGCATTGGGCGCATTGGGATCTGCCGCGATCCTTGCCTTCGCAGCGTCCGCCGCGCCGGCGCAGAGCGCCTCGTCAGGAGGCCCTCCAGGGCGCGCGGGCTTCGGGGAGCGACGCATGCAGGCGCTGTTCAAAGACATCACCCTGACCGCGGCGCAGCAGGCAAAGATCGACTCCATCCGGACGCGCTACGCCGCCCAGCTGCCCGCCTTTACGCCGGGCACGCGGCCCGATTCGGCGACCCGCGCCAAGATGCGCGAAGTGTTCCAGCAGCAGGACGGCGAGATCCGCGGCGTGCTGACCGCCGACCAGCAGAAGACCTGGGACAAGAACGTCGCGGAAATGCGCGCCCGACGCCCCGGAGGTCAGTGATTCGAGCGACGCCGACGACCCGGGGCGTCGCGCGCGGCGCCCCGGTCACGGTCCGATCCGCCACGCCGAGCTGAGCTCGGTGCTCCCCCACTTGATCCGCAGCACGCCCCGCAGGTCGGCGTAGCCCGTGCTCGGGCGCGCCGCCTCGGGGACGAGATAGATGCTGAGCGAGCCCTCCGGCTCCGCGAGCGCGCGGCTCGCGAGCGGCACTCGTCCGACGTCGCGCCCGGCATCGTAATCGGTCCCCCACTGCCCGGTGCCGCGGTTGACGATCAGCTGCCACCCCGCACGCGTGTACAAGACGAAGAGGGAGTAGTCGCCGCGCGCCAGCTTCAAGTCCCCGAGCGTCAAGTCGACGTCGCTGTGGAGCGTGGTCGCCATGTTGGCGCCAAAGCGCCACACGGTGTCGAGAGGAATGAGCCCGCCCTCGACACGCCGGCCGCGCGCGTGCGGCTGGCCGTACGTGATCGCGATCCGTGAGGGGCCAGAGAGGCTGGCATCCTCCTCGAACCAGCGGGTGCCGATCCGCCGGGCGTTCAGGTGTACCTCCACCGATGCATAGCTGCTCGCCGCGATGCGGAGCGGCGGCTCCGGTTCTTGGGTCACGGCGACGAGCACGAGAGCGAGAGTGATCACGCTGATCTCCCGAAGGGGGCGGCCTAGCCCTAAACTAACAAACAGGGCCCCGGCGAGTCTGCCCGGGGCCCGACCATCTAGTGGCTGACCTTGAGGCTACGGCGTCACCACTACCGTGCCGAAGTCGTTACCAAGGAACCGGATGTCGACTGCGTCGGGGATGACGACGGTATACCCGAAGCCACCCTGTGAGCACGCGGGCCCGCTCATGGGAACGGTGAGACTCCAGCCGCTCTGCGGCACCTCGCACACCAAGTAGGTCCCGCCCGGCAGACCCGTGAAGACGTAGTTCCCGTTGTCGTCGGTGGTTGTGTCCCGGCTCACCGGCCCGCGGAGCTCGATGACCCAGCCAAAGAGACCTGGCTCATCCGCGGCCCGCCAACCGCTCGCATCCACGTCATTGAACGCCGTGCCGTCGATCTCCCCGAGCCCAGGCGGTGAGGGGTCGGGCGGAGGAGGAAGCGGCGGTGGCGGCGGCGGTGGGGGCGGTGGCGCCGGCGGCGGTGCGGGCGGGGGCGGAGGCGGCGGTGGATCGCCGACGACGCAGTCCTCGTCCCGTTTGCCGTCGCGCC
>Ga0209156_10000795_pt1 | contig 26658 bp, 18 predicted proteins | sample GraSoiAngelo_124_FD_185881 | JGI IMG/M metagenome (GOLD analysis project Ga0209156, IMG submission 185881) | Grasslands soil microbial communities from the Angelo Coastal Reserve, California, USA - 14_0927_05_20cm (SPAdes) (version 2) | ecosystem: Environmental > Terrestrial > Soil > Grasslands... | reverse complement strand
GAACGCCGCCGTCTGCACCCCGCTCACCGTGCGCGTCTGCGTCGCCTGTGCCAGACACGACCCCGGCGGCGGAGGCGGGGAGGGCGGCGGGGGCGGCGGGGGCGGCGGGGGCGGCGGGGAGATCACGTTGTTCTGAATCGTGACGGGGATGCCAATCGAGGTGGTGGCGTTGCCGGCGGCGTCGCGTGCCGTGGCGGTCAGGGTGTGGGTCCCGTTGGCCCCCCCCCGCGAGTCCCACGCCAGCGTGTACTTCGTCGGCGTCAGGTCCGTCGTCGCCGCCGCGCCCAGGTCCTGCCCGTCCAGCTGGAAGCGCACCTCCGCCACCTCCCGATCGTCCACCGCCGTCGCCGTCAGCGTGACCCCACCCGTCAACGTCGCGTTCGCCGCCGGCGTGAACAGCGACACCACCGGCGCTCCCACATCCGCCAGCGCCGGTGGATGATTCGCCTGCCACTGCGCCACCGCCCGGTTCCAGTAGTCCAGCCCCGTCGCTCCCGTCATCACTGTGAAACAGCTCGGCAACGGCTCCGGGAACGCCCCCGCCCCCAGCCAGACCATCACGTTGTTGCTGCACCCGGCCAGCTTCCCGGGCGGCGGCGCCATGTGCTCGTCGCCATCGTTGGACGGCTGATCGGCCCGAAACACGTTGTTGTACAACGCCAGCTGCGGCGACGTAGCGCTCCACTCGAAGAACGCCCCATGCCCCGGCACCGGCCCCGTGTACACCCCGTCCATCGGTTGCAGCCGCACCAGCGTATTCTGGATCGTCATCACGTTCCCGCTGCCGTCCGCCACCGCCCGGTACGGCCGCGAGGCGAACCCGATGAAGCAGCCGTCCAACAGCGCGTCGTCCACCGTGCCCGCGAACACGAAATGGTTCTCGACGCAGCCGTCCCGCGCATAGTGGACGTACGCCCCGCGCAGCGTCCAGTTCGGGGCATTGCTGCCGAACGCCACCCCGTCGCCCCGGTCGAAGGTGCGCACCCCCTCGACGGTGACGTTGGGCCCGTCGGGCACCACGGCGTAGTAGTTCAGCGCCGCGCTCCACGACGTCGCCGGCGGCAGGTTGCCGACGGTCTCGCCCCCGTGGAAGCACAGGTTCGCGCCCCCGCCCAGGCGAATCGAGATGTGCGCCGCGGTCCGCCACTGCGCGGCCGAGGCGTCGATCCCCGTGTTGTCCGCCAAACTGGTGTTCGCGAACGCCGCCGTCTGCACCCCGCTCACCCCGCTCACCGTCTGCGTCTGGCTCTCCTGCGCCAGACACGACGCGCTCGCGACGGTTTGAGTCTGGATCACGGGCCGCACCTCCCGTTCGGTCTCGCAAGCCGCAGCGACGACCAGCACGGCGAGCAGGAGTCGGGTCATCATTACTCCAAGTGGGTCAGGGTTGGTTCACGAATGCCGGCTAGGCTGTGCGGACGGGCCACGGTGTTGCATGGATCGCGCCATTTGCTGGGGCCAGGGACGCCGGTCGGGGGCATGGCAACGCGCTCGCCATCGCGAGGCCTGGCGGCGGAGCCTGCAAGTGGGCGCCGATTCCTCGCCACACTGTGGCGTAGCCGCAGCAGAGGGCGGCGGGGTGGTTTTAGGGCCCGTCGCGCACTGCAACGGACCGGTGCGGTCAGTTGCGGATCGTCACTTGAATCCCGGCCGACTCGGTCGTGTTGCCGGCCGCGTCGCGCGCGATCGCCGTGAGCGTGTACACGCCATTGGCCGCGTCGCGCGAATCCCACGCCAGGGTGAACTTCGTGACGGGCGACTCGCGCGTCACGTCGCCGAGCGTGCGATCGTTCAGGCGGAACTGCACGCCAACCACGTCCTCGTCGTCGACGGCGGTCGCGGTCAGGTGCACGACGCCCCGAAAGATCGTGGGCGCGGCGGGGGACCACAGGGAGACGATCGGAGGCGCGACGTCCTTCGTCAGCCGGGGGTGATCCGCCTTCCACTGCGCCACGGCCCGGTTCCAGTACTGCAATCCTGGCGCGCCGGTGAGCAGCGTGAAACACCCCGGCCGGGCCGGCAGCGGTTCCGGAAACGGACCACCCCCCAGCCAGATCATCACGTTGCCCACGCAATGCCGCAGCTTGGCGGCGGGCGGCATGATGACGTCGTTCTCGATCGTCGGCCCATCGATCAGGAAGATCGTGTCGTACAGGTCGATCCGGGGCGAGTTCGGGCCCCACTTCCAAAACCCGCCGTGTCCGGACCGGAGGTAGCCCTGGTCCATCGCCTGCATTCGGAACAGCGAGTGCCGCACCGTCACCACGTTGGCGCTGCCGTCCTTCACGCCGGTGTAGGAGCGCGCGCTGAACCCGCTGTAGCAGCCGTCGAACAACGAGTTGTCGATGGTGCCACCGTTCAGGAAGTCGTTCTCGACGCAGTCGTCGCGCATGTACTTGAAGTACACGTCCCGCCAATGCCAGTCCACGTCGCCCTGCTGGTCCATCGTCACACCATCTCCGGTGTCGACGATGCGGACGTTCTCCAGCTGAAACAATGCGCCGTGCGCGTCCATGCCGTAGCTGTCGTGCATCGTGACCCAGGGCGTGGCCGGCGGCAGCTGCCCGATGATCTGGCCGCCATGCCAGCAGATCCGCGAGCCGCCCTCTACGAACACCAGGATCTTGGGGGCGGGGCTCAACCACTGGGCGTCGGTTGCGTCGAACTTCGTGTTATCGGCCACGTCGTAGGCGCTCCACGGCGTCGTGTGAAGCCCACGCAGCGTCTTGGTCGGGCCCTGCTGCGTGAGACACGAGTTGTCCCTGGTAGGCGCGGCCGGAGGTACCTGAAGGGCGTCGACCCTGCCGAACCCCGCCGCGATGACGGCCGTGACGAGCGAGGTGGACCTGGCTGTTGCGCGCACGCCTCACCCCTTGTCCGATCGGTTTAAGTAACCGTCCACGCCACTGGCGGTTACGACCAAGTCCTCAGAGCATGCGTCCTGCACGTGTCCCGGGGCGCAGCCACTAGGAGCGAGACCCGCATGCGCCTGAAACCTCTCTCAGCCCTGATCGCCGTTGGGGCCTCGCTGGCGCTCGGGGGGGCGGCCTGTCCCGACGCTGCGCCGGCACCGCCCCAGAACCAACCCCCCGTCGCCGTCGCGGGCGGCTACTACGCGGGGCAAGATACGATCCACTTCGATGGCAGGTCCTCTCACGACCCCGACGGCGACCTACCCCTTGTGTACCACTGGGATTTCGGGGACGGCAACACGGATACTGGTGCCACCGCGGCGCACCTCTACACCAGCGACGGCGGTTACACCGTGACGCTCACGGTGACCGACGCGCGCGGCGCGAGCAGCCCGGCGGCGAGCACGGCGGCGCATGTCCAGGCCTCGCCCCTCGTGCTGCTCGCCGCCGGTAACATCTCGAGCTGCGGTTCCAACTGGGACGACCTCACCGCTCGCATCCTCGACACGATCCCAGGCGCCGTGCTGACGCTGGGAGACAACGCGTTCCCGAACGGCAGTGCGACCAACTACCAGACCTGCTACGATCCGACGTGGGGCCGTCACAAGGCCCGCACCTACGCCACCCTCGGCAATCACGAGTACGACACCGGCACCGCCGACGGCGCGTTCGATTACTTCGGGGAGCGGGTAGGCGCGCGGGGCCAGGGTTACTACAGCTTCAACCTCGGGGCCTGGCATGTGATCGTCCTGAACTCCAACGGGGCCTTCGTCCCCTTCGCCGCCGGCACGGCGCAGGACCAGTGGCTTCAGGCCGACCTGGCGGCCAACACGAGGAAGTGCACGCTCGCGACCTGGCACCACGCGCGCTTCTTTTCGTCCAGCGATCCGGGGTTCACGGCGTCCGCCCCGATCAAGATCCTATGGGATCGCCTGTACCCGGCGGGGGCGGACGTGGTGCTGCATGCGTACCTGCACCATTACGAGAGACTGGCACCCATGACGCCGGACGGCGCCGTCGACAACGCCCGCGGCATCCGGGAGTTCATGGTGGGCACCGGCGGCGAGAGCGTGGGCATGCCCACCGTGATTGCGGCGAACAGCGAGGTCCGGGGAGCGGCCTTCGGGGTCCTCAAGCTGACCCTGTACGCCGACCGTTACACCTGGGAATTCAAGCCCATCGAAGGGGAGACCTTCACGGACGCGGGCAGCGGGACCTGCCACTGATGCCGCGCGAATTCAGTTGCTGACGATCACCGTGATGCCGGCCGACGTGGTCGTGTGACCGGCGGCATCCCGAGCCCGCGCGGTGAGCGTGTACGTCCCGTTCGCCATGGCGTGGGAATCCCACGGCAACGTGAACTTCGTCGCGGGTGATTCCGCCGTCACTTCGGCACCGATGGCCTGGCCGCTCAGATCGAACTGGACTCCGGCCACCGCTTGATCGTCCACGGCCGTCGCCGTCAAGGAGACGGCTCCCGTGAGGGTCGAGCTGTCGGCCGGCGAGTAGAGGGAGACGATCGGCGGCCCGAGGTCCGCGGCTGACGCAGGATGCGCCATCTTCCAAACCGCCACCGCGTTATTCCAGTACTGCAAGCCCTCGGCCCCCGTGAGCAAAGTAAAGCAGCCGGCGCGAGCCGGGAGCGGCTCGGGGAACGGTCCCGACCCCAGCCAGATCATGACGTTGCCGACACAGTCTTGCAACTGATCCGGCGGAGGAATGAGAAAGCTGTTCTCGATGTTCGGGCTGTCGACGCGAAACACCGTGTTATACAACGAGACCTTGGGCGCCGCGGCGTGCCACTTGAAGAACCCCCCGTGGCCGGGCCGCAGGTAGCCCTGGTCCATGTCCTGAAGCCTGACCAGAGAGTTCCGCACCACGAACAGATTGTTGCTCCCGTCCGGTGTCGGCGTCGTGTACGGGCGCGAGCTGAAGGCTTCGTAGCAGCCGTCGAGCAGCGCATTCTCGACCGTGCCGCTGTTCAGAAAGCCGTTCTCGACACAGTCGTCGCGAATGTAGGTGAGGTAGACGTCCCGCAGCGTCCAATCTGCATCCTCTGGCGCGTCCATGCTGATACCCAGCCCGTAGTCGAACACGCGGAGCTGCTCGAGCCTGAACGCGCGCGCGTGAGGGACGAGCCCATAGGTCCGGTGCATCCGCTGCCACGGCGTCGCGGGCGGCAGCGCCCCGATGACCCCGCCGCCGCTGAAACAGAGGCCGGGGTTACCGCCGACCATGATCACAATGTTGTCGGAGGTCAGAAACTGCGCGGTGGCGGCTCCGACCTTGGCGTTGAGCCCCAGGCTGGTGTCCTCGAGGGCCGATGTTTGCACCCCGCTCACCGTCAGGAGATCACCCGGCTGCGTCAGGCACGAGACGCCCGGTGGGGGCAGCGGTGCGATGACCGCGATCTCGGAGTGGCCGTGGACATCGTCACTCGTGGCCGTGATCTTTGCCGTGCCGCCCGTGAGTGCGGTCACTATCCCCGCGGGCGTCACGGTCGCCACCAGCACGTCGTCGCTCGTCCACGTCACCGGCCGCCCTGCGAGCACTCGGCCGAGGGAGTCCTTTGGCGTGGCGTTGAGCGGCAGGGCCTGGCCCGAATCCAAAGTTGCCGACGCGGGCGTCACCTCCACCGCCGCCACTGCAGGCGGGGGTGGGGGTGGAGGTGGAGGTGGAGGTGGGGGCGGCCGCGTGAGGTCAGGGCCGGTGCAGCCGGCGAGCGCGAGCGCCAGCACGACGCCTAGCAGCGCCTGTCGGCTGCGTACACGGGCTGGGAACGTGGTGGAATCACTCACGCGCACATCGCACCTGAATCGCCACGCTCTGCTCAATGTCGTGGTAAGTGTAGTTTCTCCGCCACATCCTGTGCGGAGACCACGACACAAAATCCCGTTACACGGTGTGACGGAGGTAGCTCACCGCGTGGGGCGGTTGCCCCCCGCGTGTGCGCCTCACTTGAGGGCCTTCTCGCAAGTCCCAGACCAGCGTTCCCGGGGAGAAAACGCCCAACCCCTCCCCAGTGGGGAGGGGTTGGGGTCCTGCAGCGTCGCCCGGCCGTCAGTTACTGATCGTGACCGTTACGCCGTCCGAGGTGGTGGTGTGGCCCGCCGCATCCCGCGCCGTCGCGGTCAGCGTGTACGTGCCGTTCGCGACCGCATGCGAATCCCACCCCAAGCTGTACTTCGCCGGCGTCCCGGCCGTCGCCACCTCGGCCCCGATCGGCTGCCCGTTCAGCCGGAACTGCACCCCGGCGAGCGTCTGATCATCGACCGCCGTCGCCACGAGGGTCACCGTCCCCGTCAAGGTGCTCGACCCGGAGAGCCCGGGTGACCACAGCGACACGATCGGCGGCGCCAGGTCCACCAGCGCGGCATGTGCCGCTTTCCACTGCGCCACCGCCCGGTCCCAATAGTCCCGGCCCGCCTGGCCCGTCAGCACGGTAAAGCAGCTCGGCAACGGCTCCGGGAAACTCCCCGGCCCGAGCCACACCATCACGTTGTTCGCACAGCTCTTCACCTTGCCCGGCACCGGCGCCATGTAGAGACCCGCCGCGTTGTGCTCCGCAGGCAACTGGTCCGCCCGGAACACGGTGTTGTTCACGACCAGCATCGGGCCGTTATCGGTATTGGGGCTCCCGCCGCCGCTCCACTTCCAGAAACCGCCGTACCCCGGCGTCGGAATCCCCGGATACAGCTTGTCCATCGCCTGCACCCGGATCAGCGAGTTCTGCACGGTCACCGTGTTGGCCCGGCCGTCCGGCGCGTTCGTGCCATAGGCGCGCGCCGACATGAAGTCGTAACAGCCGTCGAAGAACGAATCGTCCACCAGCCCCGAGTTCAAGAAATCGTTCTCGATACAGTCGTCCCGGATGTAGGTCATGTGGGTGCCGCGCACCGTCCAGTTCGCATCCCCCGCGGCGTCGAAGGTGATCCCGTCGCCCCCGGTGAAGATGGTCAGGCCCTCGACCACGGGGCTCGCCCCATGGACATCCACGCCGTACATGAGGTGGTAGCCGTTCAGGGCGTCCTCATACGGCGTCGCGGGGGGGACCGTGCCGAGGATCTGCCCGCCGTGCCAGCAGAGGTTCGCCCCCGAGCCGATGAAGCCCCAAACGTCGGGCGTGTTCAAGAGCCACTGCGCCGCCGTGGCGTCGAACTTCGTGCCGCTCGCGGCGCCGGTGTTCTGGTACGGGCTCGTCTGCATCCCCGAGAGTGTGATGAGCGACCCGCTCTGCAACAGGCACGACCCCGTCGTGGGTGGGGGCGGCGGGGGCGGGGGAGGCGGGGGGGGCGGCGCCGGCGTCGTAACCGTCACGCTCGCCGTGCCACTCTTCCCTTCACTCGTCGCCGTGATCGTCGCCGTCCCGGCGGCCGCGCCCGTCACGAGCCCGCCCGTCGAGACCGTGGCCACGCTGGCGTTGTTCGTCGCCCAGCTGATGCTCCGCCCGCTGAGCGCCGTCCCGCTCGCGTCCTTGGGCGTCGCCGTGAGCTGCACCGTGGCGCCGACGGGCAGCGTCGGCGCCGCAGGGGCCACGCTGACCGACGCGACGGGAACAGGCGTCACCGTCACCGTCGCCGTGCCGTTCTGCCCTTCGCTCGTCGCCGTGATCGTGGCGCTCCCCACGGCAACGCCCGTGACGAGACCGGTCGTCGAAACGCTCGCCACCCCGCCGGCGCTCGACGCCCACGTGACGGTCCGACCCGGCAGCGAGTTCCCAACCGAGTCCTGTGGCATCGCCGTCAACTGGACCGTTCCGCCGACCGCCACACTCGGGGTCGGCGGGTTCACCGCAACGGAAGCCACCGGGACGGCCACTGCCGTCACCGTCACCGTCGCCGTGCCGTTCTTCCCCTCGCTCGTCGCCGTGATCGTCGCGCTGCCCACCGTAACGCCCGTGACGAGACCGGTCGCCGACACGGTAGCCACGCCGCCGTCGGTCGTCGCCCAGCTCACCGTGCGCCCGCTGAGCGGATTCCCATTGGCGTCCCGCAGCACAGCCGTCAGCTGCGCCGTGCCGCCGATGGCCACGCCTGGCGCGCCCGGGCTCACGGTCACTGTGGCGACGGGGGCGACCGTGACGGCGACGGCCGCCGTGCCTCTCGCCCCCTCACTCGTCGCCGTGATCGTCGTCGTGCCCGTGGCCAGGCCGGTCAAGAGCCCCGTGCTGGTCACCGTGGCGACCAAGCTGTTGCTACTCGCCCACGTGACGGTGCGACCGCTCAGCACGTTGCCGGCAGAGTCCGCCGTAGTGGCCGAGAGCTGCAGCAGCTGGCCCACCAGCACGCCCGCCGAGGCTGGGGCGACGGTCACGGTCGTCACGGGTACCGGGGTCACGCGCACTACGGCCGTGTCGACGACTGCGGCCTGGTTCCCCTTGGCGACGACCTTCACCGTACCGGTGTCCGCGGTGGCCGTGTAATGCCCATAGTGCCGGCCGCCGATCGAGCTCATCGCGGTAATCCTGCCGCCGCTGGCGCTCCAGTCCACAGCCACGGGGGCGGTGTCGCCGGTGCTCGTGAGGCCGACCGCCATGAAGTCGGCGGTCTGGTTGGGTCGAAGGGTCAGGACTTTGGGAGAAACAACGAGGCGCGAGAGCGTACCTGCTGGATCGGTGAGGCCGATAGGCTTCTCGCACGCGGCCAGCGCCGCGGTCGCGAGGAGCAGGGCGGCGCTTCGTATCCGCGCCAGGCGCTGGGACAGCTTGAACGTGAACGGCATAGCTCGCTCTCTCCGGCCAGATGCCTAAGCACGAAAAGGCCGCCAGCATCGACCGTTGGTCGATTCGCTGGCGGCCCGGCGGGCATGGCAGTCACGCCGAAGCCCCGTAGCTCTGCGTCGCCGTCTTTAGACGGGTTTGCTCTGAGCAGCGTCCAAACTGGCTGTGCCTTGGGGGACGATCCCCCGGAACCAGGGCTGTGTCACAACAACACGCTCTGGTTGCGCCCACGCTCCACCTGCAGCACAGGCGCGACGGAGCACATAGTAAATGGGCCGCCGCTGCTCCGCAAGTTTGGTGTTTTTTCGGTTTTAGGGGTTTGTGCGAGCGGACTGTGGACTTCGTGCCACGCTGAAACGCGTCAGTCGCCGGAGATCTCGTCCAATTCGTCGAGCCCGATGAGGACGTCGCGCGGCTTGCTGCCGTTGGCCGGCCCGAGGATCCCGGCCAGCTCCAGCTGGTCGATGATGCGGGCTGCCCGGCCATAGCCGATGCTCATGCGCCGTTGCAGCAGCGACGTCGAGCCGATCTGGTTCTGGATGCAGACCTCGGCGGCCTGGCGGAACAGCGAGTCGCGCTCTCCGGTCCCAGGCTCCCCGCCATCGACCGCGTCCTCGCCCCGCTCCTTGGCCTCTTCGATCGCCGTGATTTGCTCCGTGATTTGCTGCTTGGTCCGTTCCGCCGCGTCGGTCCGGTGGGCGCGGTACCACTCCATCAGGCGCTCGGTCTCGTCGGTGGAGATGAACGCACCTTGAACGCGCAATAAATCGCTCTTGCCCGGTGGGAGGAAGAGCATGTCGCCGTTTCCTAACAAGGTCTCTGCACCGTTCTGGTCGAGGATGGTGCGACTGTCCACCTTCGCCGATACGCGGAAGGCGATGCGGCAGGGGAAGTTGGCCTTGATGAGCCCGGTGATGACGTTGACTGAGGGCCGCTGGGTCGCGAGCACGAGGTGGATCCCGATCGCGCGCGCCTTTTGGGCGAGCGTGGCGAGCGGCGTCTCGACCTCCCGCTGTACCGTCAGCATCAGATCCGCGAGCTCATCGACGATGAGCACGACGTAGGGGAGGATGCCGCCCGTATACTCGGCGTCGAAGGGGAGCTCCTTTTGCGGCCCCGCCTGGTCCCCCAGCATCGCGCTCGGTCCCTTGAGTGGCCTCTTCTGCTCCACCTTGTGGTTGAAGTCGATGATGTTGCGCGCGTGGTTCGCATGGAGGAGTCGGTAGCGGCGCTCCATCTCCTTCACGGCCCAGTTGAGCACGCTCGCGGCTCGGCGATTGCTGGTGACCACGTCGTGGCCGAGGTGCGGCAGGGATGCATACATCGAGAGCTCAACCATCTTCGGGTCCACCATCAGGAGGCGCAGCCGGTCGGGGGGGTGCGTGTAGATCAGGCTCGTGATGATGGTGTTGATGCACACCGACTTTCCTGATCCCGTGACACCCGCGATGAGCAAGTGCGGCATCTTCGCGAGGTCGGCCACCACCGCCTCGCCCTCGAGGTTTTTTCCCAGAGCGATCGACAGCGCCCGGGTCGGGCGACGGTACTCGTCGCCCTCGATCAGCTCGCGCACGTGCACCATCCGGGGCATCGGGTTGGGCACCTCGATGCCTACCGCGGCCTTCCCGGGAATCGGCGCCACGATGCGCAGCGACGGAGCCCGCATCGCGAGCGCCAGGTCGTCGGCCAGGGCCGCGATCCGCCCAACCTTGACGCCGGAACCGGGCGCGACTTCGTACTGCGTGACGACCGGGCCGACCGTCCGTCCGGCGATCGAGCCCTCGACCCGGAACGTCTGCAACGTCTCGATCAGCTTCCGTCCCATTTGCTCGATCTGCGCCAGCCCGGCCTCGCCGTCCTCGGCGGGCGCGGGATTCAGCAAGTCGATGGGAGGGATCAGGACACCTTTCGGGACCAGGGCCGGTCGGATCGAAGGTGGCGTCTTGGTCTTCGTGGACTTCGGGGGAGGGGGAGGGGGAGGGGGGAAGGGCCGCTTTTCGCCCTTCACCCTTCCCTCTTCCCCGGCCTTCGCACCGGCCTTTTCACCGGCCTTTTCCCGCGTTCTCAACACGACCAGCGGATGCCACCCCACGGTCAGCAGGCCGAGGGCAGAGAGGGCGAACAGCCCGACCAGCACCCCCCCCGCCGTGCCAACCGCCTGGTGCACGCCGTGGGCGAGCGCTCCGGGCAACAGGCCCACGAGCTTCGCGGTGGGGCCCCACGTCCGATAGTCGGGCGCGAAGCCGGCTCCGGTGACGGTACCGATCCCGTAGGGGAGGAGCACGACGAGCCCGCCGCCCAGCGCCGCCGCGCGGGGCGCGGACAGGGTCCCGAGCCGCTGGAACGCCGCCAGCGCCCACCCGATGCCGAGCAGGGGCAGGAGGCTCGAGCCCGCGCCGAACAGGCGCCACAGCAGGGAGCCGATCCGCTCACCCCAGCTCCCCGTGATGGGCAGGCGGAGCAGGGTCAACCCGAGGAACAAGCCCACGACCAGGGCGCCGATCCCCACGAGCTCCTGGCGGGCCTTCTGCGTCATGTGATGCGGCGGTTCGCGTACGTTGGGACCACGCCGAAGCGATCCGCCTTGGCGGCGAATGTCACGTCCTCCACGAGGTCCGCCTCGGCGAGCTGGAGGGCGGCTTCCGAGTCCTCGAGCGCTTCTTTCCAGCTGGCGAACTGTTCAGTCAGGACGAGCGCCGCCCGGGCCGCGTCGTTGAGGGCCACCTGGCGGATCCCCTTCTTCGCGGCTTTCACGAGGCGGCCGGCGGTGTAGGCGTCCTCGATGGCGAACTGCTTCTCCCGGCCGGCGCAGATGACCACCAGGTCGCCCCGGGCCGCGAGCAGCTGGCGGGCCTGCTCGCCCAGCGCGCGGAAGTTGGCCGGCGCGCCGACCAACACGGGCTCGCCCCCCTGCGCCGCTACCAGCGCCGGCGTGCCGTTGGTCGTGGCGAGCACGATCGTCTTCCCGGCCACGGCGGCGGGTGTCATCTCCCGCGGGGAGTTACCGAGCGCGAAGCCGTCGATCTTGACGCTGCGCCGCTCCCCCGCGAGCAGCACGCCGTCCTTCTCGAGGTGCGAGGCGAGCCGCACCGCTTCCTCGGACGTGGCGGCGGGGATCACGGCCTTGGCCCCGTTGGCCACGGCGGTCACGATCGTCGTGGTCGCCCGCAGCACGTCGATCACGATGATGGCCCGGCCGCCCAGATCGCCCGCGCCCAGGCCGAGGGGGGTGAAGTAGACGTCGATCTTCATGCGGGCTGGAGCAGCTGCGGCTCACGCTCGAGGAACTTGGTATCCACGCGGCCCGCAACGAAATCGGCGTGGCGCATGACCCGACTGAGAAAGGGGATGGTCGTGGTCACGCCCTCAATGATAAACGAGTCCAACGCCTGGCGCATGCGCGCCAGCGCTTCGGCGCGCGTATTGCCGTGCACGATCACCTTCGCCAACAGAGAGTCGTAATACGGCGGCACCGTGTAGCCGTCGTAGATGTGCGTGTCGACCCGCACGCCGGGCCCGCCCGGCGGATGGTACGCGGTGATGGTGCCGGGGCTCGGCTGAAAATTGCGCGCCGGGTCTTCCGCGTTCACGCGGCATTCGATGGCGTGTCCCCGCAGGCGGTGCCCGTTCATGACGAACGAGAGCGGGTCCCCCGCCGCTACCCGGATCTGTTCTTTCACGAGATCGAAGTTCGTGCACATCTCCGTCACCGGGTGCTCCACCTGGATCCGCGTGTTCATTTCCATGAAGTAGAATGCGCCGTCCTCGTCGAGCAGGAACTCGATCGTCCCCGCCCCCACGTAGCCGATCTCCTGGGCCAGCCGGACTGCCGCGTCCCCGATGTCCTGGCGCAGCGTCTGGTCCACCGCGGGGCTCGGCGCCTCCTCGATCAACTTTTGATGGCGCCGCTGCACCGAGCAGTCCCGCTCGCACAGGTGCATGATGCGGCCCTGGGTGTCGCCCATGATCTGAATCTCCACGTGCCGCGGCCGCGCGAGGTATTTCTCGAGGTACACTTCGTCCGATCCGAACGCGGCGAGTGCCTCCTGGCGGGCGAGGCTGAACGCCTGGCCGAACGACTCTCCGTCGGCGGCGACGCGCATCCCCTTGCCGCCGCCGCCCGCCGCCGCCTTGATGATCACCGGGAAGCCGAGCTTCTCGGCGAGCTTGAGTCCCGCGTCCGCGTCCTCGAGCGGCCCCGGCGAGCCCGGCACGGTGGGCACCTTGAGCTTCTGTGCCAGCTTGCGCGCGGCCGCCTTGTCGCCCATCTGGCGGATCTGGTCGCCGCTCGGCCCGATGAACGTGATGTTCGACGCCTTGACGATGTCGGCGAATTCGGCGTTTTCGGCGAGAAACCCGTACCCGGGATGGATGGCGTCGGCGCCGGTGATCTCGGCCGCCGCGATGATGCGGGGAATGTTGAGATAGCTGTCGCGCGACGGCGCCCTCCCGATGCACACGTCGTCGTCGGCGAAGCGCGTGTGCAGGCACTCGCGGTCGGCCTCGGAATAGACGGCCACGGCCTCGATGCCCAGCTCCTTGCACGCACGGATCACCCGCAGGGCGATCTCCCCGCGGTTGGCGACCAGCACCTTCTTGAACATCAGGGCGCGAGGTCGCCGCGCTGACCGGCAGCGGCCGTGGAGCCGCCGAACGCCCGGCTCTGCCCGGACTCGACGCCCGACACCTTGAGCGCGAACTCGCTCGGGTTGGTGGCGTAAAAGATCGCGCTCTCGTAGCTGATCACTCCATCCTGGTACCAGTGAAACAGCGACTGGTCGAAGCTCTGCATCCCGTATTGCACCGAGCCTTGCGCGATCAGATCCGGAATGTTGAGCTGCTTCGTGATGTCGCGGATGTTGTCCTGCACCGCCGCCGTGTTGATCAGCACCTCCGACGCCGGCACCCGCCCCTGGCCGTCCTTCTTCGGAACCAGCCGCAGCGACACCACCGCCGCGAGTGCGGTCGACAGGAGGTGGCGGATTTCGTCGTGCTGGTGCGGCGGGAAGAACGAGATCACGCGGTTGATCGTCTGCGTGCAATCGGTCGTATGGAGCGTGGAGAACACCAGGTGCCCGGTGTCCGCCGCCTTGAGCGCCGTGTCGAGCGTCTCCATGTCGCGGATCTCGCCGATCAGGATGACGTCCGGCGCCTGGCGCAGCACGTGGCGCAGCGCGGCGTTGAACGACAGCGTGTCGTTCCCCACCTCGCGCTGCGAGATGTTCGCCAGGTTGTCGCGGTGCAGGAACTCGATCGGATCTTCGATGGTGATGATATTGACCCGCCGGCTCAAGTTGATGTGGTTGACCATCGCCGCCAGCGCAGTCGATTTGCCCGACCCCGTCACCCCGGTCACGACCACCAGCCCGCGTGGCTTGATCGCGATCTCCTCGAGCACCGGGGGCAGGTTCAGGTCCCGGATCGTCTTCACTTCGTACGGGATCGAGCGGAACGCGAACGCCACGGTGCCGCGCTGCTGGTAGACGTTGGTGCGGAACCGGCCCACGCCCGGCACGCCGATCGCGAAGTCCGCCTCCTTGTGCTCGGCGAACTCCTTGACCTGCCGGGGCGTCATGATCTGCTCGGCCAGCGATTTCAACTCCTCCGGTTTGAGCGGCGCGGTGTCGAGCGACAGCAACTCGCCGTTCACCCGGACCGTCGCCGGGCGGCCCACCTTGAGCAGCAGGTCGGACGCGTTGCGCTGGACCATCTGCGTGATGGCCTGCTTGAAGTTGAACGTGGCGCCGGTGGCTGCAGGAGCGTCAGGCATGAGGGTCCACCCGGAAAAGAGGCTGTCCAAACTCGACCGGCTGGGCGTTCTCCACGCACACCTCGCGCACCAGCCCGGCGACTTCGGCCTCGATCTCGTTCATGATCTTCATGGCTTCGATGATGCACACGACCTGGCCGGCGGCTACGCGGCTCCCCACCTTCACATAGGGACCCGCCCCCGGCTCGGGCGCGGAATAGAAGGTCCCCACCATCGGGGACTTGATGTCGACGAGCTGCGCCTTCGCCGGGGCGGTCCCCGCCCCCCCCTGCGTTGGCCCCGTGGCCCACTTTCGTGACCCGGATCGACGACCACCGGCCGAACAGCCCCCGGCGCACCTCGATCGCCCCGAGCTCCGGGGCGTCCTTTAAGATCTGAACCAGCTGCGCGATGATGGCGAGGTTCATAGACCCCAAAATCTACACGAGTTCGAGGAGTTCCGTACGACCGTCCGACAGCAGAACCGGTCCCGTGGCCGACAGATGCACGTCGTCTTCGATCCGCACACCGCCCTGCCCGGCGAGATAGACGCCCGGCTCGATCGTCACCACTGCGCCGACGGGCAGTGGGTCGGCGTTCGTCTTCGACAGCCGCGGCGCCTCGTGCACTTCGAGCCCCAGCCCGTGCCCGAGCGAGTGACCGAATGCCTCCCCGAAGCCGCGTGCGGCGATCACGTCCCGCGCCAGCGCATCCGCGTCGCGCCCGGTCATCCCGGCGTGGACGCACTCGCGCGCCCGCCGCTGCGCCTCCGCCACCAGCTCGTACAGCGCACGCTGCCGCTCCGTCGCCCGCGCGCCCACGACGAGCGTGCGCGTGATGTCGGCGCAATAGCCGTCCACCTGAGCGCCGAAGTCGAGCAGCAGCCACTCGCCCTTCGCGACGGTGCGGTGGCTCGAGCGCGCGTGCGGCAGCGCCGTGCGCGGGCCCGATGCCACGATCGTGGAGAACGGGTGCCCCTCGCTGCCGAGCCGCCGCAGCGCCCCCTCGAGCTCGCCGGCGACCTCGAGCTCCGTCATCCCCACCCGCACGTGCGGCAACGTGTCCTGCAACGCCGCGCCCGCCAGCTCGGCCGCGCTGCGGATCGCGGCCACCTCGCCCGGTCCCTTCGCGGCACGCAGCCGCTCCACCAGATCCTTGGTCGCCGTCCAGTGCCACGCCTGACCGGCCTGCGTGAAGCGCTCGGCATCCTGGACCGTGAGCGCGTGCGCCTCGTACCCGAGCGCGCTGAGCGGCCCGAGCGTGGCCAGCTCCTTGAAGAACCGGTCCCACACGCTGGTGCTCTCGACCTCGACCCGGGCCACGGCGCCCGCTTCGGCCCGGGCTTGCTCGTCGTAGCGAAAGTCGGTCACGAGCAGCACGTCGCCGCGGGTCACCGCCACGATCGCCGCCGAGCCGCTGAACCCGGTCAGGTAGCGAATGTTGGCGCGCGACGTGACGAGCAGCCCATCGAGCGCCGCGGCGGAGAGCGCGCCCGCGAGCGCTTCCTGGCGCTGGCGCCGGGGATCAGCGTGCATGGCGGGACGCGAGATAGCCGACCAGCCCCTCGAGTCCCAGCCGGTAGCTCTCGGCCCCGAACCCCGTCACCACGCCGACCGCAACGTCGGCGAGCACGGAGCGGCGCCGCTCAGGTTCGCGGGCGAAGATGTTCGACAGGTGCACCTCCACGAACGGCACCCGGACGGCCAGAAGCGCGTCCCGCACCGCCAGGCTGCTGTGGGTGAAGGCCGCCGCGTTGATCACGGCTCCGTCCGCCCGCCCCTTGAGCCCCTGGATCGCATCCACCAGTTCGCCCTCGTGGTTGGTCTGCGTCCAGCTCACCTGCACGCCGAGCGCCTGCGCGTGCTCGCGCGTGCGCGTCTCGATCTCCGCCAGTGTCGCGCGGCCGTACAGCTCCGGCTCGCGGTCGCCCAGTAGATTGAGGTTGGGGCCGTTCAACACGGCGATGTGCACTAGGACTTGAGGCCCTTCAGCCAGGCCTGAAACTGGTCGAGGTCACCCTCGTCTTCGAGCGGCGCACGCAGCTTCGGCCCTCCCCCCGACGGCCGGGCCCCCCCTCCCCCGCGCGGCGCTCCCCCGGGGGGCGGCGCGGCATCCTCTGGCCGCGCTCCCGACGCACCGAAAAACTGGTCGAACGAGAAGCCACCCGTCGAGCTCGCCGCCGGCGCCGTGCCGCTCGGGGGATGCGGGGCCACCGGCTCCGCGGCAGGCGGTGGCGCCCGCGACTCCTCATCGCCGAACACCTGATCCAAGGAGATGGTGTCATCGCCGGGGCGGCCGGCCTCGCCGAGCGTCGCGTCGTCCCGCTGCGGCGGGGGCTCAGGAGACGCGACGGCGAACGCTCGCTCCAACGAAGACGCCGCTCCTTCCGCGGCCACCTGGGGCCGGCCGGCCAGGATGCGCCTCAAGAACGTCGGGACGGATTCACCCGTCCCGCCCCCCTGGCCCCCCGCGCCCCCACCACGCCGCTGCCTTCCGGGCGTCAAGGCATCGATGCGCGCATGGAGCCGCGCGTCGTCCGGCCGCTGCGCCAGCAGGGCCTGATACACGCGCAGCGCCTCCTCCGGGTGCCCCTGCTTCAGATAGAGGTCCGCCATCGTTTCGGTGACGACGGGCTCGGCGCGCGACAGCGCCGCCGTGTCCGCTGCCCCGTCGTCGTCCGATAACACGACCGCCGCGGGCGGCAGCGCGGCCGCCGGGGGTGGGGGCGGACGCGGAGGTGCGGGTGGAGGTGCGAGCGGAGAGGGCCATTCGGGCAGAGCGGCGCGCGTAGCGGGGGAGGACGGGGAGGCAACCGCCGGGGGCCGCGGCGGCGCCACATCCTCCGGCATGATGAGCGGCAGGTCTACCGTCGGCAGATCGGGCTCAGGCTCGGCGCGAGCATCCGCCGCAGCCGCGAACGTGCCGCTCTCGTACTGCGTCTCGGCCAATCCCTCGACCTCGAGCTCCTGCGGCTGGATGGCGACTTCCTCCTGCACCTCGAGCCCCTCGGCCTTCGCCGCGTCGTGTGACACGGCGTTGAAGTCCAGCGTGCCGTCGAATGTCTCGATGTCCCCGGTCGGCGGCGTCACCTCGAGCTGTGGTGACAGCGGTTCCTCAGAGGTATGATCGACGACGAATTCCGGCCGCGGCATCGGAGCGCTGGTAGGCCCGCTCGGCGCGGGCGGCTCGGGCACGAGGACGGCCGGTGGGGGAGTCGGGGCCGGGGGGGGAGCGGCGGATGGGACGGGTTTGGCCTGCGCCGCCTTCCCCTTGGTCCGGGTCAGCGCTTCGGCCGCATCGCCGTTCATCGGATCCGCCATCAGCAGGCGCGACAGCCATTCCGTCGCTTCGTCGTACCGCCCGCCGCGCTCCGCGATGTCCGCGAGCAGCTTGAGCCCCAGCACGTTCTCGGGGTCGAGGTCGAGCACCTTGCGGAACACTTGCGACGCGGCGGTGTCGTTCTTCAGGTCGAGGAAGCAGCGTCCATAGACGATGTGGGCGCTCACGTAATCGGGGTGCCGCTCGAGCCCCGACTTGCACAGCTCGATGGCTCTATCTAGTTCTCCTGCTTTACGATAGGCGTCCGCCAAGGGGGCGAAGTTGCGGCCCTTCGGGTTCTCGGCCCATCGCTTTTCGAGCTTTTCGATTTCGCTGGTATAGACCACGGCCTAAGTTCTTGTGGGAATTGGTCGAAGATAGTGTTCGGCCGGCGCCGCTGTCAATCGGAATTCGGTCCCCGTCGCTTGAGTTTCCTCGTTGTCGTTCTTAGACTTATGCCCCCTCCCGTCCCCTCTGGCCCGGAGCGTCACGTCCTATGATGCGCGCCATGCGCGTGATCTATAAGCCGGTGTTCGTCGTCGTGGCCGTCACGTTCATCGGCTGGCTCGCCTACGGCCAGGTGACCGACATCCTCGGCGGCGGGCGCCTGAGTCGCGAAGACGAGCAGCAGCTGCAGGACCAGGTCACCGACCAATTCATCCAGCGGATTCTGCTCGAGCGCGAATACCGCCGGCTCGGCATCCAGGTGTCGGACGACGAGATCCGCCAGATGGCGCGGAGCAGTCCGCCGCCGCAGATCCTGCGGCAGATCATGGAAGACCCGACCTTTCAGACGAACGGTCAGTTCGACATCACGAAGTGGCAGCGCTACCTGGGCAGCGCGAGCGAGGAGTTCCGGGCCCAGATCGAGGCGCTGTACCGCGAATACCTCCCGGAGCGCAAGCTGGAGGAGTACCTCACGGCCGACGTGTACGTCTCCGACGCGAAGTTGTGGCGCATCTGGCGCGATCAGCACGAGTCGGTCACCGTCGCGGTACTCGCCATCCGTCCCGAGCAGATCCCCGACTCGCTCGCCCCGCTGTCCGACGCCGAGCTGGAGCGCTACTACACGGCCCACAAGGACGACTTCAAGCGTCCGGCGACGGCCTGGCTCAGCTTCGTCGCGCAGCCCAAGGTTCCCGACGCCAGCGACACGGCCGCCGCGCTCGCCAACGCGCGGCGGCTGCGCGCGGAGATCGTGCGCGGCGCGGCGAAGTTCGAGGACGTGGCGAGGAAAGAGTCGGCCGATTCGGTCTCCGGCGCGCGCGGCGGCGATCTCGGCTGGGTGAAGCGCACGGAAACCGGCTTCGATCCACAATTCCTGGCGGCATTGCGCCGCCTTGCGCCGGGGGAGCTCAGCCAGCCGGCGCCGTCGAGCTTCGGCTATCATCTGATCCGCGTCGATGCGGCGAAGGGCGACTCACTGCACGTGCGTCACATCCTGATCGCGATCGTGCCGCAGGGCCGGCATCTCGATGAGATCGACGCGCGGACCGACTCGCTGGACCACCTGGCCGCCGAGCAGACGGACGGCGCCCGGCTGGATAGCCCGGCGCAGCGGCTGCATCTCCCCGTGGCCCAGGCCCCGAAGCTGATCCAGGGTGACCGACTGACGCTCGGTCGGTACGTGATCCCCGACGTGAGCGTGTGGGCGTTCGAGTCGCGCCCGGGCGAAACGAGCCCGGTGATCGAGGGAGAGCGCGCCAACTACGTGTTCCGGTTGGATTCGCTCTATGCCGCGGGCACGCCACCCCTCGCGCAGGTTCGCGATCGCGTGCTCGCGGCGGCCCGCTCTGAGAAGAAGCGCGCGATCGTGCGACAGCGCGCCACCGAAGCCCTGTCGGCGCTCGCCGCCGCGCCGGACCTGCTCCAAGCCGGACGGGCACGCGGCCTGCCCGTGGACAAGCTCGGGCCCTTTACGCGCCTCAACCCCCCCGCGGGGATCGCGCGAGAGCCCGCAGTGGAGGGCGCGGCGTTCGGACTGCGGCCGGGCCAGCGCACCGGAGTGTTGGTGGGAACGACAGGCTGCTACATCCTGCAGGAGATCGCCCACCAAGCCGCCGACTCAGCGGCGTGGCTCAAACAGCGGGACCCGCAGCGGGAAGCGATCATGCGGGCGGCGCAACAGGCCCGGGTGCAGCAGTACCTCGCCGCCCTGCGGGCGCAGGCGCAAGTGGTGGACCGTCGGAAGGAAGTCTTCCGGCCGGCGACGTCCGAAGGCGGAGCCTAGTCGCTCAGGCGCTTGGGATCGCCGCCCGTCGGCGCGGAGGAGGACGTCCCGGGGGGCTGAAGGTTGCGCGGCGGAGCGGCCGGCTGGTCGCTGGTGGCGTCCTTCAAGCTGCGGTTGAACTCCTTGATCCCCTGGCCGATGGACTTTCCGATCTCGGGAATCCGCTTGGCGCCGAATACCAGCACCAGCACCAGCAGCAGAATCAGGATGTGGCTGAACGACAGGTCTCCGAACATACGCGCCTCGTTTTCAGAATATCGATCGGGCGACGAAGTAGGCGATCGCCACACCCACGACGGCCAGCAACGACACGTCAAAGCCGATCGGGCCCAGCGTGATCGATACGACGAGCAGGTCGAGATGGACCGGCCCGAAGGTCGGCGTCACGGCCGTGGTAAAGAACTCTTTCGCCGCGCCCTGCGGCAGAAACCGGCGCAGCAGCGCGTGGAGCAACCCGCCGAGCACGAAGCCGCCGGCGAGGAACCCCACGTAAAATAGCGCGCCGCGGTGTCCGCGCGCCACGGGCCTAGCTGCGCCGCTCCACTGCATACGCAATGCTGTCTCGGAGCGCGTCGCGCGCGGGCGACGGCGGCAGGATCTCGAGCTCCGCCTCGGCGCGCTGCGCCAGCTCGAGCGCGCGGCGCCGGGCGTAGTCGAGCCCACCGGCGGTTTCCACCAGCTGCATGACCTCCGCGACGAGCGGATCCCCGGGATCCGGCGTCGTCATCAACTCGGCCACCCGGCGTCGCTGCGCCGGCCCCATCGCCGCGAGCGCGGCGATGAGCGGCAGGGTCACCTTGTGCTCCTTCAAATCGAGCCCGGACGGCTTGCCGGTCACCGCTTCGCGCTCGGTGTAATCGAGCAGATCGTCGGTGATCTGGAACGCCATGCCCAGCCGCAGGCCGAAGCGCGCCAGGGCCTCGCGATACGGCGCCGGCGCGCGGAGCGCGCCCACCTCGCACGCGCCCGCGAGGAGGGACGCCGTCTTCGAGCGGATCAGCTCGTCGTACTGCGCTTCATCGTAGGCGAGTTTGTCGTGCGCTTCGAGCTGCCGCATCTCGCCAATCGTCATCTCGTTGGTGACCCGCGCGAATACGCGCAACGGCGCGAGGTCGTCCAGTCCCACGAGCTCGATGATGGCCCGGGAGTAGAGGTAGTCGCCCATGATCACGGCGATCTGGTGCGAGAAGAGAGCGTTGAGCGTCGGCATCCCGCGCCGCAGCACGGAATGGTCCACCGAGTCGTCGTGCACCAGGGTGGCCAGATGGATCAGCTCGACGACGGCGGCGAGCGTCACCGTTCGCGGGTCGTCCGCGCCGGACGCCCGATGGCTGAGCAGCAGCAGCGTCGGACGGAACAGCTTCCCTTTCATCCGCAGCAGGTGTTCGTTCACCTCGGCGATGATGGGGAAGTCCGCGGCGATGATGCGGCGCAGCTCCTCGGCCACGAGCTCCAGCTCGCTCGCCACGGGCCGCTGGATATCCCCGAGCGAAACGGGGGCGAGTTGCTGGCTCACGTCATTTCGCCTTGGCGAGCGCCTTGCTTCGCTCGCCGACGTCCTTGAACCGGATATCCACCGCGAAGACGCGCCCGTACATCTCTCTGGCCTCCGCTTTCTTCCCCAGCTCTTCGAGCGCCCGAGCCAACCAGTACAGCACGCCGAGCCGCTCCTGATCGCCCGAGGCCGGCAGTTCCAGCCCACGCCGCAAGATCGACTCCGCCACGACGTAGGCGCGCTTCTCGAGAAAGCACACGCCCAGGGCTTCCGACGTGCGCAGCTTGCCCTCGGGCGCCCGCAGCGCCTTCTGCAGCTCGGCAATGGCCTCGTCCAGCAACCCCATCTCCTTGAACGCGACCCCGAGATCGTAGTGCGATTGGAAGTCCCCCTCGTCGATGTTCTCGTCGATGCCCTGTTTGAACCGGGTGAGCATCTCCTGGAAGTCCTTCTCCTCGTCCCCCGTCGGCTCCTCGTCCGCGACCTTCATGCGGGTGTCGCGTGCCCGCGGTTCGTCCTCCAGAATCATGGCGCCCAGGTCGACGAAGTCGCCCCCCGCCGCCGCTTCGTCGCGCACCTTCATCTTTGCGTCCTTGGGCGCCGTCCGTTTCTCGCGCGCGGCGGGCGGCGGCGCCGGCGGCGGCGCCGCCGCGGGCGCGAGCATCGCGAGCGCCGCCTTCGCCCGCTCGTTCCTGGGATCGTGCTCGGCCACGCGCTGGTACACGGCCCGCGCCTTGTCCGGCAGGTCCTGCCGCAGCAGTGTGTCCGCCAGTTCCAGGTAGGCGTCGACGAGCTTCGCCTTGTCACCCGATTTGAAGGCGTATTCCACCTGTTTCTGCCGGTGCCGCACGCTGTTGGGGTCGAGCCGGAGGATCTCTTCTCCGAGATGCTGCGCCTGCGGCAGGTTGCCGAGGTTCTCCAACCCGGCGGTCGCGTGATCCAGCTCTTCGATCCCGCGGTCCCGCTCTCCGGCCTCGATCAGCGCTTCGCCGAGCGCGCGATGCGCCTCCGGATCGTCCGGATCGTCGGCGACCAGGGCCTCGAGCTGATCGATGGTCGGGGGCGCCGGCGTGGCCTCGATGTTCGTGAACACCAGGGACGACGGCGCATCCGCGGCGGTGACCACGCCGTCCAATCCTAGATCAATGAAGGCCGAACGCCGCGTCTCCGAGACGGATGTGTCTTCCTCGGTCTGGATGAATCCCCCGGTGGGTGGGATATCCTCGACCGCGAGCGGCTGATCATCCACGTCGTGGCCCGCCTCCGTGCTCGCGGTATCGAAGTCGGGCTCGAGCTCGAGCGGCGGTACCTCCACCACTGCTTTCCGCGTGGGGCGCTCTGGGGCGGCAGGCGGCGCCGCCGGGGTCGCCGGTCGCTTCGGCACGACCGGCTTGACCTTGGGCGGTTCGGGAGCCCGCGGGTGCAGCGCCGGGCCGGGCGGTTTGGGACTCCCGACACGCGGTGGCGCTCCCACGCCCGGGCGGCGCGGCGGGGTGGGGGGCACCGGCGCGACGTTGGGCGGTGCAGCCTTGGGCGGGGGCGGCGGCTCGATCTCGATTTCGTGTTCCAGCATCGGCTCGAGCTCGACCTCGAGCTCGGTCTCGTCCGCCCCGGGTGGTACGGTCGGCTCGAGCTGCGCCATCGGCTGCACGGGTTCGGGCGTCACCTCGTCGCGCAGGGACGGGACCTCGCCGCCGTCCAAGTCTACCTGCCCGAACTCCGCGCTCGTCGTCTCGAGCCCCTCGAGCAGCGTACCACCGCCGTTCCCCTCTCCCGCCGGCACCTCGACTTGCTCCGCCAGGTTCGTGGATTCGATCTCGAGCGAGGTATCCGGCTCAGGCGTCACCGACTCCACGAGGCTCTGCGCCAGCGTCTCCGGCTGAGGTTCTGGCTCAGGCGGGGGAGCCGGGCGCTCGACCGGGGGGGGCGGGGGGGGCGGCGGCGCCGCAGGACGCCCCCTCGCGCCGGGAGGGGCGTCGACGTCGAGGAACACGAGGCTTGACGTCTTCCGCCTCCCGGACTTCGAGAGGTCTTCCGGCTGCTCGGGCGGCGCCGCGGGCGGCGCGGGCGCCGCCGCCCGGCTGGACGGCCGGCGCTCGGCATCGCCGTACATCTTGAGGTGCTCCTCCAACATCCCCCGCAGCTGCGTGTTCTCCGGAGAGATGTCGGTGAACTCCTTGAGCGCGGCGAAGGCCTGCTGGATCTTCCCGACCTTCTGCATGCGCTCGGCGTATTCGACGAAGTTCTGCTTCGCTTCGGCTATGAATCCCTTCGCCGCGTACAGCTTGGCGAGCTTCAGATAGGTGGTCTGCCGGCCGGGCGCGTTGCGGAGCACCTTGTTACACATCGCAATCGCGTTGTTGTGAAACCCAAGCTCGGCATACTTGTCGACAGCACGGTCGTAATAGTCAGCCGCCTGGGCGGGGTCCTTCACCTTGAGATAGAGATCACCCACGCGATTGAAGACGGACAGGTCGGGGTTGGGCTCCCCGTCTTGTTCCTGCGCCTGCAACACGGTTAACCAGGCCTCGATCGCACTCTTCGGATCCTTGGCTTCCAGACCCTTGGCCTTGTCCTTGAGCTTCTCAAGCTTCGACATGTGGCCCTAAAGATACGGACCCGATCCGGAGCGGACAAGCGAACCTCCTGTCCACACGGCGGTTACGGCATTCCCGCCCATCCAGTACGCCACCTCCCGCCAGTCGGCCACGTCGCACACGACGATGTCGGCCCGGAACCCGGGTGCCAGCTGACCCCGATCCGCCACCAGGCCCAACGCGGCGGCGGCGTTCACCGTGACTGCGTTCACAACCTCGGCGTGCCGCAGCCCGAGCTGCGACACGGCGAGCGCCATGACCAGCGGCAGGCTCAGAGTCGGCGACGACCCGGGGTTCAAGTCGGTGGCGAGCGCCAGCGCGGCACCGGCGTCGAGCAAGCGCCGGGCCGGAGCTTGGTTCCGACTTCCCAGGAACAGGAGCGTGGTCGGAAGCAGCACGGCCACGGTCTCGCTCGCGGCGAGCGCGCGGATGCCGGCTGCGGAGACGCCCGCAAGATGGTCCGCGCTCAACGCGCCCATTTCCACGGCGAGCTCCGCGCCGCCCGACCCGTCGAGCTCGTCGGCGTGCAGCTTCAGGGCGAGTCCGTGGCGGCGGGCCGCGGCGAGCACCGTGCGCGCCTCCGCGACGCTGAACACGCCCGGCTCGCAAAACACGTCGCACGCGACGGCCAGTCGCTCGCGGGCCACCGCCGGGATCATCTCCTCGCACACCAGGCGAACGTAGTCGGCCCGCCGATCGCGGAATTCGGGCGGCACCTCGTGCGCACCCAGGAAGGTGGCGACGAGCGCGGCGGGCTGGACGCCCGCCAGCCGTGCGATGACCCGCAACTGTTTCAGCTCGGTCTCGCAGTCGAGGCCGTAGCCCGACTTCACCTCGATCGTCGTGGCGCCGTGGGCGAGTAACGCCCCCAGCCGGGCCAGCGTGAGTGCGGCCAGCTCCCCTTCGGGGCGGGCGCGAACGTCCCGTACCGACTCCAGGATCCCCCCGCCCGCCGCGGCGATCGTCTTGTAGTCCATCCCCAGCGCGCGACGCTCGTGATCGTCCAGGCGCGGGGTCCCGAACACGGCGTGCGTGTGGCAGTCGACGAAGCCGGGGTACACCACACCCCTCACCTCCACCACTACGATTGCGGATTGCGGAATGCGGAATGCGGAATGGAGGTCGCGGGCTTCGCGACGCGGACCGACCCAGGCGATGCGCTCGCCGTCGATGAGCACGGCGGCGTCGCTCAAGACTTCGAGCTCCGCCATCTCCCGGCCACGGCGCGCTCGTGCCGGGCCGCGACAGGTGACGACCTGCCGAGCACCGACCAGCAGCGTCGTCAGTCGCCCGCCTCGCGCATCGGGAGATGGATGGCGTGCCGGCGGGCCGCCTCGATCGCGGCCTCGTAGCCCGCGTCGGCGTGCCGCGCGATCCCGATCCCGGGATCGTTGGTGAGCACGCGCTCGAGCCGCCGGCCGGCGGCCGCCGTGCCATCGGCGACCGAGACCTGACCCGCGTGCAACGAATTCCCGATGCCGACGCCGCCCCCGTGATGAAACGACACCCAGGCGGCCCCGGACGCCGTGTTCAACAGGGCATTGAGGATCGGCCAGTCGGCGATCGGATCCGAGCCGTCGCGCATCGCTTCGGTTTCGCGAAACGGTGAGGCCACCGAGCCGGTGTCGAGATGATCGCGCCCGATGACCACCGGCGCGCCGATCTCGCCGCGCTGCACGAGGTCGTTCAAGGCGCAGCCGAACCGGGCGCGCTCCCCCTGCCCCAGCCAGCAGATACGGGCCGGCAGCCCCTGGAACGCCACGCGCTGCTGCGCCAGCGTGATCCAGCGCCGCAGCTGCTCGTTCTCAGGGAACAGCTCGACCACGAGGCGATCGGTGCGGTGCAGGTCCTTCGCGTCGCCCGATAACACCACCCACCGAAACGGTCCCTTCCCCTCGCAGAACAGCGGCCGGATGTACTCCGGCACGAAGCCCGGGATCTCGAAAGCCTCGGTGACGCCGGCGTCGTGCGCCTGCGTGCGGAGGTTGTTGCCGTAATCGAACGTCACGGCGCCCCGCCGCTTGAGGTCGAGCATGGCGCGCACGTGCGTCGCCATTCCGGCGACCGAGCGGCGCAGGTACTCCTGCGGATCGCGGCGACGCAGCTCGGCCGCCTGCCCCACCGACACGCCGGGCGGGACGTATCCGTTCAAGGGGTCGTGCGCGGACGTTTGATCGGTCAGCACATCGGGGACGAAGCCGCGGCGCACCAGCAGCGGCAGCACCTCGGCGCAGTTGCCGACCAGGCCGATCGAGAGGGCCCGCCCCGCCCGCTGTGCCTCGTCGCACCAGGCCAGCGCTTCCTCCAGCGACGCCGTCGAGCGATCGAGATAGCGCGTGTCGCGGCGGCGCTGAACGCGCGCCGCGTCCACTTCCACCACCAGGCAGATCGCATCGTGCATCGTCGCGGCGAGCGGCTGCGCGCCGCCCATCCCCCCGAGCCCGCCGCTCAGCACGATGCGTCCCTTGAGCGAGCCCTTGAAATGGCGCCGGGCCACGGCGCCGAACGTCTCGTAGGTGCCCTGCAGAATCCCCTGCGTGCCGATGTAGATCCACGAGCCCGCCGTCATCTGGCCGTACATGATGAGGCCTTTTCGCTCGAGGTCGCGGAACACCTCCCACGTCGCCCAGCGGCCGAC
>Ga0209156_10000794_pt1 | contig 26681 bp, 28 predicted proteins | sample GraSoiAngelo_124_FD_185881 | JGI IMG/M metagenome (GOLD analysis project Ga0209156, IMG submission 185881) | Grasslands soil microbial communities from the Angelo Coastal Reserve, California, USA - 14_0927_05_20cm (SPAdes) (version 2) | ecosystem: Environmental > Terrestrial > Soil > Grasslands... | reverse complement strand
CTTCTCCAGACATTACTCCATTCGAGTCCAGACCGGTCGACGATCAGGCACTTGTTATGGAAATGTTGTCTGCAGAATCGGACTCGACGTACACTTTCCAGGGTCTCAAGAGAAGGCTCGGACTTCATCAAGAGAAGCTGATCAGGATACTCAGGCGACTCGAGGATGACAATCTTGTTGCAAAGACTGAGGAGGGATATCGCACCCTGAAACAGCCGCGTAGGGGAGAGCATCACCTGGTCGATGGAGACCCCGTAATTCGGGGCCAGCTCCCGCCTGGGATTGATTCGCGGGTACTGCTGGAGAGAATCAAGGGCCGATGGTTCAAGAACTTCCGCTGGGTTGGATATGCTAATGGCAGGGATGAACTGTCGTTGTACTGGATCACAGAAGACAACAAGTTCCAAGTTAGGATTCAACTATCGCCAATCGAGATTCTAGTCTGGTCCCAACCAACAGACCCGAAGGAGACAATGTCCCCCGTGACTGCAGCCTACGAGCTGTTCGACCGCATCAGCCGGATGCTACCCGAACTCGGCGAAAACAGCTAACCTCATCCGATCGGTGACTGGGTAGCTATTTCCCCAGTCAATATGGGTCGCCCTTGAGATCCGTATGATGAGGAAGAAGAGTATGGTTGGAGAAAGCAGATCTCTAGATTACGATTTTCGCTTAGTGAGACTAGACTGGCAACCTATTGAGCGGCATCCTAGACCGTTCCGAAGGAAGAACCCAAACGATTTCGGGCGAATGTCGTTTAGGTTCTGCCTAAGCCTTTCGCACATGCTATTGTAGCTCGTTGGCTATTGAATCGCGCCTCTGCCCGAATATCAGAGACTAGTCTGTTTCAATGACTCGATCTTTCGGCGATTCAGTCTAGGTGACCGTGATGAGCAGCATTGCCAGTGCGGTGCTGGAATGGTAGTCACATAGACCAAATACCAACCTCCGATCTAGCCCCTGTTCTGTTCTAGACAGCCCGCTACTGTCGTCCTGGGAAGAAGTATGGCATCGTTTCGGGAGCGGTCGGAGGACGGCCCTCGGACGGTTTCTGATCCTCCTTTCCATCAGGTGGTACAATCTCCAGAATATCTGGGCGGCTGTGAACCTTGTATCCGTCCAGCCCCCTGTGATAGAGGAATTTATGGAGGAGCAACTTCAGCTCATGGTGCTCAACCCCTTCAACCAGTATCTGGCTACCTTTCACCCGCAAGGACCCTTTGATATGAGCTTTCAAGAACTCTGATGCCGGGCCAATCTCAGCATGAACTTTCTTCATCTCCACTACCTGCAACTCTTCCTCGCTCCCATTCCGCAATGATCTTCCGGACTTCTAACTTAAGAACTGGTCGCCTGGCGAATTGTCCATTGAAGCGGACATGTCCAAGCTGATTCAGCCGAAACAGTCCCGGAGCCTTGAGGAACGGTATGAGATGCTAAGGAAAACGCTGGCTCACTATCTTCTCCTCCAAGTAGGCACGTTCGTCGCCGCGGCCGGCTTTGATGCGATTGGACCTGCCATGGACATCCTGACGAATATGAAAGCAGAGCTGAAAGTTCAGGACATCAAGGCGAAAAGTAACGGAAGTAAGGTTGAGGCCCTGTCGCAGAACCTGGCTGAGAGTATGGGCGAAACCTTCGACAGCGACTACGATATCGAAACGGGTGAAGGATTCCGGACCGTGAGGCTGGACAGGTGTGGATGCATAGAATCCGTGGTGGCACAGGCAGAATCATACGGGCTGACTAAAGCCCAGGCAAGGTCGATCTTCTGCGGGACCTGCATGAGCAGCTACCGAAAAGCCGCGGGAACTCTAGAAGTGAGCTTCAAGGGAAAACTCCGCGGAGCGCACGGTTGCTCGATGAGCTTCTCTACAAACAGTCAGACCCCCTGAACGCTAGCAAAACTAACGTGTCATTCGCAGCATTCGCCGCCAAGGCGGCCGCGGCGCGAACGAAATAAGCGGACAACTAGCCTAGGCTCTCACGCCTGAGGAGAGCCCTTCAGTTCGGAAAGACTTACAGTCTGCCAGTAGCACAGATACTGATAGGAGGAATCTCCCTCTGTCATCCGCCCGACCAATCCTTCTCTACGACAATGATTGCGGAATATGCTCCAGGTTCGCCAACATTGCCAGAAAAACCTCCAAAAGCTGGATCGACCCTGTGGGTCTGTTTACTGAGCGCGGATCCAGAATAAAGTCTGGCTTCTTCAGTCAAAGGGATCAGCCTAACGACATGTTCTGGCTGCTCATCGGAGAAGTTGGATATGGAGGGAGAAGTGGTCTACTGCCGCTCGCGCGAGAGATAGTCAGAGGCCTAGTCCGATGAACGAGAACCAGGGCGAGTCATGTACTCGACCAAAGAACGCTGTGAGCAGGATCCTAGGTACCCTGCGTCGAGGAAGAGTAGTTAGACGAAGAACCGACCGCTGAAATCGCCCATAATAAGCCCTGATCCGGAATCCAGGAGGGGGGTCCCGGGCGGCGGGTTTCGCACGCTTGAAGGGCCGCCACGCGGCAACTACTGAAAAAGGCTGATCAGCCCGTTCCGCGCGACAAACCGGAGATCTCGCCCAGAACGGTTTCAGACAGCGGGACAACCCTTCCTAGAATTTAGAAATAAAAAAATTGCCGCGACAAAAAAGTGCTCTTTGTGCTGGAATAGCCGACGGCATCTAGTTCAGTCGTAGGCTCTTGTCTGCGTCGAAGCCCCGCGACCGGCCCCATGCCTTGATACCGTCCAGGATCTTCTTCGAGCCGAACCAGCAGAGAGTAGTGAATATCGCTTTCAGTGCCGGGTTCAGCTGGATAAGTGTCGGCGGCATCGTATGCAACTCCAGCACAGTATGCCTCCAGCTTCGATAGATCACCCAGAACCGCGCCTCGTCAATCTGGTCATCGATATTGTAGAAGCCGCTCTTCTTCAAAACCCCGAGAGGAACGAAGCTGAGAGGAGTCACGGTAAAGTGCGCCATGTCACCAATCTCCTTGTGGAGCCCATGCTCCATCCGGTCGATCAGACGTACGGTCTCCACTGCGTCCTCCGTAGTCTCACCCGGCAGCCCGACAATAATCGTATACGCAGGGAACCAGTAGTTCTCGTTGAAAATCCGCGTCCCGTTATAGATAACATCCGGCCACTCATCAGGACTAAACGGCTTCACCTTCAACGGCATATACTTCTTGATCAGCTCACTAGAACCCGTCTCCAGACCCGACTGGATACCGATATGCCGCTTCGTCCCCTTCCTGACCGTCTCAGAAATATCCCGGATTAGCTCCGGATCCGCCCAGGCCGGAGCAGTCGTCCCATGAGTAGGATTAGCATAGGTAATCCCTTTCTGAGACATAACATTATCGAACAGGTCCACCACCGCATCATGGTTCGGCATGAACCCCCTCTTGTCCTCTAGCTTGTAGAGGAAAATGTCCTCACTGTGGACCCAGACATTCGGGTTTCCAATCTTCCGGTTGACTGAGATCTCTCGCTCTATCTTATCTCTAGGATAGTATTTTGCGATCCTGAGATTCGGCTCGCAGAATTGGCAGTTGCGCCCGCACCCCCGCATAACTTCCACAAGCCCATGGACGGTCGGGGAGACAATATCTGGAATATCCTCTAGCTTCGGACCCCGCGGGACATGAATATACTCGGGTGCGCCGTTGAACTCTATGTCCCGGTAAATATCCTGGATCACATGATCACACTCACCGACGACCACGTGGTTAACGCCCAAAGCGTTCGTGTCCCTGTCCCGGACCTCCATCTGCCAGGCGCCAGACCCACCCAAGACCAGCTTAGCCTTCGGGAACTTCTTCCGCGTCTTGTTGATCTGTCCGACAAGCTCGAGAAACTTCTTCTTCGAATAGGCAGTGAGCTTGCCACCATCGGTGAACATCATGCTCACGGGTCCCAGCCCGAGTGGATCCATCGTTGATATCCCTATGATGCTCGTCTTGTCGTCTACGAACTTTGAGACGTGGTCGGGATGAGCAACAACCACCTCATCAGGACGATAATTCCTGAGAATCGAAGCCTCCAGTTTCCGGAGACCATACGGAGCCTTTATCGCCACACCATTGTCATGCTCCACCGAAGGCGATAGGAAGTCGAATACGAAACGGGGAACCTTCTCGGCAGGAGCACAGCTGAAAAACGGGAGCAGAGGAATCCCCCAATACTCGCTCATCTGGGTAGGGTCTGCAGTAAGGACAATCCTAGTCATTCACACACACACTCCTCAACCGGCAAGCTTTCTTGACGTCTGGCTCCTAAAACGTACTATTCTCAGGTCGTTGAATATTTTAAGCTAGTGGACGTTTTTGCCGGAAATCATTCCCAATAACCGCGAAACGGCCCCCTCCCAAGGATCCCGCAGACGAAAACTCTGCAGGCGTGTTTTCCTAATGGGGCAACCATTGCGCCTCAAACCATGACACTACCGTTTTTACTGAAACAAAGTAGGAACAAAGCGGGAATCGACTCAAGTTCAGGAGACCATCGCAACATTCGCTCAAGCACAAACAGCAGAGGTGCTCGATATGCTAGGCGATCCTTCTCAACGTGAGAAGAATCCAGACATGTCGCAAGCTCCGATCCCGTGCTCTCTCAATCTTGACAGACATGCGGAGAACATAGGCTAACCCTCTACAAGACCCTGAGAGGATGAGAAAAGCTTCCAAAACTGTCGCCCCTCTCCGCGAGAGCAATGACCATAAATCCCGCCGGGCCCTCCACGCTATCATGCAAGCCGCCACAAGCCTTCAAGCGGGAATGATGGCCCCAGACTTCAAAGCCCCAGTCACGACCGGCAAGACCGTCCATCTCAGCGACTATAGAGGTAAGAAAGTTGTCCTCTACTTCTATCCGAAAGACGATACCCCCGGATGCACGGTCGAGTCGTGTGGACTCAGAGACCAGTATCAGAAGATACGAGAACTCGGAGCTGAGGTGCTAGGAGTCAGCGTAGACGACACCAACTCACACCAGAAGTTCACCACCAAATTCAACCTGCCCTTCCAGCTAGTCGCCGACACGGACAAGCACATAACCAAAACCTATGGCGTGCTCAACGAAAAGTCGAACATGGCGAGAAGGACCACCTTCCTCATAGACGAACAAGGCAAGATTCAGAAAATCTTCGAGACTGTAAAGCCTGACCAACACCCCCAAGAGATACTTGACGCACTAAAGCCAACAGCCTGAAACAATAACAGCCAGCGGACCTGTCACCCGAGAGCGGTGAATCATCCGTCCCGTTCCAACGCCAGCTTCATCGGTGCTAGCCAAAGCTATCTATCATAGATGACGCCCCGGCAGAGCTTGATGGTAAGAGTCGGGGTCCACGTAAGCATCGCAAAATCACTAGACACGGCGATCGACAATGCGCTAGAAGAAAAGTGCGACACCTTCCAGATCTTCACCAGAAACCCGAGAGGCTGGAAATTCAGCGACCTAGACCCTGAAGAAGCCGCCGGCTTCAAAGAAAAACTGAAACAGAGCCAACTCGACCCGGCGGTAGACCACATGCCCTACCTACCAAACCTCTCATGCCCAGAGGACGAGCTCTACCAGAAATCCACGACCACGCTCACAGCCGAGGTAGAACGGTGTATACAACTAGGGATCCCATACCTCGTCACGCACTTAGGCAGCCATCTCGGCGCTGGCAGAGAAGCCGGCCTTCGGAGAATTAGCAACGCGCTCACCCAGGCCCTAAAACGAGCGAAAGGACAGTTCCAGATATGTCTCGAGAACATGGCCGGCACAAAGAACAGTATGGGATCAAAGTTCGAAGAAGTCCAGGAGATCCTCGAGAGTGTGAAACAGAGAGACCACATCGCAGTTTGCCTAGACACGTGCCACGCCTACGCAGCAGGCTACGACCTGCACGTGGAGAAGGCGGTCGAGAAAACCCTGGCACAGTTTGATGACACGATCGGATTCGAAAACCTCCGCGTGGTACATCTAAACGACTCTGAAAGCGGACTGGGCTCCGGCCACGACCGGCACGAACACATCGGACTGGGCTATATCGGAACCTCGGGCTTCAAAGCGATCCTCCACCACAAAGCCATCAGAGACCTGCCGTTAATCATGGAGACGCCCATCGACGAGAGACGAGGCAACGCTGGCAACATAGAAACTGTCCGGAGACTCGCCAAGTAGTTGCAAATGACCGTAGACCTTCAGTCTCCAAAGATTCTCCACCAGATAATACAGGATGCGAGCCATGCGATAGAGAAGGCGAGAAGAGAAGACCCGACAGCTCTACAAGAGATAAGCGACTCGACAGACGGGGATCCTTTCAGAGTCCTGATAGCCACGGTCCTCTCCCACAGGACAAAGGACCCGGTCACGGCACGAGCTTCTACCCTACTCTTCGCAAAATATGCCGGCCCGAAGCAGCTTGCGAGATCTGACACACGTACTGTGTCAAGGCTCATCCGGCCTGTAGGATTCTACAAGACTAAGGCAAAGACGATCAAACGGATTGCCAAGATAATTCTGGAAAAATATGATGGGAAGGTTCCAGAGGATATGGACGAGCTGCTGGAACTGCCATCTGTCGGACGGAAGACAGCCAACTGTGTTCTCGTATATGGATTCAAACGGCCCGCGATACCAGTTGATACTCACGTCCACAGAATCTTCAACCGTATCGGCGCAGTCAAGACCAATACACCCGACGAGACAGAGCGGGAGCTTACTCGGATAGTAGACAAGAAAGACTGGCTGCCGCTTAACGAGGTCTTCGTCAAGTTCGGCCAACTAATCTGCAAGCCCATCGGACCCAAGTGTCCCGTCTGTCCCCTCACCGACAGGTGCCGATGGTACCATGACAACTATCGAGCCAAGGCCTAGTCACGTTTCTGAGACTCGATAGCAGTCTTGATCTTCCTACCGATCTCGTCAAGCTCTGCTCGATGAGTCTGCTTCCGGTTAGGAAACCCGCTCATCATCTCATGATTGAACCGGGGTATTATGTGGACGTGCATATGGAAAACCTCCTGGGAAGCGGCCTTACCGTTTGACTGGCCTATGCTGATCCCGTCAGCTTTCGAAGCTTTCTCGACTCCTCTCATGACCTTCGCCACAGAAACGAAAACGCGTCCCGCTTGTTCTGTCGGCATTTCGAGCATGTTCGTGTAGTGTTTCTTGGGAATGACGAGCGTGTGCCCCGGATTTAGCGGGTGAATATCCAAGAACGCTAGGGTCTGAGAATCCTCATAGACGACTGTGGCATCGGCAGCTCTCCCGGCGATCCTGCAGAAGATACAATCCTCCTTCATTCAACTACCCGCTTCCACAATCGCGATCTCATCGCGAGATCCATTCCTCTTCGGGGACCCGCTGTTTCTTGTTGACTGCTCGCGCAAGGACGAAGAGGAGGCTCGATAGCCTGTTGATGTATGGGATCACGTCAGGATTGATTGATTCAGACTTGGATAGGGAGACAATCCTTCTCTCCGCCCTCCTGCAAACTGCCCGGGCCACGTGCAGTTCAGCCCCAGGAAGGCTTCCCCCGGGTAGTATGAACCTGCGCAGAGTGTCGAGCCCAGAGTTCAGTTCATCAGTTGCCGATTCTAGTCTCTGAAGCTCCTTCTTCCCGATACGCGGGACCTTCGCATTGACAAGCTCGCTCGCCAAGTCGCCCCCTAGTACAAAGAGATCCTCCTGAACATTCTTCAAGATCTGGATCAGCTTAGGGTCTTTCAGGAGGGCCCTCGCGACTCCAACCTGGGAGTTGAGCTCGTCGACTGCTCCATAGGCTTCGACTCTAGGGCTCTCCTTGCTGACTCGTGTCCCGCCATAGAGGCCGGTATCGCCCTTATCGCCAGTTCCCGTATAGGCCTTCAAAGTGTTTCTCCGAGCAATGACGGATTCTTGGAGGTTGGTTGTGAGGAGGAACCCAGGGGAAACCTTAGTCTCAGATGATGGGGTAAGGAAAGGGCTTTCAATCTGCCAAACGAAGTACTGTGTAGGCTGGGCCGCCTTGAAAAGTTGTTTCCGAGCCTAGCAGGATAGACAAACATGATACGAGAAGCCTTGCTCTACGAACCTCTCTCCGACTCGAGAGTCAGGTGCAAGGCCTGTGCTCGGTACTGCAACATTCCCGAGGGCAAGATCGGCCTATGCGGGGTAAGACAGAACATCGGCGGCAGACTCCAGCTACTAGTCTACGGTAAGGTCATCACCGGTCATATAGATCCGATCGAAAAGAAACCCGTTACACACTTCATGCCTGGCTCCAAAATATTCTCGATCGCAACGACCGGTTGTAACTGGCTCTGCTCTTATTGCCAGAACTTCGACATCAGCCAGCGGCGGAAGGTCGAAGGGACGGATATGATGCCGCCGGAGGTTGCTGCCATGGCCAAGGGATATGGTTGTCAGGGTCTTGCGTACACGTATAATCAGCCGACGATCTTCATGGAGTTCGCTCGGGACGTGGGCGTTGAAGCCCGGAAGAATGGGTTGATCAACATATTCGTCTCGAACGGTTACGATACGCCGGACACTGTGGGGATGATGAACGATTTTCTGGACTGCATCACAATCGACTTCAAAGGCAACGCCGCGACAGATTTTGTAAGGAAATATATCGGGATTGCGAATGCTGAGCCTATCTTCCAGACGATTCTAGAGATCAAGAACAAGACGAAGGTCCACATGGAGTTCACGGACTTGGTGATTCCACAAGTAGGAGACAGCCTTGATGAGGCTCGGAAGCTGAGCCGCTGGCTCTACGATAATCTAGGCCCCGACTTCCCCATCCACTTCCTACGCTTCCACCCCGATTACAAGATGATGAACCTGCCCTCGACGCCTGTGAAGACCTTGGAGGAGCACTGCAGGATTGCCAGGGAGGAGGGACTGCAGTACGTCTATGTCGGCAATGTTCCCGGTCATCCATGGGAGCACACGTACTGTCCAGAATGCAACTGCATCGCGATCAAACGATACGGATTCGATATCACCGGCTGGAACCTTGACGAGAACAACCGCTGCGCCAGTTGCGGGCATCAACTGCCCATAGTAGGAGAGCTCTCCTCTTCTGTCTCGGAAGAACGATTCCTACCCGTCATTAACTAGGCGCAAGAACGCCCGGTAAGCATCACACTGCACTCTCGAAGAGAAGAGAATAATCTCCTCGAAATATGCAGGTGGGCAGAGGAGAGTCTCAAGGCACCCTTGAAGATTGAAGGAGTGGAACTTCGAGAGCTAAAGATTCCTCTGGTCTCACCGTTCGAGACTAGTGGTTGGAGGGAGGAAGAGAAGAATTGCATTATCGTAGAGATGATGAGCGGTCATCGGACAGGTTTCGGAGAATGCGCCGTCACCGCTGGTCCCTGGTATGGTCCGGAAACTACACAGAGCGCATGGCATGTCATGAAAGACTATTTCACTCCTGTGATACTGGGCCGAGAATTCTCAACTCCGAGCGACCTTCTCGATTCTCTCTCATTCGTCCGGGGCAATAACATGGCGAAGGCTGCTTTCGAGATGGCCTTCTCTGACCTGTCCGCGAAAGAGGAAGGCGTTTCCTTGAGCAAGTTCTTGCTCGGCACGAAATCGAAGGTCGAGAGTGGTGTGAGTGTTGGCATCCAGAAAGATGCTAAACGACTCGTCGAAGCTGTCTCAGACTACTTAGACCAAGGCTATCGAAGGATAAAGATCAAGATCAAGCCCGGAAATGATCTAGATGAAGTGTCAATTCTACGACAGCATTTCCCAGACATCATGTTGATGGCAGACGCCAACGGCGCCTACAAGAGCACCGACTTTCGAACCTTGGTGGGACTGGACCGATACGGGCTTCTCATGCTAGAACAGCCTTTCGCCTGGGACGACCTGGTCGACCACGCGAACCTTCAGAGAGCCATGACTACGCCGATCTGTCTCGACGAGAGTGTCGCGAGTGTGAACGATCTCAAGACGGCTCTGGCGTTGCGGAGCTGTCGCATCTTGAACCTAAAACCGGCCCGAGTCGGTGGACTCAGTGTATCCAAGATAATCCATGACATCTGTCGCTCTCACGAAATGCCAATCTGGTGCGGAGGACTATTGGAGACGGGAATAGGGCGAGCCCATAACGTCGCGGTTTCGAGCCTGCCAGGGTTTGTCTTCCCCAACGATATTTCCGCGAGCAATCGCTATTTCAAAGAAGACATCGTCAGCCCAGAGTTCAAGCTGAACCCTGATGGAACAATAACCGTCCCAACAAGCCCCGGTCTCGGAGTCGAGATCAGACCCGATCGATTGGAGAAGTACACTAAAATAAAAAGACGGTTGACCGCATAGAATATCAGGAAAACTTATCAGACAGCCCGGCCAAAGCAGGCGATATCGCTAACAGAAGGATGTGACTGGGTAAGAGCGATGTCCAACCGTCGCGAGACTTTGAATCTTCGCTCAAGCACTCGGACACTGAGGCGAAGAAGAGTCAGAAGAGAGTTTCGTACACGGCTCATCCATGTATCAGCCGCGGCAGGCTGAAACATGCAAGGCTAAGACTGACCAGTCTAGAACTTAGGGTGGTGTCCGGGAATCCCAGCTCCATTCCCTTTATATGAACGACGAAGTGAGCTTTCATGACCCCTATTCGTGAGCCGCAAGATCGAAATGTTCAGGCGGGTTCTTCGGCAAGACGTATCGGATGAAGCCGTATCCGTGTTTTTCGTGGAACTTGTTGGCCTCCTCGATTCCTTTGCTGTAAGCATCTTCGAATCCTTTCCAATCTCTTGCCCGGATTTTTTCACTAATCGGATTGAGATGCGACTGAGTGAAAGTGGTAAAGTCTTGGTTGAACTTGGGGCGTAGCGCTCCTCCTACTCTGAAGATGCTTATCACTACGTTTAGTTCGTGCTGGGCGAGCTTCCAGTTTCCAGCTTTGGCCGCATAGTATAGCACGTGGAATCTCTCGCCGATCTCCTTCATCTGTCGCGCTATTCCAGGCTGGGCCTCGGCGAGTTGTTGGAGGGTCAGTTCTCCATGCTTTGTCTTGATCACGACTTTTTCGTCCATATCAATCTCCGCTTCCTGGATCGAATTTCCAGCCCATATAGCTCTCACGCTCATTCTTGTTTGGACGGGACTTGTTCTTCAACAAGAATTTCGGCGGATATCCGTCAAAGGCTTAAAGGTCTCAGAGAGAAACGCGTTACGGAAGGCTTCGCTTCTTGTGGGTAGAGTTCAAGTGTCCTCTGTGCGGAAAGGACCTTGACGATGACAAGACGATGGCCAACTTTTTGGTCTGCAGTGACGCATCGCACGGTCTCCTACGATTCTTCACGGGCGACGGCTGCTACTTCACCACCGACCAGAAGGTTGCGGAAGATCTGATGAAGAGAGGAAAGCGGGTCCATGTGGTTGACCCGAAAGAGTTCTTTGGAAACCAGACCGTGAATCTTGAATAGAAAGCCTCCTGCGTTAGGAATCATTAACTATCCTTTCGACTGCGCCAGTCTCGGGCCCGTAGCTCAGCCTGGATAGAGCGGCAGTCCCGGTTAGGCTGAACCCCCTATGCGTTGGGCGGGTTGAGCTGTAGGTCCGGGGTTCGAATCCCCGCGGGCCCGCCACAGTCAAATGATATTCTCGAGAGGGATCTAGCCTGTCGAACCCGGGTCTTGCTTCGGCAGGGCTCCACGGGCTGATTTCATACGCGTCAGATAGAATGCGAGACCAATCAACAGCATCATCGTGAAGCCGATCAGCCCAAGCCCAACGGAGTGGGTCATGTTGTACGATCCTATCCTGAGACCCGAGGCTACGTAAGTAGCGTCAGGTTCACTCACGTAGAAAATGCCGAGACCATAGATGATTCCAATCAACACCGTCAAACGCGTACCAAGACCCGCCAGAGAGGCAGTGTAAAGTGCTATCACGAAACCTAGCACGCTTATCGTGTCAGCGTAAGGTACCAACCACAACTGCGCAAGACCATTGCCGATCTCGTTCAGCACTAGGCCGAAGGCGTAGAAGACGATGCCAATCATAGCATAGCTACGAAGCGTGCTACTCGGAAGCGCCGGCTTCGCCGCCTCGGCCAGGCTCATAGAGACTCAGGATTGTTCCAGTGCTCTTTAAGCGAATAGTAACTTGCCGAGCGAGCACCCTAGAATACTATGGGTGAGGCTCACTGGTCTGCTTCGTCTCCTCAGTCACTTTGACTGAGCGCAGAGTCGGCATCGACGAAGGAGGAAGAGTTGGTCCCGAAGGCTGGGGAAAGAAGCGCGCCATGGTTACTGCTGCTTTGCTCTGCCGGATCTTTGCTATGATTCCAGGCTCCAATCTGCGATAGAAGAGAGTTGGCGCAAGAATGCATGAGGGCAGTAGAGAGACGAGAAGGGTGAAAGCCAGTGAGATTGCTCTATCAAGGTTCCCCCCCGTCGCCACGGCAAATGAGACGAAAGCGCCGAGGCTTCCAAGGGAAGCGAGCCACCTGGATGTCCAGGCAGCAGGAACCGTGATTGTGACTCTTGATATGTTGTGACAGCGGAGCCCAGAGTCCTCGAGGACCCAGAGAAGGACATGTATGGATGATGGAATGGCTAGAAGGAAGATTGCTACGTAGATGAACGGGTTACTTCCAAATACAAGATTATTGGGAGTGACTTGCGTCACTTGTGGCACTATTAGAGCGGACAGCAAGAATACGAAGATCAGGACACGAAGGTCTCGGAGGAGTCTGCGCGAAACTCCCGGCATGCCTACCTGCTTCTCGAAATAGTACTGATGACCTGAGGACTCGCGAAACCGACAGACTACCCTCAGAACTAGGAAGGCTAGGCGATCCACAAGAAGGCTCCAGATCAGGAGAGGGACACCTATGTACACTACCAGAATGGTCACCAGCCAGCCCAGGCCCCTTGATGCGCCTGTCTCTAGGAGAGGCAGCAAGGATAGGATGCCTAGGGCGTACTCCGTCCTGTAGGTCAAGGGTCCACGAGAGAACCTCTGATTGTCAACTATGAGTCTTCTAGAACCTACAACCCGACTTCCCGGGGCCAGCCATGGCCTATCGCGAACTCCCAAGACTTTTCCAACTCCCAGCTCCGACCCCGGAATAGAACACTATGGTCTTCAGCTAGTCGCAGCTGGGTCAGTCGTCCCCTCTGAAGCCTTGGCTAAGGATTCATTGTTATTTTCGAATCTGACTCTTCTCAGCCGGTTTGGCCCCCACCAAGCCCTACGTCCTAGCAGCGACATTCCTGCCGGTACAAGATAGGTGCGTACCACCATCGCGTCTAATATGACTGCGAGCCCGATGGCGAAGCCGAAGCCTTGCAGCAGACGATTAGATGATAATAACAGAGAGCCCAGCGCTCCCGCCAGAATCAGAGCGAGTGCAGTTATGATGCCACCCGTCCTGTCGACTGCGTCAACCACAGCCTGATGGGTTTCCTTGCCCCTTTGAGCCTCCTCTCTGATCCTGGTTAGAATGAAGATGTTGTAGTCCATGCCGATTCCGTAGAGTAGCAGAAACAGGACAAGTGGTATGATGAAGAGGACGCCTGATTGCAGTACATGATTGAAGAAGAGAAGGGTGGCCGCGTATGCCCATGTGATGCTCAATCCAATCGACAGTATGCCAGTCATAGCCAAAGGATACGAGCCAAGTACTACCAGGAGAACGAAGAATATTGCTACGACCGTAATGACCCTCATCGTATTGAACTGGCTTATCGTCTCGTTGGCAAAGTCGAGGGTCGAGGCCGAAGCGCCTCCGACAAGTATCGTGTCCTGTGCGAGCGACGGGTCCGAACTCTGTAGATTCACGACTAGGTTTCGTATATGACTGACAGTATCGAGAGAATTTGGCGTGAACGGCTCTTCATTGAAAAGCACGGTGAGCATGCCAGTCCGGTTGTCTCTTCCAATACTGGCTAGAACCGCAAGTTTCTGTTCCTGAGTCAGACTCGTCATGTTGGTTGCGTCGACGAGGATACCGTTGGGACGCGTTGGTCCGGTAACCTCCCTCACATTGGAAAGGTTTCCGATGCCCTGGCTCAGTTTTTCAATGCTGTCCGCCGAAACTCTTGTGAGATTACCGTTTGCGAGGATGATCCTGGGAGACTGGATTATGACCTGGGTAGGGCCGATCTGGCCAGCCCCGAAACTCTGCTCCAGGGCGGTGATACCGTGCACACTCTCGGCCTGGGTTAGACCTGCGGAGAAGTCGTATGAAGTGGATCCGGTCAGGGTTATGTAGATAGCTGGAAGCGAAACTAGAAGAGCGAGTCCCAAGACCAGGACCGGACGTTTTACGCTGAAGCTTGCAGCTCGCCGGAAATATCCAGGCCTGTCAGACCTTCTCTTCCGAGCCCTCGCCGCATACCTCTCAAATCTCCTTCCGGATATGGGCCAGAAGACCCGATCGCCGGCCATGAGGATTAGAGACGGAATCAGCGTCAGACTCACGAGCAACGCGATTAGGACTCCGAAACCCAGACCGACGCCTATGGAACGTAGCAGAGTGAAGCTGCTGATCGTCATAGCACCGAATGCGATAATGACCGTGGTCGCGCTGGTTGCGATGCTCTCGCCGGACCACGTAACTGATGTCTGCACTGCTTGGGCTCTGTCTCGGCCCTCAACTCTTTCTTCCCGGTAGCGTGCCATGAGGAAGATGGCATAGTCCGTGCCCACTCCGAGCATTATTGTGAACAGAAACGTGGTGGTTGTGTCTCCGATTGGAATGATGTATTTGCCGATGAGGAACAGCCCCCCCTCAGCAATCACCAGCGCCATTCCGATAGTGCCTAGAGGGACGAACGGGGTCACGATTGCAAGAAAGAACAGTCCCACTAGGACCAGTATCGCACCTATGGTTACGGGTTCTATGAGGCTGAGATCCGCGTGGCTTCCGAGAGAAGAGTCGGCCGTCGTGGCCAGATCACCTGTAACGTAGGTTTGTGTTGGCCCACCGTCACTCGCTTTCAGCTGAGAAATGATGTCCCTGATCGTAATCACGTTCTTCAGGATCGGGTCAGTGTCCGCAGAGCCGAACGAGCCAGGGGACTTCGAGAAGTCGACCAGGATGATCATCGCGTCCTTGCTTGGGCTTATGAAATTCCGGAGAATCTCAGAGGGAATCTGTAACGGATACGTGGAGAGGGTAAATGCCCATAACGTCTGATTGGCGTGCAATTGTGCCATGGAGTAGGAATCGCCAGTTTGGAGAAAGTATACCAAGAGAAGTGTTCTCTCAAGACTATAGACTGTGGTGACATTCTCGACGCCGTTAAGGACACCCGGCGCGAGAAGGCGTTCTTCTAGGTCAATCGTGAATCGTTTGGTCGCGTTATTGGTTACATCGTTGCCTTGAAGGAGAATTATGGTGCTTGTGTTGGCTTGTGGATGGGGAAACTCTTGAGCCATGAGGGCTTGAGCCTGTGCCGATTGGGAAGTGGTCGACTGGCCACCACTGGTGGTTGACGTGATGACTTGGGAGAGTTGCTGGAATAGTGGAAAACTTACGACTAGGAGAAGGACCCAGAAGATCACTATGATTCTGTGCCTTCTGCCCACAAAGGAGGCGATTCTGGCGAAGGTAGGGACACGCGGGCCGGGTGCCCTTGCACCATGCTTTCTTGATGCAAGGTAGCCAGCTCCTATAGCGAGTATGAGGAGGCCAGTTGCGGCCGCGATCGTCGTCGCTAGATTGTCGGAGACGTACTGTCTGAGGTAGACGTTGTTCTGGTATTCCAGAACGAGAGCCGTGAGCTCGCCCAGACAGACTATTAGGAGTAATACGAAAATTCCTATCCATCGGGCGTTGGGAGAAGAGGATTTGCTCAGTAGAAATACCTCGCGCAGTAGACTCTGAGGGCACTAACCCTTCTTTGGGTCAACGGTCGGTTGTGCCGGGCCGAACATTCCGAGTATTTACGTTTGAGTCAATCCTAGCTTCGTCTTGAGGTGGCCTGCCAAACTCATGCTGACTAACAAGATGCCATTGAGATATCAGAGTCCAACTGATCCTACCTTGCCCACATTCTTCCGTGCGGCGTGGTCCTAGTTGCGTCTGAATGAGAATCTGTTGAGTTAGGGATATCTGGAGGTTATCTTTACTACGAATCGTCTTCGGACCATTTGTCCCGATCACCGAAAGCATTCTCTCCATTCCATGGATCGTTGCGCTCGTCTCCCAATTCGAGGTGTCCCTTGTCTCCATGGTGATGCGCGACAAAGAATTCCGTCATTGGAGAAGCGTTTGCATCATTACTTGTGAGTGGCTGCAGATGCCACACTCTCTCGAGAGTGCTCAATACTGAATAGTGGCTGAAGTGGCTGGATGATACGAAACCCGTCTTTGCGACAGGCCCGGCCCAGACCGAGTAAACATAATCATTCGGATAGCGAGTTTCACCTTCATCAAAAGTGATGAAGAGGGCAGCCTTCTGGTGCGTGAAGAGTTCGCTGGCAAGGATTTTGGGGACTAGTCGTGAAAGATAATTGTCTCCGATGGAGATAGAATCGGTGCATAGGACTGTACCGTTGTGATAGGTGAACCCGTGCGTGTCGTTGCAACTGTTAGGAGTAAGCCACATGAAATTTGATGCTGTTGATGGTGATGAGAGGTCAGATAAGAAGAGGTCATCTGGACTGCCGCTAGTGCCTGAATTGGCGGGGACGATTCTAGAACATCTCGCGGTGCTATTGGCAATGTCGTCGAAGTAGACAAATGGATCGTGCCGAGCAGCGTATACGCCCGCTCCATTATCACCTACGAAGCAGTCTCCTGGAGAGCAGTGTGACCCACAGGTGGAGGGGTAGTCTTCCATGTACGCCTTCCAGGTCAATCCCCTGTTTTCCAGGCTGTCCACTAGGTTGGGAGCTGATCCGGCGCTACATCCCGCGCGAGGGCTACAGTCTGAGCTACTCCATGAGGAGAAGTCTTGGCCTGAGATTAATCCGAGGTAGTTGGGCAGACTAGGGTGATCAATCGCAGTGTAGTTGACAGCAAGGCCGTAAGAAGAGGCCAACTGATTCATGAAGGGCGCAGAGGATACGTTGATTACGTCCCTGAGCCCATGGTTCTCCATTACTATGACTACGACATAGTTGAAAGCCCGATTCACGTCCACATGTCCAGCGGTTTGAGTAGCGGCAACAGGATTCGAAAGCGCTAAGGCCAAAACCAACATCGTTACAATCATTTCGAACAGTTGTTCCGTTGGACAGCCGAGCGGTGAGGTTTGACACTTGATGAAGCTTCCGATGGATAGGCTATCGGGTTGTGCAACTTGATGCCCCAGGGTATAGGCGTATATCCATCCATGGCTGATTCTCGCGACGAGCGCGCGCCCATAATGAGCCAGTATCTAGTCGAGTTTGCTTGGTTGGGACCCTAGCCACGTGTGCTGCAAATTATCCAAAAACCCAGTGAGGGGCCAAGCAAGATTGTTGCGGAAGATCAGCCATTCCTAATTGGCCGAGCTGATTACCAATCTCAGTCTCCTCCGAAGGATTTCTTGTCCGCGTAATAGACCTAGGAGCAATTTCCCGATCCTGAGCTAGGAAAAAGTATAACTCTCTTGTTTATCCGCACCCCGTTCTCAGGGGAAGAGTGGCATGGATACTCACGTGATTCAGACTGAGAATCTAACGAAATCCTACGGGACTAGGATCGCTGTTAACCATCTCAACTTGACAGTTGAAGCGAAGCAGATTCACGGATTTCTGGGTCCCAACGGTGCGGGCAAGACCACGACGATAAAGATGCTGGTAGGACTGCTGAGGCCCGACTCCGGATCTCTGAAGATTCTCGGTATGAATGCTGCTGGAGACAAGCCGAGGATTCGCGAGAGAATCGGCTACATGCCGGAGCTCCCCAAGTTTCCCAAACACCTGACGGGAGAGGAGCTTCTGGACGTATATGGGCGCATGTACAATATTCCCAAGGAAACAAGAAGAAAGAGGATTCCTGAACTCTTGAAGATGGTTGGGCTGGAAGGGAGGGGACGAGACCGGATCGGCAAGTACAGCAAGGGAATGCAACAGCGCATTGGAATTGCACAAGCACTACTCAACGACCCTGAACTAGTGATCCTGGACGAACCTAGCATAGGTCTAGACCCTGTCGGCATGGTAGAGGTCAGGGACATGGTGAAGGAAATTGTGAAGGGCGGCCAGACCGTTTTCTTCTCATCGCACCTCCTCGCCGAGGTCCAACAGATCTGCGACCACGTATCGATAATAAACAACGGAAACATGCTCTTCACCGGAACGCTGGATGAGGTCGCTTCGAAGGCCGGCCCGAGCCGGAGGCTGGTCTTGGAAGTCCAGAAAGCAAGTGACAGTATCCTCCATGCACTGAAAGCACTATCGTTCGCAACCGTGAACACAAACGATAACACATACACTCTGCACTTGAAGACGAAGGACGATGTGAGAGCCGAGATTTCACGCGCGGTCTCGGCGGCGGGTGGAGTGATCCTGAGGATGCAGGAGGAAGGGGGAGGGCTGGAAGATGCTTTCATGAGCCTCGTGGGCAAGGAGGCTGAGTAGACTGAGAGACCAGCAAAAAACGACTTGGCTAACCGGATTCCTTGCAGTTCTATATTACGAGTTTCTCTGGAACCTCCGGAAGAAGAAGATCATCGGACTGTTCATACTCGTATTCGTAATCGTAACCCTGTCACTGGCGCTGCCTCCTCTACTCGGCTACCTCAACGGAGTGACCTTAGCCCCTAACCCGGACGCTGTCTCCGGCTTCTTCAACACGTTCAGTGGAATATTCATCTTTCTTATCGCCGTCGCCACAACAATGAACACGATATCAGGCGAATTCGAGACAGGAAGCATAACACCCCTGTTGACCAAACCCGTGTCGAAGAACACTGTCTTCCTTGGAAAGATAGTAGCCTCCTTCCTGACACTGATAGCCATTTACGCCTTCCTTACTGTATACGTCATAGTTGGCTCGGTCGTAATAGAGGGATCCCAGAACAATCTGCTGTTAGCACCTCTCGGACTATTCGGCCTGACCCTCGCCACAATGGTCTGGGCCTCAATGGTCATCCTTCTCGGTACGCTCTCAAAGAGTTCACTTGTAGCTGCGCTCGGGTCTTTCGGGGTCTTCATCGGTGTCACTATAGTGGGGACCATCTTGAGCTCGGTCTACGGTCAGACCTCCGTTCTGTTTTACGCTCCCGGGGGAGGCGCCAACGGAAGCACGGGGAGTTGCGAGACATTCCCCCGCTCGGGAACCAACTTCGCAACAGGAACAGATAACCTAGGATACCTGCTTATACAACTCGTCTTGAACCCCAGTGCGGTGCTAAACTTTTGCGGAGTAAGGTTCGGTCCCGGCGGGAGAGAAGGAGAGATATTCACGGCCAGTTCAGACACCATTGCAACTGTAGCTTTGAGAGCCCTCGTCGTAGCAATAGTCTACCTGGGAGCACTACTCGTTGTCAGCTGGTACGCATTCAGGCGCTCCCAGATAGTCGAGTCGGCGTGAGCTTGGATTGGCGACCAAGTCCAAGTCCCCTACTGATGTGAAGCTCTCTCCCGCAGAGATCGATTTCCTGAAGAGTAACGAGATGTGCAGGTTTGGGACGGCTTCGCGGACTGGGGAGCCGCACCTGGTACCTGTTTCGTACGTGTGGGACGATAACCGTGCGTATATTGTTACAGACTACCGGACTCGGAAACTGAAGAACCTCAGAGAGAACCCTCAAGCGGCGATTCTGGTAGACTCAGGCGGCACGAGGAAGCTTATCCTAATCAGCGGGCCGGTGGAGATCATCGAGAAGGGAAAGGAGTACCAGCGGCTCTACAAGCTGTTCTATTCAAGGCTAGACTGGGTCAAACGAGATCCCTGGAAAGAGGGCGAGGCTCCATTCATCAAGATTACCCCAACGTTCAAGGCTGGCTGGGGCCTGGGCTAGAGCTGGAATAATATCCGCCGTCACTAGCATTCTTGTTGAATAGCCTGCCGAATGAGGGGCTGGTCTGCCTGCTGAAGCGCAACTTACCTCTTCTGCCAAAAGGGAAGAATCCAGTCTCATAGTCGAGGACAAACGTCAAGCAGGCGTTCTTGCTCAATGCTCCAACCTGGATGCTCTTTTCAGAGAACTGCGAATCGAGGACCCCCGTTGCGACTAGCCCCTCACCTTGCACTCCGACCCCGTGACGAGTGGCGATCAAAAACATAGATCATTAGTATATTCTGCAGGGCACTCAGTGTTCAAGCCAGTTTGACGTTCCCCGAGACCGAGCCCAGTCCGATCCTCCTCTCGGATCCATTCCGGGACGACGATCGCCCTCAAGAGTTCTTGGACGCTGATGTTCCGGGTCTTCGCGCGCTTGTCGAGTTCTACGAAGACCCTCTACCCTCCATGTCGAATCGTGGAACGTCCACAATGTGTTAGACTAGAACACAGGTGAAGAACGTTGAGCGGTTCCGCTTATACCCTAGGTTGTTGCGTCCCATTGTAAACGTTCAGCATATATGACAAGCCGAGTAGTGATATCCAGAGAAATATGACAGCAATGGATATCCCTCGATACCAGCCAGGGGACCCATCACGACCAGCAATTGAAAAAGGTCCGAGCGATGATCAGTTGAGGAATCTTCTTTCGGCGTTGATATCTTCGTCCCAAGATCTGAATGTGAGAGTGTGGCTCGACGGGGTCTACACAGATATCGAAAATGCCGAAGTGCGGGGTGAATGGATGAAGGGCCGCGAAGTCTATTTCAAAGTGGAAGGAAGAGTCGACGGAGTAAAGACCCTCATAGAGCGGTCAGGAGGGGCCAACCGTTGACCCTAGAGAACCGAAGATGGAAGGCCTTTCTGCGATTGACAGGCGAGACAATGGTAGAAAGGGACGACGAGATCTTAGACGAGTTCAAGGGATTCGTTAACGCACTAAAACGGGTGGGAGTAGACTACTCGATAATAGTCAATGTTGAGGGAGGGCGGAAGGAACGCTTCCTTGGCGGAACCGGGCCAATCCGAGCAACAGCACACACTCCACCATCTAGTAGAAGACGGTCCGAGAGTTCGGGGGCTGGACGCTAAATGGCCAAGTTCATAATGTCGATCGGAGACGAAGCATTCAAACTCTTATCGTTCGAGGCGAAGAATAGAGACGTCACGGTTCAGCAGCTGCTCAGAGCTGTCGTAGTGCCAGAATGGATAAAACATAACATGGACGGCCAGACCCAGATGGCCGCAGGCGCGATTAGGCCGATGTACGGGGTTGAACCCCGGCGTAGCGACCCAATCGCCGTGCCACCGGTAAACAGGCTTAGAACCTAGAGACCATCCCTATCAAGCCAGCGTCGACATTTTCCGTATCCTGACGCCGGTTACATGACTCTTTAATAGTGCCACAGGCTGAAGTCAGTCAGAGCTGACAGTAGAAGTTGGCAGACTTCTGTTCCAGATGCGGAAAGACATTGAGCCTTATCGATCCTCTACTTGAGCTTAAAGGCCTCCGGTTCTGTGAGGACTGCTATCCAGACGTCAAACGGGAACACGCGGCAACAAGCATGTCGGAGAAGATGGACAAGAGGCAACGTGTAGCTTTCGCCGACGATGACACTGACGAGAATCTTCGAGGCTCGATAATCAAAGGGAAGCAGGCTCTCGCCTTGAAAGAGACGGAGTTTAAGTGGGATAATCCATCGCTGTCTCTGATAGCGAGCGCTTTGAGAATTCTTACGGAGCAGAACAAGATAATCATGAAGCAGAACGAGCTTATCCTTAGAGAACTAGAGACAAGACCTACCACCGTAAGATCAAAGTAGGTAGTCTACCGAATCCTACGAAACTCTCTGGGCCCCCGTGTTGATGCTTGGTCCCGGGGGCCGGAACTTCCCAGGACTGTCTTGTCCTGTTTTGAACCGGCGACATTTCGGGGTTCTCGCGCGGAGCCTCTCCGGTTTCAACTGTTAGCCTAGAAGGCTGACTTGCATGCGCGCTGGGCGCACACCTACAGCGTCTCCGTCGCTCGAAGGCGACTCGGAAGCTCTTCCAGGCTGAGCTACCCCGGGACGAGGCTCACCGGGTGCTCATGATTAGTTAAGACTTGTCGGGTGAAGCCTGGTGGTTCTCGCGAATCCATCTGGCCAACTCTCGTAGAGCAATGTTGGACGATACGTCTATGACGGGAACCTCCATGTTCCCCACTCGGATCATATTGTTGTACTTGGCCATGGGTGCGTGTGAGACGTTTGAAGCGTAGATCTTCCCCTTCACATACTCATCCGGAAGGGCTTCAGGTTCGACGAAATCTGCGAGAAAGACGACCCCCTCTGCCCAGTATAACGCCATGGGCTGACCCGAGACGTTCATGACGAACGCGACCATCGAAGCTAGGTTCTGCTGCGACGTGAAACTCGTCAGACCTGTTACGACTATTTCTTGGGGCGGCGAATGAACGATCGAGACCAAAGTAGCGATCGTTGAACCTTCCCTCTCCGCCAGTGTTAAGCCTTAACTCAATGCCCTAGATTTCAGTCAATATACTTCGCAGTGAACAGCCGAGACCTCAAGCTCGCCCGTTTGAACACTCTTACCGATGGACGGCTTCAATCTAGGGCAGTGGTATGCGGAAACGGTTATTAGCCATCAGCCAGAACAGATTGTCTCCCAAATGAACCAATCCTCGTCACCCTGTATCGGAATGCCTACTGTCGAGGTTGAATCTATCACAGAAGGATATATCAGAACACAATAGTGTTCACGTGTATCTGATTTAGCTGTTTCAAGGAGACGACTATAGTCGGAGTACATTTAACCACATGTGAACTTAACCCGAACACAACTGCTTAGTTACGCATATAAGCTACGCCAAACTATTCTGAAGCAATCATGTTGAGAAGCTATCAGTTCAAGAACAAGACAAAAAGCGTCACAAGGACGGTAAGGATTGATGAGGACATCGACTACCAGTTGGAAAAGCTGGCACACGAACAACGCGTAAGTGTCAACTACTTCGCAAACCAAGCCCTTAGAAAATTCGTCGAATGGGACGTCTTTGCCGACAGACTAGGCTTCGTCACGCTGCCCTCAGACATTTTCGAGAAACTAGTAGGATTCGTCACTGACGAGCAAGCCAAAGAGCTCGGCGGGTGGTTCGGAAAGAACCTAGCCAAGGACCTGATAGCTTTCCTCTTCAAACGAGTCGACCTCGAAACATCGGTCCGAGCACTCGAGCTACTCGGTCCCAGATACGGAAAGGCTTTCAGATTCGAATACACGAACGATGGACATCTGACAACTGTAATACTGAACCATGGATTCGGCCGAAAAGCCTCTCTCTTCTACGGCGAAGCGGTCAAAGCCCTGCTGAAAGACCTCGTCAACACGACAGTAGACATCGGACTGAGCGAGCACCAGGTCTTCGCGCAAATAGTGGGGCCGAACGAGTTTCGGATCACAATGGCCCCAGCCAACGCCCCTTCCATCGCTCCAGTGCATCCACTGCAGAAACCCTAGATTTTCATAACGATCCGCAGAGACACTCGGTGTCTCTCCGGACCCCAAAATCATTTTCAACTAAATTATTCAGTAAGATTTCTGATTGCCAACCAGGGATCGGGAAACACGATCACCAACAGCTCTTCTCGTTGGAATCATTGTCCGACCTTCTCCGATGGTAGTCTTCCACAGAGGATCGTGGTTCCCACTCTCCGCTCTGAGCTTTGACCATACCGGATGAAAGCACGCGTATATCGAGTTCATACCCGGTCTCCACCGATTCTCCCCTGTCATTTCTTTCGTAGGCTATGATAAAGAACCGATGGCAGTCCTGGCACATCTGGATGTTGGTCTTGCTCAGAACATGGGAATGTTTCTCATCGACAGTCGTAGTCGACTGAGATGACCTCCTATGGATCCTTTAGCCGAATCCACTGAACTGAGTCTGTCTTCTCGGATCTTAGGCTCCTCTCACGCTTGGTTGTTCTGGATGTAGCCCGATTACTTGTTCGCGAATCGATGAGTCTTCAAGGTGTGGCATCTCGACTCTTATTGTACGATCTTCTTCGAGCGATCTCTTTGACGCTTCCAAGAGTCTTACAACGCTTGCTCCCAGCGTGCCACTGGCAATGTTCTGGTAGGGTTCGGGCGACGGGTTGTGCTCGATGCAACTTGCAAAGTGCAGTACTTCCTCTCTCAGTGTATTGTTTGGCAGGACGAGCACTGGTTCAGCTCCACCTTTCCGTTGTAGGATGAGCCTCTGGTCGATGCAGTCCAGCCGGGCTGCTCCATCGCTCCCGACTACGCTAACATCCCGATGCTTCTCCATGTCCAGCCAGCTCAATTCGATACCTGCGTCGAGCCCGCTTGGATGCTCGGAGTAGATGTTGGCCATCTCGTATCCCGCGTTTGTCCTGAAGCCTCTGCCTCTGCAGGAAACTTTCCTGGGCCATGTGTCAAGCAGGTTGTTGCAGATGTCAAACGGGTGGGGACCCAGATCCGAGATCACTTCCCTGTTGGATTGGGAGGCCAGAAGACCTGTCCATTTGAGATGGAGATAGTAGAGGTCGCCCAGAACTCCGCTTGCCATGAGCCGTCGCAGAGCTCTGACTCCGTTGTTGAATCTGTGGACGTGGCCCGTGCATAGAACTCTGCCGTGTTCTCTTGCCAGTCTTACCAGCTCGAAGGCGTCGGCAGAGTTTGCAGCGAGAGGTTTCTCGACCAGTACATGTTTCCCTCTTCTGATAAATTCGGATGCTATCTGGAAGTGTGTATTGTTTGGAGAGCATATGTGTACAGCCGAGACTTCGGGATCAGATAGTAGGTCGTGATAGTCCGAACGGTAATCGAGGTGTCCAAACTCCCTTCTACAATACTCAATCGCGTCGGGTGAGCTGTCCGCTACTGATCGCAGGCCCAGATTGAAGCCGTCTCTGGAAAGCCCCAATATCTCCGAGATGACTTTGCGTCCCCAGTAGCCCGCGCCGATCACAGCGATGTTTATCCGTTCCATTGCTCTGTCTGATAAAACGGCCTCTTTCCATATAATCCGGACGTTTACACTCGACCAATGGGGTCTATCATGACCCAAATCCTGTCAACCAGAATACAATTGGTTACATGTGCAACCAAGGTCTAACCCGGCATCGTGTTCGCTGGGTCGGTCTCAGAGGAGCAGTCACAACACTCCGATAGACAGAGACTGCAATAGCTACAGAAGAGAACTGACGGTTCTGAGCATGAAGGGCATAGCCTTCCTTGACCATCTGTCTGTTCCATCATGGTCATGAACTCAGCTTCCTGTGCTCACGATATTACTTTCGTGTCCACAACTGTCGCGGTTTGCTTGGGCCCTAGTTAGTCTGAACACTAGTGACGAATAGAGTGTGCTGACTGAGCATTTGTGGACATGCCGCCCAAATACAGGTCCGGCTCTATTTAGGATGAAAATGTGATGAGAACACAGAATCGGCGCTTCATAATACGAGTTCTATCACTGTCTGTTGTACTCTTGATACTTGGCTTGAGCACCGTCGCCACGGGACAAACACTCAAGTCGGCCACCGCATCCACTACCAGTCCTCAAGCCTCTACTGCGGCAGGCACCTATTTTGACCATGTCGTGGTTGTCATTATGGAGGATCATGGTGTGCAGGAGATATGCGGTTCTAGTCCGCCTCCCTGTCAGAGCACTATGGGTGCACCGTACATGGCGGGCCTGGCCAACAGCTACGCTATAGGATCGCACTATCTGGGCGTGACCCATTACAGCCAGGCTGACTATCTCGCTATGCTGGGCGGAACCACGGACAACTGCAGCTCTGCGGGCTGTCCCTGGCCGTTCAGCGGTCCCAATCTCGTTGACAGGCTTGAAGCGGCAGGCTTGACGTGGAAGGGCTACATGGAGAACCAGAACATGGCGAGTGGCTGTGACCTGAGCTATCATCAGCCGTATACTCCTGAGCATAACCCGTTCGTAGGGTTCACTGACATCGTGAATAGTCCTACGCGTTGCTCTCAGATTGTTCTCGCCAACCCTAGCGGCTGTTCTGTGACCGTCTGTCCGCTCATCAATGATCTCAACTCGGGCTCTGCTCCCAACTTCATGTGGCTCACACCCAACAACTGTGATAATATGCACGGGTTCACAGGCATCTGCGCTGCCTCCGTTTCGTTCGGCGACGGCTATCTGAGCAGTCTCGTCCCGAACATTCTGAAGAGCACTACTTTCACAACACAGAGGTCTGCTCTGTTCGTCGTCTTCGATGAGGGGAACGGTTACTGTCCGCTGAACCAGAGCACTACTGAGGACTGTGTCTACGCTGTCTGGGCGGGCCGACAGGCCAAGACGAACTTTGGAACCACTAACCTCTACAACCACTACTCATGGCTTCGAACGGTAGAAGTAAACTGGAACCTACAGGCTCTGACAAGCAACGATGCGTCTGCGACCCCGATGTCAGAGTTCTTCACCGCGAACCCACTTTCAGCCAGCTTCACCTACAGCCCGTCTAACCCGGCTCCTGTACTGGCGGTGACGTTTACTGCTAGTGCGACGGGTGGGACGCAGCCCTACAGCTACAGCTGGGACTTTGGCGACGGATCTACAGGCAACGGACAATCAGTAAGCCACTCCTACCTGCTACCAGGAACATACACCGTAACGCTCACGGTTAACGATGCAAACGGCGCGACAGTCTCGACTTCGCAGACAGTGACAGTCAGCATCCCAATTCT